>Ga0181337_1000124_pt1 | contig 10109 bp, 9 predicted proteins | sample Sp13VDMM15DD_FD_168302 | JGI IMG/M metagenome (GOLD analysis project Ga0181337, IMG submission 168302) | Freshwater viral communities from Lake Michigan, USA - Sp13.VD.MM15.D.D | ecosystem: Environmental > Aquatic > Freshwater > Lake | place: USA: Michigan | collected 2013-04-23 | reverse complement strand
TGCTCCATAAGAGGGCCCCAATCCTTTTCATACCGGTCGTTCCTCTCCAAGTGGCACGGTATTCCCCCGCTGTCTCCACTCCCGCAATTGAACGCGTTCTGGGCCAGGAAGAAACCTCCCGGTTTGAGGGCTTGATGGATGGCTCGTACCCAACCTTCTACGTCGGTCAGGTGTTCCATGAAGTCGAAGGAGATCACTGTATCCATCTCCTGGGGTATGTCCGGCGCCCATCCCTTCGAGAGGTGAGTCTTGAGACCACCGAACCTCATCGAGAATCTGGCTTGGGCAAAGGCTGAGGTTCGGCTACCTTCCAGATCATGATAAATTGGATCCAGGCCGGCCGTCTTCAGGGCAATGCTCATCGTGCCGATGGCGTCCCCTAAGACTATTACCTTCTGAGCTGGGTCCTCGTTCTTGATCTTTGTCGCAATCCCCTCACAGGCACCCTTGTAGTTCCAGCCTTTGTCCGTATGGTAAGTGGTGAGTTCCCAGAGGTAGGCTTCAGTGGCTCGGTACCAGTCCAGTAGCTTGTTGTCGTCCCCGTTGATGTTGGCTGCTCGGAAGCTATTCGCTACCTCAGCATGACAAGCGTGAAAGCCCTGCCTCAACACGCCCAGACAGTCGATGGTGTCCTTCTTAATGAAGGCTGCCAATTCCCTGGCTCGGTAGATGAGATCGTCGTCTTCTCGCAGAACTAGATCGGTCCGCAGCCGGCTCATTCCTTGATTCAGGGCAGTGTAACTGGAAGCGATCTGGAAGGTGGTGTCTTTTGGGCGAGGTGCGATCGCCAATTCATCGCTGGCTAGGCGGGTCGCCTTCTTACTCGTCAGTAAGTTGTAGAATGAATGCCTAGAAAAGCGATCTGCTCCCCCTACCAGGGTGACTGTTCGTGCAGGTCTCTTGATCGCTGTCTCCCAGAGAACCCTCGCTACGTCCCATGCGAAGGCTACCGAGAAGTAGCGGTCGTCCACCTGTCTCTCTTGTAGACCTAACAGCATTGCTTCGGCTGGATTCATTCTGCCGAAGTGGGGCATTGGACGTATCCCCACCACAAAGGTGGGGCGGATTATCGACCAGTTTTGGAAATTCCCAAGAAGGGAGAGGTCAGCTGCGGCTTTCTGCTTGCCATACTCGTTGACTGGATTGAGAGGTGAGCCTGGACCGTATGGCGCCTCGTTACCTGAGTACACTGCCTGCGTACTTACTTGGACTAAGTGCTTCTGATGTTCATCGCACCAAGCTGCAAGTTGTCCAGGTAGTAGGGAGTTGATCCAAAGGCTCGCGGATGGGTTCTTCTCCACCCGCTCGACGTCAGCTTCTCCGGCCAAGTTGACGATAACATCTGGCTGCTCCCTGTTCAGGAATGGGACAGTCTCCTCCCAGAAGGTCTCCTGAGACAGGATGTGTTGAGTTGTCAGGTGGTCGGGCGAGCAGCGGGTAAAAATAGCCCCTTCACCGATAGAGTCGGGAACCGCTATCATCATGTGCTGGCCGATTATTCCGCCTGCACCCAGGACCATTACCTTCATCGAATGCTCTCCGGAGGGTCACTTGGACACCTCTAACCAGTTTCCACCGGTCCTGCAGTCGATTTTGAACGGTAAGAACCCGTCGATCGGTCTTGAGAAAGCTTCGTTTCCTAACTCCCTCACCTCGTCAGCGTGTTCCTTACGAACCTCGACGACGACCTCATCGTGCATTTGCAGGACGCATTCAGCAATACCAGGGTAGTGCTTTGCTTTCCCCAAAGTCGAAAGGAGTCGGATTTGCTTAATCTTCAGAATTTCAGCCGCGGTACCGGCATTATGGTGGTGCCAGGCAGTTTTGATGGCCTCGTCCTGGACCTTCTTGACTCGATGAGAAAGACCCGGGATGGTCCGCTGGCGTCCGAATCGAGTCGATACCTTATTTGTAGCCAGAGCGCCCGCGATGATGTGCTCCTGGTATTTGATCGCTTGGCTAGCCCGAGTCTTGTAGGCATTTACGATCTGGCTGGCGATGGCTCCCGAGCAGCCCAGTCTCTTAGACAGCGACCAATCGTTCATCAGGTAGCAGAGGGCGAAGTTCACCATCTTACCGAAGGGGCGAGGTTCACCGCGGAAGTCCAGGGTCGGGACAGTTTCCTTCAGGAAAACTGCCATCTCCTGGTGCATATCACGGCCCGCGGTGAAGATTTCGCTTAGAACTGGATCCTTCGACAGGCTGGCCCAAGTGACATATTCGGCCGACCCCAGATCCCAGGAAATCAGCACATGGCCTGGACGGGCTTCAATCGTCTCTCGGATCTCAGTGATCCGGTTCTGGAGGTTCGGATCGGAGCACGCATAACGAGCCATCGGTGTTCCGAATTGATCCCAGGTCGCTTGCACCTGGCCGGCAACTGCGTACTTCTCCCAGGCTTCTAGCTGTGACAGCATGGACATCTTCTCACGGGCGTTGATTACACCGGCTGCCACTGGGTCACCCTGGTTGACGAAGTCCACCAAGATTTCCTTATCCATAGCCGGCTCACCGCTTGGTGTTCTCCGACCGGGTAGGAGTCCTGCTTCGGTAATGAAGTAGTTCAAGCAGTCCTGGCGGGCATTCGGCCGAAACTTCGGATTCCCTGTCGCCTTACGGCAGATGTTCACTAGTTCGTCTACTTCCACCGCGACTTTATCCCGGTTCCGCTGCCAAGTGGCATGGTTTACGGTGAGCGGAACAACGTTCATCCGGGCTGTGGGTCCGATGAGCGCCGTCTCGATGCGATGGCTTTGGGTGCCTTCTGGGATTACTACTTGGAATTGAGGGGTGGTAATGGCTGCCATCTGTTCTCTCCTACTATATTATACCATACCGGTCTGTTGGTGTCAATAGTACTAGAGTACCAGTGGTTTTTACTGACCAAAGAGCCCTGCCTAGGTTAGCCCTTCCGATGTCTGAAGTCAGTGCGGACTTCTACCGCTGGGGAGGTCAATACCCTCTGCTGACTCCTTCCGGACTCAGGACTCTTTGGTCAGTGAACGGAGTCGGGTGGGGTGCGCAGCATCCTTCGAATCGACGGTGGTCCCGTGACCCTTCCCCGTTCACTCTTCTATACCGAGGGTTGGTGTATCTTCCAGAAGACTAGCCATTCCGTTTCGGTCTGGGGAAGAAGGATCCCGGCTGCCGCTTTCCTTGCGCGATCGAGCTGAACGCGAAGCTTACCGGCCTTTCTTTCTGCATCTTCTCTTCTCGCATTGGCCTCTTCAGCGAGACTGGTAAGTCTCCTGACTTCAGTGTCCCTGTCGGCAAGGATTCTCGCTTTGTCTGCACCGTGCTTGGCGGTGGCGAGACTGAAGGTCGTAACCCAGGCTTTAACCCTCCTGGTATCTTTGGTCTCCGCCTCTTGTCTTGCTGCTTCTTCGTAGGATAGTAGGTTACCGGTGACCAGGTCAAGGAAATCAGATTCTCCCATCTTAGTGGCTAGATCTAATAACGGCTGGAGGTCCCCATCGGAGGATTTGGACAAAGCGCCCTTCAAGGATTGTTCGGCAGTGGAGGCTGGAGCGCGGGCGAGAATGGCTTCTACGGTACTCCAAGCCCGATCCTTAGCCTGAGCGAAGGAGTTTAGCATCTGCTTCTCCTTCGCGGCTAGTAACCTGACTCGAAGTGGAGCTCTTCTAACCCTCATTGCAAGAGGCGGGACCGGCTGGTGTCGTTAGCCGGGTCGATGTTTACATCCCTCTCCTGTGGAGTTGCATCCCTAGGAGTGGGTACGTCTGGGAAGAGCATACTGATATATGCATTATTCATGATCACATCACCGCCAGGTAGCGGAGGCAGGCCCAGACCCTTACGTACTTCGTTGATGGTCTTGTAGTTCTGTACTTCCCGCATGTTGACGGTGCTGTCCGATTCTCGATCGGACTCCATACCTACGAAGCGTAGACGGTAGTTCGGATCCAGTCGGGTTACGATCTTCTCGTTGAGCTGGTTTGCCAGGAATACCAGCAGCGGCTTGAGGCCCTTCTCCTGTGAGTAGGTAAGCTTTCCGTTGGAGTTGGATTCGAAGTTAACCTTCGCTCCGGTCGCCCCGATGGTCCAGTTGATCTCGTCTGGATGCATCTGATAGACACCGCAGGCCTGCTTCACTAAGAAGTCAAAGAGGGCTGCGTACTCCATGTCCCTATTTGACCGGTCGAGTGCGACCCAATCCACCTGACCATCCTTCGGCACTCGAAGGATTGGTGGGCGCCAGAAGTCTGCTGCGTTGCGAATGGCTTCTCTGAAATCCCGCTTGAAGGCGTCGAACTCCTGGGGCTGGGCAGCCATCTCACCCCTAACGACGAGGATGCCTTTCTGGGTGCCACCCTGGCCTAACAGTCCCGAATTGTACTTCTCTGCATTCAGGATCAGGGTTACGGTTCGGATCAGTGTCTCCAATTCCGAAAAGCCGTAACCTGCCGCGGCGATCTCTGTGGTGGGGTTACGGGTCCCGAAGATCATCTGATCCCAACGGTATTGGGTTTGGATGATATCGTCGACTACCTGAACATAGAGCGGTTCTCGGCCGGGCAGTGATGCAAAGTCAAGGGCCTTCCTTAGCAGTCTGATGGTGGCTGCATCCACAGCAACGAAGTATGCCGGCTGTTTCCCGTTACGGGCTTGGACGATCTCGGCCGTCGCCTGATCTAGGATCAGACTGTCTCGTAGGAACTTGCGGACGAAGGTCTCCAGCGTGGCTTCTCCGAACCCGATGGTACCGCAGGTCGCTACGAAGTCTCGGATGTCGCTGATCCTCTTCTCATCCCTCTTCACCGACTCATTGATTGGCTCGATGATGAATCCATGACTGTAATACGACTGCTGGGGTACACAGAAGGCGGCGACCTGGTTGATTCGAGTCTGGATGATAGAGCCCACGATCGGGTTCTTCGCCATCGCTCTCAGGTCCGGAAAGCCTAGCGGGTGTCCCTTCCGCACAGCCCACTCCCGCCCCATGAAGATATCCGTGGGATCGTAGAAGGTCGATTGGGGAGTGAGGGCACGGTCTCGCGACTCCTGGACAGCCTTCTCCAGGTTGTAGGTCACTATGTCTGCGCCCAAAGAGCTGCCGACTATCTGTCTTACTCGTGGGTAGCTAATTAGTGCCATGGTTCCTCATGATATGTCGTAAGAGAAGGAAGACGCGTCTCGGGTGGCTTCGAGCAGGTGCCAGAATGCCACCGGTATGTCGTCATTGGTACTTTCGTTACCAATCTTACCCTTCCTCTGTGTGATCCCGCTAAATTCCTGGATCAGTTGATCTGTCATCGCCCGGTCGGTCTCGGTCCGGTACGGAAGCTTAATCTTACCGTTCTCCAGGAGAGGTCGGAAGCTCAGAAGGCCGGTTTCCGGCGAGTTCTTACCCGCATTAGTCACCGTCTTCCCTCTCAGCGGCAGGAGGGTGTTCTTCCTGATGTGCTGGATATAGATCCTCTGGAACATGTTGTCTTCCAGATTACCTGCGGACACTTTGTAAGCATCGCACATGTACTCCAACTGGACAATCTGATCCTGGAAGCTCTCTGGACGTGCTCTCCAGTAATACAGCGGTATTATGGTATTCGTAGCCAGATCCAGCTCAGCTACGAAGAAGACTGTCCAGTCACCATCTGTGCTACCTGGTATAGAGAAGTCGGCTCCTAGGAAGACCGGGTTGTTACCGGTGTACATCCGCACGTAGGATCTAGAGCGGTCCTTCAAAGGCTCGAACAGAGACGGTGGGAAGAGGGAGGTATCGTCCGAGATTGGCTCGTTCTGGTACTCCTTAGAGAAGGTTAGTGAGCCGTACTTCTCTTTCAACTCCAGAAGCTTCTTGATGTTGTATCGCTCTGGCCAAAGGACAATAGCCTTCTCCAGATCAACAATGGCTTTCTGTTTCAGGGACTTAACCAGGCCGTCCGTCATCATACGGTGGTAAGCATCGTCCCGATGCTGTGCTGTACCTACGAAAGCGATCTGAGACTTGAAGCCTTCGTCTCGCATCTTCTGCGTACCTTGGTCCTTCATCGGGAAGACCACTTCCTTAAGGTACCTAAAGACACGATCTCTTGACTCCTGGGTCAGTGAGTTCTTTTCGTTGAGGATGTCGTCTCCGATGATTAGTTGAGGGTGGCGACCGCGGAGTGGGGAGAGAACACCTTTCGCCCTCATCTTGACCCCATTCATCAGGTGGAGTTCCGAACGGGAATTGATACCCTCGGATCTGGTTTCCGGTACCAGGTAGCGTAGGGATGGGCGGGACAGCATCAGATCCTTGATCTTATCAAGGTTTTCTACCGCAGAGTCGCGATCAGCACCTAGGATGTATATTTCCTTGAGCCAACGACTGTGGTATTTGGCCCTCCAGATCGGGTAGCCTCTGGAGAAGGTGACGGATTTACCGTGATCTCGTGGCGCTAGGGCGAGTACGTCCTCGCCGCTGTTCAACAGATCCCACCAATCCTTGTGGTGACGGGCTACTTCCAGCCCCAGTTCGATCTTCTGGAAGACTAGGTAGTTTTTCGCGCACAACTGCTTAAGGGCAAGGTTGACTTGCTCTCTGCCCATGTTGTGAATGAATTGGTGGGCCGGGTTGAGTTTAGTTGACGGCTTGCTTGTTGTCGGAATTGCCACTGTCTACCTTCAGATCCCCACCCAGGATCATATCCGTCATCATCGCTTCTGCGTCCGGAGTAAGTGCTTCAAATTCCGGCGCCACGCCCTTTCTGATATCGTCTGCCTTTGCTCTCTCCTCCGCTGCCTCGACCGGGGATTTCAGCATCTTGTTGAGGGTAGAGACGAGACTATTCAAGGTTTCCATCTCAGCCCGGATGAGCTTGTTGAACTGACCTGGCTTAGACTCTTGAACCTTCTGCTCCTGCCGGATCATCTTGTCGATGCGTTGGCGCTGGAGTAGGACTTGGCCGGCCATCTCGTTTGCCAGGTCCAGGTCGATGGATCCTCCCCATCTCTCTTTTAGCTCTTCGGCAAGCGGTAGCTCGACGGTCATGCCGGCTTTGTTCGCATGCTCGAAACAGCGCCAGATAGTGGGAGCGGAGATGCGGAGTTTCTTGTCTTGGCTGATCAGGAACTCTTCGATCTTGAGGAAGGCTATCCCCTGCATCCTCATCGCGATGATGAAGTCACAATAAGGGGATTTCCGCACGGCGCAGTTGGGCGGCATCTTAGACCGGATGCGGGAGATCATCCCCTGGGGATCTGCTATCTTCTTGAGCTGCTCCATGTTTCACCTTCTTTCACTACTAAGGTACTCACGGATTAGTTCATGATGCGTATGTCTAAGTTATCTTCCAGGAAGAACATCAGGGCGAGGTGCCTTGACCATTTCTCTGGATTCTGCCTCTCCAGGGCTTCCAACTTCTCTTTGGCGCGTACGAAGACCCATTTCACCGATGACTGGCGCTTACCGTATTTCCGGCCGACCATCTCCTGATGAGCACAATAGAAGAGATCGTGTAGCATGTCCTTCTCTATCGGCTTTAAGAAGTCCATCTGGTCTATAAGGGGCTTCAGGTCCAGGGAAGTTAGGACCATTAGGTAGGCAAGCTTGTCGATTGTTCTGCGGTATCGGTAGGAGACTTTGGGCTGGGAGACTTGGAGGAGGTTGGCAACATCCTTCTGGTTCTTGCCGCGGTCGTAAAGGAGCCAGAATATCTCGGCCTCTAACTCAGGGAGGTATTTGAGGAGGGGAATTGGGTCAAACTGAACGAAGTTTCCCTTTGGGAACTTATCCTTGATCACCTTGTCGTCTAGGTGAGCCAAAGTAGCAGGGTCCACCTGGAAGAAGATCTCCCTGGTGTAGACACTATCTAGATTTGCCGAGGCTACTATCCCCTGGCTAGCGCTGTGAGCTTTCCTCTTGTTCAAGGATCGACCTTACCCCTAAGTACATTGTCTTGTACTCGTCTAAGGTCGGCATGCCCCATGAGCCGTCTCGGTTTCCCTGAACGGTCTCCACACCACGCTCTAGGCTTTGCTCCATCCAGGCCTTCTCTTGCGACTCGTAGAATCGGACCCTAAGGTCCAGGTCTACCAGCAGCTTGATGATGTGATTTACTGAACCTTCGGGGAAGTTGTAACGCTTCACCGTGTGAACCAGTTTGAGTACTCCCGCTATGGGAACCTTCATTCCGATGAAGTTCAGCTCGTACAGATCATCCTTCTTCAGGAGGACAACAAAGGCGTAGTCTTGGATTCTCACAGTCTTCTATACCAACTGTTAGATCAAATACAGCTTTACTGTCTGACCATACCAGCGGTACCGGAGAAAGGGGTAGCTTTAGAATGCCTTCAATGCAGGCGGAGGAAGGTTAGTCTAAGGAAGGTGTAATGCTTTACTTCAGGGAGCTTGATCGTTGATGATCACTGGCGGGACGGACTCTTTGCGGTAAGATCCCAGGAATATGCGTTCCTTACAGGAGCTGGTACCACGCTGACCTAATTGAATCACCTCCTCCGGATCTAGTAGATCTAGGTCAGCTGTGGTCGCTAATCTTGAAGTGAAGGCGTCATTGATCATGGTAAGGGCTGCGGTGAAGGTAGGAGCTACGACTCTCCACTCAGGCTTGATCCTGTCGCCTTTTACTACGGTGTAGGTGGTTCCGCCGAAGCTGAACCAGGTTAGAATTCTACTGAATATGTATAGCTTGGAGCGACGTTGGGTTGCCGCTATTGTCGGCCGATTGAACTGCTGACTTAAACCGAGGAGTCCTCGACTGAAGGCGCCCTGATAGATCTCCCCACCGCTGACTGTACGAGGTACGGACTCCAAGTTACAGATCATGGCACTGTAGCTGGCCACACCTGGCAGGGTTGATTGGAATTGGGCCTTGAAGGATTCAAGGGGCTGCAGGGTGTAAGTGACAAGGACTCCCTTGTTCTCCTGAGCCATCAGCGCGCCAGTCAGTAGGAGACTAGCGAATGCTATTGATAATCTTGTCATTGTCGATCCGGTTTCTCAACCGGTTGATCTCTGCAGCTTGCTGGTCGAGTACAACCCTCATGCTGTCGATGCTGCTGAGTTTCTGTTCAAGCTTAGTCACCTTTTCAGCGGTCTCAATCGAAGATGTCTGTACCGCATCTAGCTTGGTTATGGCTACTCCAGCTAGGAAGATCGGCGTCACGAACATTACCATAACTCCGCATGTGCCCATGACGATCCGGACATCCCTGCTAGTTACGTTCTTGGTGTCAACCATTCCTACCCCTCCCACCATTGCTGCACCGTGGACTATACTCTTCAGACCTGGCATCAGATCGAAGAGGCTAAGTTCTAAATGGTGCAGCTGCATCGGATGAAGAGGTTACTCTACTAGTCACCACTCTTGGGGCCACCCCTCAAGAGTGTTAGTTATTTCTGAGTGATATCCTGGGTTCCGCGTTTACTACCCACGGTCCAATTCAAATCGTAGTCGCCTTCGAGGTCGAACCCGTTACGGTTGATCTCCTGACCTAGAGGGATCATGATGTTACGCAAAGTCGGGTGGACTACCTTCGCCGTCCTTTGCTTCACGATGTACTTGAACTTGTCGATATGGCCCGAGATAGTGAACGGCACCCGGTACGCCATCGGTATAGCGTACGCGTCCACCAGACCTGAGGGAGAGCGATTCAGTAGTTCCTTCGCCTCTAACCGCAGTTTAGAAGGAAGGTTTTCCACATACCAATTCTCTATACCTAGAATCTTAGAGAGAATCGGAAAGCTCTGAACCACGGACCGGTGACGAGCCAAATCCCTCCAGGAGGCAAAGTCAATTGTCGACTGCCATTCGAGGTAGGTGGACTCGTCGAAGTAACGGAACTCCAGGGTACTCAATGGACCATCCGCTTTGAAACCTTGCTCCGAGAACTCCCCCTTCACGATGGTGTTCGGGAACACTTCCTGCATGAGTGATTGGATCTTCTCGATCACGTACTTCAGTTCAGGAAAGAACGGGAGGTAGCTATTCCTCAGTACCGAGAGGCGCTCATTCAGGTTCCTGAGGTCGACGGTCCAGGACAGGTTCGTCAAGGCTCCGCACGGTAGGTAACCGCGGAGGATATCGAACGCAGCGGCTTTGGCTGCCTTGTATTCTGCCGGCACGTCCTTGTCCAGTTGGTGTTTC
>Ga0181337_1000123_pt1 | contig 10217 bp, 15 predicted proteins | sample Sp13VDMM15DD_FD_168302 | JGI IMG/M metagenome (GOLD analysis project Ga0181337, IMG submission 168302) | Freshwater viral communities from Lake Michigan, USA - Sp13.VD.MM15.D.D | ecosystem: Environmental > Aquatic > Freshwater > Lake | place: USA: Michigan | collected 2013-04-23 | reverse complement strand
CTCGATCGTCTCGTCCGAATAGGCGAGGAACGGCACCTTCATGATCGGCGTGGTCTTGCCATCGTGATTGGGAATCAACTCCCAGCGATCCTTCGGCACCTTCCAGAGCAGGAGTCGACGCCGTGACTTGTCGTGGTCACCCAGCGACCAGAACGCGCCTTCCTCCTCGTCAGCCATGCGTACGCCTCGCTGCGGCGTGATCGTCGGCACCTTCTTCGGCGAGCGAATGCGCGTCTGCCGATCCGGATGGTCCTTGAAGAACTGCTCGTCGGCGTCGATCACGCGCACAGCACGACCTCCGGCCATGCCTGCGCGACGGCGTCAAGAGTGCTGAACAGCACGTTGACATTGAGGGTCTCGCCTTCGATCGTCGTCCGCGGAGGCACCATGGTCGGCAGCGCGCCATTATCGTGAAGCAAAAACATGTCGTACCCGATCGTGTGCATCCACTTGCGGTATCTGGCGGGGGTCGTGTTCATCGACACCAACGCCTCGTTATTGAGTTCGCTGACAATGTAGGGCGTTGCCGCGGGCGTGAAAAGATGCCCGGCGCCAAGGGCAATATCAAGTTCCGCACCTTCGGCATCCATTTTGATCAGCCTGCAGGTGCTGGCGCCGATGGAGTCCTTGAGCGGCGCCGTCGTTAGCGGCATTGCGCTGATCGTGCTCGGCGAGCGCGCCAGGGCATTGCGGCCGCTGTCCATCGCCATGTGCAGGTGGGCCGACTTGACCTTGTCGGACAGCGCCTGCTGCATGCAGGACACGTGTTTGAAGCCATTGAGCCGCACGTTCTCGCGTAGCTTGGCAAACGTGCCTGGAGACGGTTCGAACGCGGTCACGGCGCCGTTCGGGCCAACCAGCTTGGCGAGCAGGAGCGTGAAGAAGCCAATATTGGCGCCGATGTCGATGACGTGATCACCCTCGCGTATGACACGCGCCATCAGGTGCGCAACTTCGGGCTCGCAATATCCATTGCGCGCCAGATAGAAAGCCGTGTTGGCATCGGCCGTCGACGTCGGGTCCGCGTTCAGCACGAACTTGACATCGCGGCCGGGGAATTTCAGGTCGACGGGGACGCGAAAAGACATGCCGGGGTTCCTAGCGCAGCTCGGCCAAAGCGGTTTTGATTGTTCTGACGCTTTGTACGCCAATCCAGATTACACCGGCGATTGTTGAGGCTATCACCGTCGAGATGGTCGGCAATGATTTGGCGGGCGGTCGGGGGCGTGCCTGCTGCGCGCGTGAGTATCTCGATGTGGAGGTAGACCGTTTCACTTTTAAGGCGGATGCCATTTTCTTTCACCGTCTGGGTTCGGGTGAAGTAGATTTTGTTCTTGTTGATCTGCGGCTTCCACAGCCATCGCGTGAAATAACGATAGTCCTCTTCGTCGACGAGGCAGGCGATGTCGGCGTACTCGCCGGCATACATGCGGAACTGCCAATCGAGGTCAAGCAGGTTCGGGTCCAGTGGGTCCGGCTCTGAGCGTAGCGGCGAATTCAGGATCGTCGAGTCGAACAATGTCGTCCTCCTCTAAGTACGAGCCGTATTGAATCTCGATCACGACGGCTGGTATTTTGCCACGATTGGATAACTTATGGCGCGCCCCTTGCTGGATAATAAACTGGTGACCCTCTGGAAGTAGCCGCTCGAACTCTCCGCCGGCGGTATCGACTCCGCGGATGTAGCCTGTTCCTGAAACTACCACCCATACTTCGGCGCGATGGTGGTGGTACTGGTACGAGAATTGCTGCCCCGGCTCCATGACTAGCCGCTTGATTTTGTAGCGCGGGCCTTCGACGAGCACTTCGTAAGTGCCCCACGCACGCTGAACGATTTCACCCATGAAACAAAACTCCTGGCGGAAGTGGCGGCATGTTGTGCACAAACAGCCAATCCCGGTTCTGTTTATTCGGAAAATTTAAGCGAGCAAATTCGCCAAATAGCTCTTTGGCCTTTACATCGTATGCGCGGGCCGCTTCTTCCGGGGTGTCAAATATACCAAGGTAGTAGGATTTTTGTTGCGCGACCACTGATGCGGAAAAACGCTTGTGATTCCGCTTTACTCCTCGAAAACCGTATTTATTTTTCTTAAAAAAGTTGAGTTTGTGCGCGCAATTCTGCGAATGCGTAGCTTCGCGTAAGTTTGCAAAGCGATCATCCCGGCGTACCAAGTTTTCGTGGTCGATTTCGTGTTTTGGCGCACTTCCGGTCATGTAAATCCAAGCCAGCCAACTAGCTTGGTAAGCGCGACCTTCTACTTTAATCCGCCAATAATCGTCAACGCGGCTCGGATGCCCAGCCCGCTTGCCCTTATTGCGCTTACCCAAATGCGTGAAACGCCCGGTTTGGGGATCATACAAAAATAATTTTTTCAATTGTGCCTGCGTAGGGTATTTATGCTTGCCCATGCACCCGTTCCTCTAGCGCAGCGACTATCTCGGCAAACACCGGCTCCCACCTAAGATCTTCCCCCTGACGAAATATCCGATGCCGCGGCGTCCAAATTCTATCGTCGTCTGTTCCTGTTAAACCAATACGATAATCTCTACCCATGTGACTGTATGGGATCCAGCACTCCTTCCCGGCCATCGCGCAAATATGCCCGAGCGCACTCTCGCAGGTCACCACGAGGTCAAGATCGCGCAGGAGCGCCACGGTATCGCAGACATCGCGGATGTAGGGTGTGAGATCGCGCATGACCGGCGCGCCACCGATGTCGTGCATCTCCTTGGAATACTCGCCGACCTGCAACGAGTAGAGCTGGATGCCCTTGACCCGGCAGAGTTCGAACAGCAGGTGAAGGGGCAGGTTGCGATGCCGATCGATGTCGTTCAACTGGCTGCCTCGCCACGCAACGCCGATGTGAAACTTGGCATCCGGCGCCTTCCATGACAGTGGCATGGTCCACGGCGGTACCGCGATGTCAGGCGCGTTTCTGACCTGCTCGCTAGTCAGCTTCAGGACATAGGGCAAGCTGACGAACGTCGACCAGACGTCCGCGGCCGGGAAGCCGGTGGCGCCGACGCTCAACCCGGGGATCCAGTTGATGTTGCGGATGTGCGAGAACGAGTGCTGGAACAAGCGGTAGAGCTCGGGCTGGATGCGGGCGTGGATGTACTTGGCTTTCGCCGCAGCCGCTTCCAGGAAGCGGGCGTAGCTGAGCGTGTCGCCAAGCCCCTGGTCGGCCACGAGATAGACCGTCTTGTCGGGCTCCCCGTTCCACTTCGCATAGGGGTACTGCAGATAGTCGCGCAGTTTGTAAGGGAAACGCGCCTCGAACCGGACATACGCCTCCTCGAACTCGCGGGCAAACAACGCCGCGAATGCCACCGACATCTCAGTGATGGGGTCGTCAGGTGACAGCCGCCATGCCTCGCGTGCGCACTCCAAGGACTTCTGCGGCTGATCGAGCATCTGGTATGACAACGACAGATTGGTCCACGCGTGCTCGACCTTGGGATCGAGCTTGATCGCCTCGTTGGAGCACTCGATCGCCTCGCGCACCCGTCCGATGCTGTGCAGGCGATAGGCGAGGTTGGTGTAAATCTTGGCGCGATCGGTCGGGTTGGACTGGTCGGTCTGCAGCGCCTTCCGCCAGCACGCGATCGCGGTGTACCAGAGGTTCAGTTCAGAATTGTTGTTGCCGGCCTGATAGAACGCGTCGCTCCAGGTCGGATCCTGGATACACGCCGACGCGAACAGTTGGTAAGACAGCTGCAGGTGCTGCGGGTTGGTCTTGTCGTTGTGCGCCTGAACGGCCTGATTGAAGAACTTGACGGCTTCGTCGCGATTACCCACTCACGGCCTCCGGCTGATTTTGCTCCGCCGGAGCACCGCGCATGCCGCGGGTATCTCGGGTCATGAGACGTTGCACCTGAACAATCTGAAACTCGACACCGCCGCGCGTGCGCATGCCAAGGCGCTTCAACTCGCGCTGAATTTCGGCCGGGGTATGGCCGCGGCCGGTCATCCATTTGACCCTCGTGACGATCGCCTGCTCGGTCTCGTCAGCCACCAGCATGGCGTTGCGACCCTTGCCGGATACGCGATAGCCGTAGGGTGCCTCGCCACCGAGATGACCGTTGCGTTCACGCTTGCCGCGGCGGCCGGCTTCCATGCGCTCGGCGATCCGCTCACGTTCGAGCTCGGCGAAGGCTGACAACATCGTAAAAAAGCACTTGCTGATGCCGTTGGACGTCACGGGCTCGGTACCCATGTCGAACAGGATCAGGTCGACGCCTTTGGCCTTGAACGCCTCGGCGGTCTGCAGCGCGTCGACGGCGGAGCGGAACATGCGGTCGAGCTTGGAGGCAACGACGACGTCGCCCTTTGCAGCCGTCTCCAGCAGTTGCTTTCCGGCGGGGCGCTCGGGCAGCGGGATCGAGCCGGAGACACCAGGGTCGGAGAACAGCTGGAGGTCGAATTTCGAGGCGCCGCGGGTCATGGCGATGCCGCGGATCACGCGCTCCTGCTCGGCGAGCGACGTCCTGTCGCTTTTCGCCTGTTCGTCCGTCGAGACCCTGGTGTAGCCGAGAATCATCAGTAGATGATCCAGTGCTTGCGCTCGGCCTTCCGGCGATCGTGATACGAGTACAAGCCGTTATCAGGCGCCTTGAATTCGGTGAAGTCGTTCGGCGGATCGAACGAGGCGTGCTTGCGCTTCGGCCGCAGATACTGCTCGCCTTCCGGCTCGCCGACGGTGAGAAGCTCCTCACGTACGACGTCGTCCTCCTGCACGCGAGCCAGATAGCCGCGCATGCGCTGGTTCTCGGACTCGGCCGTCTGGAGACGCTGCTTGAGATCAGCGAACTTGGCGCGGATCGCCTTGGCGGTCTCCTCCGCCTGCCGCTTCTCGCCTTCGAGAACACGGATGGACTCGCGCATAGTGGCGTTGTGATCCGTCAACTCCGCGACGCGGCGGGTAAGGGTCTCGATCACTACCGTCTTGGTTGGCATCTTCGTCTCCGCTGTAGTCGTTTTGACTACAGACCCTATTTTTCTCCGGGCGTCAAGAGCCCATTTCGTTCCTGGTAATCGGCCACCCGTCGGATTCCCTCTTCGAGGTCGATCGTCGGCGTGTAGAATTTGCTCATCTGGTAGACATCGGCCACGCGCCGGAACACGCCTGCCGGCTGGTCCGCGTCGACCACGATCGGTGCCGAGTGGTTCAGCACCTTCTTCGCGGTCTTCGCCAACTGCTTGAAGCTGGTGCCGACGCCGGTGCCGAGATTGAGCACGTCGCCGGGGCTCATTTTCGTACAGGATGTGAACACCGCCTCGACGACGTCATCGATGTGAATAAAGTCTCGGGACTGATCTCCTGAGCCCCATAGGACGATCTTCTCATCGCGACGGGCGACCCGCCGGATCACCGACGGGAACGGATAGCTGAAGTCCTGGTCCTCGCCGTAGCCCGAGAACGGTCGGTAAGCGACGCAGTCGAGCCCGTCGCGAACAGCAAGCTGCATCAGGTACTCGCCGGTGAGCTTAGACCAGCCGTACGTTTGATCTGGGAAAGCTATGCGGTTGGCCGTGAAGTTGACGAGGCTCTCCATCAGCGCACAATTAACCACCGGGCCTTGAAGTTCGACCGGATAGACCGCCGACGACGAGAAATAGATCACCTTGCGCGGCGGATCCGTCACCACCCAGTGAAAGAACTCGGCGTCGATCGCCAGGTTGGTGGCGACGTAAAGCGGCGCGCCGTCGATGGTCTTGCGGCCACCGACCACGGCAGCACAGTGGAAGACGAGATCGTACTGCGATGGCATCTGCAGCAGGTTGAAGAACTTGCGCACGTCCATGTGGTGAAAATTCAGGTGCGACATCTCGTCGGCGGTCAGCGCGACGACGTCAGGCCACTCAGTGGGGTGAAGACCAGTCGAGAGATCGTCAACGACGTCGACTTCGTACCCCAGGGCGAAGCACTTTTTTACGAAGTGTCTTCCGACGAACCCGCAGCCGCCGGTTAAAAGTGCTCTCATTAGCCGCCCTTTCGATCTTCGAAATATTTGTTCGCCCCATCGTGACGTTCTTCACGCCGCGGACGTCCTCGTTCGACCATGTCCACCACTCGCCGGTATCCTGCTGCAAACACTTCCATAGATCGTCGCTTTCGTCGTCGGTAACGATCAGGAAATGGGCGCGGGCCTGCCCCTTCGGCGTATGCAGCCAGATCGGCGGCTGCAGGCGCAGAACGGTCATACCGGCGGCAGCTTCGTATGGTCGAACTTGAAAGTGCCGTCGTACATCTGCTCCTGCTCGACGTGGATGCCGTAGAAGATGGCGCCGGGCTCGGCCTGCAAGGTAATCTTTCTTGCGGCGATGTTGCCGGGGACGAGCAGCGACATGACCGGCGAGCGGCCGTCGGCATCGGCCGGCAGCAGCGGCTCCATCTCGAAACCGGACTCGTGGTCGCGCAATTTGACCTGCGCGCCCTTTTCACCGCCTCCGACAAGGATCGAAACGGGGCCGCTGACGGAGAAGGTGAGCTCGGCGCCTTCGTCAGCGCGGAAAGAGTGCGGGCCGAAGCCCTGGGTCCACTTCAGGCGCCAGCCCTTGGCCTCATAGCCGGGGAGCAGCCCGAGTTGGTGGGCGAAGAACAGCCACCCTCCCTGACCGGTCTGGTAGAACACGCGTTGGTCGGGATAACTGGCGATGCCCCAACGGATCCGGTGCAAGGTATCTGCAAAATTCTTGAATTTTTCATCGTCGCACATCCACGCCGGGCAAGCGCTTTCGCCCGTCGCAATCGTGAGCCCCTGCTCCGCCAACGGCGGCACCTGGCCGATCATCTCGATCTTGGAGGGTACGAGAGCGAGCGAGGCGAGACCGTGAGCGGCGAGAACGCGATCGACGCCCCAGTCGGCGCACAACATGTGCTCGCCGGTGCGGAACGCCCAGTAGGTACCAATGTCGACGCCGGCCAGGTCCATGAACACGCGCCGGTTCTCCAGCGTCCACGACGTGCGCATGTTCTCAAGCATTAATCTAGCCGCCTGGCGCGACCAGATCACGCAGCCAAAGCCGAGGTTGTGGCAGACAGCGTAGCCGTCGCGTTGAAAAAGGATGCGATCCTCGTAGCAACGAGGTGAGACTGCTCCTGCGTCGAAGCCGGCATCGCGGGCGCGGTCGAAGAGTGCCATGGTGTCGTAGAACCAGCTATTCGGGAGCAGCACGTCGTTCTCGACGATGCCGATGTACTCGTACCCGTGGGCGAGGCATTCGGTGACGGCATAAGCAACGGCGGCGTCGGGGCCTCCCCGGACGTTGTGGCGAACGTGGATTCCGCTATCCGCTTTCGCTTGATTGACGATTTCGAGCGGGTACCGGCGCCCTTCATCAGTCGCGCTGCCATCGATCATCCATAGATCAAACGGGAGCGGCTTCATCGTCTCGGATTTACCGAGACCACCGACGAGCGCAGGTAGCGTCTTTCGTGAAAGCTCGACGCGATCCTTCGTCATGAAGCAAATGGCGACTTTGTTCATTTCCGAACCTTGAGCTTGACGACATTACTATCGACAAATTCCGGATGCTGCTTCTTCATGTGCTGCGTCATGTTCGAGAACGAACGCTGGCAACAAGGGCAGGTACCGGCCGCGGCGCGCTTCTCCAGTCGCTTTTTCTCGCGAATGGCGCGTTCGGCTTTGCGGTTAGCTGCTGCCGCTTCTTCCTCGGCGCGAGCGATCTGCTGGCGTGCCCGATCTCGCTCGCGCGTGATCTTCTCGACGTCACTTTCTGCCTGGTAGCTCTGCCCGTGGCCGTTGGGGCAATAGAACCGCGTGTGCGTCTCGCGCTTACCCTTGTCCCACCACGTGGGAACGGCGAACGAGATGCCGCACGCCTCGTTGCAGCAGGTGATCGTGACGGAATCGACGAGGAAGCTCATGGCGCCTTCTTTTTCAGAAACGTCCCTTCGAGGTTCTCAATCCCTTCGAACACCGCTTTCACGGTCTTCAGCGAGATCGGCTTGAACTTGATACTCGGCGTCGCAGCCTGCACCAGCAAAAACAAGGCGCGGTCGTTGAGCCGGCCGGCACGCAGCTTCTTGATTCCCTGCGAGATCGCGACGATCTCGGCGGCCATGATCTCCGTCGGAATTTCTTCCTTGGGATCCTGCTTGACGGCCAGCTTCCTCATCCCATCACCTTCTCGATATCGCGGCACCACGCCTGCCCGGCCTGATAAACCTGCGACGGCATCCAGCCGACGACCTCCATCTCATGGTAGATGAAATCGGTTGCGGTCAGTGCGTCGCCGTCAGGCAGACGCAAGGTATTGAGCCAGTCGGCGATGCGCTCGACATACTCGATGCCGAACATCTCGGCCTTGAGATCCTTGACGAGCGAGTGCTCGTTGCGGTCCTGGTGAACGAACGGCGGCCCGATGTGCACGCACATCTCGCGATCGCGCATGACGCGCTGGCAGATCAGCGACGCGACGATGTCATCATAGCGGCCGAGACCCGGCGGCAGGAACAGGGCCGGCGCCAGTTCGCGGATAAACGCGGTGTTCTGGCTGTTGAAAACCGTGAACGTCATGGGGTCGACCAGTACGCCGGCGCGGCCGAGCTCGGCGACACCATGCACGTTCGGCGCGATCGCCATCCGGGTGATGCTCTCGATGTCGGGGTCGCCGAGGCACATGCCGGCACATACGCCGACCTTGGCACCGACTGCGGTCTTGACACCCCAGGTCGAAGGCACGTTGAAGGGGAAGCCGCGGTGCTTGACCGGCGGGCGCAAGAGCTTGCCCGGGTCGAACCAGTGGTTGAAACCGTGCACGCAGCAGCCGGTGAAGGGGTAGCTGAGCTTGGCAATGTAGTGATCGAAGAAGTTGAGGTCGAGGGTCAGGTTGTCGTCATCCCAGAACACCAGGATGTCGGCGCCCCATGCCAGGGCTTCGAGGGTTGCGATGTTACGGCGCTGGATGCAGTTCATGCCGATGTAGCTGGAACACTCCCACTGCTCCTGATCGTGGGGAGAGATATAGCGGGCGTTGTCTATCGCTTCGACAAAAGTCTTGGCAGCCCTTGGCGTCTTCTCGTCGCCAGCGACAAAGAAACGGACGTCGGGGTCGCAGGCACGGAATAGCGACAACACTGTCGGGACGTTGATCGTCGTGGTGACGAGGGCAACTTTCGGGTCGTTCATTCTTGCCCCTTGGTCGGCTTGTCGATCTCGATGCCCTTGGCTTCGAAGAACGCGCGGATGATGTGGACGATCTGTTTCTGCACGGAACGGCCCTCGCGCTTCGCCTCGGAGCGGAGCAGCTGACGCAACCTTGGAATCAGGCGTACGGAGGTCGGGTAGTGATTAGCCAAACGGTCCTCGCATGAACGAGCAAGCCTGGCGCCCTCGTGGGGGAGGGGGTCGCGTGAAGGCGCCAGGCCGCCGTACAGGCTGAAACGAGGAGGGGGGAGACGTGGGGGACGGCAGTACCCTCGACCAGCCTGATGTAGTCGTTATCACTACAAACTCAGGATGTCAACGGGGCTGTGGAAAAATCAGGGATGCTTTGCGATCGCGGCCCAGTCGCCGCACCACTGCTCGGGCTGGATCTGGGGAAAGACGGCGTTGGGCTCGCCCGTCGTCGGCGAGTCCTTAGCGCAGACCATGCCGTTGCGACGGATCAGCCGGTGGTTGACCACCTGGGTGATGACGTTCTCGCGCGTGAACTTGCAGTTGGCGCAGGACTCGGCCATTTGCCGAGACTAGCAGACCTAACGAATTCTGGGAAGATGTAAGCCGCCGCCTGCTAGTTGGAGCAGAAGTCCTATCACCACGACTGCGACGATAACCACGATCGCGATTTGGACGATGGTGCCCGCAGGTTCAGGAAGTGCAATTTTCTGGAGCAAAAACCAGACGACCAGGATGACAATGACGAGAATTGCCAGATAAATGATGATTTCCATGGTGAAATGCCTCCTTGGGCGGAGGGGTAACGTGGAGGCTGCCTTAAAAGTTCCGCCTACTCTTCCTGCATCCGGTGCGCCGTGCGCGCCAGCAGCCCAAGCGAGACGTGAATGTCGGGACTGGCAGCGCTGTACATAGTGCTGACGGCACCATCGGCCGGTCTGTCGCGAAAACAAACCACCAGGGCGTCAGGCTTGAGCTCGCCGCTATCGATCCGGCGTAAAATGCTGATTAGTACATCGCGCGGTGTCCAGTCGGACGCCGACCGCGTCTTGTCGGAGCGGATCTCGGCGATC
>Ga0181337_1000122_pt1 | contig 10340 bp, 19 predicted proteins | sample Sp13VDMM15DD_FD_168302 | JGI IMG/M metagenome (GOLD analysis project Ga0181337, IMG submission 168302) | Freshwater viral communities from Lake Michigan, USA - Sp13.VD.MM15.D.D | ecosystem: Environmental > Aquatic > Freshwater > Lake | place: USA: Michigan | collected 2013-04-23 | reverse complement strand
GGCGTCGAGTTCGAACCCCGCATCCGTCATCATTATCCTGAGGGCGTTCTGACCGCGCCCAGTGAGTGTGGCGCGCTCGCCGATGACAAGAATGCTCATTGATCAATCCAGTTCGACAAGTTCGCCGGTGCGGTAGTTGATGACATAACCACTGGGTGTCATGCGCCACACCATGACGCCGCCGCGCAGGAGGACATCGATGCCTTCGACGAGACGGTATTGATTGAGGTAGAACACCTCGGCGACCTTGCTATCGACAATGGCCTTTGCACAGTCAGGGCAGGGAGACTCGGTGCAATACATCGACCACGTCCAACCGCCACCGCCTTGCACACGATCAAGAGCATTGATTTCGGCATGTACTGCACGGGTGCACTTACCATTCGTCGCGCATCCGTTGCCTGTGCAATGTATCTCCGAGGCGGGTGGGCCGTTGTAGCCAATGCTGATGATGTTTCGATTGGCGACGATCACCGCACCGACGTTGCGGCGAAAGCACGTAGATCGCCGAGAAGCTACCTCGGCGACCTGCATGAACATTTGATGTCGGCTGATCCGACTCATTTGCGCTTCTTAACGGCGGACTGTTTCGGCGCCGGCTCGTCGTCGGTCTTGACGAACACTGGACCCACAGTGCCCTTCTCAGGATCGATCAGCCAAGGAATGCCGAGTTTATCGACCGCGATGGATCGTTGGGTGAAGGTCAGCCCATTGAGGCCGATGCCTTTTCGCTTCTTCGCCATGTTATCTCCTGTAGGGTTCGTTGAACAACACCTGCCAGTCGTTTCGAAAGATATGCAGGCTGCCTGTCTGCATTAGAAACAATCCCGGCTTCACGTCAATGCCATTCTCCTTCAGGCGGTCGATCATCCACAGCTGAAGGCGAACTGTCAGGTAGATGTCATCGCGGAAGTGACGGACAAAATCGCAACTACGAAGATAGTAAAAGATATCCAGGCGGCCATCCCGGACCATAAACTGATAATGAATAGAGCAGGGAACACGATCACCATGAACAGCACCAGTATCCTCGGGAAAGAAGACGGGGAGGATGGCCTGCCGGGTTTGGGGGTCTCGCGCGAGTTGTCGTACAACATCATTCAGGTCTCCGTAGGAATAACGAATGCCGAGGTGAGGGCCATTGCCGCCGGCAATCTTAGCCGCGTTGATCCTTGCCTCTTCGGGGGTGACGCTCGCTAGGTGAGAGTCAACGTATTTCGGCCAGTATCGTTCGGCGTAGGTGTGGTTGAACATCTCGTCTTTGCGAAACGTGTCGGCGGATTTTGCGTACGGCCAATTCGCCCATTCGGTGCCCGGGTTGAGTGGGTATCCACAGACGCGTTCGGCGAAGTGATCATCGGCCCACGGCAGGTTGGCGCCAATGTCATTCTGTATATGTTGCATCCACAGGAACGCTTCGTGTTCTCGACCGACATACCCTCGATCAAGATCAATCTTGAACCCCCACCACTTGACTTCGTGCGTCACCATCTCGGGACGTTTGGTCACGTCGACTGATTGCCACGTTGCCGGCGCCACGAGCTGTGAGCCGGTGTAGATCTCGTACTTGGTCGCTCGAATGGCTTCGGCGAAATGCCCGTACAGTTTCATTCCTCTTCCTCCTCGTCGGGGTCTACGTAAGCGTTGCGATGGCCGGGATGATTATCGCGGAAGTAACGTTGTAGTTCCTTCAACGTCTTCGGGTCAATGCGTTCGTTAGCATCTTTGTGAACGCGCATGGCCTGTGCGAACTTCTGGATACCGCGCATGTGTTCGGGACAGATGTAACGCGCTGACCATTTGATCATCCAATCGAAGAAGAATTTGTCGGCTTTCTTGATCGCGTTAAACGACTTGATGGGATCCTTGAGCAACGGGATGGCCGTGACGATATACATGGGATGGATGGTGATATTGGCAAAATGAAAATTCACAGTGAGCTTCATGTCGCCGAAGTCGAACCGAGACAGCAACTCGTCGCGAACGAATACCAGATCCGCGGGAAATTTCTTGGCGAACTCGGTCGTGCGATAGAAGATGTCGGCCGAGACATTCTTCTTGTCGATCCACGTAAGTGATACCGATTGAATGCATGGGCCAAACACCGATGCGCGTTTACTTTTCTTTTCCACAATTTCGTCAAGCGTACCCTTACCTTTGACGAAGTGGTTAAACGTGGTGAACGATACCGAACCGTACTTGGCTTGTTCGCGACGGCGATCCCACAGCCTGATTGCCATCGCGATGCTCTCTTCGTGCAAGTAATTCTTGCGGAGCATTGTCATCTTGCTTTTCGTGTAACCCGAGTCTTCGATCTTGAGCGACTTGTCGAAGTCATCGAAGGTGATGATACGGTTACGCAAGATCTTGCGACAGCCGGAGTACAGATCAGCCGGCGTACCACACAACATCAGGAGATGTGTGGTCCACTCCTGCTTGAGGTTCATGGTGCGCTCAATACGGTGTTAGCCTGAAGCGCCTTGTCGCGCTCTTCAGTGGTCAACAACGCCTCGGCTTTGGAGCAGGCATACTTCAGATCGACGAGGTTCTGGGCATAGTTCGGTGCAGTGACAGCCTTCGCTTCGTACCTCTGCGAATTCAGACGAAATGACGCGCAGGCGGCTTGGAGCGGCGTCAACTTGACAATCGGAGGCGCAGGCTCTGCTGGTTGATCATTGCAGGCAGCAACCACTGTCACCGCACACAACGCAATAAGTATGTAAAGCTTTCTCATGATTATCTCCCGTTGATAAAAAGAAAACGGGCCGCAAAACCGGAGGACACCGTTTGCGACCCGTTCCTTATAACGTTCTGGATGCCGGGGACGGCGCATGAACGTTAAACTAAATCCGACAGGTTCGGGGCTAACCAACCCGGCGGCTTCACTACGTCATACGTCGAACCCCTCGCCGAGTCAACTGCCCGTTCAGCACGAACTTTCTTCATGTTCGCTTCGTGGACCCGACGCCAGGCCTCGTTGAAGTCGAAGCCCTGCATCAATGCAGTGCCCAATGCAACGTAGACAAGATCGACCAAGCCATCGAGTTGATCTTCAAGTTTGATCGGTGGCGCCATATCTTCTTTCACGATGCCGACCAGGATATCGACGTTCATCTTGTCGCCACCGAATGCGTACTCGCCGAGTTCTTCGGCCAGGAAGCCAGCGCGAAACTTAGCTAATTCTTCCGGCAGTACCCGGGGCGCGCCGTGATACGTCAGGCCGAATTTTTCGTGGAAGTCCTTTATGTCTTGAAACAGATCCATTGTTATCTCCAATTGTGTGCCAGTGACGTTCGAGCTTGTCGGGAAAGACGTAACCGCATGGACACATAGTGCGGCTTGCTCGGTGCGACTTAATGGGCCAGCCGCAGGCGAAGGTCACGCGCGGCCAGAGCGAACGAGATATTCGATTGTCTTGACGACGCGCGAGGTCGAGTCGCCGATGCGGTATATGATGAACGCGTTCTTCGCAGCCCACTCACGATACAGGCCGAGCAGCTTCATGTAATTCGCGCGCACTGCATCGAGATGCTCAACTGTGTCGGTCTCCGGGTTGAAGACGTGACTGTCCATGCCGCGGTCGCCGCCATCACAGTAGACGAAGAGAGGCGTTGACGAATAGAATTGCGAGATGAGACCAGGCGCGATCTTGTCGAGGTGCGTTCGCATCGTGCCGTATATCGGCTGTGACACGCACGGGTGTCGGTCGTAGATCGTCATCGCCGGTGATTGCTCAAGGTAACGCGTCACGCGTTCGTCCATTTCACCCGGATGCTTGGGCGGCCCCTCCGATCCTTGAACCTTCCACGCCGGTAACGACGTACACAGCGCGCGTATTAGTGTCGACTTGCCTGAGTTGTCGACTCCTTCGATGACGATCATGTAAAGACTCCCGAGAGGAAATGAGGATTTGACGACGCAGTGCTAAGTGATATGACACAATTTCGTCAACTGAAAGAACCTCAATAATGATCATCGACAGGATTTGGTCTCAGCAAGACGGCCAGTACTTTTTCTTGGCCACCAAAAGCGCAAGCGGTAAATTTCGTGAACATGTTTTCCGTCGATCCGAAATAAAAACAATCGGACAGTTCTGCAAAGACAATGAAGACAAGGATATCTATTTCTGTCCTCACGGTTTTAGCAAGGCCATCCGCAAAAAAGAATTCGCCGTCTTGCCCAAAATGTTATGGGCCGATCTTGACGAAGCCGATCCGCGCAAGATGAAGCCGAAGCCGACCATCGCTATTGAGTCGTCGCCCGGTCGTTTCGTCGGACTGTGGTTGACAGACAAGGTAATCAAGGAGTCACTCAATCGGCGACTGACGTATCACCTCGACGCTGACCATGGCGGCTGGGACCTGACGCAAGTTCTCCGCGTACCGGGTACCTCGAATTACAAGTACAGCAGCACGCCGCGCGTTCGCATCCTGTGGGACGACGGGCCATCGTGGAAAATCTCGGATGTCGAGAAGATGCTGCCCGACGAGCCGGACATTGATGAAAGCTTGACGGCCCGCGACATCTTCAACAAGTACGAGAACATGCTGCCGCCATGGCTGCGTCGTGAACTGATGACGACGAAGGCACCGCCTGGTAAGCGAAGCGAGATGATCTGGAAACTTGAACACGGTCTGCTCGAGCACGGACTCAGCAAGGATGAAGCCTTTGTATTGATCAAGGCCAGTGCGTGGAATAAGTTCCGCGGCCGCAACAGTGAGGATGCACAGCTCAAGCGCGAACTAGACAAGGTCGTCAATGAACGAATGAAGGCCGGCGCTGAGTCGTCGGTGAAACGCAAACACAAATACCTGACGCAGCCGATGTCCGAGGTTGAGAGCGAAAATCTTGATTGGATCTGGTATCCCATCTTAGCCCGCGGCCAGATCACCATCATCGAAGGCGACCCGGGAGGCGGCAAGAGCTATCTCACACAGATGGCGAGCAAGAGCATATGTGACGGCGAAGATCTGCCCGAATTCATTGTCGGCTCGGGCATTGACGAACCGGTGCAAGGCAAGGTCGCATACTTCGACATGGAGAACTCGGCCGGCACCGTGACGAAGAAACGACTGACGAACAACGGACTCAAGAAACAAGAATTCTTCTATCAGGAGGAAGAACCGTTCAGCTGGGCCGACACCGAACGCATGGCGCAGGTATTCGAAGCCCTCGAGCGTATCAAGCCAACGCTGGTCGTGTTCGACACGATGAACACCTACCTCGGCTCGGGCGTTGACACCGGCCGCGCGAACTCCTCACAGGAGGCGATGTTCCCGCTCAAGGAGATCGCCGTACGTTTCAACTGTGCAGTCGTCATCATCCGACATCTTGTGAAATCGAAGAAGGACAAGTCGGCATTGCACGCCGGCCAGGGATCAATCGCCTTCGCCGGGTTCGCGCGTATCGTCGCGACCGTCGGCAAGCTACCTGATGACCCGGACGTAGGCGCCATCGCCATAACAAAGTGCAACTTCGCGCCTCCCGTGTATGATGTGCTGACGTTCGAAATCAACAAACTGCCCAACCTCAAGGACGAGAAAGATCGATCACGTTTCAAGTGGGGCGCGCTGGTCAAAGGCGTCGGCGCAGACGACATCATCAAAACACCGGAGAAGAACAGTGACAAGGAAGACGCAGAAGAATTTCTTCGTGACGTGTTGGACGAAGGTCCTGAGGATATCAAGAAATTGGAAGTCATGGCGGAGAAGCGCGGCATTAGTCGACGCACACTACAGCGAGCTGCGGATGCTGTGGGTATTAAGAAATCTGTTAAAGGGTTTGGAAAAGATCGCGTGTCTTCGTGGTCATTGTAACCATTGATGGCATTCCCGTACGGAATAAAATTACCCGATAAAAGATAAATATTCTAGCCAGTAGTTGTTTACATTCCTCTGCCAGAGTGTATAGTGGTGTCTATCGAAACGAGGACACCGACATGACCATTGATAAAGGTTTTGCCATAATCGCCGCCATCGTCGTGATGATGTCCCTCTTCTCCATTTTTTACTGAGGGGCTGACATGACGCTCGCCGAACGCACCCAATATCATCTCGCGCAATACCACATTACGCAAAATGATTTCCATCGTGCCGCTTGCGACTATTTCTTCATGGCTCAGGCAAGCATCGACCAACACGACATCAAAGGCGCGACCTATCGCTATCGCCAAGGCGTCCACTACGCTCAGGAAGCCGTGCGATGAACGTCATATCCACTTCCCCTGATGGCAAACTTCGTCTTCGCCAAATCGGCAAGTCAAAAGGCACCGTCGAGCTTCTCGTTGCGGGCGATCGATGGGTATGGTGTGTCTATCGCAACGCAATTCCCATCGAAAAAGCCCGCGACCTGTTCGACAGTCAATCCAAATTTCATGGAGTGTCAGCATGACCCGTCCCCGCGAATACTACACCGCCATCGTTGAGCGTGAATTCCGCAAGGCGTTGAACCTCACGCCCGATGACATCGTACATGTCGAACTCGGTGATGAGGAAATCAACATCGGACATGGTGGCCGACTTTTGACATGCGACTGCGACAATGACGAGAACTTCGTGTTCGTCGATCTTTTCGAAAATAGCGAACCCGTCATTTTCCCGATACCCGCGGATTACCTGTTGACATAACGCTGCCGTAGCGTAAGATATCCGTATCCAAACAGAAGGACACCATGTCTGATATCGAAACCCTCGAAGCCGCAATTGCCACGGGTATCGTACCCGCCAATAACCTCGCGTTCGCGCAGTCATTGGTCGATCAGTCGAAGCAGCGCGCATTGAGCGACAAGCAAATGTTCTGGGTCAAGAAGCTCGGGACGCCTGCTGCGCCCGCCGCCGAAGCCGTCAAGGTCGGCGACCTGACGGGCATTAATCAGTTGTTCGACAAGGCGCGTCAACACCTCAAATTCCCCGCTATCGTCATGTCCGTGCCTGCCGCCAACATGACCATCCGTATTAACGTCGCTGGCCCTTCGGCGAAACACCCGGGCACCCTCAACGTCACCTCGGGCGAGAAGCCCGCATATGATGAACGCCGCACCTGGTTCGGGCGTGTCATGAAGGACGGATCCTACGTCGCGAGCGACAAGGCGGCGATGAACGCAACAGCAATCAGCGAGCGCCTGATCGCGTTCGCAGCCGATCCTGTCGGCATCGCATCTGAGCACGGCCGCCTGACCGGGCGCTGCTGCTTCTGCAACCTTCACCTGACCGACGAACGGTCGACTGCTGTGGGATATGGCAAAACCTGCGCAGGACATTATGGATTGCCATGGGGGGCGAAATGAAAACGCTACGACTCACGTATCCGCATCTGATGCAGAGCGGGAAGGACGGCTACAAGGTCGTCGAAGTCGAACAAGACGTCTCGATCAGGGTCGGGACGTACCTCGAGGAGATCGCCGTCAAGGACCTATGTGAAATGACGGGCACCTGGAAAGTTATCATCAAGTCAAACAAGGAGACACGATAATGCGCGGCGAAACACGAGCACAACGAGCGGACCTGAAAGGCGTCGAGACAGCCGCCTACACCAACGCGCTCCCATGGGGCGAGCTGGGCAAGCACAAGGAAGGCGGGTGGAAGAACGTCGGCGCATTGATCAAGGACGCCGGCCTCGATTGGAAGGTCGAGCGCAAGGCGATCTTCACGCCCGAAGGCAAGGAGATCCCCGGCTTCGCGTCGTTGACACGCGACAGTGACAGCAAGATCTTCGATATCGTGGGATCCCGGTACGTGCCGACGCAGAACGAGCAGGCGTTCAAATTCTTTCAGGAGTTCGTCGAGGCGGGTGACGCCACGCTCGACACAGCCGGCGCACTCAAGGGCGGCCGCGTTGTGTGGGGTCTCGCACGACTGGGCAAAGGCTTCGAGCTCAAGGGCGGCGATGTCGTCGAGCCATACCTCCTGTGCATCTGCCCTCACGAACAGGGTAAGTCGCTACTGTTCAAGACGTTGGCATTCAGGCCGTGGTGCAGCAACACGATCACAGCCGGCCTGCGTAACGCCGTGACTGGCTGGCGCATGGGACATCGCACCGAGTTCGGCGATATCAAGATCGCTGACGCGAAGAAGACGCTGGGTATCGCACGAGAACAGCTCAGCGAGTTCGAGGCCAACGCGCGCTTGCTGGCGAAGATGAAGATGACGAAGCAGGAAGTCATCGACCTGCTGGCGCCGATCTACGGCTCAGACGTCAAGGGCGCTGAGAACGCGCGCATGAAGCAACTGATCGACATCTACGAGAACGCGCCTGGCGCCGTCCCAGGAACCGGCTGGGGCGCGCTCAACGCAGTGACGTATTATTCTGATCACATCGCGTCACGCACTGCTGACAAGCGCCTGACGAACGCGTGGCTCGGTCGCACCGCAGGCCAGAAGGAACTGGTGCTCGCCCAATTGCTGGAGAGGGCAAAATGAGGGTGTGGAAGATCTATCATCCTGACCGTTGCATCAACTGTTGGGAATATGTCATCGCTAACAAACGATGGTACCCCTTGCATTCTCGAGAATGCTGGCAATTCGAAACACTGGGAATGTGAACATGAAACGATGGGGACGATACGTCAATCCGCGTACACGACAGTGGAAACCGGCGTATCGTTTCGATGGGGCGCTGTGGCAATCACAGCGTCACGTCGGACATTGGAAGAAATATCCCATTGACTGGAAAACGTGGCTGATATTCTTATGTCTTGTGTCGAAGTTTATGCGACGACACCCACAACCATTTAATAAGACTGCCGCAGGCGCACGCCGACGTGCAGAACGCAAATTCAAACGGGAGCAACGACATGGCCTACAAGATGCGAGAAGTTACGACGACGGTATCAGCGGCGATTGGTGATGCGTTCGCCGCGTTCGAAGAATTAGCCGGTGAGATGCGTGAGGGCGCCGACAACATGGAAGGCGCAAACATGGGCCACATGGACAAGTGCACTCGTCTGGCTGAAGCCGCCGATGAACTCGAGCAACATGACACCGAGCCCGACGTGCCCGAACTGGTGCGAGAGCTCGCCGTCACATACTTCGAACAGGTCAACAAGAACAAGCGTCGACCGCCATCGCGTTCTGTGCGTCTAGGCAATGCACAGGCGATGCTGGTCGCAGCGAGCGCCGCGTTGCAGGACTTCGCCGACGCGGCCGATGCTGCCGCTAAGGGGAATGACTTGCCGCCGGATCAGGAGGAAAACCGAGCCGCGGTCAATCAACTGATCAGCGAGATTGACGAGCATTCTGAGTTCGATGTCGACTTCCCGGGAATGTTCGGATGAGCTGGATGCCGAAGCGGGCCGCACATTATCTGATCCGCGTTTATTATCCGCGGGTCAGGAAGGCGTATTACGTCAAGCTGGTCGACAAGTATGGAAAGCGTCGGGTGCAAGCCGGCATCAAAGGCGCTGAGCGTTTCGAGCGTGAGCGCGATGGACTGTGGGTCGTCATCACCAATCAATGGTACGGGAGACCCGTAGTCGTGCCGCCCGACGACGCGGAATAATATTGCTCAGATTTTGTGGGTAAAACCGTAAGTTATCCGTTGACAGTAGATATGGGCGTGATAGTGTATCCGTACGCTCAAACGGAGGACACCCAATGCTGCGTGATTACCATACCACACTCGACCTGACCTTCCAGGCCCGCGACCGCGATGAAGCCCTGGAAATCGCCGCCATCTGCGCTCGCGCCATCGAAGAATATGATCGTCAGCCGTACAAGGTTGCCGTCAATACCGATGATGTGGAGGAAGTGTGATGCACCGCCGCACCGTACGAATGTCTCAAGAAGGATTGACCGCCTCTGCGTTGCAGACGCCGCACGCCTTTCAAAAAGCCGCAATCCTGAAGATGATTGCCGCGCGTTATCACGTCAATTCCGTCAATTATCACCCATACACCGGGGATATCTTAATCACGATGCGGCATGACGGCGACCCGAAGGCGGGATGCGCTGTATACCCGAACGGCGCGGTCGCGCGTCAGAACGGAACGATCAAGTGGGAATGGAAGCGCGTTGTTGACAGCGCAAGCGCCACGATCCCCGACCCGTTCGTAGGTGCCACATGACCCCGCAACAACTTCATCAGGCGACGTGGCTGCCGTACATTCAGCCACCCGAGGGCGAGCAGGTCGAGTTGATGCTGCCTTGGACGAACAGATATCCGCAGCGCGTGTTGACCTGTGTGAGCATCGACGGCGAGATTTTCGTCATCGCACGCGATCACCGCGATGCAGTACGGGAATGTTGGAAGGTCCTTACGGATATCCGTTGACACGCCGCTACAGAGTGATATGGTGTCTACATGAAAACCGCCGTACGCAATGACGCCTTCCAATATGAAATCAA
>Ga0181337_1000121_pt1 | contig 10528 bp, 15 predicted proteins | sample Sp13VDMM15DD_FD_168302 | JGI IMG/M metagenome (GOLD analysis project Ga0181337, IMG submission 168302) | Freshwater viral communities from Lake Michigan, USA - Sp13.VD.MM15.D.D | ecosystem: Environmental > Aquatic > Freshwater > Lake | place: USA: Michigan | collected 2013-04-23 | reverse complement strand
CGTCGTCGCGGCGCCAGTGCGCCAGGTACGCCCGCATGATCCGGGCGCACTCGGACGGCAGGTCGCCGTACTCCTCGCGCTCCTCCTCGAAGAGGTCCATGAACTTGTACGTGAGCTCGTCGTGACGCTCGGTCCAGTCGCCCCCGGTGTAGTGCACTTCGAGCAGCTCGTGCAGCCACGACCCCCGCTTGAGCGGGAGGGCGGGCGTGCGCTTCTTGAGCTTCATGATGTACCGGTACATGTACTTCCGGTGGCACCGGTTCCACACGCCGATCCGGCTGTGTGACCATGTGTGCGGCTGGTCGGCTTGTGCCGCCAGCGCGATGGGGTCGTAGTCGGTCATGTGCCGTTCACCTTGGCGAGTCGCCACGCGAGCTTGCGGAACGTCTCCGCGATGTCCGCCACCTGGTCTCCCAGGTCGTGGAGCAACTCGCGCTCCTTCGGGGTCAGCCCGCGTGCCATGCGACTGACCGGCGACCGGCCGTCGTACATCATGCGGATGGGATGTACCACGCTGGACGTGAGCAGGTGAAAGATCACGAAGCATCCGTGACCCGCTGCGATCCGTCCGGCTTTGTCAAGCTGCAATGTACGCCTCCGTTTCCCCCCAGTGCGTGCCGACTTCGATGTCGGCCACGATGGGGACTGTTACCTCCATGCCGAACGTACGCTCGATGTGGGCTGTGTCTTCCATGACGTTCTTGATGACCGGCGCCCACCGGTCCAGGTACTGGTCCCGAACCTCGAACAGGATCGAGTCATGCACCGTGCCCACGATCCGGGCTTGGTCGCGCGGCATCATGCCGTGCAGCCGGATGAGGGAGTACAACATCATGTCAGATGCGAACGACTGAACCGGCGAGTTGATAGCCTGGCGTTCAGCCTCCGACCGCACGTCCTTGTCCGACGACATGATGTCCGTGAGGTGACGCACCCGGCCGATGGGTGACACCACCCGCTTGTACTTCTGTGCCAACCGCCGCTGCTTCTCGTGCCACGGCCGCAGCGCGGGGTACGTCTCGAAGAACCGGTTGCGCCATGCCTCGGCTTCCTCGTCCGTTACCTTGACCCCGTACGAGTCGAAGCTGTAGTCAACGAACTTCTGCCACGACATGCCGTAGATGAATCCGAAGTTGACACCCTTGGCTTTCTTGCGTTCCTCCTTGGTGATGTCGGCCGCCAGCTTGCCGGTGACGGACACGGCGGTGTTCATGTGGATGTCTTGGCCGGTCGCGTACGCACGCAACATGCGGGTCTCGTTCGCCAGCATGGCCGCGATGCGCAGCTCCACCTGTGAGTAGTCCGCTTGGATGAACGTCCACCCCGGCTCCGCTCCGATGACAGCACGGATGAACGGGTCGCGAGGTATCTGGTGGATGCCGCCGGTTGCGGACAGTCGGCCGGTCACCGTGCCGGACGGCTTGTAGAACGACTGCACCCGGCCGTCCGGGCGCCGGTGCTCGAACCACAGGGGGCCGAGGTAGGTGTTCACGTACTTGGCCCACTTGCGGTACTTGATGACAGCCGTGGCGCCGACGTGCTGATCCGCCAGCCGAAGCAACACGGACTCGTCGGTGGACCGGCCGCCCTTCTTCGTGCGCTTCAACACCGGCAGCCCGAGGTGGTCGAACAGCAACCGCCCCACCTGCTGCGGTGAGTTGAAGTTGATGGGCCGCATGTCGTCCGGCACGAACTTACGGTTGATGTAATCGTAGATCTTGTCGCGGTTGGAGACCGCCGTCTCGTACCTGGTAGCCCACCGGTCCGGGTCGATATACACCCCCGTCCGCTCCACGGCGACGAGCGCGTTGCTGCCGGGGATCATGAGGTGTCGGAAGACCCGGTCCATGCGCGGCTGGTCCGCCAGTGCGTCGGCGTCCCGGTGCCGGAGCCGCAACGTGTAGTCCGTGTCCTTGGCGTTGTAGACCACCAGCTTCCGCAGGTCCATGTTGTACGCATCGCTGAGCTCCTCGCCCACGTCGTACGCATCGACGCCGAGCTCAGCACGGGATCGGTTCTTCAACCCCTTGGACCGGTTCTCGTCCAGCATGTGGCCGGAGAGCATAGTGTCCCACCCGCACGGGATCATGACCCCCTTGCTATGCAGCCATCGCTGGTCGAACTTGAAGTTGTGTCCGCCGTACTCGCAGTCGTCCCGCTCGAGGGCCGGACGCAGGTACTCCAGGATGCGTGCCGGGTCGCGCCACGGGGACGACACATGCCACAGCGGGACCACCACGGACATGCCCTCGATCCACGAGAACGAGATGGATGCGATGAGCGAGTCGTCACCGTGGAAGTCTTGGAAGTTGGTGCGGACGTACGGCGGGTCGGTCTTGCGAACGAACGTCTCGATGTCCACCGACAGCTCCGGCGCCCGCATGAGGTGACGACGCAGTATCTTCACGTCGTCCACCGTCCGGCACATGAGGACCCGTGTGCGCGACGGCACGTACGTCCCCGCCACCATGCGCCCGAACCTGGAGATGTCCATGGCGAACGCCTGAGCCCACGTCGGGTTCCGCATGACGGCGGCCGGGTGCAGCGTGGCGAAGATCGTACGGCCGCCCCGGCGGAACGTCCCCCCGTTGTGCTTGGTGATGCCGGACTTGCCGGTCATCGCCTTGAGCGGGACGTTGCCCAGCGTGAGAATCCACTCCGGGTCCACCGCCTCGATCTCGCGGCCCAGGTGTTCGGCCACGCACACCTTGACCTCAGCGGCTTCGGGTGTGCGGTTGTCCGGCGGCCGACACTTGACCACGTTGGTGACGTACACCTCCGAGCGGTCGATGTCTGCGAGCTCTGACAACGACCGATCCAAGAGCTTGCCGGACCGGCCGACGAACGGCGTACCCGTCGCGTCCTCCTCAGCACCGGGCGCCTCACCGATCACCATGACCCGAGCTCGCTTGGGGCCGGACCCCCACAGGCACACGGTGTCGGCGCCCGCGTGAAGCGGACACGCTGTGCAGTCCGGGTTACGCACGGTCGATGATGTCCCCCGCGTTGATGTACTGCCAGAACACCTCCACCCCGGCGACCTTCAGCAGCTCGCGTCCGGCGTGGTCCCGGTAGGTGGTGGAGTAGATCACCCGCTTGATGCCGGACTGGATGACCAGACGGGCGCACCGCAGGCACGGCTCGTGCGTGCAGTACAGCGTGGCCCCGTCGCACGACACCCCGACGCGGGCCGCGTACGCGATGGCGTTCTCCTCAGCGTGGACCGCGTTGGTGCATCCCTGGTCCGGCGAGTCCGCGCAGTCGACGCAGTGGGACAGCCCGGCCGGTGCGCCGTTGTACCCGTGGGCGATGACGTGGCCCCGGTCCACGATGACGGCGCCGACCTTCGCACGCGGGCACGTACCCCGCATGGCGAAGATCTCGGCCAACATCTGAAACGTCTGGTCTCGCGTCGGCCGGGTCATACCGGCGCCCCGAACTCCGCCTCATCGGTGATGCCCGACATGCGGTTGAGGATCGTGCGCTCCTGCTCGAAGACGTGCAGGCTGTGCATGTGCATGGTCAGCTCGCCCGGCTTGACGGATGACCAGGGGTGGTCACCCTTGAGCTGGTCGATGATCCACTGCACCAGCCGACCGGCCAGGTACACGTCGTCACGGAAGTGCCGCAGGAAGTCACACGACCGGATCGGGTACATGACGTGCAGTCGGTCATCCCGCAGCATGAGGTGGTACCCGAGCGTGCAGGGCACCCGCTCCCCGTGGTGTGCGCCCGTGTCCTCCGGGAACCAGATGGGCAGGTACGCCTGACGGGTGTACGGGAAGTTGTGCAGCAGCTCCACCACGTCCGACAGGTCCCCGTACCGGTAGCGCACGCCGCACCGGTCACGCTGGTGCGTCTCCAGCCCGACACGTCGCGGCCACATGCGCTCCATGTACGTGTGCGAGAACTTGTCCCCGTTGGCCGGGTCCTGGTGCTTCGGCACGTTGCCACGGAAGTACGGCCACAGGTGGTACGTCTGGCCGGGGTTCGTCGGCCGACCACCCACCCGCTCCTCGAAGTGCAGGTCCGCCCACGGGAGGTTCGGGTCCACCTCCAGCGCGAGGGACTGCTGCGATGCCGGGATGGGGTACCGGATGGTCACCCCCCGCAGCTCCAGCGTACGGGTCTGAGGCACGTCCGGCAGCGACTGCCAGTGCCCCGTGTCCACCACGTCACCCGTGCGGGAGAGCAGGGCGGCCAGGTCCCGGTTCATTGCCATGAATCCCCGGTTTGCGTTCAGTTCCATCAGCCCTCCTTGGTCTCGGCGTTGAGCCACCGCTGAGTCAGCACCCCGTGAGGAGGCTGAAGCTGGCGGCCGAAGTCGGTCAGCTCGTACGAGGCGGACGTGGTGCCCTTGTCGAGCACCTCGACGACCCCGGCCTTGTTCAGGATGCTGACCGAGGATGACACGGACCGGGGGTTGTACCCGAGCCGCTCCATCTTGAGCTTGAGCGTTGCGCGGTTGATCGGCCCGTGGTCCCCAAGCACGGTCCAGATACCGTGGATCACTTCGGTGGGCAGCACTCGCCGGTCGCGCCTCATCGGCACCTCCTCCGCCGGTCCGCCGCACAGGTCCATGACGTACTCGCACATGGCGTCCTGTACCTGGCTGGGCTGCTGCGCATACAGCACCGGGGTCTGAGCGAACCACTGTGCTAGGGTGATTCCCATGTGGTCACCTCCTGATGTCTTCGAGATTGAGGGATGCGAGCGGTACGGACGGAACCGTCTCACCCGTGTCCCACTGGTGGTACCTCCGGCGGATGCGCTTGCGCGGACCGAACTTCTCCGCGTGCCACGGCACCCCGTCCTCGTTCTGACGGTCGATCCATGCGAAGGTCTTGCGGACCTTGTGAACCGTGGGCATGAACTTCGGTGACACCAGGTCGGCGCCCGCGAAGTCATCATCGTCCACGTACCGCATCAGCTTCGGCCGGTTGAGCACGTACGGGATGGACTTGAAGTCGTGGAACATGAGCGAGTCCACCGCCCACCGGAACTGGAACTCCGCCGGGTCGCGGTCGATGCGCTCACCGATGTACCTGGCCAGCACCGCGCACAACGCGAGGTCCATCCCACCCATGTACGCGATGTAGGTGGTACGGCTGTGCATGCTGAGGACCGGAGTGTGCCGACCCCCACCACGGAACGTCCACCCGATGATGCAGTTACCCCACTGGTACTTCCCCACGGCCCGGTCGTGGATGGCCGGTGGCATCTGTGTGACGACGCCTCGGTTGTTGTCCTTCCGTCCGATCTTCTCGCACCGGTCGAGGAACGAGTCGAGTTCGTCCGGGTCGAGGTAGTCGCGCTTCAGCTTGGTGAACCGGGACGCCGGGAGCCAGAGGTCCCGCCCCGCGTCGAAGTCGAAGTCCATGCTGTCGGCGGTCAGCACGTTGTCGTAGAAGATGGTGTCCGACGACGTGACCAGATCGACCTTCGGCGCAGTGAACATCTCCTCAGCCGACCCGTGCCACAGGTCGGTCATGTTGCGCCAGCGCCGGATCATGCGTCAGCGATGGTCAGCTGGCCGTTGTCGGGGGCGGTGATCCAGTCGCGCTCCTGCACCTCGGCCCACGCCAGCGCGACCGCCTGGCTGAGGGTGATGCCGTGGTGGTCAGCGAAGCCGCACATGAAGATGATGAGGTCACCGAGCCCGTCCATGAGCGCAGCCTCGAACTTCACCGGGTCATCGAACCCCCGGATGCCCTGCTTGTTCTTGAGGATGGCGTGAGCCAACTCGCCCAGCTCCTCCGTCATCCCGAGGAACTGCTCGTCGGCGGTGTTCGCCGGGAAGTTCAGACGGCGCCACTCGCGGCTCGCGGTCTGGATGTCGTCCAACGTCATGAGAACGTCCTTTGCTCGCGGTTGCGGAGGTACTCGCGAAGCCGGTTGGCCAGTCGCGGGATGTTCCCCCGGATGGTGTAGTCGTAGATCATGCACTGGTTGCTGTTCCCGAACTCGCGGGCCAGCATCTCGTAGGCCTGGTAGATGGTGTCGATGTTCTCGACCACCCCGGCCAGTTGCTTGGACGACGCGACGTTGGCCCGCACCACCTCGAGGGGGGGCAGGCACAGGATGACCGGCGCACGCATGGCGAGGACCAGCCGGTGCAGGTACTCGAGGGTGTCGCCGGGGAACATCGGCTCCTCGTCGCGGACGATGGGCGCGTAGATGCCATCGCTGTAGAACATGCGGTCCCAGACCACCGGGGGGTCCATGCCGTTGACCGCTGCCATGACGGCACGGTAGCTGTCCATGACGGTGGTCTCGTGCAGCCGGTCCCGGTCGAGCGTGGACCGTGTGCCTTGGATCAGCCCGAGCCGCTTGACGATCTCGGCCACGAGCGTTGACTTGCCGGACCCGTCAGGGCCCTCGACGATAATCATGTGCCCTCCTCCCTAGAACCGGAAGCCGAAGCGGGCGTAGCCGCAGTTCGGCCAGGGACGCAGCCCGCGTGTCTCGTACGCACGGTCGGCCGCACGCATCTGACGCCACACGGGCCAGCGGTCCGGCGTCCCGAGCTGTGCGTACGCAGCGGGGTCGTACGTGCGAGCGAAGTCCCGGTCCATCTGGAGCCCGCCGTAGTACCCGTTCCCCGTGTTGATGTCCCAGGTGCGTTCCGACTCGCACGACGCGACGGCCATCCACCCGTGGTAGTTCGGGGAACGGCGCTCAGCAGCCCTGTGTGCCGCTTCCGCTGCCGGGTGGGTGTTCCGGTACCGGACGATCCCCCGTGCCCGCACAGCGGCCCACGTCACGCGGCCGTCGTTGGCACGGGTGATGTCCACCAGGTCCGGCCAAACGCGGACCATGGCCGACGTGCGCGGCAGGTCATCGACGTGATGGGCGGTGCCGGTGTTCGGCAGGACGAGGACGGCCAGCGCCGACCCGATGAGGAAGCTCGCGGTGCGGCGCCTCATCCGGTGACGGGGGGCAGGGAGCAGAGCTGGCCGCGCACCACGTACCGCTTGCCGAACTTGGTGAGCACGACCTTGCCACCGCGCGACCATGTGACCTTCACCTGGCGCACGGTGTACGCCCGCTTGGCCTTCGGGCCGAGCACGCACGCCACGACGCGGACCACCTGCACCTGCTTCTTCACGGTGGTGGGCACGCGCTTGACCGGCGGCTTGTCAGGGTTGGGCGTGATGACCGGCGGCAGCGGCTCGATGCGCGACGGCGGAGCGGTCGGCGGGGGAGCGGGCGTCGGCACGACCTCGGGCTCCTCCGGCACAGGCGGGGGCGTCGGCTCGATGGGGCAGTTGATCGTCGGGCCGAGCGACCGGTACTGCCAGCGCCCACCCTCGTACCACTTGACCTTGAACGTGGCGGCGTTGTCGCCGGGGACCACGCGGGTGTCCGACATGACGAGCATGCCGCTGGCGGTGAGCGGCACGAAGTTCACGTCCTGCTCGTTGCCGTTGACGACCAGCTCGACGTACAGGCGGGGACCGTTCGGGATCGGGAACCGACCCCAGTCGACGCGGCCCTCGATGTACGGCGCCTGCACGTCGCGGGTGTAGCAGCCCAGCGTGAGGTCTGCGGTGTGTGCCGACGCCAGCGCGGGCGTGGCGAGTACGGCACCGCCGATGACGGCTGCCGTAAGGATGTGCTTCATGTGTCCTCCTTCGATGTGATGGCTTCGACCAGCTCGGGCCGCTCCACGATGAAGCGTGCCACGTCCTCCTTCTCCTGCAACGCGGCGTAGGTAACTTCGGTCCGCGTCCGCCGGGGGATCATGTAATCGTACACCAAAGTCCGTGTGTCCCCGTAACGCTCGATGCGCCGGGTGAACTGGTCGTGTGTGACGTACGATTCTGACAACCCCCAGAACAGCATTGTGTCCGCTGCGCTGAGGTCGATGCCCTCCTTGGCGGTCTGCATCTGAGCGACGAACACGGTAGGTCGGGACGTGTTGGCGAACGCCTGCCAGCGCCGGGTCCGTTCACGTCCCTTGGGGATGCGCCCGTACAGCAGGATGACCGAGTAGCCCGCCGCCCGCGCAGCATACGCCGCGTCGTACAGCTCGGGGATGAACCGGCACCCGACGACCACCTTGTGTACGTCGTTGTCCATGTACGTCTGCATCCGGTCCATGCCAAGCTTGAGCGCATCGTTGCCTACCCGGTGGTACCCCTTCTGCGTTCGCACCCAACCGGACGCGATCTGCTGTAGCCGCAGGTGTCGGGTGATGGGGATGGTGGACTTGATGTCCTCGCCCGCCACCTCGATCATGGACTCCTTCTCCATCTCGAGGTACGTGGCAGCACCACGTCCCGTCAGGTCGTACCGCAGTTCGTTGATGACCGGCTCACCCGGAGGTACGTACTTCTCGATCCACACGTACGGCTTGAGCTTGCCGACCATCCACTTCAGGTTCTGGTACCGGATGATCTCGTACCCACCGTAGCCACCGAACACGGCGACACGTTTCTTGAACGCACCGAAGTTGCTGCCGTAGATGGTGGGGTCCATGAACCGTGCCTGACCGAACACGTAGAACGGCTTCCTGTGAAACATGGTGCCGGTCATGATGAGCCGGAACCTTGCACGTCGGCCGAGGTGGTACAACATCTTGGACGTGACAGCTTCCGGGTTCCCGATGTTGTGCGACTCGTCCACGATGATGATGTCTGCGGCGTAGTCCTCGAGCCGCACGTTGGGGATGGGGTACCACGACCGGCGCCGACCGCGCTTGACGTACTGCCGGTCATACACGGCTTCGTAGTTGGTGATGCGCCACTCGAGGTCTATGCCGTCCGGCGTGTGCTTCGGTACCTCGTTCTCCCACACACCTATCACCGAGACGGGACACACCACGAGCACACGCTTGGCGCCGTGCTTGAGGTGCATGATGTTGGCCCAGTCGATGGCGATCTTGGTCTTACCCCATCGCATCGGTACCTGGAGTCCGCCGCCCCGGTTCCGGGCCAGGAACTTGAGAGCCGGGACCTGGTGCGGTCGCGGCTTGGTGGCGAACTTGTACTTCACCGGAGCAGGCGGGTCTGGCGTGCGCGACACCGGGCGCATCGGCGGTGCAGCTCACGTCGTGACACGTCCGGGTCCACCGCCCCACCCCGTGACCGGGGGAACTCCGGCAGTGGTGACTGGTGGTTCATGCCCCGGCGTGTCATCTCAGCGACGAGGGCACGGTGCCGGGAGCGGATGCGGTGCAGCTCGACCAGCCCGTCACGCACGTACCCCGCCACGGACTTGCCGCGCTGGAGCGTGCCGGTCAGCATGTGCAGTTCGACGTGCTCACCGAGGAGGTGCTGGTCACACATGATGGCGGGGTCCACCATCCACATCCTCACTGCTCGACCCCGAAGACGACGGTGCGGTGCCGGTGGCAGAACGTGGACAGCAGCCGGGCCGACCGGTCCAGCTGACCGCCGTGCAGCGTGTTCACCACCCGAGCCAGGTGGTTGGCGTCGAGCGGGTACGAACGGGACACGCCCCCCAGCCCATGCCCGCGAACGCGTGCGATGGACCGCCCGTCACTTGAGCGCGTGACCTTCCACGTCCCGTGCTCCAGTTCCTGGAGCTGCATGACGGGGAGGTCTGACGACTCGATGAGCACGAGGTACACACCCCCCGGCCGTGCGTGGATGACCAGCGTGTCGTCGTCACGCATCGGCCGACTCGATGGTCACGCGGATGCGCTGCGGCTGACCGAGCAGGAGGTGCTCGGCGTGACGCAGGTACATCCGGCCGAGCACTTCGTCACCCCGCTCCAACGGGGCGCCGACGACCGTCTCGTTGAAGCGGGCGTTGTTCTTGGTGTCGCGCTCGTACGTGAGCTCGACCATGATGCGTGGCTTGTTCACTCGTCATCCTCCTGTGTCGTTGTTGACAGTCCCGCCTTCCGGCGACGGCGCCGACGCTGCCGACCCTCAGCCGACATCATCGAGTCAGTGATGGTCCGAGCCAGCGGGTTCCAGAACTTCACGTCGAAGCTGGTGTGGGGTATGTGGCACATGGGGCACACCATCGCGGGCTCGGCCATCCACACACCCTCGGTGGTGTACCACCCCTTGCGGTGTCGGAACTTCCGCATCTTGACGCAGAACGGACACCACCACTGACCGTTCCGGTTGGCGTGGTCGAGCGGCTCGTGCTTGATGCGCTCGCCGGTCGGCCGCCCGCGCACGTCGAGGACATCCTCATGCCGGGGGCGCCAGCGCATGGGCGGAGGAAAGGCCATGTTCTTGCTGCGCAACGTCGGCGCCCGCCGTCCACCCTCGACCGCCAGGGTGTAGACGCGGATGGCTTCGTGGAAGTCATCGCCACAGTCGTGGCGCCGGACCTTGCCGTCAGCGGCAACCCAGCAGACTTGCCACCGGGCTCGCTGAGGAGCGTCGTTGATGGCGTACATGGACCTCCTTCGTGTCGGGGGAATCGGACGGGGGCGCCGCTCGGCTTTGTGGGCGCCCCCATCCGGGGTCTTCACTGCTGGCCCCGTTACAGGGCCGGACGCATGGGGTCACCTCCTCAGTCGGGGGGTTGTCCCGTGTGCCCCCAT
>Ga0181337_1000120_pt1 | contig 10546 bp, 19 predicted proteins | sample Sp13VDMM15DD_FD_168302 | JGI IMG/M metagenome (GOLD analysis project Ga0181337, IMG submission 168302) | Freshwater viral communities from Lake Michigan, USA - Sp13.VD.MM15.D.D | ecosystem: Environmental > Aquatic > Freshwater > Lake | place: USA: Michigan | collected 2013-04-23 | reverse complement strand
TGGTCCGGCTCCCGTTCCCACGGGCGGCGGCGGGGTGACGGCACTTCCGGCTACGAATGGCTCGATGCCGACGACTCCGAATACCACGGGCGGCGGCGGTACCTCCAGCACTCCGAATCAGCAAGCCTCCGTACAGTATACGCAAGCCCAAATCGACGACATGACGAAAAAGGCCGCCGGGGGCGATATGGCGGCGGCGGCGGTTCTGTCCGGCCTGGGCCTTCGCTATAACGGGCATCAATGGAATTGGTTTCGCGAGCAGTCCGGCAAAGAACCGGCTCCGGCAACTGCTGGCCTCGATGACTCCTACACGGCAACCGAATATCTCGCCTATCGCGCGAGTCTCGGTCTGTCGGGTGTAACCTCGCTTGGCGGAATTCCGCTCGGCGCTCTGAGGATTTACTAACATGCTTGCGGCTGTTCTTCCCGATAGCTCGATGGATTTCCCGGACGGTTCCCAGCGTTTCAACTGGTGCAACTGTCAGCCGTCGATCCCGCATCTCTCGGGCCTCGGCAATGGCTCGCTGTACCCGTCCAACATGATGACGACGGAAGAATTTAACGCCGACGTTTTGGCCGCCTCCCCCCGGCTCGCCCCGCGCCCGCAAACTCCGCTGGTCGATTTCAACTTTTGGGAATCGTACTTGCGGGGTGGCGGCGGCCCGACGGCGACTCCCGATCCAATGGGCGGCGATTTCTCGCTGGCAATCCCTGGCGGTACGCCCGTTGCGGTCCTGGCGGGCGCTGCCGCGATCGTGGGCGTGTTGTGGTTGACGTTGGGGGGTAACAAGGGCAAGCGATGATTGTTCGCGTTCCAGCATTGGCGGGGCTCGGTTGGTGCGAGCTTGAGGACATCAAGCCTCCATGCGATCCGCACAAAACGCAAGAGTACGGCTGTGTGTGCGCCGACGCTCAAGGCAATCTCATTGATCGAACCGGCGCGGTCGTGGATCTCTACGCGGCCCCTGCGACTCCCGGCTTTGCGTTCCCGGCTCTGGATGCGAAAACAATCGGTTTTGGCGTCGGCCTGCTAGTGGTCTTGTTGATGGTGCGGCGATGATGGCAACTCGAACAAATAGCGCTGGCCTCGGGATTCTCCCTCTCGTGATCGGCGGCGTTGCGGCGGCGGCTGGCGGCGCTTACGTGTGGAATAAGGCTACGGGCCTTTGGGATCTCCTGCATTTGCCGGGCTCAACGTTTGGCGGCGCGGTGCCGATGCCGAAACCGCCTCCCCCTCCGTCCGCTGCTGGCATCTCTACGACGATGAACGAAGAAGCAAACCGGATCGCGTACGAGGGCGATCTCGCGGTATGGCGCGCGACTGCGTTCGATCCCTACTACATGGGCACGAATGCGGCCTTGCCTCCGGGCGTTGGCGTTCCGGCTTCCGGTGAGTTGCCCTGGTATGTGTGGGCGGGCGGCGCGGCGCTGGTCGGCCTTGTCGTATTAGGGGGCCGCCGATGATCGTTCGCGTTCCAGCGTTGGCCGGTATCGGTGAGCCGTTCTTCACTCCGCAACCTGTCGCCATAACGTCGGGTCAGTCTTACGCGGGCAAGGCCATTGATTTGACGGTATACGCCTGGGCGGGCCTGACTATCGCGGGTTTGGTGTGGGCGTTTACAAGAGGGCCGCAAGCCACGTATCGGCGCGGCGAGATTAAGAAAGCGAAGCAGCGATTGAGCAAGGCTCGAAAGTTGCCTCGGATTGGGGTACCTGCATAATGTACGTCGAGCGTCCAGTAGCATTCGATTCGATTAACTTCCTTCCTGGTTTCCCGAGCGATTCGGTTTACCAGTGCGATCCATGGAGCACGTCTCGCAAAGCGGGCGGCTGCATTGATGGCCCGGAAGTCGTAGGCCGTGGGCGTGGCGTGTCTCCGGCGGGCGCGGCGATCGCGCGGGCGATTGCGGAAGCCACGGGCCCGGCGTCGAATGGGCTTGGGGCCTGCTGCGGCTCTTGTGCCTCGGGCGGAAAATGCGAGGGATCTCATTCGCATTCCGGCATGGGCGATTTCGGGTTGCCCAGTTTTAGCGAAGTGGCGGGCGATCCAGTGGGCTACCTTCGGGCGAATGCGTTCCCGATCGTGCTCGGGGCGCTGGCCGTGTATCTCATCAAGAAACGGTAGACGATGGCGGCAAAGAAACAAATCGCTTTCACAACGGACAAGCGGGGCAAACCTCGCGCGTACCGTGTGGACATGGCGCAAATGCGAAACTTTCCGATTGGCCTCGATGCAGCGAAGCTCTTAGTCGCCACAGGTCAAGCGGTCAAGGTCGCGTTCAAGCCCTTTTCTCCGCGCAAGAGTAACCCTCTGATTTCGTCACAGGTCCACGGCAAGGGCACGATGTACACGTATGAACTAAAGGGCAAGCGTCCCAGCCGTTCTATCGTGACTCCATTCGGGACTCGGCAAGAAGCGATCTGGTGGCCCACGGCGGCGGAACGTGATCGAGCGTTTCGCGCGGCGGCGGGCCTGAAGCAAAAGAACCCTTGCGGGCGGCGTAAAAACAAATCGGCGATCCCGGCGAAAGTTCTCGCGGGCCACAAGCGGATATGGGGCGGCTCTATCCCCCCTGGCGCCCTCGCGCAGTTGGAAAAAGAATACTCGCGCGAGAAGCTCAAGCGGTCGCTCGGCAAGAAAAAGAATCCCGCGAAACGCAAGGCCAAGAGCAAGGGCAAGCGTAAGCGCAACGGCTCGGAATTGGAATCCGCGGCAAAAATGTACGGCAAGTTCCACGGTAAGCAGGCGACGAAAGTAACGACGGTCCAGCAGTTGCGGGTAACGCCCTCGGTGCTTGCCGACTGCGGGCGTATGGTCGATCTCGTTGTAGCAACCGATACCGGCGCGGGAGTGCGGTTGACGTTCAAGGGAACGCGGCTCGCGGTCACTGGAAACGGCGGGCAATTGTATTTTGTGGGCGGCGATCAGGCTATTAACCTTCGCCAGTTCCCGAACGTATCGGGCTCGAAAGATCATGTCGATTTGGGCGAGGCGGTTTCGATCTGCTATCACACGTCCAAAGACTTTCACAATTTTGAGAAGTCCGATTATGAACACGAATTCGGCGAAGAGGGCGGCGCGCGCCCGCTCTTGGCTTACGACGTTCACTCCAAGCGCTTGTACTTGGTGGGCGGCGATTACGTTGTAAAGCGCGAGGGCATTGTCGATTAAGGGGAAAGGTCCACTATCATGATTCACGCCGAAAAAGTTCGCTTGGTCAATCCGCACAAGGGGCGGTTCCAAAAGAAACGGCGCAAGGCGGGCGGGTCCGTTGTGCGTCGGAAGAAGTCTCGGGCCCGCAATCCAGCGGAGTTACTCTCGCTGGGCTTCACCAATCCGCAAAAACTAGGAGAAAAGAAAATGGCAAAACGCAAACGAAAGGCCGGTGTCCGCAAGGCTCGCCGTCCGAATCCCTTCGCCTCTCATCGTAAGGTGACGCGGCGCAAGACTCGGCGCGCGAATCCCTCGGGGCATCGCCGACGTTCCAGCGGTCGCCGTCGCCACAATCCGAGTATGCTCGCGGGTACGACCTCGATTCTCAAGAGCGGCTTCTATGCGCTCCTGGGTCTGGTGGCGGCCCGGCAAGTGCCTCAGATGGTGCTCGGCGCTCGCAATGCAGGTGTGATCGGGTACGCGGCAAATGTCGCTGTTACCGTTATCGCGGCGATGCTCGGGAGCAAGTTCCTTGGCAAAGAAGCGGGCGCGGCGATGGGCGTCGGCGGCGGCGTATACGTGGCAAACCGGGTGATTCAGGATAATTTCTCGCCTGTCGGGAAAGTCTTGTCGATCTCGGGCATCGGTGACTATACCGCCTTGGGTGACATTCAAAACGGGTACTTCCCGCTTCCGGTGCCTACCAATGCTGCGGGGCAACCTATTATCCCGTCTGAGATTCGGCCCGTTCCGATGGTGGCCGGTAAAGGCGTGGGCTCGGTCGCGGCTCCCTCTCGCTACGTCTCGCGCTTCTAGCGCGGGGCGTAGCTCCCCCTTTGTTGCTGTAAGACTTCGTTCGATTTTCAAGGAGAAAGATTTATGCGTTACAACTTGCAAAACATGATTCAGGCGCGGCCCGATTCGACTCCGGCGCTCAAGCTGCTGCAACGGCGCAACCACGGCCCGCGCATGGCACACGCTGCCATGGCGGCGGGCGCGATGGCGGCGAACCTCGGCGCGGTGGCGGCGGGTTTGATCGACGTTCAGCAAATGCCGCTGTACGATCGCGTCATTGTGGCGGCGGCCACGGCGACGACAAATCCGATTACGTTCTTCACGGTGCCCTCGGGCTCCGGGACGGGCATCAGTGGCGTCAAGCAGATTTGGGATACCAACTTGACGCAAGCGGCACGCCTTGAGGCTCCCCGCTCGTTCATGGTGCGCGCCGTGCGCTTCTACGTGGAACCCGACATCGCCCAAAGCGATCTCGTGAACCTGTACAAGAACTACGTGCTTGCCTTGATCGTCGGCGACAAGCAATACCAGCTTGCGCCGATTTGGTTCTTCCCCCAGGGCGGCGGCGCGTACTCGAATGGCAACCTGACTACGGCCCGGCTGGCCGATACGACGGCCCAGCAGTTCATCGCCAATGGCGCGCCCGATCCGAACGCGATCAACGTCATTGCCGAAAATCTGGCGGTCAAGATCGAGCAGGGCGAAAACTTCCGCGTCGAGTTGCAAGGGAACTCCTTCACCACGGCGACGGCGGGCGGCACCACGTTCGGCGTGGGCCTCAATATGCGCTGCGTTCTTGACGGCGTTCTTTCCCGTCAGGTCCAGTAGTCTCCACCGAAGGCGGCCGGTTTGGTACTTTAGTACCAGCCGGCCACCAAAACCAACGGACTAGAACAAAATGAATCAGAATCAGGCATACGAACTCGCGGCGGCGGGTGCGACAAGCACCGATAAAGAGGGCCGGAAGTGTTTGAACACTCCCGCATTCTTTCCCTTTGCACAGGATCTAACGGCGGGCGAAACGCGTTTGGATCTCGCGCAAACGGTAGACGGTGATGCTGATTTCTACTGGCGTGGTGTCAAGTTCCTGGATACCGGCGCGGGCGTCCTGATGCGCGTTCGGTTGCGGCTGCTCAATGGCTACTATTTGAGCAACGCGCTTTATCCAATGTCGATTCTCGACAATCGCGGGATCACTCCCGAGCTAAAGATTCCGGCGGGCGGATTCATTGGGATCGAGGCTCAAAACAACGATGTTTCGACGCGCAAGCTCAAGCTCGTTTTCATCGGAGTAAAGCGGTATTTCCTGGAGGGCAAATAATGCTCGGCGGCGCTGCAACCTGTTTTCCAACCTCGAATCCGAATCCCCTCGCGCCTCCCTGGCTGTTCCCGTCCGAGTGGACCAACGACACGCCCGAAGGCTATCGCGACGATTACCACGTTTACAAAATCACGCAAGCTCTGACGGCGGGGCAGGTCGTAACGTCTGAACTGGTGACCGACTCCAACGGCCAATGTAATTTCTATTGGCGCGGGCTCGGAGTATTCCTGTTTGGCGGCGCTGGCGTGCCCGCTGTGCGTATCCGGGACTCTGAGGGTCACATGATGTTGAATTCCCGGCTTGTGCTGTCTAACGGCGCGCCCTTTGGCTCCCAAGACAACGTATCGCCCTTGCCTGTTCCGCTGCGTATGGTTCCGGCCTCGCGGCTCACTCTCGACTGGCAGGAAGTGGACGGCGCGGCGGGCGTCTCTGTCGTGCTTTACATTCACGGCGTGAAACGGTGGAAACTCTAATGCTTGCTGATTGCCCGATTCTCGATCATCTCGCTTGTAAACTCCCTGGCGAGCAAGAGCCGCGCATCTATGATGTGTTTGCGGCTGTGACGGTGGGTGCCGATGCTTCCTTGCCCATGCAATCAGTGGAGATTGGGAATCGTGACGCGCCGTGGCATTTGGCAAGCGTCGGCCTCGTGACTCTCACGGGCACGGCTCCGCTTTACATTCGGCTCTACAACTCGCGCGGTACGTCATTCTCCGATGTGCTGATTCGCGCCGAAAACCGCATGGGCGGCACTGACGCGGCATTTCCCGTCATGCCGTCGATGGTGTGGCCGGTAAACTCCTCTCTGGTGTTTGATCTCCTGAGCGGCGCTGTAGGCGGGTCCTGGGGCCTGTTCTTCTACGGCTTCAAAATCTTTGATCGGGGGAAAGCACCTTGCTAGAGCGGCCTTTCTATTACGTCTCGCCAACAGTGCAAACGCTGGCGGCCAATGAGACATCCTACGATCGTAGGATTGAGATTCACGGCAACTCGGATTTCTACCTGCGCGGAATGTGTATGCTCAATGCCTCCGGCGCGGTTGCCGGGCGCTTCCGGCGGCCCGATGGCTCGTTCTTCACGGGCGATCCCGAATTCATGCACCTAACCGGCTTCATGAATACGGCGGGCTTTGCGCGGTGGACTCCGATCTATCCGCAAATCATGTACCCGCGCAATGGCGCGTTCGTGTACGATCTGCGCGACTTGGGCGGCGCGGGTGATGCTGGAATCTTCCCATTCCTGGCGGGCGTCGAGCGATACGACGAAAGCGAGATACAGCAAACGCCGATTCCAAAGGTCTATAACGAATACGATCACTCGATACAGGTCACGCAAACAATCACCGGGCTAGGAACTCAGATTCTCGATATTCCGGTAGTGTGTGCTACGGGCGATCCGTTCGCGGTGCGTTCGGTGTCCTGGTCCTTCGTCGGAAGCGAACCGTTGACGCTGCATTTCCGGCTGTGGGATCAGTACCAAAAGATGTTCATGAATACATGGGCCCCGCTGCGGTGCCTGTTCGCCGGGCCCACATCGGCAACGCGGCCTTATCCTGCGAGCATCTTTCCGCAAATCATCATTCCGGCCTACGGGCGCTTGTCCCTCGATCTCTGGAATCGGACAGAGGCCGGGCCGTTCACGGTCGAGCTAACCTTTCATGGCGTCCGAATGGTGGGGGTCTAATGAATCAACTTTGGGCAAGCAATGGAGCGGTACGCGACTGGTGGACGCGGCCAAACGCGGCGTTGATCGAAAACATTTCTTGGTTGAGTGACCCAGACTGTTTCAGGCCGAAGTATTTTGCGGCCCCCGCGCAATCGTTGATGGATATAGCGGCGTCGGGATTCCTGATTGCCACGCTCGCCTTTGTGCCCGGCTCCTGGATCGTCGGTATGTCCCAGGTCAACGCGTCGTCCCTTGACTTTCAGCTTACCGACTTGGGGACCAACTACAAGTTCTTTTCGGCTCCGCTCTCCGGCTCGATGCTGGCGAACTCCGGCGGCTTCTTTGGGCCGTTCTGGTTTCCTGAGCCTTACATGATGGCCGGAAACGCGCTGTTGCGCGTCGAGGTGTTCAATAATAACCCTACGGCGTCGGCGAACTCTCAATTGCTCTTTCATGTACTGGAGCCCCGCGAAGTATGAGCGAAACCAAGCGACGTTACATCCCGGCTTCCCAGCGCGGCATCGGTACGCCTCCCGACTGCGCGCCCTTTTACGATCAGCAGCATTTGCCGCTGGTCAAGCCCGCAATCGGAATGCCGCCGGGCCCTGGCGGGCCGCCTCCCGATCAGCGCCAGCGCTTCCACGCGTTTAACTCGATCGTCGCTCCGGCTGCGAACACTTCAAACCAACTGGTTGTATCTTATCTGGTTCCAGACGGGCATCAGGCGAAAGTAGTCGGCTTGCACGTCGGCTACATCGGAACCGGCTTCACTGAGGGTAACGCGGCGCTCCTCTTCTTTTCGGTGCGGCTTAACGGTACTTCCTTTGTTGAGAATTACGCGAGTATCCCGAATACGCTCGGCTCTCTTTCCTCGGGGCCCTGGCCGATTCCGGCGGCGATCAAGCTATTTGCAAAAGACTTGATCGAGATTCTCGTTTCTGTTCCGCTTGGGTCCACGATCGGAACCGGCGGCACAAATCGGATGCACGGGCATCTAGTCGGCTACTACTGGCCGATCACCTAAGGGGCTTCAATGGCTTATCGCTACATGGAAAGTTTCGGTTGGGCGGGCACGGACACGACGATTTTTCAGTCCCGCTATAACACGGTGTTGGCCGGGCTCGGCCTGCAAACCACGGGCGGGCGCTTCGGCAATGGCCCGCGCGGCCAAGTAAACAACTCGGGGCGGCAAGACTTCAACTTTCCGGGCGCGCCCACGGCGACGATTCGGCTCGGTACGGCCTTTCAGGTTCAAGACGGGGCAACGATGGGTTCGGGAAACCCGCTCGTCGCGTTTCTCGACGCAAACACGATTCAGTGTTACATCACGATCAACACAGCAACGCGGCTGCTCGAACTGCGGCGGGGCGACAATACCTTGCTTGCGACGGCTGGCAGCACTCCCGTACAGAACGCCTCTTGGTATTACCTAGAGGTGATTTGCACCTTGAGCAACACGGTTGGGCAAGTCTCCGTTCAATTAGACGGCGTGGCGGTCATCACAACGGCGGCGAACCTCGATAATGTCAACTCTGCCGCCGTGCAATGCACGGGCATACGCATTCAAGGCGGTAACTCCGGCTCGGGTCTGAATCTCTATTGCGATATGTTCTGCGCCGATGATGTGGCGGCCTTTCAGGGCGAGTCGCGCGTAACACTTTTGACTCCGGCGGCGGACGGCGCGGCCTCGGCGTGGACGCCCTCAACGGGAACGACGCTGTTTAACTTGGTCGATGAGATTCCGCCGAATGGCGACACGGATTACATTTCGTCGGCCACGGCGGGGCAGCAAGCCCTATTCACCTTCTCGAATCTGACGTACACGCCCGCAACGGTGTTTGCGGTACAGACTTCGCTTTATGCCCGCAAGGATGATGCGGCGGCGCGCTCGATCGCCGGTCTTGTCCGCTCCGGTGGAACTACGACGGCGGGCACGACGTACAACCTCACGACTTCGTATCTCGATATCTACTTGGACATGTGGGCGCTCAATCCCACGACGGCGGCGGCTTGGACGGCGGCAGAAGTGGACGGCATGGAGGCGGGCGTACAGTGCATCGCCTGATTTAACGTCCCATGGCCTCTCGCGTTTCGCAATCCATGGCTGAGGTGCTCGGGCAGCCTGCGGCTACCTCGGCAAATGCCCGCGTTTCGCAATCCATGGTCGAGGTGGGCGGCCAAATGGCGGCGGGGGCCGCCTCCGCGCGAGTCTCTCAGGTGATGGTAGAGGTTCTTACCTCGGTTGCGGCGGCGCAACCTAGCGGCGGTGGCTCGGGGCGCTGGTACTATGATTTATGGTTTGAAGATGAACTCTGGAGAGAAGAGGATCTTGTTCCTTGAGCGTATCGGTCGATAGCGTAGCGTTGATGTGGGCGATTCTCGGCGGCGTCATTCTCGCCGCGATCGCGTGGGGCAAAACACAATCCGATATGGCGGCGGTCAAGCGCGAGGTCGGCGCGGTGCGGCGGCTTGAGCGGCGCGTCGAGCGGCTGAGTACGTTGATTGAAATTAGATTTGGACTCAAGGCCGATAGCGGCACTGAAGAAGAGGACACACGGCTATGAAGAATTGGAAAACAACGGTTAGCGCCCTGGTCGCCCTGGCGCTGGTAGTGCTTGACGTGCTCGGCGTGACCGTTCCCGGCGTCACTCCGCACAGCATGGACATGGGCGCGATCATGGCGCTCGTAATCGGCTTGATTCAGGCCAAAGACAAAGACGTTACCGGCGCGGGCGACTCTGCCCGGCGCGTAGAATAAAGGGGGAGCAATGGCGCGACTGACGACACTTCAACTCTACGATTTGGCGCGTGGCGCTGGCTTTCCTCGCGACACTGCCGTTAAGATGGTCGCTATCGCGCTTCGCGAATCGGCGGGCGATCCCAGGGCTCACAACGGCGTACCGCCTGACGACTCTTACGGCCTCTGGCAAATCAACATGCTCGGCAAGCTGGGCCCGGCCCGACTGAAACTGTTTGGTATCTCGACGGCGGCGGATCTCTTCGACCCTGCGACGAATGCGCGGGCGGCGTACATCCTATGGGGCGGAAACGACAATAATCTCAACGTCGCTTGGGCCATCAACAAAAATGGTGTCGTGCCCTGGAAAGATCGCTACGAGGCGAATCTACCGGCGGCAATGGCGGCGATGCAACAACGCGAGGGCACGGGCGCGGGCGGGCCTGTTTTGGCGACGAATCCTCCGGCGGCGGCTGGCTCCGGGCCTTTTACGCAAGTGTCTCCGCTCCTGCCGCTGGCGGTGACACTGATTCCCTTAGCGGCCTCTGGGAAAGCATCGGCCCCGTGCCTCGCATGGCTCTTGCCGTCGTCGCCGGGGTCCTCGTTATCGACGCCATCAGCTAAAGAGGCCCTCGCGGCAATTGTCGCGGCCTATGGTCAGGCGGCGGTGAGCGAGGCGATCCGTCTCGCAAATCAGGCAACGGCCAATGCTCAAAAAAGCTAAGTATCGCGGGCGTGTTGTTTCCTTGGTGAACCCATCGGAACCGTGCGCGGTGGCTCGCAAGCCCGTTGGCTCGATCAGCGATCGCGCGAAACGCTATCGCGCGAATCAGCCCGGATGCAAGCCCCCTGGCCCGAAGGTTTGCGCCTATTG
>Ga0181337_1000119_pt1 | contig 10658 bp, 20 predicted proteins | sample Sp13VDMM15DD_FD_168302 | JGI IMG/M metagenome (GOLD analysis project Ga0181337, IMG submission 168302) | Freshwater viral communities from Lake Michigan, USA - Sp13.VD.MM15.D.D | ecosystem: Environmental > Aquatic > Freshwater > Lake | place: USA: Michigan | collected 2013-04-23 | reverse complement strand
CAGATATCGAAGCCGTCAAACGCCTCGCCTTGCCCTTCAGGGTTGGCTCGATCTGTTGGAGAGAACTCGCTCTTACCAAATCGGCATCTCATATTGTAGGCCCAGATGCTCGGTGCGAGCTTGCCAGGGTTTGTCATGCCCTTCATTCCAAGGCGCTCCCATATCTCAAACGATTTGGCCTGACCTATCTGGTATGCCTGTTGAAATTCTGGGTGATCGTGACGCCACTGGTAGATCGTCTTGAATCCGACCTCCAGTTTACTAGCGAAACTTTCAAACGCGAGACCCTTAGCCATGTGGTCAATCAGCTGTTGGCAGTATTTTTTTCGATACTTTGTGGGCCTTCCAACGGGGTTTCGGGCGCGTTTTGATGCCGTTCCGGTCAATTTAGGCATCGTTTAACTCCTTGTAAGAGAAGTCATCTGTGTCCAGTTCCGGCATGGCTTCTTTGACGATCTCCTCGGCATTCTGGATGCGCGACGCTTCGTCTTTACGTCTCGTGATCTCGGCATGGGTGAGCTGCGATTGCTCGTGGTGCTCGAGGCAGACCTTGCAGTAGGTCTTGGTCATCTGAAAGATTGTGTCTGCAAGCACGAGCGGGCCGCTCTTGAGGGCCTTGCGGTTGTCAGCGTGGTAAAGCTGTTCCGAAAGTTTGGAAACGAAAGCGGGCTTTCGCGGATGGTGCTTAAAGAACTTTGCCAAGTCTGGCTTTGTTTTGAAGATCCGGTCGATGCCACGATCAATCTCGCGCTCGATGGCGCTACTACCGAGTTCCATTCGAACTCCTTTTTGTTAGAGGTAGGCCCCGCTGGAAGCGAAACGCAAAGCCAAGGGGTCAAGACTTCTTGTTCTCAGCGGAGCCAACCAAATTTAGTTTACCTGATTACTCGCCGATTGAAACGTTGTTAGCGGCCAAGGTCTGGCGGGCGCTCTCAAGTCCATCGGTCAATGCTGCTCGCGTGGCACCTTGGGTCTCACGGATCTTGTCCGAGGTGATCTCATCGGTGCCTTCGTAAAGCATATCGTGGGTGTGTTCGTCTACGATCAGGCGACCGCGCTTGCCCATCGATCCAACTTTGTCCAGGAATTCGATTGGCTGGTTTTCATAAACAGTCAATCCATCTGGTCCAGGGAGTGCGACTTTCTTCAAAGGCGGTCCGCACTTGGCTACTGGTTCACCCGAAATTGGATCCAAACTCCAAGTCACTTCATGGAAGTGGCCTCCGACAGCTGCCGTAAACTGCTGCGGTTTCCCGGTGCTGTTGCAGGTGTGATAAAAGTGGACATGCGGCACCTTGGTGATGTCCGGCTGGTCTTTTTTGAAGGATTTGTTCTTCAGGAAGTCCGCCAGCTGAGCGCGGAACAGGTGGTGGAAGATCGTACGCGAGCCTTTCATCTTGAATTTGGGCTCGATCGCAGCTGCCTGAGGGCGGATCTTCGTCTCCGGTTTTGATTTCATTTCCACTTTGAATCCTTTCGTCACCCCAATCAGGGCGAAATTGATTTATTGATCTCGGCTGATTGTCCGCACGAAAGCTAGTCTGATTGCAAGGTTTTTTCATCAGAACGCCACACTTGCTTAAGCCCGGAAGCCTTCCAGATGTCATCGGGAACTGCATAGGGAACGCCAAGACCAGCTTCATCGGTCATGTCAGCGCCAAGCGGTTCGATCGCATCGGCTGCGGGCCAACTCTCAATAATCACCTCTGCACAGTAAAGCGCCTCGCGACCTGGGGTGAAAAGGGAATCATACTTCATGCCCACGAACATCTTTGCGTAGCGAACAAAACGATCGAGAGCTTCCGGGTCCAACTTTGGTCTGGCAATCGCGATGCGGTCGCTGTGCGAGCAGAAGGTGTAGGTGTCAGTGAATCGGACCTTGGGCTGCACGGCTTCAACGATCATCAATTGATCTTCGTGCTTTACAACAATGCCAACGTGATCCCATTCACCAGGAATCAAAAAGTGAGCGAGCTTGTTTGAGTCCGTGGAGAAAACGATGTCGCCTTCCTGGATGGTGAAATTGAATTTGGCAAACGCTCCTGTGGACAAACTTGGGTACCATGTGGAAAAGCGGATCTTTGGCAGCACACGCTCTACAAAAAATTGCACCGGCCACCAGCCAAGCACCAATCGTTTCAAGGTCATCTGACTCATATCAGTCCTCCAGTCGGTAAAGTCTCGCCGTCCACATATCGCCCAGGGCGGGGTCAAAAGTTTTTTCGGCTACGATCCTGACAATTTGTTTATCATTCTCAATGATTCCAAGCTCTTGGAAAACGTCTTGCGGACCTTCGAGAAGGTTCGAAAGATCAGGTTCGTGCTGCCTGTTCTTGAGATTGACACACAATTCGAAAAGTAGCTTGCCTCGTATGGACTTTGGTGGGAGGTGGCGCCTTAATACCACCGAGACCTCTTTCTCGAATTTCAAATACTGAGCCGATGAGATGATTCGCGGGAAGCGACCGACCCGAATGATCCGCTTGGAATTCTTTTTGGAGACAATTCGGCCCGGAACGCTCACCGCCCATGCGAGATCCATCACTTGCCTCGGACTCGGAAGCGGAAGAAGTCTTCAAACTCCGCGCGCTCAATTGCCAAAAGGCGGCCGTACAGCGATTGGAAGCGGTCGTTGATTTTGAATTCATCCCCCGCCGCCACAAGGTCGGTCTCCCACCGGATGACGTTTATGATCATTTTTGACGAATAGTACTTCCGACCTGACTTCTTCATCCGCATTGCAAGATCAACAAAGCGTTCATAGATGTGCGGGTTGGCTCTGTGGTATCTCAGAAAATCTTTGAGCAGCTTCGGGGTGTAGTGGCTAAGGAGTCGGCTTGCTCTCTCGTCTGTACACGGAGTCTGGCTTTCCCAAAGACCTCTCGTCTTGAAATAACTTGCCCAATTTGTCATACGTTACCGCCTTGTAAAAAATTGATTTGATCTTCTTGAAGATCACCAATCGGACTTTCACTGTCCTTGTTCGCTTCCAAAACCAAATTTCCGAAACGCCTCGCTCGTAGGCCCATGCGCTCGGATCTCTAATCGGCATCTCCTGCCACCCGTGTTCGGCGGCAAGCGCATCGAGATATGGCTTCATCGATTGCGGTCGGGCTAGTCCATCCTCGATAAGGATGAAGTCGCCAGGCAGGATGGCCTCAATTGCCATAGGCAAACTCATTTAAGACCTCTTCTTCAATCGAAGAAGTTTCTTTTCAGCTTCGGATTTCAAAGCTGCAATCGGCCCATCGTAGCAATGGCAGCCTGGTTCAAGCGGCATACCGTTTTGCTTTACGAAGAGCATCTGCGCTTCGATTTCAGCAATGCACTTCAATACCTCTCGCACATTGCCAATCGCCACTTGGGACTTCTTGCCTTCACGTTTACAGATCTCTTTTACTAAAGCGTTCAGCGTCATCTTTATCTCCCAGCTTTACGTCATCGAAGCAGCGGTTCCGTTATGAGGCAACCTTTTTGTCGCGAGTTTTCAAACACTTTTGGCAAGTAACTTTGGCCCATCGATAGTTGAGAATGTAGCAAGCCGTTTTATTTTCAACCTTGCAGCGGGATTCAATGCTGTTAGCAATTTGACCTCGATAGGTGATTGAGCCAGTTCCTTTGTGGATCTTCTTCACTTGGGTCCCCAGTGCAAGTTCTCGTAGATCCAAAAAAGGATTTCAACCGCCTTCCAAACACCAAGCGGGAAAACACAAATCAAAATTACAAACAAGTATTGGATTCCATCGCCGATGCCAGTCACTTCCGAACTCCTGATTTCAACGACGCGATTATTCGATCTTTGTCGGCAATGATTTTCTGCGCGTGACCCAGCTGCAAAGCCATAAGGGTCTGATGTTCTGTTACAGGCATCACCTCTATGGCGATGTGGCTGATCGGCCCATGAATCTCTGCTTCTGGTTTGCCGTTTCGCATGAACGTTCGAATCTTCCATCTACCTTCTCTTTGTTGATTCATTTCCTAACTTCCTTTCCAAAGTGCCGAAGGAGCCTTCTCGCTAGGTCGTACTGCATATTGGCATCGACGCCGAAAGCTCTCTCGCTGTAATTTTTACGATCCCTTTCATCAGTACCTTTGACATCCATCCACGAATGTTTCCATTGCCAAATCACTTCCACAAAACTTTCTTCAGTGATGCGGTTTAATAGGTCGTAGTGCCTGTGACTCCATTCGTCTTCATCGTCGCGATGCTCTTTTCGAAGCCGCTCCAAAGTTCTGATTGCAGCTTGCCGCATCTCTTCCGTTTCTTTTTTTTGGGACTCCATTGCAGCTTCGTGTTCCTCGTGCAGCACCCACTTGCCATCCTCAACGATGCGCATACTTCGGTCGCTGTAGTCTGGATTAAATCTGACTATGCTCATGTCATCCAATCCTTTGTTCCGCACTTGGAACACTTTTCTCCATCACCACCCCAGTCATGCGGCGGGCAAATTTGAGTCGCTGCGATCTTGCTTGCCAGCAGCATTTTTTTCAGATCCAAAAATGCTTCCGGAGTTAGGTTTAGAATCTCATCAATGGTCATCTTGTACCTTGCAAGTACATCGCGCTGCCTCGTGACCAACGCTTGCAGCTCTGCAAATGCTGACGACATCGCTTTGAAATCGCTCTCCAGCTTTTCACATGGATGGTCTGTTAACACTTCGCTCATTCTTCCTCCGATAAAAAATTAGCCATGTAGGCTTCCATTTGGTGCGGCGGTCGCCAATTCAAAACTTGACCTGTAGCGAGATCAATTTCGAGATCCACGTAGTCACCGTAGTGATCGCCAGGCATGAAGTCTGGAACATATCCGTCATGCTCTTTCAGCATGGTGTCGCCGTCCAAAATTTTACAATAGAACTGATCGCTGACTTTGAGAAAAATGTGAATGGTCTTTGGCTCGACCGTCACCCTTTGCTTTGCTTTAACTTTCATCTATGACTCCCTTTGTAGTTTGCTTCCAATTTCACCTACCAAATTTTTCATACGCTCCGGCAGCTGATCCATCTCGCTTGACGGCAGCTGCGGAACCTCATCAATCACTCCCTTGCGAGCGCGTTCCATCATCGACAGCGCGAACTCCCTCATCTGGGCGCGGGTCTGACCTTGGTCAAGCTCGCTAACGCAAAGGCTGTACCAGCCACCAAACGCCAACACAACGTGCCAACCTGCTTCTCCAATGTGCTCCCGAGCTTCCTTTGCTCTTCCAAATCCAAAGCGACCAATGGACTCCCAGATCCGACCGACGATTGCTTCCGCTTGAGAGCGGTCAGTAACCTTTACATTGAGCTCTTCTTCCAGCGCCGCCACCGTTGGCATCGACCACACCCTTTGCTTCCTCATCCACTTCTTGATTGCCACGCAGACCAGCTCGTAGCCGTAGCCGCAAAGTGCTTCGTCGTAGAAGGCGATCATTGGTTCGTTAAGCTGGACTCGGGCGTTCGTCGCGCACACGTGCAGTAGCGAGTGAAATTCAACTTCGTGGTTCATTTGATCCCCCATATTTTTTGGTCAAGAAAGCTCTTGAAGCGTCCGCGCTGTCAGACTGCTGCTCGATCTGCTTTGCTTTACCTGAAGTCATTACAGTTCCGGTCTTCATCCGGGTCAAGAGCGTTTCGCAATCTTTGACCAGACAGCGAAGGTGGTGCCCTTCTCGTAGGTACCAGGCATCGTTTTGGCGAATAAAGAATCCAATGAGTTCCTTGTAGGTCTCCGCAGGAACTCGTTTGGAGATCGAAGCACAAAGTCCATTGACCATCGCATTGCGAGTCGGTGGCACCTTGTATCGCCATTCGTAGGCGATGCTGTACAATTCCCAAAAGGTAGCGATGGAAGGAGTTTGATCGGCTTTCGGTTTCGTTTTCCGTTTGGCCTTTTCTTCATTCGCTACTCTTAAGAGATCGATGACCTCATCAAGCTGACCGATTATGCGATCCAATTTAGATTCGTTAGACACATCAAAATCCTTTCATAGATGTCTGAGCGCGCGAGCGCCTGACATCAGCCAGCCGCAGGCGTGTGGTAAATTCTGGACGCAGTTCGCCCACTACCGGTTTTTCTGCAATCGACAAAAGTCGAAGGAACTGTCAGTTCGCCTCCTTGCGGAGACACCCAGAATTGGGTCGCTGTCCTGCGGTCGTTTAACCCCGCGGCTCTAGCTACGCCTTGCGCTACTGCTGACAGTTGTGACGGCCGCCTTGATTGTAAAACTATTACGGGCGCCACACGAAAGGCTTGCGACCCGCTCATGACCTTGATAGAAACAAATCACCGCTGATTTTTTGTGTTTCTGTCTTGTGGTCCATGACGTCGGGTCTGGGCCTTTTTTTTATTTCAAGTCTCAAACTTTCGCAGAGGCAACATCCAAAAGATTAAAGTGATAAAGAAACTCATCTGCATTGGCGCTGGCGCGTAATGCGTCAATCAATTCTTCCCACTCAAACACTTTCAGATCGCTTGACCGTTCGGCTTTGAAGATCGTACTGACAACCTGCTTCACCTTGTCGTTTGTGATTCGCTTGGCTTGTGCTTCCGCGAACAACAACTTGGCCTGGCCCGAATTTATCAGCCGCTCGTCTTTCTTTCGAATGATCTCGGCAGCTTTTGGTTGGGCTGGTGGCAAAGCGTCAGGCGTCACGTCCTTCTCTTTTGGAGCCGACTCAACATCTTGAGCCATCTCTTCGCCAGTGTAGAGTCCAGAAAGCTCTTGCGGAAACGCTTTACGTAAAGCAAGCGCCTCGGCACACTTGGCGAGCATCGTGTCACCCATCTTGGCCCACATTGGAGAAAGGCGCATCTCGCCGGAGTTGTAATCCTTGAAGGTCTGCTTGTAGGCATCAAACCGCGCTACACCCCAGCAAACTTCCTTAAAGTCATGCCGGATCACTCCGACCTTTGACGCAAGCGGCGCTTCTCGACCAAGCCAAACGTCCATCCACTTGCCATCATCACCGCACCAGAAGGGACCCATCTGACCTGCGTACTGACCGGATCGCTCCGCAGTAAGCCGGAAGCCATCGATGGAGGTCTGGATTGACATGACCTCCTTTTTTTCTTTGTTGTCGTATCGCTTGACCGCATAGATTTGGCGAGCAAACGGATCCAATTTCGTTCTGCGGCACACCTGCTGGAACATTGCGAATTCATCATCGGTGGAGCCTTTGCAGATGGTCCGTTTCAAAAGATCGATCTGGTCTCTGCTAAACTCCCCGCTCACCGTCTGCATCGCAGAGGATTTGGCTTGTACTAGGTCACTCACTTTTCACCGCCTTCTTTGTTGTTGAATTAACGTAAGACCGGATCGTCTTACCTTCGACCCACTTGACACCAGCGATGGCCGTGCCGGCCGCAAGTGCTTCACCGATGGCAACTTTGTCTGGCTGGAGAGATACCTTCTCGACAAAATACTGAGCCGGAATTTCGTCTTCGCTTATGATCTCGACCTTTGGCTTTGATGGCGAAAGTTTGAAGCGGAAGTCCACTCCGTTGAGATCGGTCACGTTCATTTCGAGCATTGCGTTCTTTACAGCTTGCTTCATGCGCTCGGCGTGGTTCCAAAGAGCGTTCGCAGCTTTGCCAAACTCCTTTGACCGCTCCTCGAAGTACTCTGCTTTGGCATTGCAATGGTCCATGAATAGCTTGTAGCCATCGACCTTCTGAGCAATGTCGCCTTTGTTCAGGTCCATCCATTCGGTCAGCGTCTCACAAAGCTCGCCTTCTGATTCGATCAGCAGCTGCTCGAGCGCGTTAAAGTCGCCCACTAGTTTTGTAAGGGATCGTTTCGCTTCCATTGTTTACTCCTACCAAGGTATGCCGTCGTCTTCAGGGACTGACGGCGGTTGTTGTTGTTTTGGCTCCGAATTTGATTTTGGTGTCGATACGTAGATCCGGTAGTCCGGTGACCGATCAGAAGTCTTTCGGGCGGGGAAGGCAACGAATTGACCATCACCGACATTGATCGAAAGATACTCCATGCCGCCTTTGCTAACTTTCTTCCAGATGGCTCCGATTGATTGCGGACGGTCATCCTGCGGTGGTGCTGCTGCTTCATTATTTTGATACGACACTTGCTTCTCCTTTTTTGATTGAGCACAAAAATTTCACTAGCTCTGATCTGAAATAACGCGACTGCGTGGTGGCAGTATGCTTTCGCATCCAAACGGAATTGGTTGGGCTCCAATGGAAGGCCAAAGGCGATCTCTTCAGCTGCGAGGATTCATCCTTTGAAATCCTCCAATTGAATTCAATGCAGACCCGACCTTCTTTTAGGAAGGCGCGGCCCGCTTCTGTGATGATTGGCTCCCAGTGCGCCGCTCCAATCTCAGCAAGCGACTCGCGGCGCTTCTTCATGCGACGGATCTCGGCACCAAGGTTGGTGAAATACCATTCAGGAATTGGCTTCTCTTTTAGGTTCCGGGCCACCGTTTCAGCGTCAACGATGTGCTCCGGGAATGTAGACCGGATAGCGTTTGCCAACACAGTCACGGAATCCGTCATACGAGCAAGCTGGTTCAGCTGCTTTGACCGATCTCGCTCCTGCTCTTTTCGCAAGATCGCGGCGTCTATCTTCTCAACCGCCTCCGGATCGTCAGACATGATGGCGCGGTTGGTCTCAAGCGCGTTCAACTTTCTGCTCAATTTTTTAGCTTCGTTGGCAGCTTCAAAACCCTTACGGACCTTCTTTTCGATCCGGGCTAAATGCTTCCTGTGGCGGCCCTCGCTGTGGTGTCCAACGATGATGGGTTGACCCATCGGTATGCCACTCTTCTCTTCACCATAAAGCGACAGATCGTTTTCTGCCGCCTCCTGCTGTTTCTTCGCAAGCCGCTTTTCAAGACGCTCTGTCTTGGCGGCCTTTCGTTCGTCGTAAGTCTGCATGACTCCCCCTTTGCTTACGGTCATCGCAACCGAAGCGGGTAAAGTGCAAGCGACTTTAACTATTCGGCTTGTGGTGCCACTAAATCTTTTGGGTTCGGTTCGTGATTGAGCGCGGCATAACGGAGCCACTCGCTCATGTTTCCAGCAGCGTACTTGTCTGCCTTTTCTTTAATGGCCTTCAGGATCTCTGGTTCCACTCGCAGATTGATGAGCGGACGTTTCGCTTTCACTTGTGTCTTAAGCATTTTTCACCTCGTGCTGAAAGTTTATTTAGAAGCCATACGAATAGTAAAGACCAAACAAAGCCACCGGAGGTCTTTAGTAGCGTTTGCGAAATCGCAAGCTCGTAAGAGGTGGTTCCGAATGCCAGGACTTGAAAGATTGAGCTATCGATCAAGGCGCTGATGAAGTTTGATAGATTGATTTTTTGAAGCCGTGAAAGGCCCGCCATTGATCCCAGCTGATAGATCGCGGTGTCTGCACTCCCCGCCACAAAGAACGCAGAGGCGGAGGCGATAGCCACCTGCTTCGCACCTTCGTTTGTCAGGTATGCGATGAGCGATCCGCAAGCGACCAGGAAGAGCATCTTTACAAACCTAAAGCGGCGCCACCGTTCATGGAGCAGGTCGCGAGCTACAAGGTCAAAAGGAATCAACAGGACGCCAGTTATCAAAAGGCCCGCGGGACCAAACTCCGCGATCAGGAGATTGGCCGCAACGATGACCAGCAGGTAGCTTGCCACCAAAGCGTAGGTCACAGCTCGCGACCCATTACGTGCTCGTCAGGCGTCTGGGCGATTACTTGCAACATTGCTTCGAAGGGCATGACCTCTGAAACGTTTCTTGGGTTTTCGTTTGGATAAAGAAGTTTCTTAAAGCGCATCATCTGCCGATCGAACTCCTCTTTTATTCCCGATGGAATGTCGAGCTGGAGTTTGACCCACTCGTCGTCCCCGCCCTCGGGACCAGATGATTTCTTGTCGCGGCCAGGCATGTCCATCCAATCAGTGGGAACATCCTTCAAGATCAAATCGAATTCCGTTTCGCTAGTTGGCAGCTCTGAAAGAATGTCATCCTTCGAAAGCTCGCCCAGCAGCTCACCGTAGAGGTCTTTCAATTTGGCAGCGTCATCGATACCTTTTGTGCGATTGATCTTTTGGCCCAGCAGCTGCGCTTTGTGGTCTGGCATCTTGCCAAGATTGTTGACCAGGATCTTATCGGCTCCAAGTCTCTTCGCAGCCTTCCAGCGATGCTCGCCATCTATGATCTCATAGGTGCCGTCATCCTTCTCGCGCACCAGAATTGGAAGCACCTCGCCCTCATCGTCAAGTGACTTTACCAATTTATCGAAGATGAATTCGCTTTGCTGGTTTGGGTTCCATCTGTTTGGGAACACCTCATCGATTGAGAGCTCTTCCAAGTTCATTCGGACTTTCATACTCGCTCCTCATAAGGGAATTTCAGGTTGAGAGAATTCTGGTACATTTTGTGCGATAGCGCCGAGAAAATTAAATTGCTCATGTAGATCCGGTAGTTGGCAGTTTGCCCTTCAAGCATTGCCTTTGCTTCAGGATTTGATTCCAAAATCTCATCGACAGCTGCTTGAAATTTTTGGTGCCACTCTGCCGATGTCTCTCGACCGAGATACCTTTGCATCAGCTTTCCGTCTTGATAAAAGGTCGTGCGGCTGTGACGGATGCCGTATGTCCACGAAGACGAATCGCAGGAGTAGCCAAGGCCATTCTCCATTGTCTCCATTACGGTGTTGCCGAGCAGATGGACTCC
>Ga0181337_1000118_pt1 | contig 10709 bp, 14 predicted proteins | sample Sp13VDMM15DD_FD_168302 | JGI IMG/M metagenome (GOLD analysis project Ga0181337, IMG submission 168302) | Freshwater viral communities from Lake Michigan, USA - Sp13.VD.MM15.D.D | ecosystem: Environmental > Aquatic > Freshwater > Lake | place: USA: Michigan | collected 2013-04-23 | reverse complement strand
GCGACGAACGTTTCAAGGGAAGGCGTAGCCGTAAGCGGAGGAGTACCCGGAACCGGCCCAGGATCGCCGCCAGGAGCCGCCGGAGCTTCCGGAGGAGCGCCAGGACCGGCAACGACGACCGGCGGCAAGGAAGGCGCGCCGGAGCCATCCAGCGAGATCAACGCCACATCCACCGGCAACCCCGTCCATTGAGCCACGTTCGCCACATAGCGCGCCGTGTTGTTTTCATTCGGAGGCGCGTACATATGAATCAATTGCGTGAGAGTCATACCCCGCCCCACCTTGATTCTCAGATCGCGTTCCAGAGCGGCCCGCCCTTCGCCGTAGTTCGGGAAGATCAAAAAGCCTTTATCGTCGATGGGAATGTTGGGCCAAATGCGCCGGACCTTGCCCGCGCTCAACCCGTCCCAAATGTTGCCGGGATTATGGTTCTTATAGGCGCGCGTTCCGGGATAGTACCCCTCCATGCGTTGCACCGCATCAGCCAGTTTTGCAATTAGGTTTTCGCTCATGCCTTGAGGGTACCAAGACGGCGGCCCATGTTTACAAAAACACCCGGACTTGATAGGTTTACATCTATGCCAATCGTAGCTATTACGACAAAGACCAAAACCCCCGGAAGCTGGGGAACGCTTGCCGAGATCGCCCGCCGCTTGCAAGTCTCCCGCGTAAGCGTTTCACGAGCCAACAAAAACCCGCGATTCTCTCAGCGCATCGCCGCCGCGCTGGAAGAATTCCAACGTACCGGCAGACTACCAGAGGACACCAGGAAGCCCCCGGCCCAAAGCCGAGCGCAGAGACAACGCGGAGCCCAGGCGGCCCAATGAGCCGCCACGAAATGGACCCATACACGCGCTACCAGTTCGCCCGCCGTATGGCGCAAATGGAGAGCCGCCGCCGTTTGACTATCGGCGTTGTGTTCGGCATATGCGCCGCCGCCGCCGTCATTGCCTTTATCTTCGAGAACTTCACCCGCTGAACAGGACCACATGAACCCACAATCCAGACCGCCCAAACTCCCAGGCCGCCCGCTGAACAAAACCGACCTAAAAAAACTTGCACTCGAATACATAGACGAGGCGACCGCCGAAGCCGCCAGACTTCGCCGCGTGAATAGTTCCGAGGGAGCAGAGATCACTTGCCAGCGCGACACCGGAAACTATGCGGGAATCATCATCCCGTACTACTGGCCAGGAGCGGCCACGAGTACGAGCATTCGACTACGCCGCGACACGCCAGACATCGAGGAAACCCAGCCAGGACAGATCAAAGAATTACGAAAATACTTAACCGCGCCAGGGACACGCAACGCCCTATACTTTCCGCCCATCGACCCCGAAGAACTCACCAGCGGAACCCCGTTAGTCATCACAGAGGGAGAGAAAAAAACCCTTGCCCTATGGCGACTATCGACCCACACGAGCCGCGCCCCGCGCTTCATTCCTATAGGCCTCTCAGGCGTTTGGAATTGGCGCGGATTGATCGGCAAAACATCGGACGCGCAAGGAAACCGCCAGGACGAAAAAGGCCCCATTCCGGACTGGGGAAGACTCACGCTTAAAGACCGGCCTATAACAATACTGTTCGACCGCGACGCCAGCACGAACCCCAAGGTTCGATATGCCCGCTATCAATTGGCGCATTTTCTCGCGAAGCAAGGCGCGCGCCCTTCAATCGCCGAGATTCCGCCGGACTCACAGCACAAAGGCATTGACGACTTGACCGCCGCCGAAGGCCCCAAGGCCGCGCTTGCCATCATTGCCAGCGGACAACCCGCAGACGTAGCCGCCGAACTCGCCGCCATCATTCGACACGCCCCGCAAGTCACCGACGCGGAACTATGCGACATCATAGGCCGCCTACTTTCGCCCCTCTCCAATCTCGACTACGCCGCCCACCGCATCACAGTAAAAAAAGCCCTCTCAGCCCGCGTAAGCGTGGCCGACCTTGACCGCGTTGTAAAGGCCCGCCGCGACGAATGGGAAAAGAAGAAGAACGCGCCCAGGGAAGCACAGACGCTCAAGTACAAAGGCGAAGTGTACGAGGCCACACCACAAGGCCTAGTGTTATGGAGAAGCCCGCGCCAGGGAGAGGGATTCAGCCCCGTATACCTTTGCAATTTCACCGCCCGCATCATCGCGGACGTTATCCGAGACGACGGAGACGAACAAACGCGCGCCCTCAAACTCGCCGCCAGCGTAGGCGACCAAGCCGCCGAAGTCGTCATCACGCCCGCCGATTTCGCGCGGATGGACTGGCCGATAGAAAACCTAGGAGCGGCGGCCAACGTGTACCCAAACTTTCGCGACCATGCGCGATGCGCGATCCAAACAATCAGCCGCGACATCGAGACGCTAACGAGCTACACACACATCGGATGGAACCAGGACGGAGGCCGCCCGATTTACTTGCACGCCGGAGGAGCCATCAGCGCAAACGGCCACATCCCCAACCTGCACATCGACCTAGACAAGCGGATGAGCCGCTATAAATTGCCGGAGCCCCCCATCAACGGACAGCGCCGCGCCGCCATCCGGAGCGCGCTTGAAATGCTCAACGTTGCGCCGGACACTCTCACCGTTCCATTGTTCGGAGCGGCCATCCGCGCCGCTATTGGAAACGTTCGCTGTTCTGTTTTCATGACCGGCCAGACCGGAAGCGGAAAGTCTGAACTTGCCGCCCTTGCCCAACAATTCTACGGAGCAGGAATGAACGCCGCCGCGTTGCCCGCATCGTGGGATTCAACCCCAAACGCACTGGAAGCACTCGCACACAAAGCCAAAGACGCGCTACTAGTGATAGACGACTTTGTACCCAAGGGAAGCGCCGCCGACCTTGCCCGCTTGCACCAGACCGCCGACCGAATTCTAAGAGCGCAAGGAAACGCCAGCGGACGCGCCAGGATGAACGCGGACACGTCCCTAAGAGCGCCCAAGGTTCCACGCGGAATGATAATCGCAACCGGCGAGGACTTGCCCAAAGGCCACAGCCTCAGAGCGCGCCTAGTAGTGTTGGAGGTTCACCCCGGCGATATGAATTGGCCAGTTCTAACGAAATGCCAGAGGACCGCCGCCGCCGGTTCCTACGCCGCCGCGCTTGCCGCCTACATTCAACACATCGCCGCAACGCTGGAACTCACACGGCAGAGAATCGAGGAGATCACGGCAGCCATGCGCGAAACCCTCAGCGCCGCCGGACACAAGCGAACGCCCGATAATATCGCCAGCCTCAGCGCCGCGTTTATCAGCTTCACAGACTTTGCCCGCAGCTTAGAGGCCATCACACCGGCAGAACATGAGGGACTGTTAGACCGTTGCTCCGCAGCCCTCAGCGCCATCATGAACAGCCAGGAAAAAAGCCAGGAACACGGCGAGCCCTGCGCCGCTTTCCTGGAGTCTCTTACATCAGCATTCGCCGCCGGAGCCGCGCACCTTGCCGACGCCACAGGAGGAGCCGAGCGCCTAGACTCGCCCTCTACTTGGGGATGGAGACGCGACGCCGCAGACATGCAAATCTGGCGGCCACTTGGAACCCGCATAGGATGGCAGGAAGGCGACGACGTTTTCATAGACCCAATCGCCGCGTACAAAGTCGCCCAGGCACAAGGAACCGGCAGCGACTCGCTACAACTTTCGCTCTCGACTCTCAAGCGAAGACTCAAACAAAGGGAGATGCTACAAAGCACCGACGAAGCCCGCGAGACTGTAACCGTTCGCCGCGTGTTAGACGGCAGCCGCCGCGAGGTTTTGCACTTTCACGCCACCCCCTCTCTACTCCTTGAAAATAACCCGACCATCCCGACATCAGGCGAAAACCGTACACGCGCCGCCATCGGTACCCCCCAAATGTCGGGTTTTGAATGTCGGGTTTTTAGTGCTTTTTACCAATCCCGAACCCAACCCGACCAGCCGATAGACAGTAGAATGAACGGTTTAGCGTCAAATGTCGGGAATGTCGGGTTATTTGTAGAGGGTAGAGGCCCGAGCAGCGGGAACGGAAAAGAGCCAAAGAAAACCGATGTCGGGTTTCCTAAAACAGCCCCCAAAACCCGACACGAAAAACCCGACATTTCAGCCCCCGCCGGTAAAGGCAGAAAGGAAATCGTCATTTGATGGAGGCCTACAGCGTATATTTCGCCGCACTCAGCGAGGGACTTTCGTTCTCGCATAGCGAAGGCCAGGACGGCCCGCAGCTAATCGTAAACGCTCCGGAGGAATGGACCGACCCGCGCCGAATCATGCCCCTCATCAAAGAACATAAGGCCGCGATTCTGGACTACTTGCAGACGCGCCACCTAGGAGCCCTCACGCCACCAGACAAAAAAGGAATTCCGTTTGAACAGTGGCACACTCACCAACTCATGCAACAGGCCGCCGCATATCGCCGCGCCTTAAAGGAAACCGAGAAATGAAGACCTACCCAGAGATAAACGGACTCACACTATCCGCCGCGCGCGCCGCGCTTCACCTTGCACAATTGAACCGGCCCGCACTCACCGACGACGCCCGCGCGGAACTCGACAGCCGAATCACCGCCATACAAGACCGGATTCGACGACTCGAAAAAACCGCCGCGCGGATCAGCGAAACACAGGAGGCCCGCCCCTTGCCAATCCTCACAGCCAAACCATACACGGCCCTCATTGTATGGAGACAGACAGCCGACGACAAAACGCGACCGACCGAAGAGACGTATAAAAACCAGCGCCTTGAAATTATGGTCATTGCCACCGATGAAGACGACGCCCGCGCCGCCGCGTTTCAGTTCGCCGCAAACCAAGAGCGCGACGCCGACACCGTGTTTCAGGCGGCCCCAGGAACAACCCGCCAGCGCCTTGTATACGTTCACCGCTCATCATTACCAGCGACCATCACAGACGCCGCCGCCGCCGCCGTGTTGCGCGCCGACATCTACCAGCAAGCCGAGGCCCTGCAATGCTCTTAACACTCACCCAACGCGACGGGAAGCGCGCTATGGTCAACACTCGCCACATCGCCACCATAGAAACCATTCACGCGCACGCCCGCGAAATGTCCGTTATTGTGTTCACCGTCTCACAGCATAACGGCCAGCCGAAAACGCTAATGGTCCAAGAGGACATCGCCAAAATCGAGACCCTCTATATTCAAGGCCGCCGCCAGGAGGAATGAAACATGCTCACGCTCGCAGTGTTGCGCGTTCGCCTTAAATGCTCCAAGCATCCAAACTTTCAACCGCGCCAGGGAGCCGGAGCCGTTAAGGGAGCTTGTACCCGTTGCGGCCAACTGGTAGCCATCCACGAACAACACCAGCGCCTTATGCGAATGCTCGCCGAGACGCCCGCCCGAGAATACGACCAGCGCCCCCGGAAGGAAGCGCCGGACACGAGACAACAGCAGCTATTTTAGACCCCATGAGAAAGGCTTACACCATGCCAGAAACCCGCCCAATAGACCCAACCGCCCAAGACTTTATAGACCTTGCGGCGGCCTCATTCAAAGAAGCCCTCACCGACGCCATCAACGGGAACGCCGTTCTATTCACTTTCGAGGTAGAGAACAGATTCAAATTCAAGCACGGCCCGCGCGCCGAGCCGTTGCCCACTATGGCGTTTGTTGTTATGCCATGCGACCCAAAGACCGCCGAGCAGGTAGTACAGAACATCGCGCATATGTGCGCACTCCCGACCATTGAACGGAAACAAGCCAATGCCAAACAGAATTAGCATCCTCTCATTTCAACGCCAATTCTCAGGCCTTATTCTTGACGGCAGCAAGCCGCACACCGTCAGAGCAAACGCCGCCCGCATCCACCCCGGCGATATTTTGCACTTATACACCGGCCTTAGAACGAAGGCCGCGCGCCGGTTCTTTGTGACCTATTGCGTATCAGTGGAACCGATCCGAATAGGCCGAAACAGCCTCTCTATACGCCGCGATGACCGATGGACCAGACACGACGCCGCCGCCCGCCAGACGTTCGCTTTCAATGACGGTTTTCGAGAGCCGGACGCATGGCGCGCGTTCGTTCTGTTCTTCGAGAAGTCGTTACCGTTTGAAGGCGCGCTTATCACTTGGTTGACGCCGCCGGAATTGATGGCCCAAACGTTCGGCGATATCGGTTCAGCCTACGCATCCGGCCAGCCAACGGAAGACATAAAGACGCTATTCCAAGGGATGAGCGTTCCAATGCTAAACCAGTTCCTACCCGAAATCGGCAGAGTATGGGCCGCCGCCGAACACACCCGCCGCAGAATGAATAAGGAAACCTCAAAATGAACCTCACAGCCAACCATCACGAAGTTATGGAACTATGCCGACAAATGGCAGATATTCCGCTACAAGACCCGGCGGCCCGTTGGATTCAGTTTCACCAATTGAGCCTCAAGCTATACGCCCAACTGGCCCGCAGCCCCTTTATCATTGACGCCGTAGCCGTCGCCGCGTTCGGCACCAGCAACGCCGCCAGCGACGCGCCGCCGCCGTTGCACCAGATGGAATGGGAAAAGTTTAGCGACAAGTTCGCCCGCTCATGCGCGGACGTATTGCGCGCCATCGCCTTTACTCCATCCGACATCATCGCCATTCGCGAGGCGACCGACAGACCATTAAGCCATCTATCAGCAGCGGCAAAACAACTCACAGCCGCCGGTATCGCCTACGCAGACGACGCCGGACGCTTGCACATATCCCCACTTGGAGTACAGACCGCCAAATACTTCGAGGAAAACCCCGCCGCCATCCGCCCGCCCAGCAGCGCCCGCGAGGCCAACCGCCGCCGCCAATACGCATAAGCAGCGACCACCAAAGACAAACGGGCCGCCCTCGACAGGCGGCCCGTTTTGCGTGTTGCCCTACCCTACAGGTTCAGACTCGAATTCACAGGACTGGAGACAGGCCCGCAGCTTGGTTTTTTCGAGACTCAGCCACTCATCAATACTAGGGCCGAAACCAGCGCCGCGCGCCGTGTTGATAATATCCTCAAGCACAGAAACGCGGCCCTTTTGTTCAAGCGGATGAACCGCCGCCGGAGCAAGGCCCGCCGGACGCGGAGCCAGCACACCGCCCAAAACATTAAAGCTAATAGAGTGAGCCCGATCCGTTAAAGCCGCACACGCCAGGAGCAAAACAGCCTGTTGTTTTTTCTCGACATCCGCCCCCGCAAGGAAGGGAAACAGCATCGACAGAGCGCCCGATACTTCGGCCTCTTGCCATGTTTCGCGCGGATGCGCGCCCATCCAATGAGCCCGAACCGCTTGCATGAATTCGAGCCCTACCGCAACCGCCGCGCCGCCGGTTTCATCATCCCCGCAAACGCCCCGAGTCAAAATCAATTCTGAACACTTCCGGCAGGTTCCGACCATCAGCGGCCCCCCTTCGAGTTACGCCCACCAGACGCCGCCGACGGAGCCGCCGCGAGTGTCAGCGCCGCATCAATCCACGCCAGCAACTCAGCTTTCGTTTTCCCTTTTTCCGCCAGCGTGTTCGACAAGCCGCGAACAAATCCCAGGTATCCGCTTATCAGGTTTCGATCCACTTTCACAACCTCAGCGAGAGCGGCCCGCCCCTCAGCCGATCCATTCAACTCAGACACGAACGCCGCCGGACTAACGCCGTTTAGAAAACGGTCAAAAGCCGGACCCGCGAAAGACTGTAAACGTTCAAGCATGGTTTCCTCTTCAGACTTTTCAGCAGCCGGAGCCCCGACGCCGTTTGATTGTGTTGTTTGAGCCGGAGCGGCAATCGCCGCCGGTTCCATATCCTCATCAGCCGCCGCCGGACCCGCCGGACCCGCCGGAGCCCCGCCGCCGCGAAACATCGCGAACATATCGCGCACATCAGAAACGATACTTGCGATACTGCCAAGACTTGCCAGCGGCCCGCCCTCAGCCTCGACAGCCGCCGCCGCCGGAGCCGCCGCCGCCGCGCCAGCTTGCCCAGGCGCAGACCATCCAAGAGTTTGTAGAAGCCCTATCATTTCGCGCATTTGACCAAGGCCGCCGCCGCCGCCGCCCGCCGATTGTTCCCGCAATTGGTTCATCAATGCAATGTTGCTGTTGGTCATATGGGTGAGAAGAGGAAGCAGTAACGCGCCCTCAACACCGGCCCCGCCAGAGCCAGCGCCGCCAGCCGAGCCCCGCAGCAGTTCGCCAACCTCTACCAACTCGCGAACCTCAGCGGCCAAGTTTCGCGCCGCCGGTAAGGCCGCCACAGGGACAGCCACAGGAGCCACGGCCACGCCGTTCGCTTGCACCGGCCCAGCGCCGCCAATCACCACACCCGGCGGCAGTTTGCCCAGCGTTTGCAGCGCCGACACATAAGGCCGATTGCGCGGATGATCCCAAACCACCGTAGCCGGATCACACAACGGAATAGAGCCCGGTTCTTGAATCTCAATCGTCGTAACGCCAACCCGCCGCCGCGCGCGCGGCCTTGACATATCGTGGAAGCTGATCTGATAAACCCCGTTGCCGTGTTTCGCTAAGAGATGCTCGCGAGTTGGCGCGCCGTCGATTTTTTCAATGTTGATCTGGCCATCGGGACCAGTGACCCGCCGCATATCAATTACAGGTTCCAGCCGGAACACATACGAAATGCATTGTTCAGGATGCGCGCACGTCTTCACATACTTTCCGATTGAATCAAGCGTAAGGTTTTTTGTTGTGGATTCATCCTCCATCGGAGCCACTATCGGAGGAGGAGGAGGAGCCGCGCCCGCCGCTTCATTTGTTGCGTTTGTTTGCTTTCGCGCCATCGTGTAAGCCTTTCATGTTCAAGAAAATAGGACCGCACTAGACAGGCCCAGCTTAGTTTAACCTGAGCGTTTCCAAGACTGCAAAACACTGGCATATTTGGCAGGTAAGCCACTCATGGAACCGGCCCCGCTCCACGTCCGATCTCACCCACCGCCCGAGGCGCGGAGGCCGGTTTTGTCGCCGCAGTTCGGACGCGCCAACGTGCAGATAACGCCCCGCCCTGATAACGGCCAAGACGACGACGCGAACACATCGCAAACCATCGAACTAATGCGCGAGTTTGCAGCCGCAGACGCAAACACGCCCCAGGTTCAGGCAGCGACACGGCAAGCCACACAAGGCGCGCAAGGAAGCGCCGCCGCGCGTTCTATCTTCGAGTGGATCAAGGCGCGCGTTCGGTTCCAGGAGGACGCGACCACCGCGTTACTCGCAGGACTTCCGGAACCGGACAGCGCCGAGGTACTTATCAGACCCGCCGACATTCTACGGATGCCACAGCCCGCCGGAGACTGCGACGACTTCACAATGCTAGCGGTTTCAATGCTCAGCGCCGCCGGACTCCCGGCCCGCATAAAGGCGATAGAACAGGACGAAGACCGGCCCGGTTTTTTCTCCCATGTTTTCGCTGAAACCCACATTGACGGAGCATGGCGCGCGTTCGATACATCGCACGGTTCAGAGATCGGATGGAGCGCCACGCCCACCGGCAAAGTAAAGACTTGGGAGGTTCAATCAATGGCAGCATTAGGCGCTATTCCGCAATTAGGCGCGTTTGACTGGGGCGGCCTCATACGGCAGGGTATGGACATCACCGGCCAGATACTTGTACCGCGCCTCTCAGTACCACAGACACCCGGCGGCAGTTATACCCGCTTGCCGAATGGTTCGGTAGTGGTGGCCAATCAACCGACCGGAGGCCAGTTCACTTTTCCCGGCGGCAGCGCCGCGACCATCGGAGGCGACAACAGCGGAACATATCTCCTAATCGGAGCCGCCGCAATTGTGGGCCTCATCATGTTGACGAAGCGTTAGACGCCAATGCAACACCGCCGCAACATCGGATTCGCACAAGCCGCCATCGCCCCGGCAATCGCCGGAAGTGGCCCCGCCGCGCCGTTTGTTGCGGCGGCCTTACTCGCCGCGCCATTCGTAATGAAATTGGTAACGCGAATGGTTCAAGGATGCGGCCAGAGTTGCACGCTTACCAGCGACGCCGCGAACCAAATCGAGGCGCAGTTAATACAAAACCTGAGAGCCTACGAGAACAGCGGCCATACCCAAGCCGAGCAAGCCGCCGCCCTTCAGGTTTTCGATGCCTATTGGTTCACCCTTGCCGAGTATTGCGGTAAACCGGAGTTTCAATCGACGCGCGCCGGACGCGCTTGCATCGAGGACCGCGCCGCCGGTTCTTGCAAATGGAAAGACGACAGCGGCCAATGCTGGAATTGGTTTATTGGCTACCGCGACCCCATCGCGAACGACCAAAACGTTAGACCCAACGCGACGCCCGCCAGCGCCGCCGCCGAACTCTTCAACAGTCTGGAGGAAGGCGAGGCCAGCCGCTACTTAATACCAGCGGCGGCCCTTGCCCTAATACTCGCCCTATGATGGCATTCGCCCCCCACGCCCGCGCATTCGACCGCAGCGACCGCCGCCAGGACCGGCGAGCCGTTCGCCGCCAGGACCGCCGCCAGGACCGCCGCGACTTCGCCCCGCCGCCCCTCTCCGCATTCGATATTTTTGGCCGCATGTTTCTATCAGGCGTGAACGTTCGGAAAGGAGGAATGAACGGACTAGGAGACGCCTTTTTCATCGACCAAGCCGCCAACAGATGCGACTACGGCGGAATGGAAATCGCGTGCAACCTTATCCGCGAATTCGACGACAAAGACGACGCAAACCCGGCCACCCTCACGGAACATTTCGAGTATGCCCTACCCTACGCCAGCCCGAACGTCAACATGTGGCAGGTTCA
>Ga0181337_1000117_pt1 | contig 10722 bp, 18 predicted proteins | sample Sp13VDMM15DD_FD_168302 | JGI IMG/M metagenome (GOLD analysis project Ga0181337, IMG submission 168302) | Freshwater viral communities from Lake Michigan, USA - Sp13.VD.MM15.D.D | ecosystem: Environmental > Aquatic > Freshwater > Lake | place: USA: Michigan | collected 2013-04-23 | reverse complement strand
GGCATTAGGAACGGGACAAGAAAAAGCCCGCTTGTCGGGCGGGCTTCCGTTGGTCGGTTTGCGCTTGACTAATGGCGCGGACCGTGCTGCGTATGTTCGGGGGCGTAATCCTCGCGGATTGCAGTACCAACAATCCCCAAATGGTCAAGCCCTTTTTGTAAAAACTTTTCGGCGTCGTGGCAATCGTTGATTTGCACGCGCAAATTTTCAGCGTGTTCGGCGTCGCGCCGCGCTTGCACGCCACCCAACTCGATTTCAAGGCGGTTGCGATACGCACGCACGATGCCTTTTGTTTTCAGCAAATCCTTTTGCTGCACTTCCACTTGCTCAAGCAATTTTTCAATCATGTTTTCTCCGGGGTGTCAAGGTTGAAAAAAGCCCCCGAAGGGGCGGCGGGATTACGCGGGCAGATTTGCCAGCATATCGAGCGCTTCGTTTTTCACGTTGATTTTCACCAACGGGACAACGTTGTACTCGTAACCCAATTCAGTACCGCGCAAAACTTGGCGGGCTTGAATGTCAACCGCGAATTTGATTTTCGCTTTCGCGTCGTTGCGCAGGGCGTGGGCGGCGGCGGCCACGATGCCATCCCCTTGCCCGCTTGGCACGAAGGCTTTGTTCCCGGCAAAGATTTCGCCGGTCGCCACGACAACGGCGGCAAATTCGCCCGTCAGGCACTCCCAAGGACCGAAACCGGACTCGCCCGACTCGTACCCCGTCACGACACCCGCAAGGCGGTAGAGGGGTTTGAATTCAAGCGGGAGCGTTTTCGGGTCGATTTTGCCGATGATGTTTTTCGCCGACAGTTTTCGGATCAGTTTCGGGCCTTTGGAATTGGCGGCGATTTGTTCAGCGGGTGCACTGGCCGGGGTCGGGGCGGCGAACGGGTCAACCACTTCCGGGGTTTGTCCGGCCAGTGCGGAAGTGGCGGAAGAAACGGGAGATTTTGCGGGTGCTTTTGCCATGATGATTTCCAAGTGAGTCGGGCGGAATTGCCCCGTAAACCCCGCACGCGGGGCTTACAGAGTTTTCAGCGAGCGGCGCGGGCTGCGGCTTGAAAATCTTGCGTGGTTGCCGCAATCGGAATCCAAAAAAGATTTTCGTTGCTACGGCGGCGAACATTCATGCCGCACTTAGACACTTCATACAGCACGTTTTCGAAGGTGAAAGTTTTCATGATTTTTTCCGGGGTGAAACGGCGGGGGTGCCGTGAGCGTATTTTAAAACAGATTTTGCGTGCGTGCAATACTCCGATCAATAAAACTTGGTTTTTTCTGCAAAGAAAAAGTGGGCGCGTCATTTTTCCAACGTAGGGTTTCCCCCATTGACAAACGCAAAATTTCTTCACCCGAAAAAATCGCCCCCTTCGCGGCTTTTTTGATGCACTCGCCAGCATCGTCAAAAACCGCGTAAAGTTTTTTCCCGGCTACGGCGGTTTTAATTCCTTCGCCTTCCAATTTCCACGCGCCCAATCGTGACGGGTCGATATCAGCGCCTTCGCCCATTTCCTCACAAATGATTGAATCAGTGTCGCAATAAATCGGATTTTTCGCGCTCAACAATCCACGCAATAACGTAGCACGCGCAGCGCTCGTAATACTGGCGGCGGTTGCAACGTCATGGTAATTGTGTGCCTCGGTCGGCTTTGCCCACAATTGGTATCCATCGGCGGCGCGTTCCAAATTAAACGGCGCTTCGGGTATTTCTTCATCCCGGACAATCATCCATTCTTTGTAATTCTCGGGATTCTGCGCAAATTTGCCGTAAGCAGAATTCAAAAGAAGTTTGGCGAAGATTTCACCGGCTTTGTCACCGGCTTTCTTTGCCGCAATCTTTTCAGCGCTGAATTTGTCAACGTAATCAGTAAAAGAAATTGTTTCGTAAGGCGCGGCGGCGAATATGACTTTATGAACGCGCATCAAACCCAATTGGCATAGCAAACGCATTTCATGTGACGTTGTAAAAAACTCGCCCGTCTTTTGGGAAAAATTCAAACCCATTTTCTCCCGTATAGGCAAACCCCCGCCGCTTACAGTTGCGATTACATGGGCGAAATAAAATTTTGCGTCAACCATGCCGACAATTTCACCGTTTTTGTCGGCAATGCCGCCGTGAATATTTAGATACCGGGAGCCGGTCGGGTGGTGTTCGTTTCGCATCACCGCCGGATACATTGAATTTACATCGTAAATTTTAACGGGTCCGTCAAATACGCCGTATTTAAAACATTGCACGCGCCCCCCAAAATAAAACGGGCGAAATTTGGCATCGTGGCTTTGATTTCGTGGCGTGACTTTATGGATTGATTTAAGCGTTTTCATTGCCGCCCCGCCTATCGTAAGCGCAGTGTCAAAGCGGGCGATAAATGCGGCAACAAGTCCGTGAAGAAAAACGCAATCGTCTTTTAAATATGCTCGAATTTCTTCTTTGTTGCTTTCGCGGTTTTCTTCTTCAAATTTGTTGTAATCGATTTCCGTTTTTTGATATGCCCCAAGGGGTATGGGGATGGCCGCATATGAATCCCGCAATTCATGGCGGCCAATTTTGCAAGACACAATTCGACTTCCAATAATTTTAATTGGGTTTTGTATCCATTCGATAAGGAAATGGAAGTCAAATTTTCCGCCGTTGTGGGCGTAAATGATCCAATCGCCTTTAAGGTTGTCCAAGAAATCAATAAGCGCTCGGGTCGAGCCATCGCCCCAAAAGTCAACATAATTTTCCCCGTCATAAAAACCCCATGCAAAAGGTTTTGGCACTCGTCCATAAAGAAAAGGATCGGTTTCGGCGTCAATAACCGCGACGCGTGCGGGTTTTTTAGCGCGTGGCAATTTTGTCTCCAATGGTGACAACTGAAACGCTAGACCAAAATTCTTGTTCTACGCGTTTCTTTGAAAAAGACTGTTTAGCGCGGCGGGTTTGTTTGCGCTCGTTCAAAACGATTTTCGGAAGGATCACGTTTTGTAGGTAATTAACCATCGCCTCAAATGATGGATAATCTTGCGAAGAAACCGCAAAGCCACGAAGCGAAAAAGAAACGACTTGATTTCGCCCCTTTTGTGATTGAAGAAATGCGGCTTTCTTCATTAGCGCTTCGGAATCCCCCGATAAATATACTTGATTGGTTTTGCCGGGGCGCTTATACGTAATGACACCTTTTGCGACGGTAGCGGAGTCATACTTTTTATCTTTACCGTCAGCAAGTGGGATAACGGCGCGACCCTTGAGAATTTTGTATCCCGATTTCTGCAATATTTCCGCGTTTTCTTTTGATACCTTGCGAATTGCAAAATCTTCTGGCTTTTTGAGCGCATGTTTGAATTCCTTTTCGGTTTGGGTGTAAATCCGGGAGATAAGCGATTTTTGTGCGCTTGTAATTTTTTCCTTTCGTGGGATAAAATCAATCGCGCCCAATTTTTTCAACTGGCGCGCTTGCTCGATATATTCATCAACCCGTTTGAACGAGGATTTTTTAGTCATGGAAAACGAAGCCCCCAAAAACGACGCCGAAGTGAGCGCCGAAAACGTGCAAGAAAACACACAAGAAAATCATACCGAAATTTCGGTTGAAAGTCAAGCGCCAGAAACCGCAGGACAAATGACGCTCGACACCATGACGGCAGAAGTGTCGGAGATTTACGCGGGTTTTGACCCTCAAAAACACGCGGTAAATCCAGACGGTACGCCCCGCAAAAAGGCTGACGGTTCTTTTGCGAACAAGCGCGGACGTAAGCCCGGACAAACGGCGGCTGTGTCGCCTAGCGCACCGACAGACGCGACCAAACCGCCCATCACCGCCCCATTGTCGGCGAAAAAGGCCCGCGAAGGGGGCGTCATCACCAACGAAGCGGCGGCGCGTCAGACGGTCGCGCTCGTTGTCACCGCGCTAGGTTCTACGCTGGGCGAAGAATGGAATTTTGAGACTCCAGAAGAAGCCGATAACATGCGCGCCGCCGTCAAGGCGTATTACGATGCCCACGGGCAAGTCCAAATTTCGCCCGAATTGATGCTTACTTTTCAAGTGTTCGCTTACGCGGCTCCGCGTTCTCAGCATCCCAACACAAAAGCGAAGTTGAAAAACGCGTGGGATTGGTGCAAAAATTTGTTTGCAAAAGTCGGGGGCTAAAATGCATCACCTAATCTGCGGCGTGACAATGAGCGGCAAAACTACGCTGGCGCGAATGATTGCGCGCCACCTTGGAAAAAAGAAGCAGAAAATTGTTGTTTATGACCCAATGGGAACGGATACCGCCGGGGGCGGATGGGGTGAAACCGCAATTGTGTTTGAAGAAATCGAACCATTTTTGCTATATCTTGACTCTGACGAATGCGGAGCAGCGCACGTCTTTGTTGACGAGGCGGATTTGGTTTTTTCTCTCGACCAAAAAGAAAACCATTGGCTGCTACGCCGTGGGCGGCATTTTGGGTTGACGATTTATTGCATCACGCAACGCCCCGTATTGGTTGCGCCTTCGGTGCGGTCAATGTGTCACCGCGCTTATGTGTTCCGATTGGTGCAAGACGATATTAAGCGCGTTGCAGCTGATTACGGATTCGACAAAGCGCACGAAATTATTCTTGACGCTGGCGATTTCTTGTGTTTTACTGCGGGTTCCAGCGATTTCAAACGCGGGAACGTGTTTCAAATGGTCAAATCCTCATCAACTTCTTTGGAGAAATAGCATGTTTGGTATCAGCAAAAACGACGTGAAAATTGCAGTGCTCGCCGTGGTCCTCATGGCCGTTGCGAAACGCATCCCATTCACCGCGAAGTACCTGTAACCCGGTCGGGTTGCAGGTTTCCACAACACAACGGGACATTCAGAAATGAACAACCAATTCCGCATCAAACGAACGTACATCAACGTCCCCGTTGTGGCCGGTGGTTTCAACACCATTGACCTTCCACGCGGCTACGATTACGAATCCATCCACATTCGGGTTGTCGGTTCGGTGCAAGTCACCGTCGCCGGTACCGCAGTGCGCGCCGAAGCGCCAACACAGATCATTTCGCGCGTCGAATTGATTGCCGATGGCCGCAACACGCTTTACAGCGCACCATTTTGGTTTGCCACGCTCGGCAAATACGACCGCCCGAACATGCTGGAAACTGGCGCGCGCGTCACGACCCCACCAACGGCGGCATCAATTGCGACCTACGCAATCGAAGCGAACGGCGTTATTGATTTGATGACACCAGACGGCGAACGCCCGAAGGACTCAAATTTCCGCACTTCCGGGCTGCAACTTTTCCAACTGCGGCTTTCGTTTGGCAACCCGAACGACCTTTTTACCGGCGCGGTGACGGCAAACTTTGTTGCCGGTTTGCAGGTGGAAATTTCAACCGTGGAATTGGTCGAATTGCCAGCGGCTGACGGAACCATCACGACCCCGGTCGCGTTGAAGAAAGTTTCCTTCCAAGAATTGGCCGTTCCAACGACCAACGCGAACCAAGAAATTCGGTTGCCAGCCGGCAACATGATTAAATCGGTGGTTGTGCGTACCGAAGGCAACGTGACTGCGGGCGAACCTTCCGCGACCGTTTTGAACGCGTTGCAGGTGTTTTCGGGCGTTGATGTTCGCGTGCGCAATTCCGCGCAAGCCATTCGCGGGCAAAACAACAACGATTACGGCCAATTGCAAGCGGGCTATTACGTGGCCGATTTGGCCCGTTCTGGCGCGCCCACGGCGAAACTCTCGGAATTGTGGGACGTGACGCGTCAAGCGGAACCCAAAATTTCGATGGACATTACCGGCGGCGCGAACGTCAAGGCTCAAGTGGTCGTGACGGAATACCTTGCGCTGGCGGCCTGATTTCGGGGTGTGTCGGGGTTGAAAGGGCGGGCCAAAAGCCCGCCCTTTTTTTCATTGGAAAAATAATGGATACATTGCGGCGTGTTCCCGGCGGTAAATGGCGGTTCGTGAATGGCCGTCATCAATGGTTTTCGGATTTGCGAGTTGAAAACCCCGCGAAATATACAGGGCGCGGTGGGCGCTCGTTTCACCTTGCATACATCACCGAAGAAGAAGCGCGAATTCTTAACTTTCTTGGAATGATTCAAGAATGGTTTTCTGCAATGGCGCAAGACGATTTCCGAAATGAAGGTGAATTTACCGGCCTTGCGCCTCTAACTTGGATTTCGGAGCCATCGCACGCGGTTTCAATGCTCGTTTACATCACTCAAAACGGCGCAAGCGTTTTGAAGCGTTTGGACTTGCACGGTTCGGGCGTTGACAAACACGACCATTTCGGGCCGTTGGGTATCCCTTCGTATCAAGGCGATGGCGGCGGCGGGGGCGGTGGTGGCGGGGGCGGTAGCGGCGGGGGTTCCGGCGGCGGCTCCGGGGGCGGTTCCGGGGGTGGGCGGGGCGGTGACGGCGGCGGGGATGGCGGCGGGGATGGCGGTGGGGATGGCGGCGGGTCCGGCGGTGGGGGATACAGCGGCGGCGGGCTTTCCGCCGGGCGCAGTTCCGCCGGGGGCTTTTCGTCGGGATTGGGTTCGACCGGATTGGGGCGCGGAAATACAAGCGCCGGGGCGAATTCAAATTCAGGCGGTGGATTGAGCGCCGGCGGCGGTGGATTGGGATTAGGTCGCGGAAGCGGTACCGGCTCCAATTCTTCCGCCGGTTTTGGCGCTTCAATTGGCGCTTCGGCTTCCGCTTCGGCGGCGGTCGCCAGTTCCGCAGTGCAAACAGCTGTAAACGTCAAACCAACAGCGTTAACCGCTTTCTTTGATGCGGTATCAAAGCCATTTTCGATTGCGACAAACGTCGCAAATTTGGCGTTGAATCCGAACCCCGTTTCAAAGGCGGCCAGCGCGTTAGCGTTGGGGAAAATGGCGTCCGAATCGAATTTCGGTTCGACCGAAGGCGGGATTAGTTTCGGTTCGCCCGGCACTCCCGGAAGCCAATTCGGTTCTTCAAATACGGGCGGGCTTAACTTAGGGGGTAATCGTGGCGGAAATGGCAATTCTTTTTCTCTCAATTCTGGCGGCACTGTTTACGGGACTTCTGACGGGGGTTTTGTATTCACGCCGAAAGTACCGACAGAAACAGCGGGCATTGTTTCGCCTAGCGGCAACAGCGGCGGCGCTGTATCTATTGAGTCGGGCGGCGACGTTGCGGCAACTCCCGCGCAATCGCAATTAGTCACACAACAACCGTTTGACATTGTGCCAATTTTGTTGACAATTGGATCACTTCTTTTCTTCAAAGGTTAAATCATGTTCGACTGGAAAACCAACGATTTCACGGCGGATTATTCGCTTAATTCCATGACGCTTCCGGCGGAGTTGCCGAATTGGGACATTAGCGGCGGCGTGGATGAAACATACACCCCCGCCCAAACAGCCAACCCCCAACCCGCCCCAACCGGCGGATTTTTTGGCGACGCGCTGAAAACGATTACGGCAACAGCCGGGACGTTTCTTGACGGCGTTGGAAAAATTTACGCATTGGACAATCAGATTTCCAGCGCGAAACTGCAACAAAAACAAATCGAATCGGGGCTTCGCGTGCAAGAATTGCGCACGGTCGGCGCGCTCGATTTGCAAACGGCGCAATTGACGGCCCAAAAAGAAATCGGTATCGCACAAGCCAAATCGGCAACCGAAAACGAATTGGCCCGCATCAATTCAAGTCGGGGCGCTTCCATCGTTTCGATTCCCTCAACGCTTCCAACCCCGTTGATTTTGATTGGCGGATTGGTTGCGCTTTACTTCGCAATGAAAGGCGCAAAATGAAAGTTGATGACGCAATCAAAATCGGCGGTATTGTCCTTGCGGGCGTTGCCGCGTTCTACGTTGTGCGCAAATATCAACAGGGTTCAAACCTCGTTGGCGATGCCGTTGAAAAGGTCAAGGAATTGGCCGGGGATTTGTATGACGGCGCTGTTGTCGTTGGCAAGACGGTTGCGGCGGGTCCGGGCGCTGTTTTGGATGACGAAGGAAACCGCGTTCCGGTCATGGATCAATTGCGCACTTCCGGCGGAATCGGATTGAAAGCCACTTCCGGGAGTTACATTTCTCAGGCAACGCGAAACGCCATGACCCAAGGGTCAATGCTGTTGACGGACGCCGAAAAGGCGGCTATTCGCGCCGCCGATTCCGGGAACCCAACGGACAAAGCGAAATCCATTTATGGGCTTTTCACGCAAACCGATTTGAACCGCATTGACGGATTCTTGTCGGATTCGTACAATCCCAATGACGCATCCTATTCACTCATCAATTGAGAAAACCATGAACCAATTGCAAAAACCGTCAAGCGATTTTTCATCAGTACGCGACGGGCGCAACGCGCCTGACTTTTACTTTGACTTGGATTTGTCAACGACGTTTGACCAAATCATCAACATTGCGGGCAATTCGTTTTATTGCGATGCAAACCCGGTTGACGGGAATTTTGTCGTTTACTTCCAAGAAACCGATTCGTTGCGCGGCCCGACTCCGTTTTACGCGTCACCGGGTTTCATCGCGCGAATTCCTTTTACGCAAATTCGCGTCACAAACACAACGGCGCAACCCGGCAAAAAGGCCCGCATCGTTTACGGAACCGATACCGATTTTCAACCCGGTTCGGTTTCGCAAATTACATTGTCGGGAAATGTCGGAATCAATTACCCCATCGCCGGATTTGTGGCAAATAGCAACGCGTGCCAATCGCAAACATTCGGCGCGCTTTTGATTGATTTGTTTGCGCCACCTAGCGGCGGGCTTGTGTGGAATCTCGAAATTTCGACTTATGTTACTGGCGCGGGTACCAATTCGATTTTTCTGTATTCCGACACAATAGCGGCTCCGTCAGGTGTCACGGCAAACAACATGCTCGGACGTATCGAATTAGGAACCGCCCCGCTAAACGTTTATTCGCGGCGTTTGGAATACAAAAGCCCGTTCATTGTTCCCGCAGGGCGAAAATTGGTTATGTCGTGCTCGGCGGGCGCGGCGGTCGGTTCGTGGTATTGGAACGGCAATTTTCAGCCTTATTGATACCATGAAAGCCTTCGCACTTTTCGTATCGATTTTGGTCGGCTATCTGGCCGCCCGAAATATCAAGGATTCGGACCCGAAAGGGTTCGTTTCCGCCGTTTCGGATGCAATCGAAGAATTTGAAACTCAAATTTCCGAAGGTTTGCAATCCGTCGATTACTCGCTTTCTTCGGCGGGTTCGCGTTTGCCTCTACAAATTGGGGTTGGCCCTTCGGCAACAATCGCGCCAGTTTCGCCCATGACGTTTGGGACGAAATACGACACACTGATTATCAACTCGGCAAACTCGGCGGGCATTGCGCCTGATTTGCTTTACCGATTGCTCAATCAGGAATCACGGTTTCGGGATGACATTATCACCGGGGCGGTGCGAAGCCCCGTTGGCGCGCTCGGAATCGCTCAATTCATGCCGGCAACGGCGCGTGAATGGCTTGGATCAGAAGCGGCGGCGCTCGACCCCACAAAAGCCATTCCGGGCGCGGCGCGTTATTTGGCGTGGCTGATTCGCCAGTTCAAAGGCAACGTCAAAGCGGCGGTTGCTGCGTACAATTGGGGTATCGGCAACGTGAAAAACAAAGGGCTTGACAACGCGCCCGCCGAGACTCGAAAATACGTGCAGGCAATTTTGCCCGGTCAAAGCATTGGATGAGAAAATGGGACGCTTTAAAGAACCCTCGACATACGCAGGAATCGGCGTTGCAATCGCAACCGTTTCGCCGTTTCTCGGTTTTTCGCCGGAAGCTCAATGGATCGCAAACGGCCTTGCGGCGCTGTTCGGCGGGCTTGCTGTTTGGGTTCGTGAAGCGCCCAAAAAATGAGCCCGGAATTCCTGCTCAATCTTGCGGTTGCTATCGCCAGCGGGGCGGGAGTTTACGCCGCAATTCGCGCCGATCTTGCGACCCTGCACGAACGGACCAAAAACCACTCGGAACAACTCCGGGATTTGTGGAATGAATTGAAATGAAAACAATTTTCAGCGGATACGCGTTTGACGCGTCGCAAAACCCACCGATTTATTGTGAACAACAAATCGTCGTTTTCGGCGAGAATTTGCATCACATCATCGAAGGAAAAGAACGCGCAATCGTTCCCGTCGAACACGCTCCCGAATACGTTTCGCGTGGTTGGGTTGGCGACATTGGCCGCGACAATCAGGATTTGAAAGCATTGCGCGGAATGCACAATCCACCCGGCGCCGAAATCGCGGCGGCATTGGCCCCACGAATCACCGGACGCAAACGCAAATGAAACGCTTGTTTCTTTTGTTGACGCTATTTACCCCGGTTGCATTTGCCGGGGTTTTTGGCGTTCATTTGGCGTCGAAACATTCGGCGGGCCAATGGTGCGATTTCAACCCCGGCGTTTATGCCGTGGCCGATTCGGGTTACGGCGCCGGCGTGCTGCGCAATTCGGAATGCCGGGCGGGGGCATGGGTGGGAAAACTCGTTGAAACAGACGGCGCCTTTAGGGTGGGCGTATTGACGGGGTTTGTTTTCGGATACAAAGGCGGCGCGCAATTCATGGCCGTTCCGAGTGTCGCAATTGGGAACAAATACGCCGTGCGTTTGTTGTATCTCCCGAAGGTGAAAAAGGATGGCGCGCACGCGTTGCACCTGACGCTCGAAACGCGCTTTTAGTCAAGCGCAATCAGACGAACGGAAAAGCCCGCACAACGCGGGCTTTTTTTTTCGCCATGTACCATATGCCCCTTTCCTTCCCAGATCGGAAGAGC
>Ga0181337_1000116_pt1 | contig 10723 bp, 16 predicted proteins | sample Sp13VDMM15DD_FD_168302 | JGI IMG/M metagenome (GOLD analysis project Ga0181337, IMG submission 168302) | Freshwater viral communities from Lake Michigan, USA - Sp13.VD.MM15.D.D | ecosystem: Environmental > Aquatic > Freshwater > Lake | place: USA: Michigan | collected 2013-04-23 | reverse complement strand
TGACGGATCTGATAGATCGCAGAGGTGAAAATCTGCTGAGGCGCGATATTCAGGGTTTCATAACCCGAATACCACATCGTGGTGCCGTTCAGCGCGTATTCGATTTCCTCCCAGATGGTGGTGCCACCATCGATCGGGGAATAGGCGCGGGTGTTGCCCTGCTTGGCCAGACGGTTCAGCAGCGCGTTGTTACGGGTGACGTTGTCGGCGGCCTTCTTGGACCGGTTTTCAATCGTCGTGGCTACGATATCGTCAACTGATGGATTGGGGGATGGCATTCATGCCTCCTATAAGGCTTCAGCCGGCCTTGAGCTGTTGGATGGCGGCACGCACGTCGTCAAACGCGGATCCATTGCTTTCAGCACGCCGCGGAGCGGAAGCTCCTGCAGACGAGCCCTTGACGCTGACAGCCGCACGGGAGGCCTGCGAGGATTTCTCCTGCACCTTGGCAACCTGTGTCTGTGCGGTTTTGGCGTTTTCGGCAGCCGTCACCTGCGAGCGGATATCCGGGTTGAGCCAGATAGCGCGGTCGTAGGCTTTTTCGAGCAAATCGAATCCGTCAAGGGTCGGGTCAAGAGTTCTGACTTCGACGATTGCCGCCGGCAGATGTTCTTCAACCATAGCGTAGTGCGGTTTTGATGCCGCAAACTGTTGCGCGATTGAGTAGTTCTGTCGGAATTCGACCTGCTGTAGACGCTGGACAAGAACTGGATCGGTTTGGACGACCTGCGGACCACGCTCCTCAGCCCGGACCTGTTGAGGCGGGTTTGATGCGAGTTCTGCGAGATCGATACCGTTCTTCTGAGCGAGCCACATGATCGCTTCGACGGGCTTGGTTTCGAGGAACGTATTTCCGTCGATCAGGCGTTTGATACCGTCATCGACAGACATTCCCCGCGCCTGAGCCGCTTGGGCAACCGGTGCAAGTGCTTGCTCATAACGAGCCGTCTTCTCGGAATACTGGCGAATGCCGTTGGATGCTTCCTGCTCCCTCTTGAGGACCGCCTGTTGAACAGCGGGAGGGATGGAAGCCCAAGCTTGCTTCGCATCAGCCGCCCAACTGACCGGAGGGACTGCAGCAACCGTTGATGGCTGCTCGTTTACCTTGGCCACATCTTCCGCGGGCGGTAATTTCGGGTCAGCGGCGGCTACTGCCGGCGTCGCTTCTTTGGGTGCGAATTTGCCATCAGGACCGCGAACAAGGTCCTTCGCCTCTGGCTCTTTCGCTTCCGGGACTTCAGGCTCTCCCTTGAGGGAGGCAATTGCGTTTACAACGTCGTTGTTGATCTCATCCCGCGCCGATACCGGCTCAACAACTTCCTGTTCAATGATCTTGTCGTCTTCGATCTCGTCAGCCATTACCACTCCCTGCCGATTGTCGGGCGATAGCCCTGGTTCACCATCTGAATTGCTTGCTGGACATCGCGGCGCAGATCGGAGGGGCTTTCCGCACGCTGCGGTGCCTCACGGTCGTTGCCCTTCTCGACAAGCCCGGCTTCCTTGGTCCACCTGCGGAAGACTGACTTGCTCGCCGTCGAGCGGCCGTCCGCATATCCGTGATGTTCAAGGTCTGAACCCAGATCATCAGAGATAACGTGCACGCCGCGATGCTTCGGTGCAGCCTTGTGCTTCGGGACGATCTTGCCGTTGCGATAAACGAAGGTGCCGCGAGTCACGTCATGTCCTCGATTGCAGCCTCACGCTTGGCGCCTTCGTATTGGATTTGGCGCACCTGATCCTGGTACTCGGCCCAGCGTTGCAATAACTCGATCTGCTCCGGCGATCGGTCAGCTTCTGGCACCATGGCTGCGACCTGCACATCCATCTGGAATACGCGCGCTTTACCGGCGGGCATGATGTCGGCGATATCGGCCTGCTCTTGCTGACGAGATTTCAGGATCGCTGCAGCCTTGCGCTCCTCTGGAGTTGGCTCAGGCGGGGGCGGCGGCGTATCGTCGATGATCTCGAAATCAGACACGAAGTCATCGGCTTCGCCTGCGACCGGCACGCGCTTGACACACGCTTCAACGAGTGGGTGCGCAGTCGGCGCCGGCTCGCCTTGGGTAAAGCGATGATCGAGCATCGCCTGCCGATACTGCTCGACGGCGGCGGCGAAGTCGCTGTCACCAATCTGGGATTTGAGGATCTGCATTACTTCCCACCTCTGGGCTTGGGTTTAGGCTTCATGGCCTCTTTCGCCTTGAACTGAGCGGTCTTCTTGCTCAACTCGAACTGCTGTTCGCCGGCTTCTGCATCACGTTCAGCAGCGCGGGTGGCCAGCTCATCGTCACGTAGCGCGGTGCGCTCATCGATCTCAGCGTCACGAACCACAGCCTCGGAATCGATTGCCATGCGCTGCTGGTCGATCTGCATCTGCATCCCGGCCTTGGCGCGTTCCATTTCCATCTTCTCGCGTTCAAGGGCGAGCTTCTGCTGGTCGATTTGGAGCTGAGCCTGAGCCTTTTGTAGTTCGATCTGCGCTTTCTGCTGGGCCAGTTCCAAATCCTGCTGACCCTTTTGCTGATCGAGTGCTGCCTTCTGCTGCATGGTCTGTGCAGTGAGTTCAGCCTTTTGTTTCTCGGCCTGCGCCTTGATCTCTTCCGGCGATGGTGGCTTCGGCGGCGGGTTCTTCGACATCTGCGTCAGCTTGTCGATTGCCTGCTCCCAGACGCCCTCAACGTCGCGCCCTGCCCCGAACCTGCGGAACGCGAACAAGATGGACTGGCCGAGTGCCGGCGTAAGCTGCGGCATGACCTGACCGATCGGCAGCGCCTTCTCCAGAAAACCGCCGACTGCTGTAAACAGCTCAACGACCGAATCCTTGGCCGCCTGCTTGTCCACCTCAATCGTGCTGTCCGTCTCGATATCGATCCGAAACGTGCGCATCTTGTCGTCACGCAGGAGCGCGCAAATCTCCATGAACTTCTGCTGCGCCATTTCCGGTATCGGATCAGGTGCAGGTGGCTGCATCCCGGCGCCAGCGGGAGGGATGACGCCGGGAGCACCAGCACCAGGCGGAGGTGAAACGCCTGGGTCGAGCGGAGGTCCACCATTGTGGCCCATCATGGGAGGCTGAGGTGGTTGCTCAGACCTGATATCGTCCTCAATAAACGGCAGCATCCCCGTCATTTCTGACAGGATCTCCGGAGAGAATTGCTCGGAGACAATCTCGGCAACAATCCGGATCGCATCACAAGCAAAGCGCGCTACTTCCTTCTTGCGGTCCTCCAACCGAAGCGATGCAAACTGGCCTTTGATCTTCTGCTCAGTAGCCGTCTTCGTTCCGCCCTGCGCCTGACCGCGGACGATATCCGATAGCCCGGTAATTTCGGCCATGTCGGCCTTGGTGCGATCACGAGCCTCGTAAAGGCGGATCAGCGCCTCAACCACGTCCTTGATCGGGACGAAATCCAACGCGGCTTCAATGCCGCCCTTAGCCGCAAACTCCGAGTAGTTCTTGACGCCAATCATCCGGTTGTCGACACCCTCGGAGAGGATGCGCTTCAATTCCGGATAGGATGCGTCGTAAACACCATTGACCCGAATGGCATCGGTCAGCGCTTTGATGCGCGCTGTCAGATTGTCCAATTCGTCGGCCTGGTCCTGATACTCGACGTAATCAGGGACCGGAACGAGCGTGTCATTCGTCGTGGTCGCATATAGCGGCTCAGGGCACGGCCAGAAGCCATCAAGGCTCAACGGGTCATCCGTGCGCTCAAGCGCAGCATTCGGATAATCCGGAGCGATGAAGATCACTTCCCGGTCGGTCTTGTTCCAGATTTCCCAGACACAAGCTCGCGGCTGCTTGCGCTTTTTCTCCTTGTCGTTCTCGCTGTCCTTGTCGCCGGTTCGAAGCGGTACGAGATCAGCGATAAGCTTGCCGGTCTCCTTGTCCTCCGCCTTGAAGCGCGCCCGCAGTTCCTTGCGGGTCAGCATTTCCTCCTTGGCGACCCACCACACTTCCTCCCAGATGGGAGCGGGTGAATGCCGGAAGCGATTCCACGCCACGTAGTCCGTGCAGACCTTCTCATAGGTAACAGGACGCGGTGCTTCTGCTCCTTGCTCATCGTCGCCAAGGTCAACCGGATCGCCGTAGGTGGGCTCGTAGCGCTCCCAGAGCGTACCACGACCACACAGCAGGTAATCCAGCATGGCCTTCTTCATGGCCATGTGCATCTTACCGACTTCGATCTGCACCTCGATCGACCGCTCCAGGGTCATCGAGGCCAGACGAGCCAGCGGGTCTTTATCGAGAAACCGTCGCTCAGCTACCGGCTTCGGCGGCTTGATGTAGATTGCCGGCTGAAGCGTCTGGATATTCGACCACAGCGCATTGAAGCGCGAGCCACCTACCGAACCGTCTGATTTCTCCGTTCGCTCATCACGGTAGCGCCGAACAATCTTCTTGCAGCGCGATTCCCAGTCCTTGAAATCATCCCGGTAGGCGTCAAGCTGCGCCATCCAGTACGTGACAAAGGCTGCGTCGTTCTTCTGCTCCGGATTGGCGTCTGGTCCGGTCTGGGCTTCGTCTGCCACGCTTAGCAGCCGTTACCCGACGTAAACATGACGATTGGCGTGCCGGCCGAACAGATGGCGGCAACATGCGTCACAATCGGGCTGATCGACACGATAATGGATTCATTCGGACCAACCGGGAACCCACCCGGCGTTGCGCCCGCCGGCAATGTCGCCACGACAGTCGAATCTCCGAACACCACATAGGCGATATTGGTAGCGTCCAAATTCTTGATCCGGCACTGATTGGCACCGAGCGGCACCAACGCAACACGCGCACTCGTCACAGCCGACGTAATGCTGACCGTCCCAACCGTTTTGGGAGAGAAGGGATTGAGCATTTGAAATCCTCAAAGAAAAACCCGCCACAAGGGCGGGTCAGTTAGGCCAAGATGTCGTCAGTTCAGACGGCAACCGCCGTGTTGTCATATGCGTGGGCCAGAGCTTCGTCAGCCTCGGCCTTGTTCATGCCTTCAGCCAATTCGAAGTAGCCGACCTTCGGGGTGGCTATTGACGCGTCATGCACCACGTAGCCGCGCTTGGCGCCGTCCGCCCAGACTTGGTAGACCTTCGTGCGCTCGGTGTCCTTGTGAGCGTCCTTCAGAAACACGTCAGGCGACCCGATCGCGGACGAGTCCGCCTTTGGCACCTTGTTGGCATCCGCAGTACCGGGAGACTTCCAGTCCTGCTCCTTACGCTCGACCGGAGGCTTGATGTCCTTCGGCTCGTTCTTCGCGCTAGATACCGTCATGACCATTCTCCTGTGAGGGTAGATGCCTCACAACGCGGTCATGAATCGAAAGTTCAAATCCTTTGCCGGCGCGGTTCACGTTCGGCCAAATCAGCTAGATCCGCATACGTCGGCAACTGCATGCCCGGTACAGGAACGCTACCAACCACCAGAGCCCGATCAGGCTGACGAGGATATTCAATATCAACGCTCTTGACCGCCATGGCCAACGTCCTAAAGCCGTCCGCATAGTGGCTGGCCCAATTGTGTAGCGGCTTGTCCGAGAAGATCTTCTTCTCGTCGTCCCACTCGGTCTGATACTGCCTTAGACCCTCGACCGCGTTGTCATTGCACCGGCTTTCGTCGATATAGCAGCGCGGTAGGATCTGGCGAACGGCGGATATGCCGTCCATTAGCGCATGATCCATGATCTTTTTCGGGCTGAGCCCGCATTCGATCATTACCTCGATACGCTGCTTGGCCTCTCCATACTTCGGATCGAGCGGGTTGTTGTTCCAGACTCCCATTTCACGCTGGCGTCCATCATGCGGGACATAATCAAACCCACGATGCAGACCTAGACGCGCCGCGTATTCCTTGATGACCTCAGCATGATGCCCAATGCCATAATTAGAAGCGGCATAGCATCCCAGAACCAGGACATGAGAATAACCCTTCGTGCCCGGCACCACCTGGAAGAACCAGATGACGTTGGAATCCCTGATGCCCAGATCCCATGCGGTGTGCAGCGGATAGCCCCTGATCGGCTCAAGCGGCCTGATCCGCCCTTCCCGCGTCGCCTGTGCCAGCTCCTTGCCCCAGTAAGCGCCGAGAATGGCAGCATCGGCTGAGCAATAGTATTCCTGCTGGATCAGGGCTTCCGCGGCGTCAGCGCCATACAAGGCCGTGTAGTCCACCCTCACTTCCGCAAGCTGCTCCGGAGAGATCATCCCGGTATCGTCGATCGTCAGGGTCTCGCAGAACCAGTTCTTGTTGATCTTGGCGGCGGTGTGCATGTCGTGGGCGTGGTTCTTGCCACGAGGCGTGGTGATGAAATCGGCCCACCCGCCGTTCTCAAGCAACATAGGCTGCAGATAACCCCAAGAAGAAGGGTTAGACAAAGCCCACTCAGAAAACACAATGCCAAAAGGAGTAGCGCCAACGAGCGAATTAGGATTGTCCGAACCAACGACACGCCAAGATGCCCCCGACTTGAACGTGATCGACATATCGTCGTTACGGGTATTTTCCCGCAACTCGTGAGGAAAGGCCTCGTCAATTCTCAGCTTGCCACTGTGCGGGTTGATCGCAGTCCAAATCGCCTTCCGAGCCTGTGTGTATTCGGGCAGGCAATGCCAGTAGTTGCCAATCCGCATATTCGGGCTTGGATTGGACGGGTCAGGGTGCATGGCCACACAGGCCTTATGCAAACTGAGTTCATCCTTACCGGCTCTACGATGCCACCAGAGGCTAGACCGCTTTACTCCACGTTCCCAAGCCGACCATGCCGGCATTTGATATTTGCGAGGACGCCAGCCGTTAGCTGGGATCTCAATTTCAGGCATCCGAGAAACGGCGGACGTTCACCGTCAACGACTTCCCATCGGGGTCTGTTAGCGCCGTAGATGCCAGATCAGGCAAGACTTTGCGCAATAAGCCCAATCCTGCACTGACTTGAGTCTGAGAAAGCTCTACTTTCCCGTTCACATGCCCTTGCAGGCGGTTGATGATCTGGCTTGCTTGAATCTTCGCCCGCGTATTCTCGTCGTGGCGGATTTTAGAAGTTCTCGCTGGCATGTCGGTTCAGGGCTTCTGATCGCCCTTCCCTGGTTATCGATGGAAGTACCGGGCGCCCCGCTTATGCAATTGGGCTTATGGGGGCTAAGGAAATCGCGAAAGCGGAGCGGCCCGATTGGAATTTGATGTGCTGAGGGGACAAGCCGCCCTGCGGGTGAAGCCCAAGCAGGAATGGGGCTGTCGGTGACCGGCGCTATAGATCAACCTGATTTGCTCCACTCCCGCTATTAAGACTGTTTTAATTCGGCTTCATTTCGCGAATTATCCTCACGGCCTTCTTCCATGCCAACCGATATATCTCGTTGCCGTTCTCTTGCTCGATGCGTTGCGCCGCAGCTTCCAGCGTCTGGCGCTCAACATCCTCGCGGGCCAATTGCTCGGCAGTCTTGGTGCTGCCATAGCTCATGCTGCCCTCACCCCGCGCTCGCTCTCGATGCCATAGGTGTTGCTGTCCTGGAGCTTGAAGTGGACCTTCTTGCCGGCCCGGCTGGTGATCGTGGCCAGCATGTCCTCAAACTCGCCGACAACCACCATGATCTTGGCGCCGATCGGCATTGGTTTATTTTCTTCCCAATCGACTATGATCTGCTTGCCCTTCAGGAGGCCGTACACGGGCCTTTTGCAATCCCGACGTACAAAGTCCCACTCGCCGTTCAAATATCGCTCCTTGAGTCTCCAAACCGTTTCTGGAGGCACTGCAGCGGCCCTGCCTGTCTCATCGGCGATCAGCGCCTCAATTCCGTTGACCTTCCGCACCGTGTAGAAATCGCCGTCAGGGATCTCGACGAACATGTACCGGCCGAGCACCGGATATTCCTTGGCCTTCTTCGTGCGGGCATGTGACACCCACCTCCGAAGCTTTGGCCAGAATGCCCGATAGCCGAGCGATGCCAGTTCCAGTTCGGCCCGGCGCTGACAGTTCGGATTCGTAACCGCGATGTACCAAGTCATAGGTTCTGCCCCTTGTGCTGTTGTCTGACGCTGAACGCTACTGACGCTGGATTAGGACGTAGGCGGCTATAATCACCAAGTACATGATCGTAATTGCCGTCGCCGTGAATCGCTTGGTCGCCGGATCGATCCGATGACCATTTCCACATCACTTACCCTCCCTCATCGCCTTCCGATATGCTTCGATGGCAGCGCGGGCGACAGCCTCACTGACCTCATCAAGCAAATCGTCGCCAACGCTTTTCAAAAGCCCGCGATTGTCCATCTCGACGAAAACGGCCTGTCCAACCGCCTCCACGACCCTCTCCTCTGCTTCCGGCAGTTCATCCGGCTTGATCCGGCCCGACTGGACAGCATCGAAGAACGGCGTTGACCGCGGCGTAACCTCGCGGTCGGTCTCCGCCCTTGCGTCGCCCGTGCTGGGGGTGGTCATGAGACAGCAGCCGCAAATGCGTCGGCCATCCGCTTGGCGTCATCCAGCGTCTCGGCCTTGAAGCCGATCGGGAGATCATCGGCACAGACATCGCCTACCGCGACGACATCACCGACGCCAAAGCCGCACATAGCCCGATGAGACCAGCCGTACCACTTGCCATGCTCGGCACTGAACCCGACGCTGCAGACGTTGCTGGTCGGTGTCCGCTTCTGCGGAACTATCCCAAGCTCGGCCAGTCCATCGGCGAAGCTTGGCTCCCCAACATAGTCTCCATCGAGGTTGTAGACCGCGTCGATTTCGATGGCTGGCGGGTTGTCCGCCATTTCCCAGTTTTCACGGCGATACAGAAAAGCGCCACGCTTGGTCTCAGAGATAATCGAGGTTTGAATTGTCATTCCCATTCTCCCGGTTTGATTTGGATCTACTGCATCGAGCGGAGGGCTAGTGGCATGGCATCGAATGCTCGGTCTGGCGGTTGATAGCCAGGTGGCCAAGCCGAAGGGAAACGCCATCCGCCACGCGCATTTCGTGGAAACGACTTCCCGCCTTTCGCCCGAGCGTAGTTGTCCCAAGCCGTAAGCTGCTCGTCGTCCGTGATTTCGATTAGCCCATCGTCGGCTGTGCCTGCGACAGCGCCGGCCCGCTTAGGCGTCTTGCCGAGCTTCTCAGCCGTGCTGCGAACCCAGTTGCGCCAAGTAGCTGCCCAATCGAGTTTCACGCCCCCAGCGCCCGCACGTCCGGCCCAATAGTCGCGGAAGCGTAGCGCCTCACGGTCGATCTCGAATGCTGATAGGCCCTCGTCAGAAGCGGCTTGGCGATCAGGAGAACTTGGCGACCACTGAGGATCGATGCGAGTACCGCGTGACGGCTGGCTATTCCTGGACTTCGATTCCTGTCTTGGTTTCGGCGCAGCCGCAATCTTCTCTACCTGTTCTATATCCTGTTCTTGTCCCTCTTCTCTGGACAAGCAATCTGCTATCACTTTGCTAGCAACATGCTCCACAATGGGTAGCGGTTGATCTAAAATGATAAATCCCTTTGCTGCTAGGAGTTCAAGGTTGACGGCCTCGGTCGCGTTAATGCGTTTTGCTACCCATTCAGCATCGTATGGGATTTTGTTTTCGGAGCGACTTGCTAGCAACCAGATAGCAACAAGGTGCATCTTGCTAGCATCCGGCAGCAGACCGAATTCATAATCGTCCAGCAACTCGTTGTAGAGCTTAATCCACGGCGGCGCGCGGTCCTTATAGTGCTGGAATGTCTCAAAATTCTTGACACGGAACGTGTTCAATATGACCTCCCGCGTTTATATGGCCGGTTGACTAGATCGGGAGTGGACATGACCAACTGATATTCGAGATCGAATGCCTCCCGGCGTGTGGTGCACTCGCGGTAGATCTTCAGTATCTCGTCGCGCTCCACGCCCCACTTCAGGAATACAGACAGCAGCGGGTAAGCCGCTGAGAAACGGTCATGGCAATGTGAGTAGAACCGATACCAGGGATTGTTGGACAGTCCGATGTAGAATGGAGGGCGCCCCTCCACCCATGGGTCTACAAGCTGATAGACGAACACACTCATGACAGCATCCCCAGTGCCGCCATCATGACTTCAACATCGGCCTCAAGCTCGGCCGCCTTCTTGGCGTCGGCCCGCTGTTTCCTGATGATGACACGCAATGCCTTTGGGTTGTATCCAGCCGACTTCGCTTCTGCGTAAACCTCAGCGATATCCCCGGTGATCGTCTTCTTTTCGTCTTCGAGATGATTGATCCGCTCAGTAATGGACTTGAGCTGGCCCGCGCTGTTGCTGACTTCCATTTTCATACCCCTGCCGTTCAAGAATGATTAGCGCCATTTCGTAGTCGCCAGAACGCAGGTACAAAGACATGGCGAGGACATATGGATTGATGCCGTGTGACTTCCAAAACTTCTCTTCGTTGCCGATGTGGTGCTGTTCGGCGTGGTGCTTGTTGCAAAGCGGCGTGACCCAGATGTCAGAGGGCTTCTCACCGCCACCCGTATTGCGCTTGCCATAGGCAAGGTTGACGGTTCGGATATGCGCCGCTTCCGTCGAAGTGTTATCGCCGCAGCAACAGCACGGCAGAGACCTGATGAACTCCAGGTGGCCGCTGTTCTTCTCGCGTGGGCGCTTCATCAGGCTCATGCGGCCTGCGCCCTTGCGAGCTGCGCAGGCTCGACGCCGATCATCTTGGCGACAATCTCCATGATAAGTGTCTTGCTGCGCTGGAAGTCCGCAGCCCCCATAGCTCGGCGCGACTGGCTCTTTGCCGT
>Ga0181337_1000115_pt1 | contig 10730 bp, 15 predicted proteins | sample Sp13VDMM15DD_FD_168302 | JGI IMG/M metagenome (GOLD analysis project Ga0181337, IMG submission 168302) | Freshwater viral communities from Lake Michigan, USA - Sp13.VD.MM15.D.D | ecosystem: Environmental > Aquatic > Freshwater > Lake | place: USA: Michigan | collected 2013-04-23 | reverse complement strand
TATGCTGGCGCTGGTTGCCAAGCAGTTTGTTGCGATAGTCGACGACCTTTCCCGCCATATCCAGCGGGGATTCGGACTGGGCATCTTTGTAAAATGAGGTATCGACTTCAGCCATTGCTTTGCCCGATCAGTAAATGGGATTGCCGGAATTGTAGTTACGAACGGGGCCGTACATGCCCGACGAACTGTAATTCCCGAATGGATTGGCGCTTGGCGAGGATGCGTAAGCACCGGCCGCGCCGCTGAAGATGTTGCCGACGTTCCGGCCCGTGGCGATGTCAGCCGCGGCCGTGGCGTTGCCTGCCCCGATGGCGTTGCTGCTCAAGGTGCCCCCGACGGATTGGCTGTTGCCTAGCGCCGCGTTGCCTGCTGAAGTGGCGTTGCTCGCCAAATATTTTGAGGCGTCCGTGCCAACAGCGGCTGTTTGCAGGAGGCGGTTAAAGGCATTCGTCTTGTTGGTGTTGGCGTTGTTGAACTGGTTTTGATAGGTGCTGTCGGCCAGACCTGTTGCATAGGTCGCTGCAGCCTTGGCCTGCGCGCCGGAGAGCCCGCGCGAGATCGATGACAGGTCGACGCCGCGAATGCCTTGGCTCAGGTTGAACTTATAGCCCGGGGTGGCTTCAAGCGTGGCCTGATCCATATTGATCGGTGCAGTAAGGTCAGGCAATCGCGCAACCAAATCCTTGTAGACTTGGCCGCCTTGCTCAGCGAGCGGCTTCAGTGCGTTCGCCCCCATATCAAAATATTCGCGCTGGGCCGCCAGCCCCTTTTGCTGCTGCTCCAGCGTCGCACGCGATGCAGTGGCCGCGGCTTCCCGCTGCGCATCGGCGGCCGACTGAGCGCCAAAGATGTTTGAAACACCCGAGAGCGCAGAGGCTCCGGCCATAACACCCGAAATCGGATCAGGCATTGAACGTCTCCACTTCCTCGCCATAGAGGCGATAGACTTCCGGCCCTACTTCGGCCGCCCAATCGAGCCCGCCACACAGCACGGCGCAGGCATGAAATAGTTGATAGAGCGAGGCACGAAGCATGTAGGCCTTAACAAAATCGTTCTTGATCGGATGCGCTTCCATCTTGTTCGCGGCATCCCACTGCGCCCAGACCGTCACCATGACTGGATGCAGGAATTCAAAATTCGCCCGGTAGAAGGCATTCGCCGGGATTTCCAGCATCATCTTCCGGAACGTCGCATCGGCTTTGGCTGCCGATACTGGCTTGTCGCAATCGACCAGATCATCCCAGACGTGGGAGACGTCGACCATATCGGCACAGAACCGCATCGCGCTTTGGTTGCCCTTGAACCAGCGGTCGAATGCGGCGGTGAAAGTGATTTGGTTGCCTTCCGTCACGCCCTCGCCCTCGGAACAAACGTCACCGTCGGCAGAACCGAATAGGTGACAATCACGGAATCATTCGCCGCCATCGGCACAAAGCCGGACGTCGGACACGACACAGAGTCATTGCCGCGGACCAGCGTCACCGCGCTTACCGTCCCGCCCCTCACCAGCAAGTCTCCAATCGTTGTCGCCTGATAGGTGAACGGCGAGGCAGAGACGGCTACCGGTGCGATTTGGCGTTCGGCTGTGAGTTGGCCAAGCCTGACGAGATAGCGATACCAGATGTCCGCCAAGCGACCTTCCTTATTGAGGAAGGCAACCCCAGGGTCCGGCTGGCCAAAGGTCGGTGTAGCCGTCATGTTTCAGCCGACTCCGGAAGTGGACTGAGATAAGCCCCGTTAAGCGCCGTCTTGCAGTCGTTCGCCCAGCTGAGTTCAAACACGACATCGCGGGCCATGCCGCAGCTATCCCACTTCATGATCCGGTTGAATTGACCAGTTGCCCCGAGCGATTTCAGCCGCGCGTTGCCGAACGTGTTTCCCCTGTTAAGGCTGACCCGCATCGAAACCATCGGCACTTGCTGGACGATGAACGGCCCAAAGCCGGAATCAAACCCGGTGCTCCATGGCCTGACTTCCGTGTCCTGATCGGAAAAGACGTTCTGGACGTTTCCGGTGTCCATGTCCGCCATGAAGCCGGGGTAACTCACCATGTTGCCGTCGTTTCCGAGGTGCGGAAAGCTCCGGATGCAAACGATTGGCACCGTGTTGTCGGTGTAATAATCCGGATCGATCGCGTAGAGCGTACCGGTCTGCCAGTCCTGCATGACGTTGGTGTTGTAGGCGTAGGCGCTGAGAAAGCCCTTCAACCGGTGCAGCTTGCCGTTGACGTCAATCGAGGCGTATTCCGCCCATTGATCGTTGCTGAGATCCAGCACCCAGGATTTATCCGCCGCGGGAAAATCGATCTGGTAGAACGTGTGGCCAAGCACCTGATAGCAATAGCCGACGGCATCCGACCACTTCACATAGCCGCGAATGGCGTTTTCTATTGGGTAGGTGGAAACCCGCGTCACCGAATAATCCGTGCCGCCACGGGCAATCCAAGGCTTTCCCTCGTCATCCTGTGTCAGGTAGAAAATGAACTTGTCGCTTCCGGCCGGAGAGTATTTCGCGGCGCAACCGTGCTCAATGATGACGTTGGGCAATTGCTGGAACGGAAACAGCGCGTCTCCGGACCAGTACCAGACTTCGCCCTTTCTCGTTCCCAACAGCCAGAGTTGGTCATTAAGCGCTATCGCGGCCAGCAATGGATCGGAGGATGACGTCTTCTCGCCGAAATCCAGCGCATCCCATGTAACCGCGTTGGACCCCGAGATGTAGAACTGTTTCGTGTCGGGACGGTTGAGCGCAAACACCGTCCTGATGTAGTCGACATGATCCGCGCCGTAAAAAGCCGGGTCAGATATCGGCGCCATCGCCTTGGATAGAACGTCGATGGTGTAACCTGCAGTGGTCCCGTCCACCAACAGAATGGTGATGCCGTTGTCCGCCATGGAGCAGATGGACGTTCCAGGCGCGATGCTCCCGAGCTGGATCAAGGTAAAGTTCGGGTCGACGTAGTAAACCGCAGTCCCGATCACGCAATACAGGCTGCCGCGGCTGTCCTGATAGAGCCCGCGCCCGATGGATGGGGCCGCAGGTGACACAAGCTCTCGAAGCCCCGGCCGAGGATACAGCGTGAACGGAAACGGCGCCTGTGAGTTCTCTGGATTCGCCTCCAGAAACAGGTTGACCGAACGCTGCGCATTGGCGATCAGCGAGCGGGTCTGATAGGATCCGCTGGTAAGCGCAATGCGGGCCATATCAGCGGTTCACCGTGTACATGGTGTCGGAATATGGGTTGTAGTTTCCGAACCCACCGGCAAGACCCGCCGGCAGCTGCATCGTCGGCACCTGGACGTTGTTGGACCGGATGCAATTCAGGCCGTCTTGAGCCAGTGCATTGATCTCCTTGTCCATCGGCAACCGCCATGCAGCGCGGGCCCGGCGGGCGAGATTCCACGTCATGGCGTCGTTGTACTGCGGCGGCAGGATGATTTGCGTAGCAGGGGCAGACAGAACCGGGAGAATAACCCGTGTCAGGACGTGCAGCTCGTAAATCGTGGCCTGCGCCACCGGGAGCGGATAGATGCGGCCCAGCGGGTAGTTGGAGTCATAGAAATAAGCCTCGGGGAATGACCGCAGCGTTTTCAGGGGAACGCGGCTGTAATCCTCCCGGGACAGTACCTGATCAAGCGGGTAATCCACCGGAAGCCCGCCGGCATTCGAGATGCGCACGTAAGCCGCCTCGATCCGGTCAGGACGTGACGCCACTTCGATATCACCCCCGGGCCCGATGGTGTAGCTCTGCTGTCCCGTCGAGACGATGGAGAAATCCAGCAGGGCGTAATCCAGCCAGCGCTTGGCAGACCAAAGCGCCAGCATGTTGTTGAGCAGCCGAAGTCCTCGGCTGGTCTGGTCCGCATCGGGTGGATTACCGACGCCGCAGATGCCAGCATTCACCAGCGCGTCAGTTATGATGTCCGTGCCGGTGAGTGCAGCCATTTACGCCGCCTTGTTTTTTGCGTGAGAGGGCTTGGCGTCCGCAAGCTTCGGCTCTTCAACGTCCTTGACGACCAGCTTGGTCATCCAGACTTCCTGCGAGGGATGCTGGGCAATCAGGGCCTTGCCGTTCTTGTCCTTGCCGAGTTTCTTCGGATAGACGACCAGCGCCTGAAGCCCTTCGATCTCGTCTTCCTTGTGGGCGATGATCTGGTTGCCGTCGGCGTCAAGTCCGACCTGTTTCGGGAAGGGCTTGTATTCGTATTCGGGCCATTCCTGCATGGTCATCGGGATAGGGGAGCGGGCCATTCTTCTTCCTTCATGTTTGGGACCGTGAGGATTTCCCCACGGCCCCGGTTGCTAAAATTGTGAGCTATTTCAAACGCTTAAATAGCGTCATAGACCCCCACCATCCACTGGGGCCGGATGGCGAGCCATCCGAACAGCACGTCGAGACGGTCGACCGCCTGATCCGTGCCGGCCATGTAGACCGCCAGCGAACGGAGCGAGATGCCGTCATGCTGGGCCCGCGCGTACTCGATCACGCCCTTGGTGGGCATGTAGAGGTCGGCGGTAACCAGCGTCACGGCTTCCGGCGCGTAGGCCAGCGACTTGCGGTAGGTCACGTCGGGCGCGGTGTAGAGCGAGATGGTCGCGCCATCGATCGGGGACGCAACGACGGTCTGGTACTGGACCTGATTGCCGTTGGCATCCAGCGGCACGATCGCCGGGAAGATCGGGATTGCCTGCGCGTTGGTGAGAACGTTGGCAGTAACCACGAACTGGCGCGACATGCCGGTGGAGACCTTGGTCGTGTAGTTGACCGCGATCACGCCGGAGATGGTGATGACGTCACCAAGGCGCAGCGTTCCGGTGATGGCGTTCGTAACGAGGTTGGTGCCGGTCTGATCCGCACCAAACACCGTGCCGGCCGTGAACGAGCCCGCCGTGTGCTTGATGACGGTCTGATCCCGCATCCAGCCGAAGCCGAGCGCGTTCTTCATGTTGCCGTACATGTACTGACGGCTGATCTCAGTTGCCGGGTTGAACTGGCCGCTGAGCGAGGAGGCCGTGCGGGCATCGGTCCACGGGTCGTTGACGATCTTGCGCTCGCCCATGGTGCCCATCAGCGGGGCGCCGTTGTCGTCCAGGATCGCGCCGGCTTCCAGAAACTGCTGCTGGGTCGGCGAGATGATCGTGGTGCCGTTGAAGTTGGCGCGGGCGTTGCAAGCCGCTTCACCGATCGACGTCATGACGGTCTGCGCCACGTTGCCGGCAAGGTTGTTCAGCTTGGGCTTCAGGATCCGCTCGGCGAAGTCGTCCAGCGAAAGGGCGCGCTCTGCGGTGGTGAAGCCGGTGTCGATATGGCGCTGGGTCGCCACGGTCAGCGTGGTCTGCTGCTCCGAGGTGTCCTGCACGGACAGGCCGGGACCGTCGGTCACGGTGTAGTCGTTGGGCAGACGGACTTTCAGCGTGGCGCCGATCTTGGCGCCTTCGACCGCGAACTGGTTGTCATACTGACGGTCGATGTTCTTGATGAACATATTGGAGTTGGTGAACAGGCGGGTAGCTTTGCGGGTGATTTCCAGCCGCGTGAGAAGGGAGTTAGCCATTGTATTTTGCCTCGGGGCATGTGTCCGCAATCGCCCTCAAAGCGTGCGGAACGTGAAAGGGATGGGTTGCTTTCCTCTCAGCCCGAGCGAGAGGTTTTGGCGGGCGGAACGTGGTAACCCTTGCGAGGGCCGGTGCCTGAGGCCGGATAGTTCAAGCGGTAGTGCGTCGCTTTAAGCCGCGAGCGAGGGCTTTGGTTTTAGTCGATAACGCCCTTCAAGATCTTCTTTTCGAGGCGTCGTTTGGCTGCGTGTTCAACCCTATGGGTAATCCACTTGCCAATTTTTCCCCACGATAGATCCCACGCACCCTTTCCATGGGCGCGACGAGACCAATACTCACGGGGATATTTCTGGATGTTTCGTTTGCTTCGAGACATCTCGCACTACAGTCCCAGCGTTTCCTGCTGGTAGTATCGGCGGCAGTACTGCGGCCCCCGGCATGATTCGAACCAAGCAAGGTCCATCAGAAGCCAGCTTTCGCCATATGCCGCGATAATCATGATCAGTATCCCCGCGCCGCTTTCGCCGCCGCAACCTTGGCCTCACGCGCGGCTTCCTTCCGGTTCCACTCCTCATCGGAGTCACGGTCGGACGGACGGTCATCACCACCGCCACGGCCACCAATCGGCTCAACCGGAGGCGGGGCCTTGGACTGCTGGCGTTCAACAACCTTCGGCGGATCAGCCATCTTGGCCATGGCAATTGCCCTTTTCAGCGGTGTCATGGCGAGGAGTTCGGTTGCTCGATCCAGGTTCTGGCCAAGCTGAAACAGGACGTTCGCCGGGTTGTCGGTTTCCAGCGCACAGGTCAGCAGATCAAACGGGATGCGGCCCTGATCGTCCAGAATGGCTAGGTTGGCTTTGGCGTCCACCCACTTCTTGCCGAATGTCTTGGCGCCGTTGTCTTCTACGCTGTTGCAGCGATCGTTGAAGGCGTCGACGGCTTTTTGACGGGCGGCCTCGGCGCGAACGGCGGCGTCAAACTCCGCTTTATTGGCGAAGTCGGCACGTTCCGGAGCGGCGGGCTGTTCACCCTCGGCTACCGGTTCAACCGGCTTGATGGTCGCGGCCAGCTGCTCATTGAGCCTGCGCTTTTCCGCTGCCGTGGTCGACAGGCGACCAGACAGTGCTTTGACGGCCCGCTTGGCCTGCGCAAGGGCTTCTTTCAGTTCTTCCGGGGTTTGGGGCTCGTCGTCCTCTTCCTCGGCGGCGGCCTTCGCGGGCGCGGCGGGTTTGTCCTCGGCGACGGGTTCCTTTGCGGCGGGCTGCTCGGCTTCATCTTCTTCGCCTACGCCTGAGACATCGTTGGGGTCGTTGTCGTCCTCTACAGCAGCTGCCGGCGGGTCGGCAAACTCGGGGTCGCCATGGGCGGCGATCTTGGCGGGGTCAAGGGCGAGTTCAGCTTGCGTGCCGCTGCCGTTCTCGGCTGCGAACAGCGGGAGGAAGCTAATGCCGCCTAGAAACCTGTTTCTCATTTGCATGCCTTCTTGAGGTCGTTGACTTGTTTCGTCGCAAGGGCCTTGGCCGCGTTCAGGCGGGCGCTGTCTGCCTTGATCTCAGCCGCGCGGGTCAAGGTGCGGATGTCTTCCTCAGCGCGCCAGCGACGCTCCTGAGCCGCGCTAGGGCCTGATATTGCATTGACGGCGTTGCCCATCAGTCGGTTGGTGGATTTCTTGGCCATCAGTCATCTCCGATGCGCTGCAGTTCGCGCTCCCGCCATTCCTCGATCGTGAGGAGCGGCGGCGTCAGTTTGCCGGGATAGAACGCCATCCCATCGGCGCTCATTTGTGCGTAGGCGGCCCTTATTCGAGCCCTCTTCTCGTCCTTGCTTTCGACAAAGCCGTTGAGTGGGTTAAATAACCCGGCGATTATCGCAAAGGCGATGTCCGTCATCCTGCCGCCCTCATCAAATGCCCAGAGTCCGCGGTGCGCTTGATGTCTTCCCGCTCCCGGGGCTGCAGATCGGCCTGAAGCACGGTTCGTGCGCTCGGCTTCTGCGATGCTTCGAAGTCCTCAATCAGCGCTTGCGTGATTTCCATCTTGTCCTTGTCGGACACTGAATGGTCGTTCAGCAATGCTGCCAGCGCACCCTTGGCTTCCGCCACGAAATGCGGCCAGCTCGCGGCGACGTAGGCCTTTTCATCGGGCCATTCGAGCCGAAACAAATCGGTGCGCGAGGCTTGGTCATAGAACAGCCCGGCGATTTCCTTCGCCTGCATACGGATGAGTTGGCAGGTCATTTATGTTACCATTCCACGAGTAAATCTAGAAGCACCGCCACCGAAATGGCGCAGGCTATCAGCAGCATTATCCCGCTATAAAACGCGAGCGAGAGGGCTTCTCTGGCGCGAGGGCTGAGCGTCATTTCCACGAAACCACAAACTGGCGCGGCTCGGGCGGAGCGCCCTCCATCTCAAAGGTCCAAACATCGCCTACCGTCAGTCCGCCGCACGCCCATTGCTCCTTCTCGGTATCCGTTGGTGGCCTCACACTAAACGCGCCGACAAGCTCTCCCATTGGTTTGCCGAGGATGAGCGTCGCGACAGCTTTCGCTGGCTTCCCTGTAATCACTTCGCCTCTCCTCTTGCGTAAACCGCCTCATAGTTCCCGCGCGTAACCCGGCAGACTTCCACCACGGTAACGCTGCGCAATTCGGCGTGCTGATCCAGGCTTGCAGCCGCCTTGGTCAGATCATTCTTCTCAACAAGCACGCTCAGCGCGTCGGCCTTACCGCACCATGGGGCGCGGAGGATGGAGGGCGTTACTGCGCGGATTAGATCGATGGTGGACATTGTTTTTCGCCCACCAAATCTAGCGGTTCGCCTTCCAGATTGGTTGTCCAAGTTTCTTGGCATTTGCAGCGCCGGCAAGTTCGATGCCTACGCCAGCCGTCCTCAATCTTCCACCAGCCGTCGTTTTCCCACCCGTGGCCAAAAAACTGACAAAGGATGCTCACTGCACCATCTCCGGCATTGCGGGCTCAGCCGGCGCTGCCATCGGGTCAACCGGCGCCTCTGGCATTTGCTCGGCTTCCTCCTGATGGAAGTCCGGCTCCTCCAAAGCATCTCCGGTCGTTTCCGCCATGAGCGCGCGGATGTTTCCGCCAAGCCCTGCAGCTGCGAAGTTCGCCTCCGCGTTGCCCAGTTCCTTGATGCGCTTGGTTTCGGAATCCACCGCCTTGATAGTAAGCTCTTCGTCCTTGTTGTCCAAGAGGCGCTGCTTCTCCGCGATGGTCTCCATGAGGGATTCCATCAGCTTGGTCTGGGCCTCCAGCTTCTGCTGCAACTGCTGCACATCCGGGCTTGGACCCTCGCCCAGAATGCTCGGATTGATCGTCCTGCGCAGCCGTTCCGCCATCGGCGCCGCGCCCGGGAAGTCCATGTTCTCCACCAAGAGATCGCCGACGACCGCCCACAGTTCCTTGTTCTGGCCAACGATCTGCGACATGGCGTCAACCGCCCACTGGCGCTGCGTTGCGTAATCCGGCCCGGCCTCGGCTTCCACCTCGTAACGGCCGATCTTCGGATTGAAGACCACCTCCTTGGTGTTCTCCTCGTCCGGCTTGTCGATCTCCTGATGGGCTTCCTTGGCCATGGGGTCGATCTTGACTTCGGACTGGCTCATGTCCTCGTTCGAAACCCGGATCATGCGCTCGGTGTCGTAGACCTCCGGGGCCATGTCGAGAATGATGCGGCCGGTATGAGCAACGCCTGCCGCCAGAGCGTCCGGGAAATGATAGGTCGCCGTATCCCCAGAGGCCTTGCGCGCGAGAATGGCGCGGCCGGACTCGGCGTTGTCTTCCTGCCCTTGCGTGTTCTCGTGCTGGCCTGAGATGTCCTTGAACTGCTGCGAGGCGATCTGGATGCCTTGGACGTAGGCGGATGCCATAGTCGGCGGCGGGGCGCGCGTCGGAGCCGGAATGGGCTGGCCCTGATCGTCCAGATGATTGAACGGCAGGTACGAATAGCGCTTGCGGTTCGCGTCCTTCCACTGCGGGATGTTCTCGAATGCCTGCGCGGGCCCAACCCACGGAACGATGGTCTGCAGCGCAACCTGCATGGCACCAGCAGACACCCAGAAGTTCATATTCCGCTGGCTGTCCTTCAGGTTCCGGACCATGCCCTTGCGGTCCAGAATGCCGTCGATGATGGTTTCCTGACCCACAACACGAACAATCGGGATGTACTTCTTGCCCGGGACTTCCCGGTAATCCACGATCTTGTCGCCAATGATCTTGTACCAGCAGATTTTCGAACGGGTCACCGGGCGCTTCTGCGTCCGGCTGTCCTTCAACAGCGCCTGCCGCATTTCGCTCGGGATCTCGCTCAGGAACTGCGTTACAGGCCGCTCGTCCGAATAGAACTCCAGCAGCTGATCCTGAAACTTCTCCCGCTCATACCATTCCGCAACCCGGGTATGGTCGACCGTGATCCACGAATTGGACTCGCCCGTGATGACGTTCCCAGCCCCAACCTGATCCTTGTCCTTCTTGTACTCCTCCTCAAGGATATCGTTCTTCACGTCCTCGAAGATCATGGCCCAGTTGGCATCGGCGCCTGAAGGCTCCTTGGCATCCGGGTCCATCGCCACGCCCATGGGGCTGCGGACGCTCCTGATGCGGATAACCTGGTTGAAGCTCTCCTCGTCCTCGTATTCGGTTAGAACGCGCCAGTAGCCAACGCCGCCCTGCACAAGGCTCTCCGAGGCCTTGATATAGATATTCGTGGCATCGCTCGCCCGGCTGATCTCACGGATGAGCCCGCCATAGATTTCAGCCGAATCCGACGTGGCACCCATGCCGGTGGGCCGAACCGTAATGGCAGGCGGGTTCTTCTTGATCTCGTTCTGGATCAGCAGGCAATGGATCAACGTCATGTTGATCGTCATCGAGGGCGCGCCGTCGGCATCGCGGCCGGTCAGCATCGCTGCTTCCCATTGCCAGCGGTTGTCGGAATCCCCGTTGGCAAAGCGCACGTCCTGCTCAAACGAGTCGCGGAACTTCCCTTCCCAGTCCATGAACTGCTTGAATTGCTTCTGGGCCCGCTGAATGCGCTTTTCAGTTTCGGCCGGGGTGAACTGTCGCATTTAGGTGACTGCCCCCCGGCGCCTAACCGAACTGAGGATCCAATTGGCTTCGCCACGGCGCCGATAGAACAGCCACCGAAATTCATTATC
>Ga0181337_1000114_pt1 | contig 10828 bp, 20 predicted proteins | sample Sp13VDMM15DD_FD_168302 | JGI IMG/M metagenome (GOLD analysis project Ga0181337, IMG submission 168302) | Freshwater viral communities from Lake Michigan, USA - Sp13.VD.MM15.D.D | ecosystem: Environmental > Aquatic > Freshwater > Lake | place: USA: Michigan | collected 2013-04-23 | reverse complement strand
TCTTTGCCTTGAGCACATTCGCCTTAGTGGATCAGGCGTTGGGCCAGCCGTCGTCGGGTGTGCTCCGGATCGAGCGACGCCACAGCACGGGCGAAATCTCGGTCTACATCAACGGGACGCGCGTGCTTGGCCCCACGGTCGACACCTCACAGAGCTACGGGTCAGGGTTCCGCTACGTCGGCATCAGTGCCTACACCGATGTGGGCGACGGGTCGGAGTCCGCCACGCTTACTAGCTTCTCGGGCGGGGATACTCGGCCCGCATTGCTTGGACTTCTTGGTATTGGCTGAACGGAGTTTTCATGGCAGATAACAGAGACCTCGCATCACTGTCCGGCAACTGCGCCGCTGACGAGGCGACCTATTCCGGCGACACTGCCGTGATTCAGCTCGTCAAGCCGGTGTTTGTGACAGGCTCGGAGGGCAGTAAGACCGTGGCGCCCCTGGAGGCTGGCGGCGGCACGGAAGCCACGGCCCTCCGCGTCACCATCGCGTCTGACAGCACGGGCGTCCTGTCGATTGACGACAACGGCGGGGCCATCACGGTCGACGGCACGGTCACGGCGAACCTGAGCGCGACCGACAATGCAGTGCTGGACGACATCGCCGCGCAGGCCCTCGCGATCAAGACGGCGGTCGAGACGCTTGACAACGCCATCGCCGGGTCTGAGATGCAGGTCGATATCGTGTCGTCGGCCCTGCCGACCGGCGCGGCGACCCTCGCGGAGCAGCAGACGCAGACCACGGCGCTGCAGTTGATTGACGACACGGTCGCCACGCTGGGCACGACGACCTACACCGAGGCCACGACCAAGGGGATCGTGATGGGGGCGGTGCGGCGTGATGCCGATACCACACTCGCCAACACCACGAACGAAATCACCCCGCTCCAGGTCGACGCCAACGGGTATCTGAAGGTCGAAGTGTTCTCCGGCGCAACCTTGCCGATGTCACTCGCCAGTGCCTCTGTGGCCTCTGGTGCGTTGGCGTCTGGCTCGATTGCCTCTGGCGCGGTCGCCTCTGGAGCCTTCGCGAGTGGCGCGCTCGCCTCGGGATCGATTGCGGCGGGCGCGATTGCGGCAGGGGCCACCTCGATTGCTGAAAACGAGGACGTCGCGCACGCGGATGGTGATCGCGGCGTGAAGATCCTTCAACGTCGTATTGACACCCCGGCGACATCAGCAGGCACGTCCGGCGACTACGCGACCCCCAACCAATCAGCCGAAGGCGCAGCGTGGGGCACCCTCACGCCGACCACGACCGGCGGCTGCACGATCTTCCGCAGCCTCGACCTGGACGAGTCGGAGGAAGAAATCAAAGCCACGGCCGGGAACCTCTACGGCTACTTCTTTGGCAACGTGGCGACATCGGTGCGCTACCTGAAGTTCTACAACGCGACCGCCGCCAACGTGACGGTCGGGTCCACGACGCCCGTGTTGACGTTCCCATTGCCTGCCAGTTCCTCGGGGCACATCGCGTTGCCGTATCCGGCGGGCTTTGCGACCGCCATCACGGCGGCGGTGACGACAGGTGTAGCGGACGCGGACACGGGCGCTCCGGCCGCTAATGACGTGATTCTGAACGTGTTCTACAAGTAGGCGCAGCCGCGCCAGAGAGAGGGTAGCTATATCGCAACCTACGTCAAGTATCAGCAGTTTATCGAGGACTTGGGCAACAAGGTCCACGACCTCGTGGGCACCAACGACACGATCAAGGTCGTCCTGACCAACAGCGCCCCGAACGTCGCCACGCACGTCACTCTGTCCGACGTCACGCAGGTCGCCAACGGCGGCGGCTACACCACGGGCGGAGAGGACACGCAGAACAGTGGCAGTGAGTCTGGAGGCACACTCACGGTCACGGCAACGGCGGTCACGTGGACAGGGAGCGGCGGCGGGTTCGGTCCATTTCAATACATCGTCGCCTACAACGACACTCCGACGTCGCCCGCTGACCCGCTCATTGCGTATTGGAACTACGGATCGTCGATCTCTGTGGCGGCTGGCGAGACCTTCACGTGGACGCCCGCAGGCGGCGTGTTGATGACGCACGCCTGACCTGACCGTCGATGTCTCTGCTCCTCCTGTTTCAATCGGTCGCCGTCGGCTACTCGCTGACGTGTGATGCGGGGGTCTACGCCGTCTCTGGCGCGGACGCCGCGCTCACCGTCACGCGCGTGGTGCAGGCGGATGCCGGGAGCTACAGCGTTACCGGAGCAGACGCCAGCCTGACAGCAGGCCGGTCGGTCGCGGCGGACACGGGCATCTACACGGTCAGTGGCGCTGATGCCGCGCTGACCACCGCGCGCACGCTGGCCGCGGATGCGGGGAGTTACACCGTCACCGGGGCGGATGCCTCGTTCCAGCGCGACTACTCCGCCGCGTGTGATGCCGGTGTCTACACCATCACCGGCAGCGATGCGGCCCTCAGTAAGACCGGGGCGTATGACCTCGCCGCCGACGCCGGTAGCTATGTCGTCACGGGCTCAGACGCGGCGCTCGCCCGAACGATCATCTTCAGCGCGGACGCTGGGGTCTACGCGGTCTCTGGCGCCGATGCCACGCTCACCCGCGGCTACCTTGTCAGCGCGGATGCGGGAGCGTATGCCATCACGGGCGCAGACGCCACGTTGACCTACAGCGCAGCGCCCGGCCCCGACGCCACGGTCATCACCGTGCAGGCCCGCCCGCGTGTCATCACCGTGCGCGAGCGATCCCGGACCATCACCGTGCAGGCCCGCGCCCGCACCATCACCGTGCGCGACAGGAGCTAGCCCATGAGTGTGACCGTCTACGACGGCGGAACCGTCACGAAAGACCCCGACGCCTCGCGCGTCTACACGATGGACTGGACGGCGGACATTGGCGCGGCGGGGATCAGCACGAGCACCTGGATCATCGCGCCTGCTGACGCGGGCTTAACCGCCGACAACGCCAGCATCGTCTCTGGGCTGAAGATGACCTCCGTGCGTCTGATTGGCGGCACGCTGGGCCGGAGCTACACCGTCACCAACCGCATCGTCACCAACGCCAGCCCGACCGAGACGGAAGATGCCACGGTCACGGTGCTGATTCGGGCGCAGTAGTCACCCGAGCGCGGCGACTTGCTTGACCACGCGAATCTGATCCAGCCAATCAGCCCACGCCGTCATCATGTTGCGGCGCTGGGCTAAGTACTGTGTGCGCGCATAGGTCGCCCCTAGCGGCCCAGGGGTGACGTGGGCAAGTTGAGCCTCGACTATGTACGGGTCAGCCAGCAACACCTCAGCCAGCACCGTACGGGCCATCGCCCTGAATCCGTGCGCGGTCATTGCCTCATGGGCGTAGCCAAGCCGTCGCAAGGCCGCGTTGAGCGTCCCGTCTGACATCGGCCGAAGCGGCGTGCGCACAGCGGGGAAGACCCACGTGCCATCGCCGGTCAAGGGTGCCAGGGACTTCAGCAGGACGATCGCTTGCGGTGCCAGCGGGACGATGTGCGCCTGCTTCATCTTCATCCGGGCGGCTGGGATGCGCCAGACGCCAGCTAACAGGTCGAGATCGGACCATGCCGCGGTGCGGAGTTCACCGGGGCGGACGAACGTCAGGGCCAGCAACTGCAGCGCGGCTCTGACGATGGGCGTGTCGAGACCGTCGATCGACCGCATCAGCCCGCCGATACCGTCCGGGTCGGTGATGGCTGACCGGTGTCGGACGATGACGGGCCGGAGTGCCCCTTTGGCGTCGGTGGTCACGTCGCGCTCACAACGGCCCGTGGCGACGGCGTAGCGCAGGATCTGACCGACGGTTTGCTTGGCCCGGTGCGCGGCTTCACTCGAGATCAGGTCTTCCGCCTCGAGGGCCATCGCCACGACGTCACGGGCCGACACCTGGCCGATGGGTAGCGAGCCGAGCGCCGGCAGGACCATCGCGTCCAGAATCCACCGCTTCTTCTTCCGGGTAAGCGGCGCGATCGCCTGCTTGTCGAACCATTCATCAGTTACGACCTTGAAGGACTCGCCGGAGCGCTTGCGGCGTTCGACGTCCCGCCGGTCGCGGCTCGGGTCGGTGCCCTGCCGAAGCAGCTCGCGCGCCGCGTGCGCCTTCGCACGGGCCTCGGTGAGCTTCACCTCAGGATAGGTGCCCATGCTCAGGGTCTTGTGCTTGCCGGCGTAGCGGTAGGCGAAGCGCCACCAGCGGGCGCCCTCGGGGCGGCAGAGCAGGTACAGGCCCCGGCTGTCGTGGAGCTTCTTCGGCTTCGCCTGCTCGAAGGTGACGCGGCGGATGGTCAGATCGGTCAGCATCAGCGCCAGTTTTCTGCAAACCCTGGGATGCCGCTTTCGATTTTCTCCGCGCCACCATTGATCTGGATCGTGATCGTCAATCCTCCGGTCGGCGCGGCTGTCATGTGTGAATAGCCTGCATTGGGACTGGTCACGATGCCGCTCTCGACGGTGTAGGTGACGTTCTTGGCAGTGTCGAGTGCCATACCCAAAACCTTCAACAAGTTCGCCTTCTCATCTGTTGTCATCGTTCTGCCTTCCGGAAAGTGCGGGTAACTGGTGCGGGTAACTGTGCCGCGGATCAGCCCTCACCGGCCGGAGTTACCCGCAGAGTTACCCGCACAATGAAACGGTAGACGGCTGTCGTCGGCGTCCGACGGCGTTCAGGTGAACTGCGCGAATCATGCGAAAACACGGGCCGGAACGCAAGGTGTCGCGAGAGATTCGGACGGGCGCGTCCGTGGGCGTTTGGGTCTATTGGTGCCGGGGGTGGGAACCTGCCCCACGCGATTTCGCGCCTAAAACCGGCCCACGGCCCGAACAGTTACCCGCAGAGTTACCCGCACGTCACGCCGCCTTGCGCGGCTTCCACAGTAACCCAGCCAGCGCCGCGCCGAACGCGGTAGCCCACAGCCACAACCCGATCGACGGGAAGTAGGCGTTCACGACCTGTCTGCCGCGCAGTTCCGTCTCGGAGGCCGACGCTGACGGCGGGCCAACCATCGAGAACGCCACGAACCCAAAGACGATCGCCGCCAGCGCCAGCGCGAAGTAGACGCCGCGGTAGCCGTTGCCCTTAACGGCCAGGAGTGGCAACACGGTCACGGACGCGAGCATGGTCAGGATGATCATTGTTGTCAGTCAGTGCTAGCTAGAAACTCCCGGATCAGATCCTCCAGGAGGGCGGCGCGATCCGGCCTTTCGTGCGCGAGTCGTCTTGCGAGAGCCACCACCAATGGCTCGATCAACGTAACGTTCGGCTGTCCGGGCCATTCCACGGATGGCACTAAGGACCTGCCTGAACTCCGCACACTGCGCGCAGTCAGGGTTGCTTGCGACGACACGAGCATCGGCCGCTGGGAAGACATCGGCACCGCCTCCTGGTTGTGAAGGTGTCTGTTGTAACACAACAGGTCTGCCAGCCGGGGTCATATCGTCTAATTCGTCGTAGGACTGGTCGACGCCGCGTAACAGCCGAGCGATGGGCACCTGATACGCACGCGCGAGCCTAAGTAAAGCGGGCGCCGACGGCATGATGCTGCCGCTCTCGTACTTAGATATGGTGTTCTGAGCGAACCCAAAGTCCTGCAGCGCGTCTTGCGTCCACTCCCGCCCTCCACGCAATTCGCGCAGATTCTTCGCAATCGCCGCCGAACCATTCTTCGCCACAGTGTGCAGCATACCGGCCAACCCGTTGCCCTGAAATGACATAGAGGAATAATCGCAGTACTGATATTCCATGCTTGACAGGAATATGCCTGTCGGGTATATTCCATCTCGTCATGTTGACACTTCGCCAAATTGTTGCACTACGGCGGGCGCCAATCGGCGGCCGAAACCGACTGACGAGCGCCCTGGAGATGGCCGGTAGTACCCAGGCGCAACTGGCCGATGCGGTCGGTGTCACTCAGGCTTATATCAGCAAGCTCTGCACGGGGAGCTATAACGATCTTCCACTCGAAAAGACGCGGCTGATTGCGGACTTCTTCGGCTGCCAAATTGAAGACCTGTTCCCGGCGAGAGAGGTGGCGTGATGTCACTGCTGCGCCGCCTTCTGCATCTCATCCTCCAGCGCTTGACGCGACCGCGCCAGTTGGCGCCGGTCACGGGCCACCGCCGCCATCAGTTCGATCAGCCGTTCCGCATGGTCACGCTCGAAACGGAGCGTCGGCTGTTTCTCGTCGTGCGCGACGGGGAAAGGGTGCGTCGTCATGGGGCATAGCTTGGCAAGGGCGGGACTGCGAACGGAAGCGAAGACGCTTCGCACCGGCCTCGACGACATTCGCGCCGGTTCGCACATGGTGCGAATGACTGCGAATCCTTCGCTCGGCCGCGAGGCGTTCAAGGAAGTGAAGACGTCGCTTGGGCGCTCGCAGAAGGAGCTGGCGATTGGCGCTGGCGTGGCGGAGTCGGTGTTCTCAGAAGCCCTGAACGGCACCGGCCGGAACTTCGACATCGATTGGGTGCTGTCGCAGGACAACACGTTCTTGGTGGCGTGGTGGCGCTATGTGGAGACCGCGAAAGCGCTGACGCCAGCGGCCAAGAAGCGTATCCGAGTCGAGCGCATGGCGCAGCTCTTGGACCTGCTGACGCAGCACGACGAGGAGGTCGCGTGATGCCCGCGCCCTTCCGCTACCTGACGCTCAAGGACGTCTGCCGCGCCGTGGGCGTGAGCAAGACCTGCATCTACACGATGGCCCGCCAGGGGAAGTTCCCGCGGCCCGTGAAGGTGGGAGCCGGCGTGATCTCGCGCTGGTCTGAGGACGAAGTGACCGCGTGGCACCACGCCCGGTTGGCGGAACGTGACGCGCTCCATCCAGAAACGAGGACCGCATGAATCAGTTGGTGGCGAGTCGTTCGCGTGTCGAGGGGAAGCCGTATCTGCCCGTGCTGCCGATCTGCACCGGGATCGTCAATGGGGCCTTGTTCGCCGCGTGGTGGATGACGGGCTGGTATGGCGCCGGGATGGTGTTCCTGGGGTGGCTGTTGCTGAGCCTGATCGCGGCCACGGTGCTGGCGATGGTGCGTGATGACGCGGCGCGGCTGGCCGAGCAGACCGAATCGCTCTACACGTGCAGTGGGACGTGTGGGCAGTCCTACCGGTACGGCACGGAGCGGTGGATTGAGCACGTGCCGTATTGCGCGAGCTGCGCGACGACGGAGATGGAACGGCTGTTCGGCGGAAACGAGGCGGCGTGATGTTCGATGAACTACCGGAGTTGTGCGAGTTCGCGTTCTCCCTGCTCGGCGTGATCGTCGTGGCCCTTGTGATCGTGGTCGCAGCCGGGTTGGCGTTGGGCCTGTTTGTTCGCGTCGGCCTCTAGGCCGCTGGGGTGGCGTGATGCCCGTCTATTGGTCTGCAGGTTCGGTTCCCGTGTCCGCTGGTGCGAATGAGGGGCGCAGGCGCGTTCCGGTTGGTAAACCCGCCAGTGGGCACGGGGCCGACGTCTCGGTGCTGAACGGCGAGTTGGAGGACTTGACGGCGTTGCTGGCGGCGATGCGGAAGACCGCCGAGTCAATGCCGCCCTCCCTGCTCCGCACTCGCGCGCAGGGCGCTGTGACCTTCGTCGATGCCGCGGTGTCCGAGCTGGCCTGCTACGCCTGCCACGACCGCGTGGGCGTCCACGGCGATGTGCTGGACGGCTTCCAGTGTCACGAGTGTTTCACCCGCGTGCCCGCCTCCGGGCCGGATGTGGATGCCGAGTATGACGCGGCGGTGGGGAAGTGAGCCGCACCCGCTGCCGCCACGTCTGCGCCTGCGGGGCGGTGCTCGTGTGCGGCGATTCAGATCGATGCGTAGCGGGCGCGCACTGGCAGTGCCCCAGCTGCGAACAAGACGTCGCTGATGCCTTCTGGCAGCAGCAACAGGCCATGACGGCCGAACTCACAACAAAGGACAAACGGTGAACATCAACAGCGCATTCCCGAGCAAATACCTCAAAGCCTCCGACGCCGAAGAGGATCTGCAGCTCACGGTCAAGTCCGTGAAGTTGGAGCTGATCGGCCAGGGCCAGCAGGCTGAACAGAAGCCCGTCCTCTACTTCGAGGAAGAACCCAAGGGCATGGTGCTCAACAAGACCAACGCCAAGATGCTGGCGAAGATTGCCAAGAGCGACGACACCGACGAGTGGAAGGGCGTGAAGGTCCGCATCATCGCCACAGAGGTGGAATACCAGGGCGACCTGGTGATGTCGCTCCGTATCCGTGAGGCGAAGCGCAACACGGCCACACGACAGGCGCCTGCTGAGCCGACTGAAGCGCCAGCGGCCGACGACATTCCGTTCGCCGTATTGCTTCCGCTCTTGCTGCCTGCCACGGCGTTGCTGGGGTTGATGGCGTGAAGACCTGCTTCAAGTGCCATCGGTCATTGCCGCTGGACGAGTTCTATCGCCATCCGATGATGGCCGATGGGCACTTGGGCAAGTGTAAGGACTGCACGAAGCTCGACATGCGGCGTGACCGAGCGACGAAGCCGCGCGTTCGTGAGTATGACCGGGAGCGTTCCGGTTTGCCGCATCGAGTGGCGCTGCGAAAACGGATCTCCGAGGCGTGGTCAGAACAGAACCCTGAGAAGCGCAAGGCCCAACAGCGAGCCAACAACGCTGTGAGGGACGGCAGGCTGGAGCGCGTCGTTCTGTGCGAGGGCTGTGGCCTTGACCGGAAGTTGAGCAAACACCATCACGACTATTCAAAGCCGCTGGCCGTCGTCTGGCTCTGCAAGCCGTGCCATGCCATTGCCGACAAGCTGCGGCGCCGATTGGAGACAGCGTAATGCGCCACTGGTTAATTGTCGACGTGGCGACCGCCGCCCTTCCAGATGCCGAGATGTATCTGGAAGGGACGGTGCGGGCGCCGAAGAACTACAAGGACGCGCAGGCCATCGCGGACTACATCGCGGAGAAGCAGGCCGAACGCACGGCGAGTGCCGCGCTGGACATGGACCTCGCACGCATCACGGGGATCGGCGTGATGCTCTCAGGCGGCTGGACCACGATTCACATCTGCCGCGATGAAGTGGACGAACGGACGGCACTCGGGGCGCTGGCGAAGGAACTGTTCAACAACCCGACCATCGTGACGTTCGGTGGATTCAACTTCGATCTGCCGCTGCTCATGCGACGGGCGCGGTATCTCGGGGTGAACTTCCCGACGATTCATCTTGACCGCTTCAAGAGCCATCACCTGGACCTGTGCGAGTTGCTGAGCGACCGCAACCCGCAGCGACGTCGTTCGCTGGAGTTCTACGCCAAGCGGCTCGGCATGGGCATCACGAAGACGCTGAGCGGGGCGGAGGAAGCCCGCGTGCCAGAGACCGGCCGGTGGGATGACTTGCGCGACAGCCTCGAGCACGACATCACGGCGGCGTATCGGCTGGCGACGTGGATGGGTGTCATCCGCGACGAAGCGGAAGCGGTGGGCTTCTGATGAGCGCCGACCCGTCGATCTTCCCAGCGCTCATCGACAGCAACGGGGACATCCAGTTTGAGTTCCCGGTGGCACAGCGGGCGTTCTGTAAGCGCGTGTTGTCGGGGCAGTGCGTGGACGTGACGATCGCGCTACAGGGTCTGGTGAAGTCGCGCCTTCAAGAAAAGGGCTTCCACGCGATGATCACGCCCTGGGCCAAAGAAGAAGGCCACCGCATCGACGACTTGAAGCGCGACATCCTGCGCGAAGTGTTTGGCGAGCAGGAACACACCAACCCCATCACTGGCGAGATCACGATGGTGCTGCGCGAGCCGCACACGTCGAAGCTGAGCCGCGCCAAATACAGCGAACTGATCGAGCGCACGTTGGAAGTCGCGGCCAGTTGCGGGTTCGTCCTTGTCGCTCCGGACGAGTATCGCAGGTCCAAGGAAGCCGCGCAGAAGAAAGCACGGAGGGCGGCATGAAGATCGGTCGTTGTGATGCTTGCTCGCGTCACTGTCGCGAGTCCGAGCGCCGCGATCTGTATGCCCCGGCGCGTCGAGGTGAGCCTGCGATGTTCGTGCGGCTGGGGGCGTGCGTGCGGTGCCAACCGTCCGATGACGAGCAGGACCGTGACGAGACGGCGATGTGGGAAACACGCATCAGCGAAGCGCGGGAGGGGCTGTGATGGCGAATCCCGATCATGTTGGCCCGTTCGTGAAGCCTGACGCCATTGAGCGGCGGATCGCGAAGCACGCCAAGCGCGTGGAGAAGGGGCGCATTAAGCGGGCGCTGGATGCCGTGGCGTGGGCGGCATGGGACGCGCTGAAGCGCCTCGTGTATGAGCGTGACCACGGCTGCTGTCGGGTCTGCGGCAAGGCGCTGAAGTTCCGGAGTGACAACCCACTCGAGGAGTCCGACGCGCATCACATCATTTTCCGCAGCGCGGGCGGCGTCAATGAAACCTGGAACTTGATCACAGTGTGCGCGTGGCCGTGCCACAAGCAGATCCATCGGCGCGTGCCGAGTTCGTGGTTGGAGGTCGAAGGCAACGGAGACGTGGAAGTCTCCATCCGTGAAATCAACCCTGAGACGGGCCGCACGATTCGCCAGTGGGAGTCAGTGGCGCCAGTTCGGAGTGCATCGTGACAGGAAACGCTGAGTGGCAGCCGATTGCAACAGCACCATCTGACGATACCCACGTTCTTGCGTGCGATGACGATGGATGGATGAACGTCGCGCGACGATTTCGAGGCGACCTCTACTACTACGCAGTGCTCCAGTCTGGCAAAGGTCTGGTGTTCAAGGCTACGTGGTGGATGGCTCTACCAGAGCCGCCAAAGAAGGTGGCGGAATCGTGATCGCTAAACTCTTACGCCTCTGGCGCGACCGTCCCGATCCAGCGGCGGTGATGCAGACGCCGGTGGTGAAGTTCAGCGGGTTCGAC
>Ga0181337_1000113_pt1 | contig 10892 bp, 13 predicted proteins | sample Sp13VDMM15DD_FD_168302 | JGI IMG/M metagenome (GOLD analysis project Ga0181337, IMG submission 168302) | Freshwater viral communities from Lake Michigan, USA - Sp13.VD.MM15.D.D | ecosystem: Environmental > Aquatic > Freshwater > Lake | place: USA: Michigan | collected 2013-04-23 | reverse complement strand
CCATGTGGCAGACCTCCCAGAAGGCTCCGGGAGGGATATCGTCGCGATGCTGCTTCACCCACGGCTTGGTGCGATCCACCTTCGACGTGTTGAGCTTCTTGTCGGTGTAGAACCGAGGGAACACCGTGTTCGACCCATAGGTCGCGATCCCGGTGTTCGGATCGACTGAGGAGATACCGGCCAGAGGCATGGGCTACGTCTCCGGCTCGTACAGCGTGTCGATGACCATCGGCTGGGCAGCGTAGCCCGGCGCAACGCCCGCCGTGCCGCCGCGAGCGGTGGTAAGGACGAGACCCTTCACGAAGAGGCCGGTTGTAACGTCGTCATCCAGTTCGCCCGCCGTAGCCGTAGCCACAAGATCGACGTTCGGATCAGCCGAGGCGGCAACCTGCACGTCTTCGACTTCGCCCATGATCTGGAGCCAGACATAGTCACCGGCTGCGGCAGCACCGCAGTTCGGAACGCCGACCGACTTGCCGTAGAGGTCCGTGGACGTCGAGAGCATGATGGCCAGGAAGTCCCGGTCATACGTGCAGACATAACCGTCGCCGGTAATGCCGCCCGTATCCATGAGAACCTGTATCCACGTCGACCCGTCCGTGGCGGTCACCTGCGTGCCGAGGGCGAGGTTCGGGTAGAGGCCGTTGACGTAGGTCACAGACGCACTGTCGGGAGTGAAGACAGCGCCGAGAGGAACGCCGAGGGCGCCCGAGATCGCATACTTGGAAGTGGGCATGTTGGTGGTCTCCTAGGCCGAGAGGACGCCCTGGAAGCGACGGTTGCTCGTAGTCAGAGCACCGGCCCAACCAGTGAGGCGAACGGTTGCGTCCTGATTGACCGACCAGCGGTCGCCGCGGATCGGGACGAAGTTCCGGTCGCGGTGCGGACGATAGTGAAGGTACTTGGTGTTGAGGGCGTACATGGTGTTGGCCGGGACGCCGCCGTCGGGCATGAAGTCCGAAGCATTGGCATCGCCGTAGGTGCCGTAACCCTGGAAGCCGCCGTCCATGATGACCGGCGAGCCCATATACATGATGTTCTGGAAGCCCGCCTGCGCCATCTCCGAGGACTCGGTGATCTGCATCGGCTGCATCGACTGCTTGTAGAGCATCCAGTAGTTATTGTCCGCGACCCACAGGTCCGGCTTGTCCGACCCACGAACGAGCTGGGCGTAGACCGCATCCATGTAGCGGTTGATATTGGCCGCCGTCGCCGCCGCGCCGCCGTTGGTGACAGCGGAATAGGCGATGTTGCGCCAGAACTCCCACGTCGAAGCGGGGATGCCACCGATCGTGCCGGACGACGGGGAGGTCGAGACAAGGGCCTGGAGGCCGGTGATCGACTTGGCCGTCGTGCCGTCGCTGTAGATGCCCACGGCAATGAGCGACTGGAGCGTGTTGGCGGCGTTCTCCACACGACCGGCGACGAGTTCGATCATGCGCTCTTCGCCAGCGTTCATCAGCTCCTCAAGACCCGAGAAGGTGACCGCAACCGCAGCCTGCCGGATCGGGTACTGAGCCGCCGTGAAAATCTGGCTCGGAGAGATGTTGATCTGCTCGTAGCCCGAATACCACATCGAAGTGGAGTTCTGGGCGTACTGGATTTCCTGAAGGATGGCCGTACCGCCGTCGATCGGGACGTAAGCGCGGTTGTTGCCCCGCTTCTTGAGGCGGTTCAGGAGGCCGTTGTTGCGGGTGACGGCGTCTGCCGCCTCCTTGGAGTAGTTCTCGATGGTGGTGGCGACGAGGTCGCCAATAGCAGGATTAGGGAAGCTCACGGGTGCCCCTTTCTGGGCTACCCGCTAGGACTTACCCCCTCAGAGCGGCCATTGCAGCCCGTGCGGCGCCCTCGGCCCCTCCACCGTTGGTCACGGTCCCAAAGCTCGCCGGTCGAGCACCGTTGGGGCTTCCGCCCTTGATGCCGATGGCAGCCTTCTGGGCAGCCGCTACCTTGTCAGCCGCGGCCTTCTTGGCCGTAGCTTCACGGTCAGCCATCAGGGTCTCCCGGAGATGCGGAAGCGACCAGATGGCCCGATCATAAGCCTCGGTGAGGTTCGTCGCGCCACCGGCCAGTGCGCCAGCCATGGCCTGCCTTACGGCGGGGTCCTTGGCGTGCTTGTTGGCAGGGTTGCTCTCGAACTCAGCAAGGGAGCGCTGTGCATCGCGTGCGTTCAGGCGCTCTTCTACGATCTGGGAAACGTCGGGGGCGACATTCGGGCGTGCAGGTGGCGTCGCTGCTGCGGGGCTCGCGCTAGCGGTTGGCGTCTGTGCCAGTTGTCGGAGATCGATCCGAGCCGTATTGGCAATGTGCCGGATAAGGCTTGCCGGATCGCGTTCAAATTGATCCTGGAACGTGAAGAGCTGACGGAGAGCCGTCGGCGCATCCACTCCAAGGCGGCTGAAGCGGTCCTTCTGGCCTTCGAGGATTTCCCTCACAGGCGTGTAGGACTTGGCTTCTTCGGACTTCTGGCGGAAGCCATCGGATACCTCAGTCTCCCTCTTGAGGACTGCCGCTTGAATGGCAGGAGAGAGTGAGGGCCATGTGGCCTTTGCATCAGCCGACCAGCTTACCGGAGGACCGACGGGCGCGGTTGATGGCGCTGCCTCGGTCTTGGGCTTGCCGTCCGGGTCGGGATTGGTTGAGGCAGTCGCCTCGTTGTTCTTCGGGACAAAGCGGCCCTGCTCATCGCGGGCGCGGGCTTTGACCTCATCCATTGCGGCGCGGGTGGCCGTCTCAATGGCTGAAACTGGTTCGGTAGGGGCAGGGACGACAGGAGCGTCCGCTACGGCCGGGGCCTCTACAGGCTCGGGAGCGGGTGCGGTCTCTGTCGTGGTAAGCGTATCAGTCATGCCAGCCAGTTCCCCCGACGCCGCCGACGGTCTGCGGGTTGGGCTTGTAGCCCTCCCGCATCATCTGCAATGCCTTGCCTGCCGCGTTCACGATAGCCTGACGGTCGCTGTGCCGGTGATTTGGGGTGGGGGCGGACGTTCCGACCTCCTCCAAACCATGCGCCTTCGTTATTTGGCGGAATATCGACTTGCTGTCAACCATTTCGCCGGTAGCCATGTGGCGTAATGGGTCCATTTGGTCCCGGACCACCTGAGCGGAGGCGAATTGCAGGGAGGCGGCCTCGTGCTTGGGCACCAATTTCCCGTCCCGATAGACCCAGACGCTACGAGCCATTGGCCGCCCTCGGCTGCGGTGTCGGGGTCATAGCCTCAAGGGCCATCTTCCGCATAGCCCCGACATGCTTCTGGCGGGCGGCCTCGGCCTCCTGCTCCATCTTCTCTGCGTCGAGCTGCATCTTGCGCTGCTTCATCGCCATCTCGGCCACGTCAATCTGCTCCTGCATCTGAGCCTTGCGCTGCTCGGCCGCTGCCTTGATCATGGTGGACTGGATATCGGCCTTAGCCTTCGCCTGAGCGGCTTCCAGAGCAGGATCGGGTGGCGGCTGGCCTGCGCCGTCCTTGGCGGCCTTCTCAAGCCGCTCGAAGGCTGCATCAAAGGCGGCTTCCACCGACCGCCCCATCTTGAACCGGCGCATGGCGTATTGCAGGGATGCGACCATCGGCGGGAGAAGCGGCGGGGCTGCCTGCACCACCGGGAGAACACCATTGAGGAACTGGGCAATCGCCCCCATGAACTCAGCCACCTCCTCCTTGCCGGAGATGGCGTCGTCCTCAACCGTGCTGTCCGTCTCGATGTCGATGCGGAAGGTCCGCATCTTGTCGTTACGAAGCAGCTCCATAGCCTTGGCCATCACCTGCATGGCGATGACCTGAGGATCAGGAGGGGGCGCCACAGGCTGCGCTAACAGCCCTTGGGCGGGCGCCCCCATCCCGTTGCCACCACTAGGCAACTGTGCGGGCGGCGGGGCACCACCGGGTGGAACGGGCCCGGCAGGCCCCGCGCCCATCCCCGCCATCCCCTGGGGAGCAACCTGGGGCGGCTGGGGAGCGGGTTGCTCCATGTCCTTAAGCTCCTCGGTGATAACCGGCAGCATGCCCGTCATCTCCATCAGAAGCTCAGGGGAGAAGTGCTCGGCGATGATCTCGCCGGTAATGGCGATGATGTCCCGCATGAAGCGGGCCACGTCCTTGCGGCGGCTGTCAAGGCGCAGGGAGGCAAAGTTACCCTTCAGCTGCTGCTCCGTGGCCGACTTCACGGCGCCTGACGATTGGCCTCTAACAATGTCAGACATCCCAGTAATTTCCGAGATGTCCCGCTTGGCGGCCTCACGAGCCTCGTACAGCGTCATCAGCACGCCAGCGAGGTCCTTCACCGGCATCCACGACACAGAGCCCTCAACCCCCCCCTTCTCCGCGAACACCGCCCAGTTATCCACTGGGATCATGGTGTTATCGACGGTCGAGAGCAGGAGGCGGGCCAGCTGGGGCGTGTCGCCGGCATACAAGCCGACCACCTTCAGCGCCCCCGTAATGCGGCTGATGCGGTTGGTGAGGTTGTCGATCTCGTCGGCCTGATCCTGGTACTCCGCATAGTCAGGGACGGGAACGAGGCTGCCGTTGGTCAGCGTGGCGTAGATGGGCTCAGGGCACGGATAGAACTCGTGCAGGCCAAGCGGGTCGGGAACGCGCTCCAAAATCTCTGTGGTCAGGTCCGGTGCGACGAAGAACACCTCGCGGGCGTTCTTGTCCCAAATCTCCCACACCTCGGCCTTCGGGGCTCGGTCCCGCTGCTGCGATGTGAGCGCCGCCTGATCCTGTTCCGGCTTCTTCAGGGAGATTTGACGGAAGATCGGGCCGAAGCGCTTCAGCCCCTCCTCTCGGGTCAGCCACGCCCTGCGCCCAACCCACCACACCTCATCCCATGACCGGGCGGCCGAATGGGCGAAATCAGCCCAATAGACGTAGTCGGTGCAGACCTTCTCCCATGTCACCTCTTGGTCGGGCTGGTCGTCCTGCTCCCCGTCCGACTCCACGTCCTCAGGGCCAGCGCCGTCGTCCGATGGCGTGGTGATGGGAGCGGCGGCGACGGAGTATTCAGGCTCGTAGCGATCCCAGAGCTGCCCTCTCCCGACGAGCAGGTAATCGAGGATGGCCTTGTCGCCCTGCTGGTAGAGGCGACCCAGCTCTACGGTCGTCTCTGTGGCGCGCTCAAGGGTCTGTGAGGCAATGCGCCCCAACATGTCCTGATCGAGGTAGCGCCTCTCAACGATCGGCTGCGGGGCTCGGCTGAACACTGCAGGCTTGAGCGTCTGGATGTTGCTCCAGAGGATGGCATACTTGACCTGTCCCCGGTTGGCCATGTCCCGCTCATCGCGGTAGCGGCGAACGATGTTCTCGCACCGCTGGACCCACGGCTTGAACTCGACCTCATAGCGGCCAAGTTCCGTCTTCCAGAAATCGACCACATCCGGGCCGGTGCCGTCTGGGGCTGACTGGCGATCGACGTTGTTCAGGTCGGCGCGCTTGGAGATGCGCTCGACCTCGCCTTCCGATCCAGCCTTGTAGACGGTCTTGGCCAATTCAGACGTGCTTTCCGTCGATTTCGATGGGGTCGTGGCCGTTGGTCTTGGCTACGCGGGGAGTATATGGGATGTCGGCGCGGAATGCATCGGCCTCGGCCAAAGCCTCGACGGTCTTCTGCGGCGGGGCGCTCAACTGCTGCGACAGATTGAGGCGAACGGCTGCCAGTGCCGCCGCCCCCTGTAGGCTCATGTTGATGGTCATGCCCTCAAGGGCCTGGATGATGAGGCGCGCTTCGTTCTCGTCTAGGGTGATCATGCTTGCTCCCTTTAGTACGGCGGCATCGTTCCGATGAGCAGCGCAACATCCGCGTCGCTCAACGCCGCCTTGATGATGAAGCCCGAATAGATGTCGCCATCAAGCGGGATAACGCCAGCCGCCGCGTTGTTGACATTCTGCGCGCCGATGTAGAGCGGGATGGTTGTGTTCGGCGTCCCTGACTGCGCCGACGGGCCGTACAGCGTCGTCAGCGCTCCCCCAGCAGCCCGCCACCACAGCTGGACGTTCGTTCCGTTGTAGCGGAGCGCCGCAACGCCGGGAGTGCCCCGAATGTCCGAACCGCCCGTGATAGTCGTCTGATCCTGATTGGCAACGCCGCCAGCGAGTTTGCCCGACGCATCGCTCAGGAGGATAGACCGCGTCGTCGTCGTCCCTGTGCGTGATCCGCTGATGGCATCGAGCGACGACGTTAGGGCGAACTTCACGCCAAAGACATAGGTCGTGGACGACCCCGGCGATAGATTGCTGTTGAGGCACATGGCTACACCGTCGCCGCGCCAAACGTAATCCGTCCCGACAAGCCGAAGCGTCCCGCGCGATCCAGCGGTCGCCTGCGTCATCAGCGTGCCGGTCGGGCCGAAGTCCACCACCTTGCCTATTGGGTCGGCGGCGGCCGTGACCGGGACAGTTCCCGCACTGTCCTGAAAGAGCAGGTTGAAGTTATTGAAGTTCGGGATGTACAAGCCGGCGGCACTGTAGGTCGTGAACAGCGACAGCGGGTTGAACCCTGCCGCGCCGCTCTGGGCAACCGCTGCTGGCCTGAAGCGGTAGTTCCGCTGCACTTAAGGACCGTAAGCCTGCGTGAAGAATAGCAGCGCGCCACCCGTGGCCGGCGTGATCGCCGCTACATGGGTGTAGTAGCTGGCAGGGATGGTGAAGGTCTGGATCGACCCCGGCAGGATCGGGAGGCCGCCAGGCGTTGCCCCGCTCGGTGCAATCGCCTCGACCGAGTTCGACGTACCGAACCGGATGTAAGCGATCGAGGCTGAAGTACCGTTCGAGAGGCCATTCGTGGTGGCTGCGCTCGTGACGATGATCTGCACCGTCTGAAGCGCGCCCTGCGTGGTCGTGGCCGAGCCGCCGAGGGCGACATTGCCCGTGGTGCCTGAAGCCGTGAGGCTTACGGTTGACTGGTCCCGTGGCGTTGCCGGGTGCATCATGCGGGCCATCCCCTCAAATCAGTTCGGGCGACACTGCCATAGAAAAAGGCCCCCGTCCATACGAACGGAGGCCAAGTGGCATCAGGGAGGAAACGCGCTCGAGGGAGGCGAGCCACAGGAGGCTAGATCAAATCCGCGCCCGCTGCAAGCCCTCTGCCTCACGATCCCGCCACGCATCATTCAGCGTTGCCCGGTTGCCCGGCCCTACCATCATGGGGCGGGGCTCGTTCTTCGGAACAGGTTGGGCCACCCAAGGCCGAGACATGCAGGCATATCGGGCTTCGTCCGCCGCATGATCCTCACCCTCGCTGTCGAGGTCCTCGGGCTTGTCCTTGTCGTGCTGCAAAACCGGAATGGTCCTGATGAAGTCGAGACAGGTCGAGAACGTAACCAGCATCGGCCGCCCATCCTCCCCGCCCTTCATCCGAGCCCGCATCTGGTCCCAGCCGCCCATGGCCCCCTTCTGGGATACGCGCTTGTTGTCGGCGGGGCGGAACAGGAGCGGCTTGTTCGAGGCTCTGGCTGCGGCGTGCATCCGCTCTGCGATCGATGGGCCACCATCCTGGGCGAAGGCAGATGGGTCTAGAACCCCGTAGCGGATCAGGTGGGCGTCAGATGCCTCCCGCTCCATGATGCCGTGGGCGACCTCCTCTGCGGTCAGCTTGCCGCCAGTGCCGTACCATTCGCGGTATCGAACGAGCGCGCCACGCGGGAGGGTGCCTGTGTCATCGCCCACCACAGCCCACCAACCAACGGAGAAGGGTGCGGCCGATCCCCAGTCCATAGACCGAAAACGGAGCCAGTCCTCAGGAATGGCGAACGGTCGAACAATGTGCTTGAGCGGTGCCCAGCAATCGAAGAAAGCCCCCTCGATTGCGGACCAGTCACCCTCCAGCCAGGCTTTGACGAGAGCAGGGCTGCCGGACATGAAGAGGTTAGCAACATACTCGTCACCTAGGTAGTGGTTGTCGGCTAAGCGGCTTGGAATGTAGACCCAATCCCGCTCTACTTCGTTTCCGGTGAATGGGTTGCGGAACCTGCGAGTTCCCACGGCCCATCCAGACGGCTGCGGGTCAATATAACGGGCACGCACCCAATTGTGCCCAGGTCCTCCAGGGTTTCCAGTAGCTCGAAAACCCACGGGGACACCTGCACCGCTCCTGAGCGTGGCCATGAGCTTAAGGACGGGCTCGGGTCGGGGGAACGTCCCCACCTCTTCGACATAGACTCGCGTATAGCTGTGCCCTTGGTAGGCGTCGGCATCGCTGTCACTCTCCAAATATGCAAACCGAAGGCGGGCGCCGTTCGGGAAACGCCACATCTTGTCCTGCTCGTGGTACTTGGCCCCGAGCGGGGAATACAGGATGCGGCTGCGCTCGATCGTCTCTATGAGCTGCGTCCGTTCCCGACGCACCATCAGGCCGATGGCGTTCTCCCCGTACTTGGCTGCATGGGAGAGCCATTCGCCTAGAACACCATCCGTCTTGCCCCCGCCACGGGCTCCACCATAGAACACCTCGAATACGGGGCATGTGACGAGGGCTGTCTGAGGGCCAAGCTGCGGGCTCCAGATAACGGTTGGTTCAGTCACGCACGCGCCACAGCACGTAGACCGCCCACAGCGCCACTACCGCAGCCCCAACGAGGATCGCCGCGTAAAGGCTCAGCGCGCTCATGTTCCCTGCTCCTTCTTTGCCGTCCGTCTCTTCCGCATGAGGTCTCTCATGTAGGCGCGGCGCTTTACTGGATCACGGCCGGCTAAGTAGGCGGGGACGAAAGCGCCTCCCGCTCCGCCCGCTTCAATGCCCGGCGCTTCTTCGCGTACGCCCGCATATAAGCTCGGCGCTTCTCGGGGTCTCGATATTCGTACGTAGAGGATGTCGCCGGCTTCCCAGCGCTCTGCGGCGCAGTCCTCGGGGTAGAAGATCGTGAGGGGGCCTCGGCTACGACCGGCGAAGACACGCTGCACTGATGTCGCCGGCCGACCAGCGCGAGGTTCTTGTGGCATAGGGGGCAAAGCTCCAGCATGCGCGCAACCATACGCCACTAGCCATACGCCGTCAACCAGCCTTCTTCGGCTCTGCATTCAGGTCGAGCTGCTTCGGAGCCTGGGAAGCCAGCCATTCCGTTGCGTTTGCTGCTGGTTCAGGGATGCGGGCAACGAAGGAATGCTGCACCTCCCCCGACATCTCGACAATCGCTAGGTCTGGCAACACTTTACGGAGGAGGCCGAGGCCCGCGGCGACCTGCGTTGAAGACATCTCGCGTGTCCCTTCAGCGTGCTGGATCAAGCATTTGAGGATATTTGAGTTAGCAATCTTAAGCCGATGCTCGTCGGACATACGGAATGCGGAAGGGGGGAGGCGTGCGGCCATAATTGTTTTCGGTTAGGGCCTTGGTTTCCCACTGGGCAGGGATGCCAGCAGGGATTTATCGAGGGGCGGGCCCGGTGTCCAATCGGAGCGGGGCGGGACGTAGGCTGCGAGCCTTTCGGAGATGGCTCCTGGGGCTCGTGTAATGCGATCTTCGGGGAGGGGCTTGGGGTTTCTCATTGACAGGTTCAGGGAGGCGAGCTCTCGCTTCAGGGAAGCGAAGCCTGCTTCCACCCTATCACGCTCTGCCGGCGAAGGGTCGTGGCTCTTCATCGGGGAACGGTAGGGCCTGAGGTCTTGCCGCGCCATTGGGTCGAACCAGTGAGGCCACTGGGCGGGCATCGTAGCTGACTCTAGCTGGCCCTTCTCGACCATCTTCATCGCCACCGGGAGGTAGCCGACGCGGTCTATCAGATAGGCTCCCCAGGCTGACCACTCGGGGGTTCCCTGCTTGATCGCCGTTGCGGTTTTCGGGCTCGCGGCCAAATGCTCCAACGCCTGGTCGAAGAAGGCTTTCATTTTCGGGTCCTGGATTTCTCTCGGCATCGTTGGGCTCCTGTGAATATTTCGCTCTCAGCTCGGCATCAGTCGGCATCGAAGGGTCGGGAGGGCGAGGCGGGCCGGGAGGCTCTGCCGCCTCAGGGATGCCGAGGTAATCCTGCCAGCTCCGCTGGTTCAGCCAGGAAACGGCCTGTTTGATGAACTCGGTGCGGGAGTGGCCTAGCGCGTCCTCGGCCTCGGCGTACCTCGAGGCGGCGGCGATGATGGCCTCGGGGTCTGTTCCCGATTTGACGGCAGCGAGGAATTTCAGGGAGGCGGGGTGCTTGGGGTTGTTCCCTGCCCGCTTCGGATAGGCCGCCCAAAATCGATCGAAGTGGGTGGGTGGGTGGGTGGGTGCCAACCCACCAATATACTTACTTTCTTTCTTTTCTGTCGGACTGGAAGAGTTAGTAATCTGGGGTTCTGCGCGCGCGCCCACGCGAGGGGCTTCGGGAATTGGCGGATTTCCGCCATTCTTGAGTTTGTCACTGGTGTCCTGTGACTCACGTGACGTCACGTGACTAACGTGACTATCCCTCTCCCTCTTGGCGGCCTGACGGGCGGCATCCGAGGCTCGGCGCTGGTCCAGTTTCGATTGCTCGGAGGCTTCCATGATCTCGGCGGCGACGAGTGCCTGCTCTATCGTTAGACCACGGTCTAACATCGACCGGATGGCGGCGACGACGCTCATGAGGCCACCCGATTGAACATCCGCCGTACCAGGTATGACCGGATAACCGAGACGGCGGTGAAGATGAGCCCTAGCCCTAGGCTGTCACTGAGGCTGGCTTCAATGCCGAAGGCGGGGAACACAGCGAGCTGAGTAGCCACAGCCACGCCGTAACCTATCATGGTCGATGCTACGGCCTCTGTGAGGCTCATCCTCCGAGATTGGCTCACAGGAGCGCCTCCTGCCGTGCTGAGGGCTCTGGAGCGGCCACGAACAGGTCAGCCTGCTTGTAGGCGTCCTCGATGCGACGGCACGCGATGTCGAAGTAGCGAGGCTCGATCTCGATGCCGATGAACGAGCGGCCGAGCTTGGCGCAGGCTAC
>Ga0181337_1000112_pt1 | contig 11167 bp, 12 predicted proteins | sample Sp13VDMM15DD_FD_168302 | JGI IMG/M metagenome (GOLD analysis project Ga0181337, IMG submission 168302) | Freshwater viral communities from Lake Michigan, USA - Sp13.VD.MM15.D.D | ecosystem: Environmental > Aquatic > Freshwater > Lake | place: USA: Michigan | collected 2013-04-23 | reverse complement strand
CCCCAGGCCCGACCCCGGAGGCTGACAACCCTGCCTTGATTGCGCGACAATCGCGCAAGGCTCGAGCACGGATCCAGCGCGAACAGGAAGAGCACGCAGCTCGCGTTCGGATGATCCTGATCACCTCCATCACCGAAATCATCGCAAGTGGAGTACTGGATGGGTAGCCTCACCTCATGCATCGCCGACGCCGGCAACCTTCTGAGCGACGACCAGAAGCGCGCCATCTTGCTGGAGGCGCAGCGACTGCGCCGCCAGGGCGTCAGGCCCTCTGAGGCTGCAGTGCGCGCCGTCGAGGCGCAGATGACCAAGACCCGGCAACTGCTGGCCGACGCTGAGAAGGAGTATCGCAATGAGCTTTCTGTATCTGCGAATGAAGAACGAGGCGGCGCGCGAGGCTCAGAAGGCAATCGAAAAGGCCAAGGAGTCGGCCAAGAAGCAACCCGAGATGCGGTTCAACGAGCGCCGGAACCCGCCCAAGCCACAGACCCCCAAGTAGCCCGCGACCTCGCCGCCATCGACGCCTACCGGCGCAAGAAAGGCGAGCAGTCTGAGCTCGAGGTCGTGCCGGCCAACAACATGCACGCTGGCCTGGCGCAGGCGATCGCCAACGCGTTCCGGGCGCCGATCTTCGTCATCCAGAACAAGCTGGGCATGACCGGTTTCAACGGTGTCGAGATCGATGGCCGGGTCTACATCGCGGCCGACGCCGACAGCCCGTCGATCAGCATCGCGATCCATGAGACGTTCCACACGATGCCCGAGGACATCAAGAAGCGCACCGTGGACGCGATCATGGAAACGGTCAGTCCGCTGCAGATGGACTCCTTCCTCGACGAGTTTCCTGCCTACGGGTCGTTGAGCGAAAGCCGGCGGCGCGAGGAACTGGCCGCGCGCATCATCGAGGACGACTCGCAGAACCCAGGGTTCTGGCTGGCGCTGCACCGCAAGTTGGGCGCGACCGAGTTCGGCAAGCTGGTGCGCCACATCCTGTCGACGCTCGACCGGATCATCGCCGGGTTCGCGAAGACCGACAGCAGCAAGTTCACGACCGACATTAAGCGCGTGCGAGAGGTGGTCGCCGTGGCCTTTGCCGAGGCCCAGGAGCGCATGAACGGCAAGGAAGACCCTGATGGCCCTGCCGCACTCGAGCGCGACCGCCAGCAGGCCGCTGAGTACGCTGCCAAGCACGGCATCCTGCCGTACGTTCCTGGACCCAGGCCTGGCATCCCGCTCGATGGTGCCGAGATCGTCCGTAAGCCGCTGTTCTCGGTGAAGCAGATCAAGACCACTGGCAAGAATGCCATGGACATCGACCCGGGCACCGGGCTGCCTCTCAACAAGAGCGTCAAGGGTGCGCCGCGCACGGTGACTCTGTACTACCCGACCACCAAGGAAAAGGCGCGCCAGATCGTGGCCAGCAAGACGCTGCCGGCGGTCGAGGGCAGCAACCGGGTCTACGTCACGAACGAGTCGCAGGCGTTCAATCTGCTGGGCCCTGGCGGCGTCGGCCAGGCGACCGATGGCACCGCCATCAAGATCCTGATCGACCCGGCGCTGCTTCAGGTGCACAACGAGTTCCCGAACGGGCGCAAGGACTTCTTCATCCCGACCGACACCGGCGGCTACTCGCAGAGGAAAAATATTCAACTCTGGTCGCTGCTGGCGCCGAACACTGAGGCGATCGACCCGACCGCAACCAACGTTCGGCTGCGCGAGGACGTCGCTGCCGCGGTCGCCGAGTGGCAGGCGATGAACACCAAGCAGCGCCGCACCGCTCTGGCCGAGGCCAAGGCAATCCTGAAGCGCGAGCACAACGTCGGCACGCTGCTGGGCGAGAACGGCAAGCTGCAGAAGACCCGTGCCGGCGGCTACGGTCTGACGTACGACGACAAGTCGGTGGCGTCGATGGGTCTGGGCATGGCGTCGGCGCAGAAGATCAACGACGGTGCTTTCAATACATGCCCGAACCGTGCCATCTGCGAAGGGTCATGCCTTGGCGACTCGTCTGGTCAGAACCTGCTGTATGGAGGTGCTGCCGATCTTGCGGTTGGCCTGCAACGCGGCACCGACTTCCGCGCCGGCCCGCGCCTGTCGCAGTTCCTCAAGACGCAGGCGTTCATCGTCAACACCCGCGCGTTCACGATCAAGCTGCAGAGCGAGATCGAGGCATTCAAGCGTTGGGCCGCGAAGACCACGGGCACCGAGAAAATTGAGAACGACGATGGCACCAAGATCGATGTGCCAAAGCAAATGTATGCGCCGTCGTTCCGTTTGAACGTCACCTCAGACATTGACCCGAAGGTGTGGGAGCCACTGATCGAGTTGGGCAAGCCGGATGTGTTCTACGACTACACCAAACTCGACGGCGACCCGGTGGCCGACAACCACCACCTGACCTACAGCAGCACTGGCGGCTCGCAGACAGTGATGGGTGTGCCGGTCTACAACAAGTACTCCAACTGGAAGCAGCGCATCAAGCGGCTGCGCAAGGGCTACAACGTCGCGATGGCATTCAGCGATGCCAACTCGATGCCGGCCTACATCGTCGACGAGGCGAGCGGCGAGAAGTTCCAAGTCTGGAACGGCGACAACTACGACGCGCGCTTCCTCGACCCCAAGCCGGGCCAGCCTGGCAACGAGTTCGGCAAGGGCATGGTCATCGGCCTGACGAACAAGGATCGCACCAAGGCCAAGGTCAGCAAGTTCATCGCCAAGGCCGGCCTGCAGCGCGCAACGCCGGCGCAGTGGGGTGCCCAGCTTGATCAGTACGAACAGACCCTGGACGGCCAGGAAGACCGCTCTGTGCCGATCATTCGCGAGTGGCTGCGCAAGCAGCAGGGCGAGCTCACCATCGGCGAGTTCAACGCGTTCGCCGGTCACCCGAGCGTGCGGTCTGTCGGGTTCTTCGTCGACTACGACCCGGCTCGCGACGGCGACACGGTGACGATGCGCGATCAGGACGCGTATGGAGACGGCCCTGGCGGGCGCAAAGTGCTGCCGATCAAGGCAGGGCCCAACTTCAGCGAGCGCGCTGCTCGAGCAGTCACAGAGACACCGGAGTTCAAGCGGTGGTTCGGCGACAGCAAGGTGGTCGACGCGCAGGGCAAGCCGCTGGTGGTGTATCACGGGACGGACGCTGACATCGAAGCGTTCTCGCCCAAGCTGGCGCGTGATGGGTCGTTTGGGAAGGGCTTCTATTTCACGACCAGCGCGGATGCCGCCAGCAAGTATGCCGGCGAGCGCCGCGGAGCGAATGTCACGCCGGTCTATCTCGCACTCAACAACCCGGCCACGCTGAAGCAGTTCAACGAGGCTAGTGGGGACATCAAGAAACTGAAGCGGCAAGGGTTTGATGGGCTGCAGCTAGAAATGAAATTCAGCGGCGACAAGACTATCTACGTCGCCTTCAAGCCCGAGCAGATCAAGAGCGCCACCGGCAACCGCGGCACCTTCGACCCCGAGAACCCGGACATCCGGTTCAGCGAGCGCGCAGCCAAGCCCACCGACGTCAGCCCCATCGGCTTCTACAGCGAGCTCGCGCGCCGGGCCGAGCAGGGCCCAGGCTCAGGCACTGCGCAGGCCTGGAAGGACTTCTTCCGCGGCCAGACGACCAAGGGTGTGAAGGCCGACGAGATTGAGTGGTCTGGCATCAACGAATGGCTGGATCTGCAGCAAGGCAAGGTGACCAAGGCCCAGGTCGGCGAGTACCTCAAAAACAATGGGGTGCAAGTGCAGGAGACTGTGCTGGAGGGCGAGCCAGATCTGGACAAGTGGATCCCTGAAGACTCCGACGAACAGTATGGTCCTTCTCCAGCCAACCCAGCCAAATTCGTGCGATACACCCTCCCCGGCGGCACCAACTACCGGGAGGTGCTGCTGACTCTGCCGGTGCCTACCAAGACAGAAACTGTGGCCGTAGGCAAGGGCCCATTTGAGGCGAGGCAAAGCGATGGCAAGTGGTTCATCGTTGACCGACTTGGTGAATGGGGAGTCGTGGGTTATGCAACTCGAGCCGAAGCAGAGGCCGCATTCCCAGCAACCACAACCAAGGATGTGCAGACGCCAACCAAGGAAATCTACCAATCTGGCCACTGGGAACAACCCAACGTCCTAGCCCACATCCGGCTCAACGACCGCACCGACGCCGATGGCAAGAAGGTGCTGTTCGTGGAGGAGATCCAGTCGGACTGGGGGCAGGCTGGGAAGAAGAAAGGATTCACCAAGCCGGAGCCGGCTGACTACAACGTCGAGGTCAAGCTGGTGGGTTCATGGCACCCGCAGTTCCCTGATCAGAAGGACAAGTGGCGCGTCACCGTCAACGGCCAGGATCGCGGCTACATCCAGGCCGCAGACGAGAGCGAGGCGCGCTACAAGGCCAACGCCAACGAAACAAACCGCCGCGACAACAGCGGCACCGTGCCAGACGCCCCCTTCGTCACCGCCACCGACAAGTGGGTCGCGTTGGCCATGAAGCGCATCGTCAAGATGGCGGTCGACGGTGGCTACGACAAGGTGGCGTTCGTCAACGGTGAGCAGTCAGCGGATCGGTATGACCTGTCGAAGCAGATCAACATGGCATCTGCGTTTGCCAATGGCGACGGCACCTACAACCTAGTCGTCGAGGACAAGAACGGCAACGAGGTTGGGGACATGGCGCGCAGCGGCAAGAAGATGACGCCGCAGGAGTTGGAAGACACCATCGGCAAAGACCTGGCCAAGAAGCTCATCGACGGCGCCGAGGCATCCAAGAACAAGCCGTGGCCAAAGGGTGCCAAGGTCAACCCTGCGTTCTTCACGCTTCGCGGCCTCGACCTCAAGGTCGGCGGCGAAGGCATGAAAGCCTTCTACGACAAGATCGTCCCCAGCGTCGCCAAGGACGTGATGAAGAAGGTCGGCGGCGGCTCGCTGCAGACCGTGAAGTTCACCGGCAAAACGCCGAGGGACTTCATCGTCATCCCTGGCATCGGCAGCGACATCACCATCTACGACAACGAGACCAACCAGTGGGTGGGACAGCTCGAGCCATTCAGGATGGTCAACGACGTCCGACAGGCCGCGGTTTTCTCGTCGACATCGATGGCGCAGCGCATGCTGCAGTCGGTGGCCAGCAAGATGCCAGGCCTAGAGCAACCAGGCTTCGATATCACCCCCGCAATGCGCGAGAAGGCCGCTGGCGGCCTGCCGATGTTCTCCGAGCGGCGGCCTGCTGCGTCCAAGGCCAGCACCGACACGCCAGAGTTCAAGCGGTGGTTCGGCGACAGCAAGGTGGTCGATGCTGATGGCAAGCCGCGTGTGGTCTACCACGGCACAACCAACGACTTCACGACCTTCGACAACGCTGCAGCGAGCATTGAGTCGGATCTCGGGGCTGGCTTTTACTTCAGCAACGAACCTGAAGACGTCGCCAACAACTATGCTGGCGAAGGGCCAGACCTCACTCAGAAGATAGAAATGCTGGCAGAGCGCATCTTCCAAGACGATGATGTCGAGGTCGATGAAATGACGATGGACGTCGCTCGACAGATGGCCCGCGAGCGCCTGTCGCAGAGCAAGCCCAACACGATGCCGGTGTACCTGAGCATCAAGAACCCGGTCGTGCTGGGCGGCGACAACGAGACCTTCTTCGACTACAACGAAGAGTACAACGAGGAGCTCGATGAGTACGGTGAGCCGACCGGCGCACTGGTCGATGTCGTCGAGGCGCTGCGCAACGTGCCTGGCAGCTTTGTTGACTTCGATCCTGAGAAGGTCATCGCGGACATTTTTGAAAAATCGATGGGCGATGGTCTGAATGCCACCGATCTTTTCAAGACCATGAAGCAATCCGAAGGCATGGCATACGCGATCGACGATGACTCGGGCGCGCTTGCAGCCACCGAGATCATCCGGCAGGCATTCGCAGAGGCCGGGTACGACGGGTACATCGATAACACCGTCGATGCCAAGTTTGGCTCGAGCAGCGTTGGTGCGCGGAAGTACGGCAAGGGCATGAAGGGCATGAACCCTGACACCGTGCACTACGTCGCCTTCCGGCCCCAGCAGATCAAAAGCGCAATTGGCAACCGCGGCACGTTCGACAACATGAACGCCGACATCCGCTTCAGCGAGCGCAAGCCGAAGACATACACCCCTCTACTCAAGCGAATCGCCAACGACACTGGAGTGACACCGTGACCGATCAGGTGAGCAACAACGACCTGCACACGCGCCTTGAGGTGCTGAAGGCCAACGTACAGCACTACAACGACGACTGCAGGCGGGACAACGAGTTGCTGCGCGCCAAGCTCGAGGACAACCGCAAGGTTTTGTCCGACCGCATCGATTCGGTGGCCGTCGATGTGAAGGACATCAAGTCCTCAGTCAAGACCATCCTCATGAGCTGCGTGCTGCTGTTCATCACGGCAGTCGGCAAGTGGCTGATCTCAGGAGGCCTGCATGTTTAAGACGCGGGTTGTGGTTGTCGAGTTATGGTTGCTGAAGGGAATCGCGTTGTGCTTGGGCGTCATCGCGTCGATCAACGCGGTGAAGTTTCTCGAGCAGACGTTCTTCCCCGTGCTCAACGAGTGGCACATCGAGCACTGGCAGTACGAAGGCGCCAACGACGTCGTCGTGCGCGGGACGATGTACAAGAACAGGCAATGCGACTACATCCCGCCGATCCGCGCGGTCGACCAGAACGGTGTGCACTACCGGGTCGAGAGCCGCAGCCCGACATCAGGCCAGAACTGGTCTTCAGCAAATGAATCGCGGACGTTCGGGCCGTGGGTGGTGATCGGCGGCGCCGGCATGAAGCTGCAGTTCTACGCAGAGCACCAGTGCTGGGCCCCATGGTCGGTGTTCAGTATCCTTGGAACGCTCGACACATCGACGCCTACCGGCGGGAAACGCGGCAACTGACCGCATAACAGGAGAAACAATGCTTCACCTCATTGACAACGCGAACCAGTGGTGGCGCCTCACCAGCGTCCAGCTGCAACTGATCTGGGGCGTCATGTGCCAGGTCTACGTCATCGTGCCGCGCGAGGATCAGATCGCCATGCTCAACAGCATCGGCCTGGACGGTGTCTCTGCGGCGCCTGGCATGCAGTTCCTGGCCCAAGTGTCTGTCGCAGTCGCCGCGGCCACGATCGCCGCTCGAGTCACCGCGCAGCCCAAGCTGCAGCCGCCACCGGAGCAGTGATGAAAGACCCCGTCTGGCTGATCGAGGCCAAGAAAAGCCTTGGCGTGCGTGAACTGCCGGGCGCCCCGACGCAGCCGGTCATCTCCCGCTGGCTCGCCGACCTGGGCGCCTGGTGGCGGGACGACGAGACACCGTGGTGCGGGGTGGCAGTCGCCGCGTGGTTCAAGAACTGCGGCTATCCACTGCCCAAACACTGGTACAGGGCCAAGGACTGGCTCAACTGGGGCGTGATGCTTGACCGGCCGACAGTCGGCGCCGTGGCGGTGCTCGAGCGGGCCGGCGGCGGGCACGTTGGGCTGGTGGTCGGCGATGACGGGAACGGGAACATCCACCTGATCGGCGGCAACCAGGGCAACGCGGTCAGCATCGCCGCCTTCTCCAAGCAGCGGGTGGTCGGCTACAGATGGCCCATCGGCGAGCCGCAACGGCCCCAGGAGGCGCTATCGCCGGTCGCAGGCACCCAACCCAGCAGGAGCGAGGCGTGATCCCAGCGCTGGCCTTCCTGCCGAGCCTGATCCCGTTCTGGGCCCGCTGGGCGATCTTGGCCGGCGCGGTGGCGGTGGCCGCGGCACTGGTGTGGCGGTCGGGCGCGAATCACGTCCAGGCAAAATGGGATCTGGAGAAGCGCGAGATGGCCATCCAGCAGGGGGAAGCGAACATGCGAGCCGCCCAGGCCGGGTTCCGGCATCTCGAGTGGGTGGCGGCGAACACGCCGCGTGCGGCGAAACGACGGGAGAAGCTCGACCATGCGATCACTCAGAGCCCTGATTGGGGCAGCCAGCCTGTCCCTGATGGCGTGCGCGACGCCATTGCCGCCGCCCTCGCCGACGATCCCTCCTGAGCTGCGCCAGCCGTGTTCTCCCCCGTCAGGCCAGGCGCCATCCACGAACGCCGAGCTCGCCCGGGCCTACTTGACGGCGCTCGAGGAGTGGAAGTCCTGCCGCCAGCGCCAGCAGGCCTTGCTGGAGGCGGTGGCCAAATGACGTGGATCCAGACCGGTGAAGATGCTGTCCGCGCGCTGCTGCGCGAGCGGGCGCATGCAAAGAGAGAAGGTCTGCACACCCATGAGCGCGCCATGCAGGCCGCGATCGCCGTGCTGCGCCGGCAGATGCCGCCCGAGCACAGGCTCAACCGGAGGGCGAGCGATGCCGACGATGACTGCTCAGGACTGCATCGAGGTTCTGCTGGCCAGGATCAGGCGACATAAGCAGGCCGGGCGGGTCGCCCAGGCCGCCGAGTGCGCCGCCTGCCTCCTCGCGATTAGGACGGCCCAAAAGGCGAAGGGGGCACCGACTGGCTCGATGCCCCCTCCTACCGCAGAACGTACAGACTAGGTCGTCTGTCACATGTCGCGCATCGCTTTGGCGTTGCGCTTCGTGTCCTGCGCCTTGGGCAGTTCCAACTTGCCGCCCTTCACCTTCGGCACGGGCTTGGTCTTCATTGCTTCCGCGACCGCGGCCTTGCTCAGGCCACCGCCGGTTCCGCCCTTCTTGACAGGGCCCATGGTGCCCACTTTCGGTTCGTTTCGTGCCATCGTGTCCTCCTGGGGTTGTGGCAGGCGCAATCTTACTGCTGGCGCGCGTCGAAGGCAGCAGCTTTCTCCATCATCTCGGCGACCTGATCTTCGGTGTACCCGTCCTTGAGCAAGTGCTCGCGCGAGAACGAACCGGCCAAGTACAGGCGATAGGCCGGGTCGATGGTCTTGGCCAGCGTGTAGGGATCCATGTATTGCTCAACGTCCCCGACCTTAAAGGTCAGCGCCTCGATCTTGCCGCAGACGCACCGAAAGAGGCACCGAACGAACCAGCCGAAATCGACCGGCGAGTCGACCACCTCGATCTGCATGAACTGGAACCCCATCGCTTCTGCCCGCAAGCGGTGGGGTGTCTTGCGCGTGGCAAGCGTCAATAGCTGTTGGCTGGTGATCATGACTTCCCTGCGCTGAACTTCCGGTCGAACACCTTCGCCAGATCAGAGTGCTGATCCTCTGGAAGAGTGCCATACGCATCGTCGAGGATCAGGCCGGCGACCGCAGAGTCTTCGGACTTGTTGATCGCGTCCGCGAACTGCGCGTACGTCCAAGGCTCAGGAGACTTCGGCGCCTCCTTCGATGCCTGCTTGCCCTTCAGGGCCGCGTTGACGTCGGCGATCTTGGCGCCGGTCGTCGATGGATCTGCAGCCGGCGCAACGTCGAACCACTCCTGCGGCGTGCTCATGTCGTCGCGCAGGCTGGCATAGATGCGCTTCAGCATCACGACCTGGGCCGGCTGGATGGCGTCCAGCTTGCGCTGGATGCGTTTCTCGAGCATCTGCTTGGTAACCCCGAACGGAGCGAACGCGTCGACCATCTTTGCCATCGCCTCCGGGCTGCAGTCGGCCTTCGTCTTGAGCGTTGCGCTTGCCTGATCCATTGCGGTGTCGATGACATCCTGCGGCACCACAGACAAGATGCAGGCCCGCTTGCGGCGTTGCGCCTGGTTCGCGCACAGTTCGTAGATGTCCCTCTCGTCCTTGAGTTTGTAGCCTCCGCTGCGCGTGTCGCGCCAGTGCGGAACGATGAAGGTGATCCGGCTGGGCACTCGGCTCTGCAGATCAACCGCGAATGCCTCCACCTCGCTGTAGGGTTTGCCGTCCGCGCCCACGCCCCGAGACAACTCGCGCCATCCGAATTCGATGTTGCCCCAACCTTGAGCGATGGACTGAGCTGCGTGGATGCTGGGCCCGGTGATGTCGCTGCCGCCGCGGGCGAACGCGTACTGCGACCGCTCCGCAAGTCCCTGCCGGCTGAATGCGTTGATGATCCGATCCATGGCGGCGACCTCGTTGCGAGGGAACCTTTCGGCCATGACGTACTTGGTCTGAGTTTCTGCAATCTCGCGCGACTGATTCTGTCGAGCGCCTGCGCTGTCGGACTGGGCCGCAACTTCAGTGCGGGATGAGAAGGGTGAAGTGACGAGTTCGTTCATGAGATCCTCTGCGTGGTTGATTACTTGACCCAAGCCGGAAGAGAGAGCACTTGCACGCCCTCGCCGAACGCCGGCCAACTTGATTCTGCCTTGCACTGCGCGAACGCGTCAATGAGTCGCCGCACATCGTCGACACCGCGCTGGGTGGCGACCTCGTCGAGCATGTACGGGACGGCGATGAACGGGTACTCGTTCGTCACGGCAGCAAACAGGAAAGCGGCCACCTCAAGTCCGCATGCGCGCAGGCCGGCCGTGTAGTGCGCCGCCTGTCGGTGGTAGCCGAAGTTCCAGACTGAGCGACCGAATTGCTCCGGGCTTACGTCGCTGGTCGTCTTCAGATCGAGCACGATCACCCGGCCATCGGGCAGCGTGTGGATCCAGTCCGGTCGCGCCTTGCAGGCCAGACCGGTAACCGGGTCGACCCACTGCAGGGTCACCTCTGCCTGCCCGCTGGAGAGAGCATGGTGGAGCTCAGGCACCGCAAGCACCGCCTCGCGCTGGCGCATGCACGCTGCCATCTGCTCCAGCGTGATGATCTCGCCCTGGACGGTGGCCTGCCAGTCCTTGCCAGCCTTCGTGCGCAGGTCGATACCCTCAGGGCGCACGGTGTAGCGGTCCTGAAACGCGCCGGGCTCGAGGATCATGCAGTGCGCCAGCGTGCCGCCAAGCATGGAAGGCGTCGGCGGCTTGCGCGGCGGTCGCTCCGGGCTGATGTACATCGCCCAGCAGTGCGCCGGGCTGCGGTTCATCTCGGACAGCAGCGAGTTGCTGATGGCATCGATTGCGAAGTACTGCTCCGCTGGCATGCCGTGGGTGATGCTTCCTGTCGTGTTCATCTCAACTCCAAAGTTCGTTGTCTCGCGCGCGGTCGGCCTCGTCGCCCTCCCGCATCTCCTGCATCAGGCCGGGCGCAGCTTCGTAGCAGTCGTTCTCCAGTTTCTTGCAGTCCGCCTCCGACATCAGGTGCAGCAGGCGCACACCATCGTCGCGCACCACCGCGGTCAGCTCGACCGTCTTT
>Ga0181337_1000111_pt1 | contig 11255 bp, 7 predicted proteins | sample Sp13VDMM15DD_FD_168302 | JGI IMG/M metagenome (GOLD analysis project Ga0181337, IMG submission 168302) | Freshwater viral communities from Lake Michigan, USA - Sp13.VD.MM15.D.D | ecosystem: Environmental > Aquatic > Freshwater > Lake | place: USA: Michigan | collected 2013-04-23 | reverse complement strand
TTGCAGTCCGGCTGCGGTGAGCACGGCTGCGGCGTGCTGGTCCATAGTCTCGGTGATGCGCTTGCCCTTTGCAGCCTTCGGCGGTGCGCTCTCCATCGGTGGCGGAGGAACTCCACCACCTTGGTTGCGCTGCTTGGCCGCGTCGAACGCTTCCTTACCGATGGGCACGTCGCCTTCAGGTGTGAGTGGAACCTTACCGGCTTCGTTACCGGCGGGTGCGGGTGCTCCACCTTCCGCGCCGGGTGCTCCCTCTTGGCCGGGCGGCGGAGGAACTTCACCGGGCGCACCTTCGTCGCCGCCTTCCATGCCGTCGAGCGGGCCGGGCGGTTCAGCGCCCATGTCCGCTGCACCATTGCCCGGAGGCAGCGGCACGTCAAAATCATCACCGCCGGGTCCGGCCATGCCACCGGCCTCACGGTTCTTGGCGTCTTCCTCTTCCTCGCCGGGTCCGGGCACGCGCTCCATGTACCAGCGCAGTTCGGCGTAAAGTTCGTCCGCCACCGGGTCGCTGTGGTCGGCTTCGAGGGCGGCAGCGATGACTTCCAACTGACCCCACGACAGTTCGACCTTGTAGTCGTTGAACGTGTTCTTGAGTTTGTCGAGCTTCATAAGGCGTAAACGCTTTTGCCTTAACTACAGAACAGAAATCCGTTCTTAGGCAGGTATGAATCTCATCACGTTCAGCGAACCGCTGACCATTGCGTTCAAGAAAAGCGCCGGAGGCGCACAGGTTACTTTCGAGGCGGGCCGCGAGTACCTGATGACAAACGCCCAGCTTGAACGTGTCATGCGCGACGAGCATGTGCAGAAGAGGACGTACAAGATTTCCAAGGCGGAAATGCGTCTACAGAATTTCAACATCAAGGCGACCTCCAATGTCCGCCAGCGCATCCTGATTCTCAACGGCAGCGGCGGCTACGGCGACCAGATTATGACGTGGCCCGTCGCCAAGATTCTGTCGCGCTGGCACGACGTTCACGTGCTGACCGACCCCGGCAACAACGTCTGCTGGTGGAATTTCAACTTCGCCAAGACCGTGCAGACCGTGCCCATCCTCTGGGAGCAGGTGAAGATGTTCGACTACTTCATCCCGATGGAGGCTGTGGTCAACATGGACGAACATCAGGACCAGTTGCATCCGGTGGACCAGATGCTCTTCAAGCTGGGCATCGACCCAAACCTGATTCCGGCGGAGGAGAAGGTCGTGCGCCCGAACTTCACCCAGACCGAGATGGGGTCGCTCTCCCGCTTCATGCAGATGCGCAAGCAGATTGGCCTCTATCAGTTGTCAGCGGCCAACCCGGTGCGATGCCTGCCAGTCAATGACAGCGCCTTCATGCTGGTCAAGCTCGCGCAGGAGACGCCCGACATCCACTGGCTGGCCCTCTACGACGAGTTCGTCCCGGCGGAGTATCACAAGGCGCTCCTGTGCCCGACCTGCAACGGCGACGGCACCATCCAGCAGAAGGTGGCGGCACCTGTGGTGGTCAGCGGCACCGTTGCTCAGGATGGCACCGCTGTCGCCACCGCTCCTGTGCCCACGGTTCCAACCACGGCCACCTGCCCGAACTGCAACGGTCACAAATACCGCGCGCCGAACATCGAGCCGTTCTGCGCGCCGAACCTGCGCGAACTGTGGGCCTTGACCGAGCACGTCAGCGTCGTCGTCGCACCGGACAGCATGATGGTTCACGCGGCAGGCATGTTTGGGACTCCGTGTGTCGGCCTGTGGGGTCCGGTCGCGCCAGACAACCGGGTCAAGTACTACAAGAACCACACGCCCATCTGGCATCGTGAATTCTGTATACACGCGCCTTGCTTCTGTTACAGCAACGTGTTTCCGAAGTACTGCCCGCCACGTCCGCAAGGTCGCACGACCTGTGATGTTCTTTCTGGTATCGCTCCGCAAGAGGTCGCGGATGCGGTCAAGAAAACCATGCGACGACTCACCTTCCGCTAGTGCTTTCGCTCTACGAGAACTCGAACTATGTGGTCGTTACCGGACTCTCCCACGAGATAGACACGCTCGTTGATGAGTTCCGGTTCCGGCCCAACGGTTATTTCTACGCACCGTCCTACGAGCGGTGGAAGGTGTCTGAAGGCAGGGAAGGCTGGGATGGATGGATGCGCCCCTTCGAGCGCCTTGACGCCACTGCCGGTAAAATCCTGCGTGGACGGCGCAACGAAGTTCTCACGGTTGCCGAGTTCAGCGGCTTCGATGTCGATACGCGCAAGCTGCTGCCACGGCCCTACGCAGGCATCAACCTTGAAGACATCGCGCCGAATCTTATCAGCGGAGACTTCCCACTGGATGACCGACAGCGCGCCTGCATCATGCAATGGCTGCGGGAAGGCATAGGAATCAACCGGGTGACGGTGGGCGGAGGGAAGACGGCGATGTTTGCCGGAGCCGCTGCATTCATCAAGCACAAATATCCAACAGCGCGTTTCATGTACGTCACGCAGGCTGAGCGCCTTGTCCGGCAGGTGACGCGTGAGATGAAGAAGTTCCTTCCGGGCTGGGACATCGGCCAGTTCGGCGGCGGGGTGCATGACGAGGACGCCAAGGACTTGGTGGTCTGCACGGTGGCGATGCTCAACAAGCATTACAACCGGCTCAACTCCAACAAATGGTTTCGCAGCTTCCTGTGTGTGATGTACGACGAGGTTCACCACGCCTCCTCCAAGACCTCCAAGCGCGTCATGCTGGCCACGGCAGCCTACTTTCGTCTGGGAGCCTCGGATTCCATCAAGGCGGACGACCCGGTGCGCAGCACGGCCATCCACGGGCTGTTCGGGCCGGTCTTGGAAGACATCAATGCGGCTCCGCTCATCGACATCGGTCGGCTGGCCGTGCCGCACGTCTACATCGTGGACATACCCAAGTGGCGAAACCTCTTCCAGAACACAACGCACGTGCCCTACGCACACAGCAAGGCATTCGTGCTCAGCAACGGCGAGTGGGTGCCCGGCAAGTACCTCGGCCCGGTCTTTGAGCGCGACGCGGACGGTGAGATTGTCACGCGCGAGGTCAAAGGCACCGAGCTTGATGACTTGGGTGAGTGGAAGAAGGAAGTGAAGCCTGTGCAGATTCAAGGTATGCACCGCATCGAGATTGACGGCGAGGAGACGGAGGTCGATTCGCGCTGGTGCCTGCTCGACCGCGCCTACGACAAGGCCATCATCCAGTTTGGCCCGCGCAACGACCTCATCGTCGAATGGGCCAAACACTACTCTGACCGCAAGCTGCCGACGCTGGTGGTCTGCACGCGCACGCTGCACATCTACATTCTGGAGGCGCTGCTCAAGGACGCCATCGACCCTGAACTTGTAGACATTCTGTTTGGCTACGATTCGCCTGCGACGCGTGATGAGAAGTTCGAGTGGTTTCGCACCACGCCCGGTTCAGTGCTGGTGACGCCGCTGGTCAAGGAGGGCATCAGCATCAACGAAATCCGGGCCGGGGTCATTGCTGACTACGTGGGTGACTGGGAAGTGGCCAACCAGATTATCGGGCGGTTCATCCGGGCAAAGAAGCGAGACAACCGCGCGGAGATAACTTGGTTCAGGGACATTCAGTACCAAGTTTACCGGAAGGGATTCGACCGCATCTTTGCGCGCCTGCGCGATTTTGAAGGCTACCAGTTTTATCCGGGCTGTGCCGGACCAAAGACTGTGCAGCGAATGCTTCCAATGCTTCCTACGGAAAAAAGTAACGTTGGCAGGCCAACCCGCCAACGCCGTCCGTAACCAGTCCGCGATTCATTGTGCAGTGCGATGCGGAACTGTACCGATGCGGTGCTCAGCGCCGCGCCGTGTCGCGTAGTCTTGCACAGCCTGTGCTCTGCGCTGGCCCGCTTTCCGCGCCATGCCAGTGCGTTGCCCGACCGTGTTGAGCTTTACGCTCCATGCCGCTGCGTGACATAACCATGCCATCACAGTGCTTTACTGTGCGACGCATTACCATGACCTCGCTTCACGCGGCCATCTTTGCCGGTGCCTAGCTCAGCCGAACGATGCCCTCGCAGCGCGTCGCCGTGCTCTGCCTGAGCCTTGCTGTGCTCAGCGATACACGGCTCTTCCCAGCGGTGGACCGCCGTCTGTGCCGTTGCATTACGGACGCGCGGAGTGTGCGTACGTGTTTTGAAGTTGTCTACAAATTTCCGGGTGACAAAATACCGGCATTGCCCGTGGTAGGATTCGCGGGTGTCCTCGCAGGAGAGATAGCCGACCTGCAAGAGACGGCGCAGCACGCACTTGGCAGCGCATTCAGTGACCCACGGGAACCGCTTGGCAAACCGCTTGTAGCTTCCGGCGAAGGAACCCTCCTCCTGCTCGTGATACTCAATCTTGGCGAGGAACACCGCGCCGTTGATGCCGACCTTGCGCGCGATGCGCCGTGAGTACTTGAAGGTGTCGTCACCCTTGAGCTTGTAGAGGCTCTCGTCCTCGACCCAGACTTTCACACAGCGCAGTGACCGGCGGAAGTTGAGGAAGCCAGCAGCCCTTGCTTCATGCAGCAGCTTGCGGGTCTGACGTTCAGCGATGCCCAGTGCCTTGCCGAACCGGGCCACGGTGTCGTACTCGTAGGGGGTCTGGTAGCGTTTGCGCTTGTTGCGCGTCCACGCGACGATATGAAAGACCAAGGCCGAGAGCCTGATGCCGTGCTCTTTGGCGATGGAGCCGAAGAACCGGACCTCATCGTTGACTGTCCGGTCGTGACTGACCACCCGATTCTTTTCCAACCACTGCTCTTCGCTGCGGTCGATTTCCGTGTCGTTGACCATGCAGGATAGAACGCGAAAATTAAGTACTGAGTGTAGACAGAAAAGTGGGTGTAGCAAAAGTGCCGCTTCGGTAGCAGAAGTGCCGCTCTGAATAGCAAAAGTGCCGTTATGAAGTAGCAAAAGTGCCGCTTACTGGAGCAAAAGTGCCGCTTCCATATCCCGTGTACAGAACCCGTGGAGTGGAACCCGCAGACATAAGCCTTGGGAGTACTTCGTCTGCGACGCTTCGCGCCGCGAGACGGAGGTTCGCCTTCGGCTTTTTGGAAACTTGTCGGCAGACTCAAAACCTGTTCTTTTGGAGCGTGAGTTCGTTGAACACGAATCCTGATTACATTGCAGCGATGCACTGTGGGTGTCCTGAATGCGAAAAGATTCAGGTGGAGATATTTGAAAACTGGAGACAGGTGTGTTTCCTGACAGCACGCAAGCTGGTCGATGAACACACCGGTCACAAGTGGACGGTCAAGCGGAGGAGAAAGCCAAAGCAGATGGAAATGGCTTTCACCGGTTCAGGCAAGCACTGCTGGAGGTTTGAAAACGGACATCTGGGTACAGACGCCAACGCGGTGAGGAGACTCTCGGAAGCCCTCATGGAAGATTGTCTCGTAAGCAGCACCGGTATGCGCCAGTCCGTAGTTAAGGCGTGAAGCTTGAGCAAACCGACGTTTTCAATGTCGCTCAGAAAGCCCAGTTCCGCTTTGACTGTTTCTTCGGTCAGGGAAACGGAGACTGGGTTTCTTACGTCGGTGATGGGGTAGACGACCTCGACAGCCTCATTGAAGTCATCAACATGGGGACTCAGCGGGATGCCAAGTTCCTGTGTGACGTGGGTGCCCAGTACAACGCCATGCGTCCTTTTGACTTGGAAGACCTTTACCGCATCCGTGCCCAGTTCATCGTGTTCTATGGCACGGTGGCGAAGCCAAACGCCTACCTCGGCACTCCAGTAGTGTCCAACCCAATACCGTGAACGACGAACCTGAAGACCAGTTGCCGGACGGAATGGAGCCAAGCCCAGAGGATTTGGTTCAGGCGTACTCGCCCTTGAGTGACCGGCGGAAGGAACTCGACGCGCATCTCAAGAGGGCTGTCCATGACAAGGTGTGGTACGTGCTCAACGCGCGCATCGGTTACGAGGCTGATTTCTCAGACCAGTCCAACCGGGCATACCTGAAGTCAACCTATCCGTGGCTCCACGATGTCAGCGATGGTCTGGTCGGTTTTGATGAGGACAAGTTCGACGCGGAGAAGGGCACCTTTGACCGGTGGCTGGACTCCATCGACCCGGACGAGTTCGAGGCGTTTCTGGCTGACGCGGCCAACGCCAAGGAAGGGGAGTCGCTGGACGAGGATGGTGCGCACGAGTTGGAGCAGAAGGAAACGCAGCGGTGGCTGGACGAAGAAGGCGGCAGTGACTTGCGCGACGCGCTGCACAAGAAATTTGAGGCGAAGGACTCGTACTTCCAGTTCGTCATCGAGCAGTTGAAGCCCGCCGACTTCTGGCACTTCTTTCAGCAAATCGAGATGTGGCCGGAGCGTGAAGTGGACAGCATCTACATCGACGAGGACGCGGTGGCCGCACTTGTGTCCGAGGAACTCGTCCTGTCACGGATGAACGCAAGCACGCGCCTGCGCTGGGGCCAGACCAAGCGGCGCAGCTACCGCAAGTTCGCGCAGGTTGCCTTTACGGCGGCGCTGGCGGATGCCGTGAAGCTGGAGCGGGACGCGATGCTGGACCAGAAGTTCAAGAGTATGCCGCTGGAGGCGGTGGAGAGCGTTTACCTGCGGCTGGTGCCGGACACGAGCAACCTGCACCCCGGCGTGCCCAAGTGGACCAACAGCAGGCTCGATTACGGCAGTGACAAGGAGTGGTTCGTCACGTGGGATTTGTCGGAGGAGGACTGGAAGAGCCACTGGGCCATCAAGGAGAACATCCGGGAGACGGCCACGAAGATGGGGGCGATGCTGGGTGTGCCTGCCCTGCGCCGCTGGAAGCCGCCAGAGTCGCCCAACCAACTCAAGCTGCGTCTGCCGCGCCGGACGCGCACAGAGGCCGACCACGCGCGGGCGCTGGCCATTGTGGACCGTCTGCTCGAAGCCAAGAAGCCGAAGCAGTCGTCCCTGCCGCTGGAGCAGCCCGACGTTGACCCTGCGGACATCGACCCGTCGCAGTTGGTGCAGATGTCCTACGGCGACGAGAAGCACGTTCACGAGAATCCGCTGTTCCGTGTGATTCGGGTCACGTCCGAGGTTGCGCTCAAACGCTACATGGGCCACGCCAAGGTGCCGCCCTACAACTGGCAGGTGGGTGATTACTTCCTCATCTTCCCGCAGGGGCGCACGGACCCCTACTACTGGGTGCGCAATGACCGCGACAACATGTTGTCCAACGTGCCGGAGAACATGCGTGAAGAGGTCGAGCGGGTCATCCTCAAGCATTACCGGAAGAACTTTCACGCGGAAGACCCCAACGACAGTCCTGACTACGACCTGCTCTGGCCGATGTTCAAGCTGGGTGGCCGCTCGCCGATGCGCCACATCATTCGCAAGCACGTCAACCTGAGTGACGAGAACACGTCAGAGTTCGCGTTCCACTACGGCATCCACCTGTTGGCGATGGGCCGTTGGCGCTCCGCCCTGAAGTATCTCGACATCAAACCGCAGGATGCCACGTCGCAGGGCTATGTGATTCGCGTCACAGACTGGGACGCCCTGACGGGTTCCCTGTTTGCTGACACGCGCGACAGCGACCACCGCAAGACGGCGGAGAAGGTGTTCAGCGGCGAGGCGCGCGACTGGTTCTGGGAGCATCAAGCTTACGTGGACCCGGAGGAGGTCGCGGAGAACTTGAACGATGAGGAGTGGAAGCTGGTGCGCGCCCACATGAATTACATGACCCTCTATCCGAATGGAACGGATGAGGAGGCGGTGGTCATGCAGCCGTCTGTCTTGGCGAAGTACACCAATGACGAAATCGTGGAGTGGATTAAGCATCAGGACGACTACGACCCGGACAATGAGCTTGATGAACTGCGCAGCGCACTCAAGCGCATTGCGGCGGAGGTCGAAATCGACAGCATGGAGTCCGGGATGTACAACGCGGCCACGGATGCCATCGAGGATGCGCTGGGCAGCAAGGGCAAATGGGTTGTGCAGGACGGAAAGAATCTGCTCGAATTCATCGTGCCTTGGTCGAAGATTGTCAGGGTCTACGAAGCATACCGGAAGGCCAACGCCGACTGGTTCAACGGCGGCGTGTGGTACCTGCTGATGGACGCGAACGACAAGTTCGAGTTCAGTGACGACTTCAGCAACTACGGCAAGAGCTTTGGTGAGGCTGTCAACAAGCCGGACAGCGGATGGCACGAGCACGCCAGCTTCTACCTTGGTGAACTGCCGGAGACAGAGCCGCCGTCCGACCCGAATCAGCCGGAGCTTTCACTCGACGAACCGACAACACCGACCCAGCCGAATGAATCCCTTGCGATTAGTTGAAGCCCTGCTGTGTGAAGCATACAGCTACGGCTGCGCGATGATTGACCTGCCCGACCAGCAGGGCGACCACATCATTCAGTGGGGCCGCGCGAACATCCTGCCGGAGCATCTGTATACGGACTCGGAGCAGCCGGACGACTTCGGCTACGAGAACCACCCGCACATCACGGTGAAGTACGGCCTGCTGGGTCAGGACGTGCCGCCGGAGCTTTACAGCATCGTCAAGCGCACGCAGCCGTTTCCGGTTTATCTCGGCGTCATCACGCTCTTCCGCAACGACAAGTTCGACGTGGTGAAGCTCGACATCGAGTCGCCGGGCCTGCGGCTGCTCAACGGACAAATCAGCCAGTTGCCCAACGAGGACAAATATCCGAACTACCACCCGCACTCCACGGTGGCTTACGTGAAGCCGGGCACCTGTGACCATCTCGAAGGCGTGGACCTGTTCGACGTGGATGGTGCGCCGAGTGCGGAGTTCATCGCCTACGGCATGAAGTACAAGGGGCCGTCGATAGAGGGAGCGGATGATGACGTGGGGCGTGCGGCGGAGACGTTCCTGTTCACCAAGAAATCGCCGGTACAAAGGCCAGCGGTGCCGGAGCAGGTGCGCGAGTCGCTGGAGAATTTCAACTGGCATTTATCCGGTGACGGCACCACGGCATACATCGACTGGATGCAGGTGCCGCGCAGTCAGCGCAGACAGGGTGTCGGCAGCAGGGCGTATGCTGAGTGGGAGAGCCAGTTGCCACCGTCTGTTCGTGTTATCAGGTTGATGGCCGCAGACGCAGGTGATGGTCCGTCTGACGAATTTTGGAAGTCGCTAGGATTCGATTATGACGTGCAAGGCGAGGACTGGGAGTCGGTGGATTACGAAGCTCGTCAGATGATGTCAAAGCCACGCAATGTGGTTGAAGACCTGTCAGACGACATCGCCAAGGAAGCGGCCAAGGCAGAGAAGCCGAAGTCGCCAGAGCACGCGGAGGCTGGCAACTACAAGAAGGGCCACGTCAACGTGCAGGGGATGGAAATCACCATCGAGAACGCGAAGGGGTCTACACGCTCCGGTGAGGACAAGAGCGGCAAGAAGTGGTCGGTGATTCTGCCCGCACACTACGGCTACATCGCCAAGGTCGGCGGTGAGACTGGTCCGCGCGGCAAGGACAAGGACCACATCGACGTTTACATCGGGCCGAAGCCGGAGGGCATGATGGTGTTCGTCGTCAACCAGCACCACAAGGAGGGTGGCTTCGACGAGCACAAATGTATGCTCGGTTTCGACAACAAGGACGAGGCCGTGGCGGCGTACGACAGCGCGTTCTCCAACGGCCTTGGACCAAAGCTGCGCAACTCAGTTGTGTCTACGACAATGGACACCTTCAAGATGTGGCTCAAGCTGGGTGAGACGAAGAAGGAGTTCAAGCCGCTGAGCGAATCAGAGGACGACGAACAGCCGCGCCCGGAGGAACTGGTTCAGCAGATGAAGGGGGACATCTACTACGTCGAGAATCCGACGCGCGGGCGTGACGGGCAGGTCGCTTACGTGGACAAACACTGCCTGTGGGCACCGGAGAAAGTTCTGATGACCTACGACTGGGCGAGACAGGTTGCCGACTACATGCTCAAACGCTACGGCATGGAGGCCAAGGTCATGGTTGATGTCGGAGAGTCATTTCCGTTCGCTTCAATGTCCTTTCCTGTGGAGCCTTCCACGCTGAGCCGGTTCTTACACAGCAGCCGCAAACGCCCGTCCCGGACGATTTTGTAGTTAAGCTGCGTGAGTATTCAGAATCTCAAAGAGAATGCCGTCTACGAAAGGCTCCCGGAAGCCTTAATCAGTCTGGATGAGCGCGGCTTGATGCAGGCGGTCATTGGTGGGTACCAAGACCGGCTGGAAGACCTGCGCTCGTACGGCAACAAGCTCAATGACTTCTTCACGCCGCTGGCGCTGCCGGACCCGACCAACAACGTGGTGCTGGTGGACTTGCAGTCCGACCAAGGAAAAGCGTATACACGGTCGCTGGAGATTTTCGACACCACGCCGGAGGATGGCACCGCCGCCCTGACCACGTGGGCCGCACGCCAGCTTGGTCTGGAAACCACGGAGATTGCCAACGTCCGCTATGGCCGCGACCTGCTGCGGGTGGTGGACGCCAACATTCTCGACTATCTGGCCGCAAGCATCGGCGCAGTGCTCTATCAGTCGGCGCTCATCTCGGATGCGGACTTGGCGGCGGCGCACGGCCTTTTGGTGCAGACGTATTTCCCGCGCCTCAAAATCAAGGGCACGGCCAACAGCTTCGAGTATCTGGGCCGCATCCTCGGTTTCGATGACGTGCGCTACACGCCGCTCTGGAGCCGGGTCAGCCCGCGCAAGCCGGAGGACATCGGCAATCCGCTCAACGACCAAGACTTCTCGCTCACGCCGGACTTCTATCCCCGGCAGGAACTTGGTCCCTACTACAATCCGCTCAAGCTCGATGACGGCCCGTTCTACACGTGGACCGGCACGGTCAGCAATGGAACTGGAGCCACGGACTTCTACACCACAGCCATCAACGGCTTCAGCCCGTTCGTCACGGTGGGCCTGCAAGGCAGCATCAACGGCACGAACCTGCCGGGCATCGTCGGCGGCATCGCGGTTCATCCGACAGACGGCTCGTACGCGCTGACGGGTGGAAATCCGTATACGAAGGCAACGGTTGAGCCGCTGGGCAGCAGCTTCAAGTTCACAGCGGTTGCAGACGGCGAGAGCTTCAACGGACTCTACGTCAACATTACGACGGTCAGCGGAACGCTGAAGGTGGTCCACATCACTGACCGGCTCAGTTCCATCAAATACCGCAGCAGCTTCTTCGACTTGGGGCTGACGGCGGACATGGACAAGATTGAGGAAATCTTCGGCTCCAGCGCCAGCAAGCGGAACAAGGATTTGGCCGCAGGGCTGGTCACGCCGGACGGCCCGGCAGTGTCACC
>Ga0181337_1000110_pt1 | contig 11264 bp, 18 predicted proteins | sample Sp13VDMM15DD_FD_168302 | JGI IMG/M metagenome (GOLD analysis project Ga0181337, IMG submission 168302) | Freshwater viral communities from Lake Michigan, USA - Sp13.VD.MM15.D.D | ecosystem: Environmental > Aquatic > Freshwater > Lake | place: USA: Michigan | collected 2013-04-23 | reverse complement strand
TGTGCTCTTCCGATCTGGGGGACACACAAAAATTTTCCCGGCCTGTCCCGCATATGCTTGACAGAAACCGGGATGTGTGCTAGGGGTTAGGGGCGGGGGATAGTCGAAGGAAACCGAGTTTTCTCCGACACGGAAACGACAGACCCGCCCGGAACAAATTCCGTTGCGTCAAGCGGGTTAACATCATCAAACAAAAATTCTCTACGATAAGCAACATCCATTTGCATCAAGGTAGTGCATCGAACAAAAGATGCACCAGTCCGGCAATGATCCATAGAGTAAAAAGTAGAAGCCATTTTGCGTTTCCTTTCGGTGGTGGTGAATCGGTGAATGAATTATAAACCGAATCAAGGGTGCGACACAAGCGTTTTCCGACAAATTTTGTATGCCTTTTTGCTGGCATCAAAAACAATGCAGTGAGTCCACGCCCACGACACGCCGTAAAGTTCCGCCGCTTTTGCTTCCGCTTGTTGAATCGTTTTCATGGTGCGCCTTTCGTTGGTTGATTGGAGCACCAATTATAACACAAAAAAAGCGGGGCCGTCAAGACCCCGCAAAACCAACGCACCAACACACCAGAAAACACCTACCAAATTCCAAGCGCCGGACGCACCACGAAATTAGACCCCCAGTTATGCACCCAGTGAATGCACGAAACCTGATTCTTTCGCGCCGTGAAAAGTCCCGCCATTGCCAGCGCATGCGGGAGTACTAGCATGTTCACGCTGTTGCTTCCGGTTCGTCGGTTTCGGTCGGTCCGCCTTCGGGCGCGATGCCGATGGGGATACGGCGATCACCCGACACCGCCCACAATTGCCCATCCACCGTTTCAACCTTATCAACTTTTTCGGTCAAGCAAACGCGCGCGACGTTCGCAAGGTTTTGATGCGGGAATTTCTTCGATTTCGTTGCCATGTCAATTTTCCTTTCGTGTTCGCGCTAAAAGATCATCGATACGGCGGTGCGCTAAATCCGCCGCTTTGTGCGCCGCATCCGCGACGCTCCGAGAAACTGCCAAGTCTGCCTTGATACCGGCATACACTCCGACCGCCGCGCCAATGCTCACGACAAGCTGAAGCATAAAAGATGGGGTTAGAAATTCCTCCATTATTGCGGCCCGTATCCAAGTCCGTCGCCGCCAGCGTTTCCGCCCGAGTCATTTCCGCCCCCGCCGTAAACCTGCGCGGTTTCTGCCATAACTTGAGCGTCGATATTGTCCACCGTGACGGGAGTATAACCCCCGCCGGTAATCGATACCTGTTGATCCGCGATAGCGTCCGGCATTGTCACGGCGGTATTTTCGATTTGCGAATTCTCGAACGCCATTGTCGGATTTGATGGCAACGGCGCCGCGCTGAAAAAATTCGTGTAGATATCGCGAGTGAAATTAACTGCGCGATTTGCTTGGGAAAGCGTACCAACGCCCGGAATCATCGAAATCCCGCGTCCGACATTCGCGTTAAAAAACGCGACGTTTTCGGCATACTCCGATGGTGTCATGGCGCGTGACGGGGTGTTATTCCCGGCGCCGGGCGGTTCGTAGGCGGCACGAACGGGGTTAGGGGCTACTGTACCCCCGCCGCCGGTCACGCGACGCACTCCGGCGCTATTTGCGGGCACGGCGGTCGCGCCTGTAACGTCCGTTGGGGTGGCGCTTGCGTCCGTTGGTTTTGCCAGATATTTGGCGACCAGAAACGCGACCGCCCCAAGCGCAATTTTTGATTCGATCAACATGGCGATTAATCCACAATCGATTGCACGCTCATATTTCGCGTGTAACCATCATAGAAATAACCGCCGCTCGCGACAAGATCATATGCCTCGTCGCGCGTTGCATACCAGTTATCGATTCCGCGCGCCAAATTCTGCGCATCCGCCATCGAACCAATTCCCGACAAAGAATCGGGAGTACCGCCGATGGGCGGCCCGAAGTTGAAAAATTCAGTCACGCCCGCGTATGCCGTTTGGGGTATTGACGCGACCGCATCAACCGCGCCACCGACGAACGCGGAAACGTTATCGAGTGAACGCCCGACAGAATCGGCGGCATTTTCTCCGACCTTGTAAATGCGCCATGCCGCATATACCGCGACCGCGCCCGCCGCTATCATCAAATAGCCTTGCATTTTGTCCGCTGAAACAGTCATGCTAATACACCCCCAAAGTTTGAAAATGTCGTAATGCTTTGCGCTACGTTCCATTTTTCCTGCGTGAACATCTCCCATTCAGCGGGAAGTTTTCCGACCGCCGCCGATATGTTTCCACGCAACACAAAATCATAAGCGCCGCGCCGCTTCAAAAGATCAATCGCGGCAGCATCTTGCGCGGATGGCGAAAAGCTGCCATACTTTTTGATCCCTCCCAAATCTTTCCAAGTGGTGCGAGTGATTTGATAACCGCCCGCCGCAGTGGTTAGGCGCCCGTCAGCGCGACGAATTCCCTTCCATGGTCCGAGTATGGCGGGGTGATCGCCAAAACTCCCAAACTGCCCGCCACCGACAAGCGCGGTGTAATCATCCGACGATTCGCCCTGCCGGATAAGCTGCAAAAACGCAACCAAATTTATGGCCGAATAATCGGCGGGGTTTGATGGCGCGGAAACTTGTGGCAATTGCATGGGGTAATCCGGAAATGCTAGGGGGAAAATAAAATCCGTATCCCCATAATATTCCACAATCGGCGGGTATGTCAATTCTTCCGAAAATGGCAAGTCGACCGATTCGGTTGCCGGGTGCAGTTGCGCCGCTTCGGTGCGTCCGCTGAAGGCAAACGCGCCGATACCCGCAAGCGCGGCAACGGCGGCAATTTTCCGGTTCACCGCGCGAAACCCGAAACGGTTACCGTATCGTTCGAAGTCGGCGGGGTGTTGAAAACGTAAATGATTTGGAAGTTTTCCGCATTGCTCGGAATTGGCAAATCTTTGAAACGCACAATACATGCCCAACTATTCGCCGGCCCGAGTTGCTTCCATTCGGTAAAAGCGGTGTCGTGAAAAGTAGTGGGAGAGTTATACGACAAACCGTTGCGGATAACTATGGGCGGCGAAATCGTAGTATTCGCCAAGTCACGGAAGCGCCCAAAAACTTGCATAATTTCGGGCGCGGTCGCGTTTGTGACTTTGTTGTACAAAACCGCGTCGAGCAAATGAAACCCATAAGGCACCATAATGCTGGTATTGACGTTTGCCGCAGTCGAACTGTTGATAGTAGGCAAAGGAATCCCATTGCGTCCCAAAGAGTTATTAATCGTGAGCGAATTTCCGCGCCCAAGATTAAATTGAATTTTCGGGCGGAAAAGTGCCGCCGTATAGTTGTCATGGTAAATGGTAATACCGGAAAACTTCCCGCGCACTTCCATCCCGGGAATCAACGGCACCGATTGTTCAGGATCAGTATTCCCAAACGAAATGCGCGCCGGGAAATCCACAATGTCAACCTGGAAGAAATCACCGGCAATTGTCGGGAAGTGTTCACCGTAAGTGCGATCAACGTTTTGCAAAATGCTATGCCGCGTCAGCGCAGGCACTCCAAATTGCGCGGTCGAAAGCGGATCATTTGGCAAGCCATTATCATTCATATCAAAACCCCATAATGTCGTGAAAAACCAAAACTTGCGGGCGCCGCGCCTTCGCAAGTAACCACCAATTGCACGCGCGCCGCCGCACTCGGAATAGTAACCCCGTTTTTAGATAAACGGAAGTTCCAAAGAATACCGCCCGACGCATCTACCGGGTCATGAATGTCCGGATAATTCCATCCGCGATTCGCATAAACAAAACCATCTTTTGGCAAGTTACTAGGACCGACAAGTAACCCGCCATCTGCGCGGTAAAACTCCAACGCAGAAAAGAACGGTCCGGGGTCTGCCGGATTGTTCACGTAAATAACGGATGTCAGATTGAAAAAGCGAGTGCGCGGGAATATCGGGAAATTGACTTGCAAAGTCCCGCCAAGTTGCACTTCAAAAGTAGGCAAAGGAATTTGGACAGCGGGCGATACATACTGATTGAATGCGCGCGGTTCACGCGAGATATACACGGTCAGCAAATACGGCACCGATGGCGTCAAACCCCCAAGCAAATAATTGTCGTGAAACAGCGTGAATCCGCCGAATGGCATATTCAATTGGAATCCGCTAGACAATCCTACGCTTTGCGAATCGTCCGACAAATTGAACGAAACGCGGCACGGCAAATCTACGGATTCGACGTAGAAAAACATCCCCTCGTATTGTGGGAATGTTTCTCCATTCGTTCTATCCTTGCGCAAGTCGATAGTTATTCGACCAATGGGCGCTTGCCCGTATTGCTTGGATTGTCCCGCACTCCAGCCCATGAATTCCGCCCCTTATTTGTTCGGGGCGAAAAGCAGCCACAAAAGCCCGACAACGCCAATGCCGACCGTGAGCTTGTCCGTTGTGCTGGAATATTGCATCCACTGTTGGAGCTTGTTTCCGCTTGCGGCATTCGCTTCGGCAACGCGGTATTCAGTTTCCGCCTGCGACGCGGTGCGTTTCACCGTGCCTACTGCGGTGCCAACATTGCGCGCCAAAAGCGTGACATTGTTCGCAATATTCCCGATGGCTCCCATTAGGCCATTTGCAGTATTGAAAATTGATCCCGCCGACGATTGCATATCGGTCGAAACAACCGCCGGAGAATTTGCAATGCCTTCCAACGCAATTTCCGACGCGGTGTAATTCGTCCCTTCAAAAACCGCCGCGTTATACATTTCGTCGGTGAATACCGGGATGTCCTGATAAGCGGGGTTAGCGGCAATATAGTTTGCAGCTTCGGATTCGCCCGCGCTACCGTCGCCGTTATCCCATTCGTCAAAAAATGCTGCCATGTTATCCCCCAAGTTGTCCGACAAAATAAAGCGCCCGCGCGGTTTCTTTTTGCCGATTGATTCCGACCCCGCCGATATTGCTAACTGCGTCGGCGGGACGCGCGGCATTTCCGGAAGTCATGCCGCCCGCCACCGTGCCGGTGACATAACCGGCAGTCCTGCCGGGACCACCCTTTGCGAGTTTTGCGGCAACCGGAATTTCTCGCGTTTTGCGCCGCTTTTCGGTGTCACCGAATGGATAGCGGACACTGCCGAAAGCGGATACCCCGGATTCGGCAAGCGCATTGTTGACGACATAATTGGCGCCGTTCTTTTCGGTGACTTTTCGCACACTCCCGAAACCGCGCGGATTGACACCTAAACCGAAGTCCACATTTTGTGCGTCGGAGAATGCCATAACCGATTCGCCATCGGAGTAGCCTACTGGTTCAAAACTTTTCGAGTAATCCATGTAACCCCCAAGTGAATCAAAAACGGGCGCGGTTTTAAGCGCGCCCGTTTGTGCCGAAACGGCGCCGATTAACCGGCGTTACCGGAAATCAAATCCACGCCCTCAAGGCTGGAAATTTCCAAAATGCAAGCTGCCGTGGTGTCCACCAAAAGGAAGGTATCCGCGCTGGATGGAATCGGCCAGAATTCCGAGTACCGCACCCCAAGCTGCCCGGAGTCCGCAAAATCGATGATGTACTGTGCGACCATCAACGATTGCCCGTAACTGGCCTGATTCAAGGCCAGCAAATCAGCGGCAACCATGTCCACGCGGGTATCCCCCGCCCGCTGGACGCGGAAACGGGTAACCAGGGTGGCATCCGGTTCTTGGGTGGTCGCGTTCAGTACGCGGATTGACAGCGAACGCAGCCGGTTGCCAGTGTTCAGCTTGACCTGTTGTCCGTTGCCCGCGCCCGCAATGGTGACAAAAAGCCCGTTGCGTTTCGCGTACCATGCCGGTGACGGGGTGTTGCCATCCGCGTCGCGCATTTCCTGGTAGTCAACGACATACACGGACGCTTGCATGTTCACGTAAGCGGCAACCCCGGCGCCGGTGAACATATCGGACAGCGCACCCCATTGGAGCCGAAGCTGGTTGTTCGAAATGCCGATGTCGGTTTTAAGCATGGAATCTTTGGGACGCATCATATCCATGATGGCGCGGTCAAAAATCCACGTTCCGATCACCGGGTAACTTGCTACCGCAGCAGCAGTCGGGTTTGTGTTCGTCGGGCGGTTGCGCCGCGTTTGAATCATGGATTGCAAAATCTGGTGACCAGAAACGCTGTCCATTGTCACATTCGAATTCAGCACCCAGTCTGCGCGACGCAAAAAGCGCGCGACAGATTCCGCCCGCACGGCGGTATAAAGGGTGGTAACGTTGACGTTGCCGGTCAGGCGGACAATTGCCGATTCCAAATGCGGACCGCGCGGCAAATCGACAACGACTTGCGTGTTGTCTTGCGAGAGCGGGTAGGTGCCGACTTGGCGATAACCCCGCGTTTGATTTGACCCGACGAAACGGGGTTTTGCCATGGCTGTTTTCTCCTACAAAGTTGCGAACGATTCCGGCGCCGATTTACGACGAGAAATAATTCTTGTTGATAACGGCGCCAACGGCAGGCACTTGCGAGATCACGAGAATGGCGCCCGCCACTTTCAGCGTGAACATTAGGAAATCTTTGATATCGCCCATGGAAAACCCCTTTCAAGGATAGTGAAAATCAATCAATTTGGTCGAAGCAGTTAAATTCTTCAACCGCCGCCGAACCGGAGACTAACAGCAAATAATCGCCAGTGTCAAGCGGTTTTGAAAAAATTTCGTCACCATGCCCAAAGTCCGCGCAAATCATACGCCCGTCGTCGCGCGATAACCGGAACATATAACAGTGTGCGCATTGTGTCCGCACATTTGGCGGCAGCATTTTGGGACGCTGTGAAATCAACCGCAAATAAACATTCTGGTGACGCACCCGGCGCGGTATCAAATTATTGTCGCCGTTTGCGTGTCCGAAAATGTCCGCCGATTCGTCAACAAAAACGAATATCGGCCGGTCCGGTTCACCGCGCGCAGCAAAAAGGTATTCAAGAAACGCTGTCTGATCCGTGAATACTTTCGCTTCGCGCGGCCAGTCACCGCCCGCCGTTGCAGTTTGTACGGGGTCATATACCGCCAAATCGTAACCCGCATTTGCGAGTAGTCGCGCATGATGCCGCGCGAGTGTAGTTTTGCCGCTTTGCGTCACCCCTACAAATAGGGTGTGAACGCGCGCGTCAATCAGCGTTTGAATTTTGTTTTGACCCATGACAGCGCCAAATTGAAACGGGTTTTCACGGTCGGTTTTTGGAGTCGCGCCAGCGTATAACCGCCTAGCACCAAAACCAGATTCCATGCCGGTGGAATTTCAGTAATGTTTGTGGTCTTGAAATAATCACGAAAAGCATTCTTGACCGGCATGACTTCCTGCGGTGCCGGAATCCAATCATCCCCAAGCGCCAAATGGCCGACATTAAACCAAAGGTTTGCCGCAGTCTGTCCAAGCGTTTCATAATCTACCAGTTTTTGCGCCGCCGCTTGCGGTGCCAAAACGGGCGCGGGTTTTGGGGGTGGCGGTGTCACGCCGTTTAGGCGCGCGGCAATTTCGGCATTCGAGGGGCGCCCGCGCTTGCGTTTTTGCGGTTCCAATTGTTCGCCGCTTTCCACTGGCACTTCCCGCGCTATCGGGGCGCTAGTGTCGATAGTTTCGGGCGATTGGTCAACGGGGGCGCTTTGTGCTACCGTATCGGGTGACTGCGCGGTGTCGGAAGAATCCGCCCCCGCCGATGGTGGAACATCGGCAGGGGTTGTGGGCATTGCACCCGAAACGGATTCGTCGGACTTTAACACATCCTTTGAAAATAAACCCATGGCAAAAAACCCCTATATAGACAAAGCCAAAGAATTGAAACGTTTAGGGGTCATATCTTATGACTTGCGTTCAACATTATCAAGTGCTCAAAAGGGAAACATTACCCGCCAATATGAGAAATACGGCGGATTCATAGAAAACCCCCATTTATTCCACGCGCCACACGTTAAAACGAAATCCGCCAAGTCTCTGAAATCATCGGGATATTTAGTCACCCCAAAAGGTCGCGCAATTATTCCGCTAAAAGGTAATTCAATCGCCCGTATATCCGCATCCGGTGAAATCCGTTTCGAGAAACCGGGAGAGAAATCGCGGACACTATTACGGCGCGGAAATGAAACATTCTTGGAACGCCTAAAGCGCGCCATGAATCGTAAGCTGGCAAATAATCAAATGGTGACGGTAAAGATTGGCGATAATTCGCCGTTCAATAAATCGCGGTTTTCTAGTTATGCGGAACTGTATTTCTATTTGCAAGATTTCGAGCCCGACGACGACGACCCCGACGCAAACGTTTGGCCGTTTATGCAAATAGTCGAAATCACCGACTACAAACCAAAGCGCCAGAAAAAGCAGACTAAAAAGAATTACGAAAAAGGTACACCGACCCGCACACGTAGGCGCCGCAAATGAAAAAGCAGAAAAAAGAGTTAGCGGTTTTAGATTTTGAAACCGACCCGTTTTTATACGGGAGAATCCCGGCGCCGTTTGTGGCCGGACTTCGCATAGGAAACGATTACCGCGCATTTTGGGGCGCCGATTGTGTTGATGCGGTAATTCGATATCTGGACGATATCAAAACCCCGCTAGTAATCTATGCCCATAACGGCGGGAAATTCGATTACTTTTTCATGCTGAAATATTTGGAGAATCCCATAAAGGTAATTGGCACACGCATTGCCAAAGCAAAAATGGGCATCCATGAATTGCGCGATTCTTATTCAATTATTCCCGTACCGCTTTCAGCCTACAAAAAGGATGATATTGATTACCGCCTAATGGAGAAGGATAAACGCGATGCACACCGGGAAGAAATATTGCGCTACCTTAAATCGGACTGCGATTATCTCTATGATTTGGTATCGGAATTTAGGGGAAGATTTGGCGACAAATTGACGATAGGCGCGACAGCCATTAATGAATTGAAAAAGTTGCACCCATTTGACGCGCAGAATGCAAGCCATGACGAATTTTTCAGACCATGGTTTTTCGGCGGGCGCGTGGAATATTTCGAGCATGGCGTATTAAAAGGAAAATGGAAAGTCTACGACGTGAATTCTATGTACCCGGACGTAATGAAAGAATACTCGCACCCGACAGGCGCCAAATACCGCCAGCAATACGGGGGCGAAATTACCCGCGCCGGCAATATCAAAGGTATGACGGAATACCCGATTTATTTTGCAACAATCGAATGCGACAATCATGGCGCGTTTCCGACCCGCATTAAAGGGGAATCACTTCGGTTCGATATCCCCCATGGGGAATTTAACGTAACGTCGCACGAATTGAAAGCGGCATTGGAAACCGGCAGGGTTTCTAATGTGAAAGTCAAGCGGGTTTTGTTTCCGGAAAACGTCATTTCATTTGGCGATTTCGTCGATAAATTTATCGGGGAAAAAATTGCCGCCAAAAAATCGGGCGATAAGGTGGCAGAATTGTTTGCCAAATTAATCGCCAATAGTGCATACGGGAAATTCGCCCAAAATCCGGACCACTTCTATACATATTTCATACAGGCACCGGGCGAAGAAATACCCGATGGCGATTACGAGATTTACATGGTCCACGATTCCGGCGCCCGACTATGGCGCAAACCCTCGGAATCCATGGTGTATTTCGACGTTGCAACCGCCGCCAGTATTACGGGCGCTTCCCGCGCCGTGCTCATGCGCGGATTGACTGCCGGGAAACGCGTGGTTTATTGCGATACGGATTCGATCATCTGCGAATCGTTGCCGCTTACGCTGTCAGAAACGGCGCTAGGCGCGTGGAAATTGGAAGGCGAAGGGGATAGCCTAGCAATTGCCGGAAAAAAGCTCTATGCACTTCGCAACGGTTCCAAGTGCGTCAAATCGGCACATAAAGGGGCGCTACTGTCGGACAATGAAATTTTCCGCATAGCGCGGGGTGGCGTTGTCGGGTGGAAAAATGATGCTCCGACTTTCAGCTTGTCTAAAGGGGTTTCGTTTATTGATAGAAAAATTCAATCGGCGGAAACGAAAAAAGCGGCAAAGAAACGCGCATAATTCAGTTGCCGCCGATTTTGGCGGTTAACCTGAAAGAAACGTACCATGGCAAAGTCTACCAAAACCCCCGCGCAGACCAACGACGAATTGCAAGCCAAAGCGGATACCGGCGCCGCAGAACAAAATGCGTCCGACGAATCGGCGCAGAACATGGCCGGCGCAGAATCGGACGCGGCAAGCGAATCGGACGCGGCAACTGCGGACCAGAAAATTTCGGTTGCCAAAAAGATCACCGTTGCCAGCGTTTACGGGGTGATCGACGCGACCAAGCTGCCCGCGCTTTTCACCGGAGACATCGAAAACCCCGTCGCGAATCCGAATCCATGGAAGCGAATCTGCCGGATTTCCGGCTTCGCAACCGGAACGAAATCGGGCATGACACAGTACGGCCCATGGACAGCGTTTGTAGGCGACTTCGCTGGAGTGAACGTCGATACCGGCGAAATCACCATGGGGAAAACCTGCCTGATTCCCGGCGCCATGGGTGAAGCGTTGGTGGAATCGTTCGCTGAACTGTCCAAGTCAACCGATAGCCCAAAAATGCGTTTCAGCGTTGACGTTCTGGTCAAGCGGAATGCGCGCGAACCGGCAAAGAAATATGACTACAAAGTCATGCCGGTTTTGGAAGCGAAGCTCACCAGCCCCGCCATTGCCCTTTTGGGCATGGGCTAACTGTGGACTACGGGACGTTACGCGTCCCGGCTGACTCGCCCCGGTTCGCCCGGGGTGAAACACCGATACACTTTTACACCGAAAGAAACCCAAATGACAATACACGAAATTCTTGCGCAGTCTGCGCGCATCCTGACCAGCGGGCAAATGCCGACGCGGGAGCAATTGGAAATCATGCAAGATACCGCGCGATTTCTGGGCATGATGGGGACGCAGTTGAACATGCGCGCTGCGACTATCCGCGACGCTGAAAGCATCAAGGAAATGAAAGCGGACGCGCGGCGGTGCGCCGAACTGGCGGAAATCTATCGCGCCGAACGGATGCAAGCGGTTTCCGTTATCAATGATGCGCGGGAATTGCTCCCGGAAATGATGCGGTTTTTGAATGAGCAGGACGCGCGATTGATGGCGATTTTGGGGCGTGACTAAGTGGTGTTCGCCTTGATTTTGCTGGCGGTCGGACTGATAGCAATTGTCTGGTGGACTTTTAGGGGTCTATAGGTTTTGGCTATCCCCTAACCCCTAGCACACATCCCGGTTTCTGTCAAGCATATGCGGGACAGGCCGGGAAAATTTTTGTGTGTCCCCAGATCGGAAGA
>Ga0181337_1000109_pt1 | contig 11276 bp, 22 predicted proteins | sample Sp13VDMM15DD_FD_168302 | JGI IMG/M metagenome (GOLD analysis project Ga0181337, IMG submission 168302) | Freshwater viral communities from Lake Michigan, USA - Sp13.VD.MM15.D.D | ecosystem: Environmental > Aquatic > Freshwater > Lake | place: USA: Michigan | collected 2013-04-23 | reverse complement strand
AGCCCTGCTGTTTGGATGCCATTTAGTTGAAGCGAGCGAACTCGCCGTGTGCCTCGGTTGCCGCTTTGCAGTAGGCGGCGTGCGCGTCCTCGTCAACGATGCAGGCGAATCCTTTGGTTAGCTCGATTACTTTCATGCCTACTGTTTTGGAGCAGGAGGCTGTAAAGCGCGAGGTAATTTTGGAGCCGGATTCACTCCGAGCACGATCTCCTTCGAGGGGTCGCCGTCGGGGCTCGGGATGAAGTATTTGCTGCTGCCGTCCGGTTGCAGCGCGACGCTCCACGGCGGGCCTGCCGGGGCGCTGGGCGCGGGCATCGTCGGGAGCGTGCTGCCCATCGGCATGGCGGCTGGTGGAGGCGGTGCTCCGGCGGCGAGTGCTGCTGGAGGTGGCGGCGCCATGCCGCCGGCCGGCATGGGCGGCGTGAGGTTGGCTGGCGTGGAGTATTTGTCCGCGGCGGTGGCGAACGGCATTGCTGGGGTTGCTGGGATCATGGGGTTACGCCTCCTCGTCTGCTTTGCGGAATCCAAATCCTGCGGCCTTCGGGCCTTTGACGCCTGGCGTCATCATCTCGTTCTCGGGCTCCTCCTCCATCTCGCCCATCGGACTCTCCATCTCGCCCATGCCGAGCTTGCCGCCGGTCGCTCCGGTGATCTCCGCCGTGAGGTCACCGTCGGCGCTGGTCACCGTGCCAGTGATCGTGACCGTGAAGGTGTCGCCTTCCATCAGGTCCACTAGTCCCGCTCCTGCGAGTTGGTCGGGCGTGAGGGTGAGGCCGGGCTGCGCGAGTTCCTGGTCGGAGCCGTCGCCTCCGGGGAGGCTGTCGTCGATGGGTGGCTGATCGGAGGGTGCGAATGGTGAAGGCATGGATGCCGTTACCATGCCCGCGAGTCCCGCACAAGAAGAAAGTTTCCCGGCGCCGGGTGGATCAATCCCCGGCCTGCATCAGCTTCTCGAAGCGGTTGATGGCGTCCTGCTCGGAGAGGGCGATCACGCGGCTGGTGCCGATGATCTGGAGCAGGGTCGGGTTCGGGATCTTGAAGTCGGCCATCTTCTGCGCGGCCTGCTGGTCGGCCACGATGTAGAGCATCGGGTCGCCGCCCGGCACCTGGTCGATGTCGATGCCGTGGCCGACCGCCAGCGCCTTTTTGAGCGCGTTCGGGTCTGGGTGGTGCTCGGCCATGATTGCCTTGGTCTGGCTGTAGAGCTTCTTGATGATGCGGTATCCGGTGCGGTGGAGGTTCATGCGTCAGGGTCTATGCCGTGGTGGTCACTTCGGCTCCTTCTCGCACTTGCGCCACACCGGCTTGCCGTCTGCGTCGTTGTCGCCGGGGCGGTGGATTTGGAAGCCCTTCGTTTGCAGCTCTTCGTATTCCAAGCGGCCAAGCTCTGCCGCGATCAGGTAATTTCCAGCCCATAGCACCGCCCACCATGAACCTTCTCCGCTTGTGGTGGACAGGCACGATCCTGGCGGCACGTCGGAGCGCGTCAACGGCACCATGCGCGGCGAGTCGGCGGGCTTGGGCTTGCGGCGGTGGAGATAGTCCGGATGCAGGTTTTCAGTATCCAACCATTTCGTGTCGTTGTGCCACTGAATCGGCTCCCCGTCTAGCAGGGCTTGTGCGGCGTCGAGCCATTGGGCTTTTTGTTCAGGTGTCATGTTCATGGTTTTTGGGTTTGGGTTTGGGTTTGGGTTGAGATTATTCCATCGCCCTCCGTGCTGCGGCGATGATGTTGGCGCGGTCAGCCTCGGACAGCTTGGTGAACCATTCCGCATCCTCGCGGTGCTCTGGCGTGGTCTTGAAGGTGAAGCTGAACTCCTGCTGCTCGGGCTTTCCGGTGGCGGCGTCGATCACGCGGGCCTTGGCGCGTTTGATGACCGTGCTGGTAAGCTTTCCGGCTGGGTCTGCAATGGCGGCTCGCAGCACCGCTGGACGCTCGGACTCGGGAGCCTTAGCGAGTTCGCGCACCTGGCCTTCCTTCATGTTCCGGACGATGGGCGCGAGGTCTGGCGCTGCATCGGCCAGCATCTGCTTCACGTTCTCTGCCGCGGTGAGTTGCTGCTGTCTGCGCGGTGTCATGTCCCAGCGGTCCTCCAGATAGTGCGACAGGCTGCTGTGCGTTGCGAGGTAGGGCTTGAGCGGGTCGTCGCGCAGTTCGCGCAGAATGTCCGCGAACGCTTTGCCTCGCTTCTCGATCTCGCGCTCGTACCATTCAAGGCGAGGCTTGCGTTTGGCGTTGAGGATTCGGGCTTCGAGTTCATCGGTTTCCATACGAACAATGTTCCGATTTCTGTTCGCATTGCAAGGTTTTTGTTCGCGTGATCAGATGCGGCGCTTCATGTTAGCCGGCTTCGGCTTGCTCATGTTCCAGGGGGTCGCTGGCTCGGTGCGTGCGGTGTTGGTCTTGGTCAATCGCAGCGTGTTGATGACAGAGTATCGAAAGCCGTCTTGGACGTGGTCGAGGTGGTCGCAGGCGATGCCTTTGAGCGGGAGGTTCTGCTCGGTCTTCTCGGTGCCTTCGGGCCAGCGGTAGCCGCCTCGGAAGCCGCGGGCGAGCCGTGGGCAGGATTTGCTGTCCACGCGGAAGGTCGGATTGCCGGCTGGGTCGCGGGCGTCCATTAGGCGGTTCACGATGGCGATGGTTTCTTGGAGCCCTCGGCCTGTGGTGGTGAAGCCTGGGTAGATGCCGTAGGTGCGGAAGATGTTCAGCGCGCTCTCCTTCACGTCCTTGCCGTCCACGTTGATCTGCCGGGTGTAGCTGCTGTTCGCTGCGGCCGGGTCCACGTAGTGCAGCACGCCGGAGCAGACTCCGCGGTCGTTGTGGAATGGAAATTCGTTCTCGGTGATGCGGATGATCTCGCGAGCGTGGCGGTCGGCGTCGAAGCCGTCGGCGTAGAACTCGTAGAGGACGTGCCAGTATTCGATTCCGTTCTCCTTCCAGTAGGCGCTCCATGTGGTCGCTGCGTGCGTCCCTACGTCGCTCCCGATGGCGAGGTAGGCACCCATCGGCCAAGGCAAGTCTTCGCCCTCGTGGATATCCTGGTTGTAGGCGTAATACACCGGCTTGCCGTCCCAGCTTTCGAGAAATTCGCCGTGTAGGGCGCTTCGGGCGAACGGGCTACTGGCTCCGTGCTTGGCGATGATGCGGTCGATCTTGGCCTGGTCGATGTGCGGGCAATCCTTGAGCCCGACCTTCAGGCGGATGAAGTCGAGTTTAGTGTTGAACTGGCTCTCGTAAAACACCCCGCCCATCCTGCCGGGGCTGCTTGTCAGAAGGAGCCCGCTGTATCCGCATCGGTCGAGGGCGTCGAAGATCGTATCAGGGATGCTTTTGGCTTCGTCGCAGATGATGACCAGCGGGCCGTCGAGGTCGCTGACTGGTTGCCATCCTTCGGCGCGCCCTGGGTCGTCGGTGGTCCATGCCACGAACCTGCCGCCGGTCGGTGTGGTGATCTCGCGCTCATTAAATTTCCACGGCATGAACTTCCCGCGGTGCCGGTGGATGGCCGGCATCACCTGGTTGTCTAGCTGCTTCGAGTCCGCGGTGGTCAGCACCACCCTGGCCTGCGGGTAGGCGGTCAGGATTCCCAGCACCACGGTCGGGATGACGACGCTGCTCTTGCCGCTCTCGTTCGGTGTGGCGAGGCTGACCTGCGTCAGCTTCCACGCGATGTCGTCGAACGGGCTGATGGCGTCCTTTTGCCAATCGTAAAGGGTGAGCCCGAGCCGGTATTTGGCAAAGGCCAAGAGGCTGGATGCCGCGCTCTGCGGCTGGACCTCCTGTCTAATGGCGACCGTTGGCGCCATTGCCGTTCTGCTTTTTGCTGTCCTCGATAAGCTTGATCATGCGCTCGTTGCAGGCGCGCTTCTCGGCTTGGATCTCGGCGATCTGCGATTCGCTGAGCCCGCCGGTGACTTGGACGCCGACGTTGACGGTCTGGGAAATGCCCTCCCCTTTGTTCGGCCCCCACTCGTCTCTGTATCGGCGTTCAAGAATCCAGCGGGCGGTTGCCGGGTCCATCTTGGAATGCTTCACCATTGTGTCCACGGCCATTATCTTGCACTCTGCCCGCGCTTTGCGAATCGCTTCCCGAAACTCCCTGTATGCCGGTAGGGAGTCCGGTTTTTCTCCTTCGCTCATCCATCGGTGGTATGTGGTGTCGGAAATTCCTACGGCACAGCACATTGAATCAATGTCGATGGGCAGTCCTGTGAGCAGCGCGATGATCTTGTTGGTGATCTCTGGGGTGATCAGCGGCTCTCTCCCGCTTCTTCCTGCGGTGAGTATCTTTTTGCGCTTTGGCTTCTTGGTCATGGCCGCGTGATTTGCGCTGGGTATTCCCGGCGCCGGGTGGTGAGAATTCTTTCCGTGTCCCATCCTCGGGCGAGTCGGACTCTGATCACGCTGTCAGCAACACCGAGTTCCTGTGCCCACGCTGCCACGCATTGCGTTTTTCCTTGGTAGCTGATCATCCGGTTGGCGCGGTGGTTTCTGTTCTGCTCTGTGCGGGTCGCCCATCGGCAGTTCTCCTTGCTGTATCCTCGGTCGTTATCGCGCCGGTCGAGCGTGTGGAGTTCAGTTGGCCTCGGCCCCATGTCTTCGTAGAACGCGGCGAAGTCTGCCCATCGGTCGCACACTGTGATTCCTCGGCCTCCGTAGCTTTCATACTGCTTGTGCCCTGGATTGGTGCATCTGGATTTCATGTGATCCCATGCGACGTATTCTGGTGTTCCGTGTTGGCTGTGCTTCGCGGTGAATTGACCGCTGGTTGAATCTCGGGTGTTTGGTGATGCCTTCAGGCGCATGTTTCAATCTGCGCGATATGGCGCGATTGTCAAAACCTTCTGCTTTGCGGTCGGGTTCCCGGCGCCGGGTTGGGGTTTGGTGCTCATGCTCGGTTGATCTGCGCCCATTCCTCTGGGCTGTAGCCTTGGATCGGGTCTTGGGCTGTGAATTTCTCCATCAGGAACTTCGTGAGTTGATCGGCGACGTGCTGCGCGGCCTCGCGTCTGAAGTGCTGCATCCTGGCCGCTCGTTCTTGGTCGTTTTTGCACCACGGCAGCTCTCGGTCTGCCGGCAGCGGGTCGAGAGCTTCGGATAGCTGCTCTCCAAGCTCGACGGTGTATCTGAGCGATACGGTCTGCCGCGGGAGTCGGATGCGGATTTCGACTCGTGCCCGCTTGATCTCGTCCATCATGCGGGCGTGGCTTGGCTGGTATGTCCCGGCGCCGGGTGTGGTGGGTTTCGGCATGGCTCTACTCTGGTGTGGGTTGGGCGGTTGTCAAAGTGAGCCAGAATCCCTCGGAGCCCTCTCTGGCTCCCGAAATGATGCCTTCGTCTGTCAGTAGCTTTAGTTCCTCGCGGGCGGAGTCTCTGGTGTCAGGGAATGGCACAAGTATTATGAATTCCTGTTCCCCGACGGTTTCTGTCGCAAGGTATTCGAAGCTGGTTAGCCGGACGATGTTTCGCATAGACCTTCTTTCGTGTTAGGCGTTTAGATTGTCAACTACTCAAATTGCTTCCCGTTGAGGCTGGTGTGGGCATGCTCGAAGGTTTTGCCGAAGCGGGCGACCGCGGCGTCCACGTAGCAGGGGTCGAGTTCGCTGCCGTAGCAGACGCGGCCTTCGAGTTCCGCTCCCACGAGGGTTGATCCGCTGCCGAGGAAGCTGTCGATAACGATCTCGCCTGGAAGACTGCTGTTGCGGAGGGCTCGGCGGGAGAGGCTGGTGGGCTTCTGGGTTGGGTGAATGAGGCTCGGCGCGCTGTCTCGGCTTTCCTGCCAGTAGGTGCTGTTCTGCTGGATCTGGCGCAGGAGGTAGCGCATCTCGTCTTTGCTCATCTTCTCGATGTCGGGCGCGTCCTCGTCCAGCAGGGTGGTCTCGGTGCGGTCGCCGAGCCATTCGCTGTTGTGGCCGGCCTTGGCGCAGCTCAGGAGGGGTTCGTGCGCCCAATGGTAGTCCGAGCGGCTCAGGACCATCTGCTTCGCCCAGATCAGCTCCTGCTTCACGCGCCAGCCAGATTCGATCAATGCGGTCTCGAATTCGATGTGATTACAGGAGGCGAAGAAGCAGTAAAGGGCGGCGCGGTCGATGGTGGCTTCGTGCAGGCGCTCGAACGCTCGGGCTAGGAACTGGACGAGGTTGCCGGCGCGAAGGTTGTCGTTGGCGATTGCACCCTGGTAGCGTGGTCGAGTGCCGGGTCGTGAGGTCTCGGAGCTCTCGTAGCTCACCCCGTACGGCGGATCGATGAAGACCATTCGCGCTTTCTTGCCGTCCATCAGCCGCCGCATCTGCTCCGGGTCGCAGGAGTCTCCGCACATCACCCGGTGGCGGGTTGCGCTGCCCTCGGTCCAGAGTTCGTAGATGTCGCCCGGCTTGGTCGCCGCGATGGTGGTCGGTGGCGCTGGGGCGTCGGGATCGATCTTGGGCTTGGGCTTGGCTTTGGTCAGGAGGTCGGCGATCTCGGTCTTGGAAAAGCCGAGGCTCCCGAGGTCGATGCTCTGGCCCTGCATCTCGGCGAGCAGGCTGGCGAGCTTCTGGTCGTCCCAGCGGCCGGTGCCGTTGAGTTGGATGTTCAGCTTGCGCTCGGCGGCTTCGTCGAGGTCCACCTCCACGACCTGCGCTTCGGTGATCCCCTGGTCGAGCATCACTTGGCGGCGCTGGTGGCCGCCAACCAGCTGCTTGCTGCGGACGTTGTAAACCAGCGGCTGGACGAGCCCAAATTCATTCAGGCTGGCCTTGATCGCCTCGTATTCGTGCTCGCCGGGTTGGAGCGTTTCCCGCGGATTCCACGGGCAGGGTCTGAGGCTCTTGAGCTTTCGGGTGACGAGTTTCATGCTGGCAGCTTGGCAGCGAGTTCCAGTGCGGACAACGCCTCTTTGTTGCAGTATGTGGCCTTGACGTAGGCCGATAGCGCCGCTTGTAGCGCCTTCCGTGCTGTGCGCTCGGCGGTCAATTCGGCGAATACGTATGCTAGCCTGTTGGCGGCGCAAATAGGGCAGTTTCCATGCACCGGCAGGGCTGCGCGCTCGGCGTCGGTGTGATGGACGCATGTGATCGCGTGAATGGCGGAGCCAGTGGAGTGCTGGCAGATAGCTTTCGCGGCGTCACGCTCATCGCAGACCTGCCGCAGCATCATCTCGGACGCCTTGGCGTCGGCATCGGCCTGCTCGGCTTTCTCCTTCCAGCGCAGCGTCTCCTCGCACTGCTTCTGCACGGCCTGCGTGAGTAGCTGCGCGGTTTCGTTCGCTCCAATGCGGCGAAGCATCTCGTCGCGCTCGGCAGTGACGGCGGCGAACTTGGCGCGCAGTTCGTTGATTAGGTCAGTCATGGCGTGGTCATTTCCAAGAAGTCGGCGGCGTCGGCGGCGTCGGCGGCGTCGCAGTCTGGCACGTCGGCGTCGGTGACGCAGAGGTCGCTGATGATTCCGTGCTCCTGCAGAAGGTTCATCGCATCGGCGGTGTGGGGCGGGCTTTTGCGCTGCTGGAGGTAGGTTTCGAGGATGTTCACTGAACTTCCCTCCAGGTCGGTATCTGGCCGGCGTCGGTGTCCTGCACCGCGATCTCGAAGCGTCCGACGCGGGCGGTGCGGACTGGCTCGGTGGTGAATTGCTCGGCCTTCCATTGCTTCGCGGCGACGTAGGCCAGGATCGTTGCGCTGTCGAACGCCCCCCTCGGGCTTGCCATCCGCTTGCGGAGGTTGCTCGGGGTGAGCTTGAGGGCGCTGGCGAGTGCCGTCAGGCCTCCGGGGCCGTAGCCATGCAGCATCGCGCCGACGATCTCTTGCAGGAGGTCTGCCTCGGGGCTGCGCTTTGGCTGGCGCGGCTTCCGCGGCTTCTTTCGCGTAGGGGTCGCCTTGCGCTCAGGGTGGCGCTGGCGTCGGCTTTCCTGCGGCTGCGGGGCTTCGGTCATCGGGCGGGCAGCTTGCGGATTTCGTCTCTCGGCTTCCATACGACCTTTTTGCGGAGCAGCACCGGTACGGCGTCGAGTCCGGGCATCGGTAGAAAGTCCACGACGGTACCGCGCATCCGGCGATTGCCGGTGCGGTAGCGCACGGTGTCGAGGGCTTTCAGCTTGGTCTTCACTCAGACAGGGTGACGAGGGTTTGGATTCCGTCGAGGGATGATTTGATGCCGTCGAGCACGGCGCGGAGGCGGTCGTTGTCGCGCTCCAAGGAGTCAAGCTTGGATTCCAGTTCGGCGCGCGGAGGTGCTTGCGTGTCGTTTTCCAGCGGGCGCTTCCCGGCGCCGGGTGTGTTGAATGCGTGCGTCAAGTCGTCCTTCATCCGTTGCGCGATCTCGTGCGGCGTCGGGCTGCTGTGGAAGCCGTCGCTGTTGTCGTAGCCGAGAATGGCGTTCATCTTCTCGATCCAGATGGCGCGGCTTTCGTATTCGACCTTGTAGGCGTCCCGTTGCCGGGTGAGCTCGACGATCTGCGCTTCGAGATGCTTGGTCGTGGTGGCAATGAGCGGGTCAGTGAGGTTGCGCTGGCGAAGGATTTCGTTTTCCCTCTGTAGGTCGGCGATGTCTTTGCCGTGAGCGTCGTTGTCCGCGGCGCGCTGCCGCTGCAGGTGGTCGGCGATGACCTTGAGGTCGAGGGCGCTTTTCTCGGCGAGTTCGGCGCGGTTCCGCATGTCGATGAATTCGCGTTGCAGCACTTGCTCCCGATTCTCGGATTGTTCGGCTCGGAGTTGCGCGGAAGCGACCCTTGCCTGCAAATCGCAGAACTCGTTTGGAAGGCTCATGCCGCCTCCTCCGTTGCGGCGGGCTCTGGCTGCGGTTCCGCTTTCTTGTGCCCGTTCTGGTACCGGCGGCGGAATTCCTTGGCGATGGTGTGCATCGGCTCCTTCCAGTCGTCGGTGACCTCGTCCTGGTTCTCGGTCAGCCACTTGGCGACGATGTTCATGGCGTCCAGCACCGCGCTGGAGTCGTCGGTGTCGATCTTGACCTTCACCACTGGCTTCTCGCCGCGGGGCTTGCCGGGGTGCGCCTTGGCGATCTCTTTTTTAAGCTCGCTGACCGACAGGTTTTCGTTGTCGGCCATGCGGAGATATTCAGCCTGCTCATCGGGCGGAAGCTTGGCGACGCACTCGTGGTGGCTGACTGTGAGCGATTCGGGCCGGCGAATGGCGGGTGCCACCTTGCTGAATATCCACATGGCGTTCTCCAGCGTCTTGGGTCGCAGGTTGAGCGCCTTGCGGGTTCCCTCGACGGCCTGCGCGTATTCCTCGCCCAGCTTGTCCTCGGCAAAGTTCAGGAGGTCGCAGCATTTCATCACGATCTCGCAGTGGCGCTCGGCGAGCCGCTGTTCGAGCCCGAGCGCCATTTCGATCAGGCGAAGGATTTCAATCTTCGGGGTCTCGTCGCGCAGGACGATGCCGGTGTGGCTGATGATGCCCCATTGGAATTCGCGCTGCTCAAGGAGCCCGGCGGCGTCGAGTGGGATGCCGATTTCGGTGTTTTCAGTGATAATTGTCATGGTTTTGGATTTATTGAACGTGCTTCCACGTCTCCCGCTTGATTGCGAGGGTTGCTGCGTTTGAAGTTACTCCAAATCTTTTTGCAAGTGCTCTTATGCTGCTTTCGCATCAAATTCCAGGTAGGACAGGTCGGCGATGGCGCAGGCTCGCTGGACGACCTCCTCTGGGGTGAGGGTGATGATTTTCTGGCTTCCGTCCGAGTTCTCACCGTCCGTCTTGCAGGCGGCGATAGCGATGGTGTGCATAAGGCGCTCGGCCAAATCGGCCTGCGGTGAAGGAGCGACGGTTCGGGCGACGGTGGTTTCCGTTCCCTTGTAGGTCTTGCGAATAACGGCTGCGTGCTTGGTGGTCATGGTTGTTGGGTTGTGGCGTCCGGCTCCCGGCGCCGGGTTGAATTACTTGGCGGGCTTGCAGAGCTTCGCCATCTGGCGCTCCTTGGCGGCGATCCACTGCTTGAGCTTGGCGATGCGGTCTGGGCTGGGGGTGCGCCCCCCCAGCCAGTTCACGACGGTCGCGCAGCAGACGTGCCGGCTGGCCGACTCGCCAAGAACGAACCTGCCGACCTCGCCCTTCGTCGCCAGTCCAGCGGAGCACAACTCGCGAATGCGCTTCATCACCGGCTCGGCGGCGTCGATCTGCTCTTTGGTGGTACTCATCGGGTGATGAAAAAGGCAAGTTCCACGCAAGCTGCGAAGGCGAGCCCGAAAATCAGGCTTGCGAGCATGGCGGCAGTCAGGGTGTCGATGATCTGGATCATGGGTGTTCAGTGTAGCGCTGGCGTGTATTGTGTCAACGGGTTTTCCTTGCTGGTGGTTGGTTTATTTTACGTGCTTCCATGATTTTCCAACAATCGCCGCCCACGCCGCTGAGTGAGCTATTTCGTATCTCGCTGCTATCTTCACGGCATTTTCGCCCGCAGCGTATTGCCTTCGCATTTCGATAACCTTCTGCTCTGTGAGCTTTGAGCAGTGCTGCATTTCCCCTCTTGGTACTTTCTCTGGGTTGGTTCTGAAATAGTGCTTGTCTCCCCTGGGCCTTTTTTCTGGACGCGTGTGGGCGCCGTTACTCAATCCCCTCGCCAACAGATGCGGCCTTGTTCTGGAATAGTGACCTTCCCCTCGCGCCTGCCGGCCTCGATCCATCATGTCGTCTGCATTGTCCTTGTGCGTCCCTGTCCGCAGGTGTTTCGGGTTGCAGCATCCTCGGTTGTCGCATGAATGGAGAATCAGCTTTCCAACAGGGTTGCTCCCGGTGTGGATAAAGAATGCGATTCGGTGACTGAGCCACATTTTGTTTTTTGCGGAAAATTGTCCGTATCCCGTCCTGAATCTGCATCCCTGCCACTCCCAGCATTCATCTTCCGTCTTCTGGTCAACCTTCCCCCAAAACCGGACTGTGTCTTCGCTCGAAAGGTTGACTATGGCTTTCGCTGCGTTTATTTTTTCGGAAGCATTTGGCATGGCGATTTCATGTTGAGTGTTAGAGCGCCGGGGCCGGTGATAACGGCTTCTGCGCTCGTTCTTTTTACTCCACGATTTCACTTTTTGCGAGTGGTTTTCTGGACGTTTTTGACCTCCGGCTTTTGGTCTATGTCCCTGAACGTGAGCGTTTCCTTGTGAAACCACACGGGAACATCTTCCCCTCGTGCTCCGTTTCTCTGTTTGAGTATCCGAATGGAAAAATCATCGCCGTCCGGCCATATCGCGATTATTTGATCTGCATCGTCCAAGATCGCCTTGGCTCCTGCCACCTCGCCGTCGGCGTTGACCTGCGAGAGCACCACGATGGGGATGTTCACT
>Ga0181337_1000108_pt1 | contig 11329 bp, 27 predicted proteins | sample Sp13VDMM15DD_FD_168302 | JGI IMG/M metagenome (GOLD analysis project Ga0181337, IMG submission 168302) | Freshwater viral communities from Lake Michigan, USA - Sp13.VD.MM15.D.D | ecosystem: Environmental > Aquatic > Freshwater > Lake | place: USA: Michigan | collected 2013-04-23 | reverse complement strand
ACTAGTTTCATGGCTTCCTCCACGATCAAAACCCTACCACAGTCCACGCCGATATGCTATAGAAACCCTTATGAATTGGGCATTACTTAAAAAGTAACAAAATCGGAATCAAGAATGCGCCGCCGAAATAAACCACCGCAAACGCAGCCATAGGCCACCGGAAAAACCACGGCATCTCCTCCCAAAAGCAATTTGGCCTGTCATAGTTCCAAGTTTTACGATTGTAGCTCATCATCCCCTCCTATTTCTCACCCCGAAAAACCCTATCCCTCGTCGCGTGCGCCACGCTTGAAGCAACAGGAACTGATTCAACATCCGTAACCCCTGCCCGCTCCGATACATGAGAACGCATCCGATGGCCTTGGCCCTTGTTGTCCGGAAACCATCTCCGCGCCATTTCCTCCAGACCAGCGCGAAGCCTCCGCCCGCAATCCTCTTTCTGCGCTCTCGTCGGAACAGCCGCATACAAATTCGCAGCCGCCTCCTCTACCGTCATGCCAAGCCCGCACACCCGATGCACAACTGCATAATCCTGCGGGTAGAGGAATCTCCTGATCTCCGACATCGTTTCCGCCGCAATCATATAGCCGAGCGCTGGAGGCTGTCCCGGCGTCGACCCTCCCCGAGCCCGGTCCATGTCCATAACCCCACCCACAGCCCCGTAAAGCCGTTCCTGGGCCATTCTAATCCGCTCCGCCGTCATGTACTCCCGCTCGCTGATTTGCTTGCGCTTGAACATCGCTGCCAAGGTATCGGTTACCCTGACAACGGACTCGGTAAGCCCTGCCAATCGAGGATGGTCCACCCTCGCCGTTTCCGTTCTCGGAACAGCCGTCGGCTTTTCTGGGATCCGGCGCTGCTTGGGTGATGGCATGTCAATCGTTCCTAGCATGGTGATGCTCGCTTGCAGGAGGGGTAGCTTTTAGCGATTCAAGGCCGGCCGAATTCCCTTGCGTCTGATCTTGCCTGCCATCTGTGATGCTTTCCTTTGGTTTCAGCGAGGATAGTCAGTCGAAACGTACTTCCCGCTCTCCGGCTTGAAATCCAGATCAAGAACGCACGGATACCCCAACTCCTCGAAGCGAGCCTTCCGGCAGTGCAATTCCGCCGAAGTCACCCGCTCCTTGCCGTCAAACAGCTTCGGCCTGTGAACAACAAAACCCTGATCCACCATGTTGTCCCAGTTCTTCGAGCCCGAAATATCCTCCAGCCCCGGTGCCTGCCCTCGCCGGCCGCTGTCCATCTTCGCCGGATGCGCCAACACCTGAACGTGACAGTTCATGTCGTGCGCGAACGAGTGGATCTCACGCAGGCACATGCCGATATATTCGGTTTCGCTCTGGTCCCGGCCGCGGGAGGCTTCGAGCCGATTCCACGGGTCAACCTGGATGATGCGAGCCCCGTGCCGAACCACGGCAACCTCAGCCATGTCCAAGAACCATTTCAGCGACGGCCGACCCTCCGGATGCACCATGAACAGGTATCGATCTTCAATGAAGGCGTCGGCTTTCCGCTTCTCCTCCTCGTCCATGTTCTTTTCCAGCTTCCCGGACAGCAGCGTCCGGATATACCGCTGGATGTGGGGCTTTGCCCTCGTCTCGAACGACGCCACGGCGATCGGCAAGCAATAGGCCCGCACCACGTTGAACCAGATTTGCGTCCAGAGCTGTGTCTTGCCGTGCCCCGGATGACCGGTGACAACGCTCATAGTCCGCGGCGCCAGCAGCACCTTGCTTTCCCACTCGGGGAAGCCCGGCCGCCACAAGGTCAGCGACGGCGGCTCAGGTAATTCCGATAGCTTGAACAGCCCGTCGATCGGCCATTGCAACGCACCGTCCATCACCATCTCACGAACAGCCGCCCCGCCGTCATGGATGAGGAAATCGTTGGCGTCCTTGCACCCTTCCGGCCAGTCAACGAACCAGAACCGAGCGGCCCCCAGGATCTTTGCCATGTCAGCGCGGAGCGAGCGGCCCGGCCCATCCATGTCGCCGCACCACACGAATTTCTTCGTCCTGGAAAGGCCAGCCTTGAGCGCATCCAGCACGTAGGCATAACCACGGATTTCCTTGTCGGCCTCAGCAGGGCGCTCTACAGCCCCGTTGGGGACCGACAAAACCTGATCCTGCGAAATGCCCGCCTCAACCAAAGCGCAGGCATCCAGCTCCCCTTCCGTGATGTACACGGTTGCCGGCGAAGCACGCAGAACAGCCTCGATATTCCAGAACGCAAGCTTGAACCCCTTGCCGGCGATGAAAGCCTTGTCCGGAACAGCCCGCGCTTTCCAGCCCTCGGGATATTTGAAAAACGCCCCCTCGGACTTCCTGCCGAGTTCAGGAAAGAACACCGTACCGGAGGCGACGCCCATCCGTTCCAAAGTCCTGGCGCTCAGCTTTCGGCTTGTAGCGAAGGCCAGAACCGCCGCGCCCGGCGCCGCCTGCGGCGAACCCGCAATGCCAGCAATGTGCGACAAATCCGTCATGATCGATCCTCAGCGACAGGCACCGATCTGTCTTTTTCCGCCGTAGATGTGAGCATTGGGGGCATGTTGTTTTCTGTTCGCCGATCTGGTTGCGGGCTCGGATGTTCAGCTTTGCGAGATCTTCTAAAACGATCGATCCGGACGCGCGTTCACTGCCCTGGCTTTCTCGCCCCATAGGTCATGTTCCTTTTGCAGCCATCGGGAGACTGGGAAAAACCACTTGTTGTCCTTCGGAGGGTTTTCCGAATAATAATCATCCGCCGTTTGCAAGACCGCCGCGATGTCGGGGATGGAGCTGTAGGTCTGCTTCCATTTGTTGAGATCAGCCTGTTCGAGACGGATAATGCGCCCCTCGAAGGCATAGCGCCGGATAGGAACAACCTTGTCCGGCGGCGCGTCAGCGCTCCTACTTTCTTCTTCTGCTTCTGTATTCTGTTTCTGTTCTGTCTCTGGGGGCGTTTCTGAAACGGCAGACGAAGCGTTTCTGAAACGTTTCACGCGCTCTGTTGAAACATCTGATTTGAATTGGCGCTTGTCCCAATTGTGGGGTTTGAGCACCGCCTCAACTTCATCAATAAGCCCTGATTTCTTTAGGCTTTCCAGCGCGTCTCGCAGCTTCTCCGGCTTCATGCGCACCACCAACGCAAGATCATCCAGCGGCGGAAGATCCCCGTTATTTTTGGAGGCGGCGCAAAGAATACCGATCCAAACACGGTGCAATTTGTCGGAGAGTTTGAGTATTTTCGGATCGTTTATTGCGTCATCATAGAACCTAAACCATCTGCTCATGCGTCACCCATGTAAGCTCTGAGGGCCTCGGCGATAATCGTCTCCGGCTTGTTGTCGGTCTTCATCGCCTCCGCATACAAGGCGACGGCAAGCGTGCCCTGCAACGGAACGATGAACGTTACCGGGGGTAGAATGCCCTCGATCCTGGCGGTGATGTCGCCAAGCCTCTGCCATGTGTCGCTCACGCCGCAGACTCCTTGTTTGCGTCTCGTTTCAAAACCCCCCAGAACTCAAGAGTTACTAACGCTTCATCCAGCGAGAACACGGCGGCGACGAATGCCCCGCAATCCCTCATGCGGTCCATGACAAGCCTCTGGGAGGGTGTCAGGCGCCCGCTGGGAGACTTCAATTCGAGGGCGTACAAAGTACCGCCCTTCAAAATCAGCAAATCAGGGACGCCCGCTGTCATCCCCATGGCCTTCAAAGCGGCGGCATTCACAAATCCCCGCTTGCCTTCGTTGGGAGTGGACCAAAAGAAAACCCCCGGCTCGGAGCGCGAGCGAAGATGTTGGACAACTGTTTTCTGAATGGCCTGCTCGGGTCGGTTCAAGCCGCACCCCTCGCGAAGTCGGTCCCGTGGTAGACGCGGGACTTTGCAAGGGATGCGATCGGCTTCACCCAGCAAAGATGATGATGCGGAGTGCAATACTGCGAGCCGTCTTGCTTCGGATGGCCGCAGAACGTGATAACATCGTCGCCGTATGGATAGCGGCAATCGCCGGGCTCCAGATCCATCAAGGTTACGTTGCGCGGGACGATCTTGACACAGCGCAGCTTGATCTCGGCCGGGTTGGATACCGCCTCATAGAAGCGGTTGGTGCCGGGGATATGGCGCTGGCGGCTGGTTTGCTTGTCTGGCCTGGGTTCGCGCGGGGGCCGTTTAGCTGCCCCTCGGAAGACCTTTGGCATGGATGTGCGCTGTCCTGATGCCGTCAACTCTTTCGTTGGGTGCCTACCTTCGCCGCGCCTCGGCAAGCCCATGCGGTGGATTTTCGCTATCACGGCTTGGCGGGAAACGTCGCCAAGGGCTTCCGCAATGAGTGACGCAGAATAGTCGTCGGCATAGAGCCGCGTCAGTTCCGTGGTTTTCTCGTCAGTCCAGATCATGTCCTGCCCCTTTTGTTTGCCGCGTTGGTGATGCCGGCGGCGCTACTGCCTATCTCTGAAATCGAGAACGGCCTTGGCCCATTCCAGAAGTTTGCGCCCGCACGCCGTCAAGATACGGCTGACGGAAGTCAGCATCGCTCGAATTGTTAAGGCGAGCTTCGACTTCGGCGAGGAGGAGCTTGGCCTGATGTAGTGCATTCCGTGCTTCTCTTTCGTTCTTGATCCGAAGGGCTTCCTTGATCGCGTCGATCTCGTATTCCTCGACCTTTCTGGCCTTGCGATACCAGATGTCGAAAGCCCGCCAGTAGCCGAGCCCTGCCGCCTTTGCGGCCCTGTCGATCGCGTTCTTGACGAACTCTCCCGACGATCGCGGCTCCGATAGGTCGCGAAGCATCACAGCAGCGTCAGACATCGAGGCCTCCCAAGGATTTTGGGAGTGTTCTCGTTGTCCTCCCAAGCCAGTGGGCAAATAAAAACAACATGATTTTGCTCCTGTTTTTTAGAGGTTTGTGATGGACGAGGAAGAAACCTGGGTTCGCTTCTCAGAGGTGGGAATCAACGCGAGAATGCGGAACGCCTTGGAGCTGTTCGCTCTACGGAAAGAAGGTGCCGTCTCTCCGGCTGCCACACCACTTACCGCGCCATTACAGTCGCGGCTTGCTCCCATCGCGCAAGCAGGTGTCGCTTGCGGGACCGAGTTAAGGGTGCCGGCAGCACTCACGTGGGAGGGGGCTGGGGATGCTGCCGGCCTCGCGCTCGCCGGGGAAGAGGCAAGCGGAGAGGAATTGAGGAGGAAGGCATGAGCGACAAATGGATTGCCGCCGCGGTTGTCGTCTGCGTGTTGACGATGGCGATCGTTTGGATTGCTGCGATGGGTGGCTGGTGATGTCATGGTTTCACCGGAAGTTTCGGAGGCAGCATCCAGTGCGTCGGCTGCATGTTCGGATAGCAGCACGTATCCCATTCGCTTTCCGGCAGAAGCTCGCCATCCTCCCACTGCGGAATGTCCCAGTACCATCCGCCATCAGGTCCGTAGACATCGCCCACGCGAAACTCGCAATCGATCGTCCGACCGCGCGGGTACGGGTAGAGCAAATCAACCTTCGTGCCATCGCGCGGCGCCGATTCGATTGGTTGCCACTCACCCATGCGATGCACTCCGGTGAACTACGGGTTTCTGTTCATCAATGGGGCGAAGCTGTGCCAGTACATGACAAGGTGCATCGCGGAATCGATTTCTCTGGTGCCGCGCAAAAATTGTGCTTTGATGTTTCACCACCTTGTGCGGCTGGGGGAAATCATGAGCCATCAGGAAATGCTGGACTGCGTTGGCATTCCAGAATTCTTCTACACCACCATTGGAAAGACCGAGGCGGCCGGCGGCGGCTGTGTTCGGATTTATTGTTGCATCGAACGTGGCGGGGTTTTGGTCCCGCAATTCACTGTGGTCATGCCTGCGGAATCGCTGATCGTCGCAGCCAGACGCGCGGAGGACGCGGCCCTCGCCGTGTTCAATTGCGAACAGATGGCGGGGGTCATGGCCACTCACTGAGCGGCCTCCGCCGTCTTGACGTGCCCGACCAACTTTTCCGGCGCGATTCCCGTCAGCTTCTCGATATCCGCCCAGTATTTCTGGCGCGGAAGATGATCTCCCTTTTCCCAGCGGTAGACCGTCTGGCTATCGACGCCGAACATCTCCCCGACCTCGGATCGGGAGAGCTTCCTGCTTGCGCGCCATTCTCGAAGGGGGTTTTGCATAGTTCGCACTATAGGCACAAAAAGTTACAACGGTCAAGCCGGAGTAACATCTTGCGAATAGTGACGTAAACACAACGGGTTAGTAGTGTCGCCGGACCATGCCAGCAAAAATCTATCCAAAACGGATGCGCCGGGTCTATTTGGCCGAGTGGCGAGACCACTATAAACTGTCGCAAAAGCAGCTCGCAGAGCGGCTGGGATGCGACGTGATGACCGTTTCCAGGTGGGAACTCCACAAGGTGGCCATTTCCACCGACGCACTGGCGGCCCTTACAGAGGCTCTAGGTGGCGACCTTATGGAGCCGGAGGATTTATACCATCACCCGGACAAGCCGAGCCCGAACCAATTGCTTCGCCGGCTGCCCCAAGATGACCGGGACCACTTCATCAAGCAGATAAAGCGAGCGGTCGGCGAGGACTGACCGGCGCCGAAGATCGCGACCAGCCCGGCTTAGGCCGGGTTTTTTGTTGTCTAAAGCCATGATTCGGTGGCGGAATAAAATCTTATAACTTTTTTTGCCTAGCCCTATTGCGTCGTATAACTTTTTATGCCTATACTCTCCCATCGAAACCGCAGCGATGGATGCAAGCAAATGGCCCAGATCACCACCACCAACCAGATGGTTGCCGAGTTCGAGAAGGTGCTTGGACCGGCGCGCCAGACCGACGATCGCATTGAGATCATCAGTCAAAGCAAAACGCAAGTTGGACAGGTCGCCGTAACCTTCACGGTTGGTCGCATCAAGCCTCGCGCCGCCTAGCCACCCCTCCGATCTACCGTAAGCAAATACATGGGGAATGAGAATGTCAGTTCAATCGACCACCGAACAAGTTGCATCTGGTTTGCGATCACCCACGAGTGAACCCGCGGTGCTGCGCCCTTACGTCTCCAGCGCCGCCGAGAGATTCGCACCCGGCAACTTCGTGACGACGTGGAATCCGGAGCTTGGCCGCGATGCGGTTGGCGTCACCCGCGCGGTCGAAGATGTCACCGAAGCCAACCCGCGCATTCTCGTCAAGTGGATGCACGACCTGAGCGAGGAATGGGTTCGCTCCGAATATCTCTACCGCGCGAACTGAGCAGGAGGCACAAATGCCAGCCACCCACTTCTACGAGACTGAATTTCAGATCGGCAGCAAGACGGTTTTGGTTTTCGCCGAATACACGTTCAGCGCTGGTAGCCCCGCGCACATGGGCTCGCTGTCCTACGCTGGCCACCCTGCCGATCCCGACGAAGTTGAGTTTGTGAAGATCGAACTCAACACGACGGACGCCGACGCGGAAACGGCGAAGACAGAAAACTACTTCCCGGCGCCGGATTGGCTCCGCGACATCATCGCAAATGACGACGACATTTATCAAGAGATTTGCGGGCAGGACCACAACTACTACCCCGATTATGAATACGGCGATTGATCATTCCGCCGCTGATCCATCCATCCACAAGCCCAAAGGGATAGGGAAATGAGTGCGGCGCCAACCCTCGACTTTTACGCCAGCTATTGCGCGACCATCGCGAAGGTCTGGGGCGCTGACAAGTGTCCGACCCGTGAACAGTGGGACGCGATGTGCAGCAAGCCGCGCGCTCGCAAACTGACGCCGGACGAAACCGACGACAACCTTTTCGCAATCGAGAACGGCGACGGAGCCATTTACCCATGAACGCGAACGAACGCCAGCTTTACGCCGTGTCCAAGCTCGTCGGCTACTGCGAGGCCATCGCCTCCAGCGGACTTGTCGGCGAGATCATGGAGCGCCGCTTGCGCGAACGCATTGCCGAGACGCTTTCAGCCTTCGGCATGGAGCCGCACCAAGAACTCATCAACAAGATCATGACGGAGCAACGAGCATGAGCGTTTCCTATTACGATTCCGCGATCAAGCCGCACCTGACGGCCGCGCATGAATACGCCTACCGGGCGGCGCGTGAAATCAGCCGAATGCCCAAGCGGCCGGCATTCTTCACGCTTGCACAGGATGAACTCGACAATGCCGAGGCCGAGGCCGCGGCCATCCTGGAAGTCATCCGCTCGGTTAAGGCCAGCTACGCCAGCAAGCCATTGGAGACTGCGTGATGTCATTCACCGATGAGACCAAAGCTGCACTTGCCGCCAAACTCTCGCCTACCGCGGTTAAGTCCCGCGAACAAGGGGGAAGTCAGGTCAGCTATATCGAGGGGTGGCACGTCATAGCCGAGGCCAACCGGATCTTTGGTTTCGACGCGTGGACCCGCGAAACGATGGACATCAAGTGCGTTTCCGAGCGCGAGCGCGAGATTGGAAAGGCCAAGCACCCAGGCTGGGGCGTTACGTATACCTGCAAAGTCCGCGTCATTGTCGGCGGCGTAGCGCGCGAAGGCTGCGGCGCCGGCCACGGGATCGACCGCGACTTGGGGCAAGCCCACGAAAGCGCAATCAAGGAAGCCGAGACGGACGCGATGAAGCGCGCGTTTATGACGTTCGGAAACCCATTTGGTCTGGCGCTGTACGACAAGCAGCGGGCCAACGTCGCCGACGAGGGCGACGAGAGCCGCGCAAAGTTCATTCAGGCGTGCTCCGACATCATCAAGATAACCACAGACGGCCCCGCCCTACGTGAGTGGTGGGGATCTGAGGAACAGAAGAAGCAACGGCGCGACTTCGACCTAAGCAAGGCAGAGGTCGATGGGCTCTTAGCCGAAGTTGTCGCCAAACTTAAAGCCCTCGAACCGAAAGCAGCCTGACATGGCCGGATCAGTCAATAAGGTAATCCTCATCGGCAATCTGGGCAAAGACCCCGAGATCCGCCGCACTCAGGACGGCAAGCCAATTGCAAATCTCACTGTCGCGACCTCGGAGACCTGGCGCGACAAGGCCACCGGCGAGCGCAAGGAAAAGACCGAGTGGCACCGCGTGGTGATCTTCTCCGAGCCGCTCTGCAAGATCGTCGAGCAATATCTTAAGAAGGGCGCCAAGATTTACATTGAAGGCGCGCTGCAGACCCGCAAATGGACCGATCAGGCCGGCGTCGAGAAGTATTCGACCGAGGTTGTGCTGCAGGCTTACGGCGGCGTTCTGACGATGCTGGACAGCAGGACGGAAGGACGCGGCGATCTGCCCGCGCCTGGAGCCCGCTCTGCGGCGGCATCCGCCAATAACGCCGACATCGACGACGACATTCCGTATTGAGGCCAGCCCATGACCATCGCCGATCAAGCTCGCAACTCAGCGATATCCCTTGAAGCCAAGAAGGATGCTCTTGCCCAGCGCCAGAACGGCGACTGGAAGGTATCCTTCACGGTTCAAGGCATCGACATGGACCCCAGGCTTACGCAGGCCGCCATGGGCACGCGCTACGCCATGGTGTTGGTTGAGATCGGCGATGACGAACTCCCCGTGCCAGCAAAGGAGAGCATCGCGAAGGCCCCGGCGTCACCCCCCAAGCCCGCCGGGGCCAAGCGCGACTGGCGAGATATTCCGAAGCCTCAACAGGCCGGAATCCGGATCAACGAGCCATCGTTTTCGGCGTATTTGCGAGAGCGGCATTCGGCGGCGTGGCGGGAAACAGAAGACCCTGACGCCTGCCTGAAGTTTATGTGCGGCGGCATCCAATCGAAAAGCGAGCTTGCCACCAACCAAAGGGCCGGCGCGCTCTGGTTTCAGATCGATAGCGAGTATCAGGCATGGAAAGCATTGGAGCACGCATGACCATTCCCCAAACAGTAATAGCTCTATGGGCTCTCTACACCTTTGGATGCGTTGCGTTGGGTTGGTGGCTTAGGGGAAGTGAACGGCTCCCGGTAGCGGAGCAGAATGAGCATGGAGTATGGCCGTTATGACCTATCGCCCGAACATGCCGCTTTCCGTGAAGCTCCAAGCCGCGATCCTGCAGCTCGGATTGGACCCGGCCAAAGTTGACTTCGACCATAACCCAGCCTTGGGCCTCCGCGAGTTCAACGAGGAAACCAAGACCTACACGCCAGACGCCAACGATCCGAAGTTTATCACGGTTCTGGAGCGCGGCGAGGAGCATCGGATCAAGACATCCGGAACGCCGGCAACTTCCGCCGGAAGCGACATCCACCGCATTGCCAAGGCCAAGAGGCTAGCCAAGGCGCAAGCTGCGCTTGAAGCGGCTCTGCAAGGCAAGGCATCCGGAGAACGCACCCAGGCCCGCGCCAAGCCCGGCAAACGACCGTGGCCGGCGGGACGCAAACTGCAATCGCGCGGGTTCGCGCATACCAATTCTTGAAGGGGGAGTGAAAGTGAGACATTTCATGCACAAGCTAACCGGCACAATAGCAATGCTGTTTTGCCTTTTCATGGCCCGCATGTTCGGCACCTACCGGCATTCCGGATGGGACGGCGCGATCTCCTACGCCCGCTATACGTGGCGCGGCAAGGAATGGATCATCCCGACGAGTGCCGTCGACGAGATCAATTAGCACCCCCGCTCCGGCAACCACAACGAGGATGAGAAAATGGCAATCAGGTATCTCTGCGACGGATGCGACAAGGAAGTGCCTTACGATCTGGTCCAAAACGTAAGTGTTCGGATCAAGATCAAAGGCCAGACCTCCGAGCATTGCGGCGATTATGAGCTGTGCAAGTCCTGCACAACGAGCATGGTCAGCCACGCAAGCCCGAAGAACTGGACTCGTTGCGGCCCGGCGCCGAGGAAAATCGCATGACCGCGCCACACAACTCTCAGCCAGGCACTATGGAAGCCCGCTTGCGCGACGCGCTGGAGGCTGCCCGCCAGTGGATTAGTGTTTCCGGCGCCGCGAACGCCAACGATTTCAAGGCCGATATGGCCAAGATCGACGCCGCGTTGGCGGAGTCTGTATCGTTTAATGCACCCGAATTACCAGATCCACTTACCCCGCGCGGGATTGACCGTCTGTTCGAGCGCAATGATCTTTATACAGCACGCGCTGTTTTCGCTCGGCTTCGTAACTTTGGCTATTCCCTCGTTAAGTCCGACGAGTCTCCTGCTCAGTGCGGGGTGCAGACCGTGGACGACGCCATGGTAGAGCGCGCCTGGGCGGCCGTCGTCGGCAGCGACGTTGCGCCGATTTGCTTCAACGCCGCAATCATCCGGGCTGATTTGCGCGACGCATTGATTGCCGCACTTGCGCTCCCATCGGCAGATCGGGGGAGCAAATGAGCCTCCCGCCGCTTCCCTGGAGCTATGCCACAAACGCCCCTGTTGGCT
>Ga0181337_1000106_pt1 | contig 11433 bp, 14 predicted proteins | sample Sp13VDMM15DD_FD_168302 | JGI IMG/M metagenome (GOLD analysis project Ga0181337, IMG submission 168302) | Freshwater viral communities from Lake Michigan, USA - Sp13.VD.MM15.D.D | ecosystem: Environmental > Aquatic > Freshwater > Lake | place: USA: Michigan | collected 2013-04-23 | reverse complement strand
GACGCGGCGCGCCTGAAGGAGCTCAACAAGATGAGGAACGAAGGCATCGTCGGCGGCACGCTCGCCGGCGTATTCGGCCTCGATCAGGAGCAGGAGTACCTCACCGTCCGCAAGGCCATCATCGACGACCTCGCGCGCATGCAGACCGGCGCAGCGCTCACCGCAGACGAGCAGGCGTTCTATAACGAGTACCTTCCGGGGCGCTTCTCGCATCCGTTCTTCATCGGCGCAGGTTCCGATACCCGCATCGACAACTTCATCGGCGTCATGGAGAATCGCTTCGACACCCGCACCGCAGCGTACGGCCTCTCGTCGTACGGCTACTCGAAGGTCAACCTCCCTGACGGGCAGACCGTCCGTGTGGGCGAGACTATCGAGTCCCCTGACGGCACGAAGGGTACGGTCCTTCCTGACGGTTCCATCTTCGTGAAGCCGGGAGAGTCGGTATCACTCAGCGGCGAACTAGGAACGCTCGCGTCATCCATCATTCAGCAGGAGAGCGGCGGCGACTACAGCGCAGTCGGAATCCCGACGGCTCATGGTCGCGCACTCGGGAAGTACCAGATCATCCCTAAGTTCCACTTCGCGAAGGTAGGCCTGAACCCTGAGTCGGAAGCCGACCGCCAGAAGTTCCTCAATAGCCCGCAGCTCCAGGACCGTGCATTCACTGCGCTCATGGAAGAGCTGAACACGAAGTACAACGGAGATCCGCGCAAGATAGCGGCCGCGTACTATGGAGGAGGAGGCGCTGCAAGCATCGTGGGCACACCCGCAGCCGACAAGCCCCAGAAGGGAGGCATGCCGAGCATTAACCAATACGTGGAAAGCGTAATAAGCCGCGCCTAATATGCCTATCGTCTCATTCGACCAGTTCGCGAAGGGAGGGACCGTGAAGACCGGGTCCACGAGTCCTGAAGCTCTCCGTGCGGAGATCGAGGGCAACGCGCCTATTCAGGGCGACCCATCGGATATCCCCGTGGACGCGAAGGTCAGTTTCTTCGACCGCGTGAAAGACTCTCTCACGAAGCGTGGAGCCAAGCTCGACGAGACCTTGTCTCGCGATGCATTCGGCGATGATGCCCTCCATCCGGCGCTCAAAGGCCTCGACATCCTCGGCCAGGGCGCAGGCTTCGCGACCGATATCCTCGGTGATGCGGTAGAGACTGCGGTCGATGCGCTCCCTGAACCAGTGAAAGAAGCCGGCAAGGCTGCCGGGCTCGCCATCCTCAACACTGAGCCCGGCAAGGCAGCGCTCTCGGCGCTCGAAGCTGGAGCTGAAGCATGGGAGGGTTTCAAGGCCTCGAATCCTGACACCGCACGCGCCGTGGAAGGCGTCGTGAACGTAGCCTCTATCATTCCCGTGGGAGCAGGAGCGAAAGCGGCCGCCACGAAGGTTGCAGATACCGCAGGAGATATCGTGAAGACCGCGAAGGTTGCGGCTGACGACGTCGCGAAGGCCGGTCCGGCAGCGCGTGAGGCCGTACGGGACGCAGCAGATGCAGCCGGGGATATCTTCAACCCTATCGACAAGGGTACGGAAAGCGTCCTCAACCCGACGCGCCTCATCCCGAAGGAGAATCTCAAGAACGTGCCGATCGAGAAGATCGTCGCGCAGGCGGAGGATAAGACGGCGAAGCTCGATAACTATCTCAAGATATCGAAGGACGCGGTCGTCGACTATTCGAAGCCGACCGCTCTCGTGAAGGCAGGAGAGAAGGGAGGCGAGGCGCTGACCGTCATTCAGAATAAGATGTCGAAGCAGGCGCAGCTCAAGAACGAGGCGCTCGGGAAGGTCGGCGACAAGGTCGTGAAGAACGTCCAGGAGTATCGCGACTTCTTCACGAGCCAGCTCGAGGAGCGTGTCGGAGTCAAGGTCCTAACTAAGGCCGACGAGATAATCGACGGCGTCCTCAAGAAGGGCGAAGACACGCTCGAGAACGCTCCCGGCCGCAAGTCGAAGGTTTCCTTCGATCCGGCGGACAACAAGCTCATTCGCGACACGAACGCTATCCTGAAGGACCTCGGCGACGCACCGACGGTACGCGAGATAGACGACACCGTCGACGCGCTTCAGGACCTCCTCTATAAGAGGAAGACCCTGACGGCGGTTCCCGTGAACGGCCAGGTTGAATCCATCATCAAGCAGATGACCGGGAAGCTGAACCGTGCCGTGAAGAAGGTCGGCGGAGAGCAGTATACGAAAGCGAACGCGAAGTATGCCTACTTCGTGGATACGTTCGAGAAGCTGAATAAGGCGCTCGGCGACGAGGGCGTGCGCGGCGCGCAGCTCATGAAGTCGCTCTTCAGCCCGTCAGGCGAAGCTCCGCGCCGTCTCTTCGCGGAGATAAAGAAGCTCACGGGTATCGACCTAGTCGAGGAAGCGACGCTCGCGAAGTTCGCGATGGAATCCATCGGGGACGCTCGCCAGGCATCGCTCCTCGAGGAAGTCATCCGTGGCGGTTCCATCACGCCGGTCGGATTCATCGAGAAGGCGGCGACGCATCTTATCAAGAAGACGCAGGACCCCGTGAGGAAGGCCAAGCGCATCATTAACGAGAAGCCTACGCGGTAGGCCTCGTCGCGAAGAATATGACTGCGGGAACGATGAAGAGCATAGCCCAGGGAATCAGGATGAATCCGAGAACCAGCAATACTACGTCGAGCGCAGATATCCGAGGTGTTCTCATATAAGCTCTATACCATACCTATGGCTAATTCGCAAGACGAGAAATTGGAAAGAATGAGGAAGGTCTTCGAGGCCTTCAACGAGGACGTCGTCTCCCACGAGGAGATGAAGGGTCTTCTTGATACCCTCATCGCCTACGTCTCGGAAGCGAAGAAGAGCCTCGAGGACACGAACGGCAAGGCAGAAGCCCGTATAGCGAAGACAGCAGGCGACCTGCTGGCGAAGCTCCAGCGGACGCAGAAGGCGTTCGACAAGGACTCGACCGATATCAAGGCGTTCTCGAAGCAGTGGCGCAAGGAGCTCCTCAAGCGCCTCTCGAAGGAGCTGACTGCTATCAGGAAGGCCATCCCCACCATCCCAGAGATGCCCGAGATGCCGTCCCTCGATCCTCTCTGGGATAAGCTCCTCGAGCTCGAAGGACGCATCGCGTTTCCGATGACGCCGATCGAGCAGCGCGACGCTCTCGAGAGCATCGACGATGAGGACCAGAAGCTCTCCATGGATGCTATCAGTGGCCTTCCTGCCGCGCTCATGGAGATACGAGAGGAGCGGACCGGCCGCAGGAACATCTTCGGCGTACCTTCCCGCGGCATGTTCCTTTATATAGACGGGGTGAAGATGGGTCTCGTCTCGAACCTGAATCTCGTCGCCGGCTCGAATATGGCTATCTCGTACTCGAAGGTGAACGGGCAGGATACGATCACCTTCGAATCGACCGGAGGCGGAGGCTCGGGCGTGAACGTCGAGACCCCTCCTGAGTCTCCGAATGGCGTCATCACCGTGTTCACCGTCTCGGCCGAGCCGAAGTGGGTCGTCGCCGACGGCATCACGTACTACGAAGGCGCCGGGTATTCCTATGCAGCGCTCGAAATCACGATGGACGTTCCCCCGTCCGCTTCTATCCGCGTAATCACTTAGCCATGAAGAACTTCCTCGCATTCATAATCTCGTTCGCGCTCGCCTTCAGTCCGCTCGCAGCGCCTCTCGCGCACGCGACGCCTGTCTCGTGGGATAAGACCTCAGGACTCCTCCAGCCGCTCCTCTCTTCGTGGAACGACGAGGTGCGCGTGCCGTACCTTACCGCGACCTCGACGACGGCGACCTCGACGTTCAAGAACGTCTCGATCACGGGTCCAGGGGTGAGTCTGCTCGGGGAATACTTTACGAACTTTACGAACTACACGCGCTCGCTCTTCAGCGCAGGATCCGGCCTCGACTACGCGGCTGGAGTCTTTTCCGTGGAAGCAGGAGGTATCACGAACGCGATGCTCCAGAACTCGACCATCTCTGGAGTATCCCTCGGCTCGAACCTCGCGGACCTTACCGCCACGAACGGTACGCTCACGTTCTCAGGCGCGTATAACGGCGGTACAGCGCGCACGATAGGACTGAACCTCGGGAATGCGAACACCTGGACGGGTGCGCAGACCATCGCAGCTTCCCTCTTCAACCTGACCGGCCTCTCTGACGGCTGTCTTCAGATAAGCTCGAATCTGCTCACCTCTACCGGCTCCGCGTGCGGATCGGGAGGCGGAGCCGTTGCATGGGGAGATATCACGGGTACGCTCTCTGCCCAGACCGACCTCCAGACGGCACTCGACGCGAAGGTCCCTGCGGCACGCACCCTCACTGCAAGCACCGGACTCACCGGCGGCGGCGACCTTTCTGCGAACCGTTCATTCGCTCTCTCGGCCGGATCCATCGCGTCCCTCGCCCTTGCTGACTCCGCGCTCCAGTCAGGCGACAACGTATCCGAGCTCGTCAACGATGCTGGCTATACGACGAATACCGGGACCGTATCCTCCGTGGCTGCAACCGTTCCGACAGGTTTGTTGGTATCCGGTTCGCCGATAACAACGACAGGCACGCTTGCGTTTACATTCGATACCGGCTATGCGATACCGACGACCGCCAAGCAGACCGAATGGGACACTGCGTATACGAACCGCATCACGTCCGCGAACTCTCCTCTCTCGATCGCAACGAACGCCATCTCGATAGCGAACGCTGCGGCTGACGGAACTACGAAGGGCGCGGCATCCTTTACCGCGGCCGACTTCAATGCGAGCTCCGGGAACATCTCTATCGACTACACGAACGGTCAAGCGGCCGCTTCAGGCGTGAAGGGATTCCTCACTGCGGCGGACTGGGCGACTTTCAATGGAAAGGAAGAGGTCCTGACCTTCGGAGATGGCCTCACGCGCACGCTGAACGATGTCGACGTCGACACGACGCAGAACATCGCGAAGCTCTCGAACCTAACAAGCAACGGCTTCGTTAAGACTTCCGCGGGAGACGGCACTCTTTCCGTGGATACGAATACGTATCTGACCGGAAACCAGACTATCACCCTCTCAGGGGCCGTATCCGGCTCAGGAGCGACCAGTATCACGACGACCTATAACGACGTCGTCCCAGCCGCTAAGGGAGGTGCAGGAACCCTCTCAGGCTTGCTCAAGGCCAACGGCGCGGGCGTCGTATCGGCTGCGGTAGCAGGCACGGACTATTACGCTCCAGGAGGCACGGACGTCGCCGTGGCTGATGGAGGTACGAATATCTCGTCCTATACCACGGGAGACCTTCTCTACGCTTCCGCAGGCACGACGCTCACGAAGCGTGCGATAGGCACGACGGGCGACGTTCTCTCGGTAGTAGGCGGCGTCCCGACATGGGTGGCGACATCTTCTCTCTCGATCGCAGCCAGCCCCGCTGGATCCTCTAGCTACGTTCAATTCAACCTTGGCGGCGTCTTCGGTGCGGTCATAGACTTCGTCTGGGATAACACGAATAAGCGCCTCGGTGTCGGAACAAGTACCCCGCAGGCGCAGACGCATGTTGTAGATACAGGAACGCTGATAGCTACCACGACGACGTATAGCACGGCAGGGACCTTTACCTATACGCCTCCTGCTAATGTTCTGTTCTATCAGGTCTATATGTGGGGAGGAGGCGGCGCCGGAGGCTATGACGGTCGCGGCGGCGGCGGCGGCGCTGGAGCATACGTTGCTACGACAACGAGCGTAGCGACAACTTCCGTACAGATATTCGTTGCAGGAGGCGGTACGAACAATAACAATAACTCCTCGGCTCCGGGTGGTACGGGCTTTAAGACCGGAGGCAACGGAGTCTCGGGCGGCGGCGGCGGCGGTTCGTCCTCATTCGGCGGCATCATCATCGCTTGCGGCGGCGGCGGCGGCGCGGGTAATGATGGAAACGGCGGATCTGCCGCATCAGGAACGTCAGGAGGTGCAGGAGGCAGTCCTGGTGGCCCAGGCTCTACGGGCGGCGGCGGCGGCGGTTGTAATACGAATGGCTCAAACGCTTCAGGAACTTCGGGCGGTGCGGGAGGAACGGGCGGTACTACGGCATCAAGGACGAGCGGAAACGGTTCGGCTGATATCGGCGCATCTGAAGGAGGTGGCGGCGGTTCCGCAGGAGGTGCTACCGGAAACGGTACGACTGCCTCGACTCAGGCGGGCGCCGTAGGTTCTGGGGGAGCGACAGCGGGATCCGCAGGCTCGGGCTTCGATTCTGGAGGCGGAGGCAACGGAGGAAACGGCGGCGCTGGACAAGCCGGAGGCGCGCCAGGTGCGGGCGGCGGCGGCGGCGACGATAGTGCGGCCGGGAACGGTGGCGCCGGAAAGGTCATCATCATAGCGTATACGTCAGGCGGTACGCAGCAGGATTCCTTGTTCACGATTACAGGCGCAGCCTCGACTATCCTTCAGAAAATAGAAGGCGTCATCATGGGCGTCGCCTACACCTTCGAGAAGCTCGACAAGTTCGGTCATCTCTTCACGGGAGGACCGCCGCCGATAGCGAACTCATGCACGGGATTCTCCGCAACCGGAAACGATAGGAACGGCGTCATTACTTTCACTGCGGCGACGTCCTGTTCCATCATATTCGCGAATACGTGGGGAACGACACCGGTATGCGTCGTAACCCCGACTTCGGGAAATATCGCGACGTCTATACAGACGATATCGGCGACCGGTTTCACTGTCAGTTCCGCAACGAATATCTCCGGGTTCCGATATATCTGTCAGGGAGTCCAGTAAAGATATGCAGGCGACACTCCGACCTCGGCAGACGACAGCAGCTCTTGCGCAAGGGCTATTGCGCCTGCCTGGGTCCGTGCGCTCGCCGTACTTTCAGCGACAGACTACGAGGAAGGAGGCTCCAGGCAGGGATACTCGTTCAACGAAATCCCTTATGGCTAGAACAGGACTACTTATAGGTTATCAGGGCGATGGCTCCGGCATGGGCGCCCTGCTAGCTTCTTATGAAGGATCGACCTCGTATGGAGTGGACCTCGTCTACTTCGATCACAAGACTGCGACGAACGCTGCTGAAATGTATGCGCTCGCAGTAGCCGCTTGCGAAGCATTCGCGCTCACCAACAGCTTCACGCTCGACACCATCGAACCAGCGTTCGATATCGCGATGCCGTAAGTATTTCGTGGAGGGGGACGACCCCTCCCGTACCGAACACCATGACCACTATCGACACCATCATCATCACCGCATGCCTCGTCGGCTCCCTGATAGCTTCGCTTTTCCTGGCGTACTTTCTCGGCGAGCAGCATGTTCTCTCCGTGGTCGACTTCGTGCGTTTCGCACTCGATATTTAATTCACCGAATCAACAGCCACGCTATGGAACGATTCAAGAATGGAGCTTACAATAGTATTCATGGATAACGATCACCCTACGAACGCTGACCTGAAGCGTTCCTTCGATGAGCATGCGAAGCATGACGAGGCGTTCCAGAAGGAGTCTCGCGAAGTGGACAAGGGCATTCAGGATAGCCTCGCGCTCATCCTCAATAAGCTCGACCCGGACCATAAGGAATACATCCTCAAGAATGCTGAAAGCCGCATCGGGAACATCGAGAACAAGCTCGATCCGGAGCATCACGACTACATCCTCCACGATACGAACGAGCAGATGAAGGTCTTCAACGATATCAAGAACGGCATCGTCTTCGCACGCAACGCCCTCATATGGATATCAGGAGGCATCGCGGCATGCGCCATCATCGCCGGTTCCGTTATAGGCACTATCCGATTCATAAAATGACGACTTTCCAGGAGGACGTGAGGTCCATGGTTCGGTCCTTCCGGTTCGCCGTCGTCGTTTTCGCTCTCACCATATTCCTCACGTTCGCCTCCTTTACCTTTGTTATGATGGTATATATGCCCAGCATAATGCTCGCGGCACTCGAGACCTATTATTCAGATAAGGAGTTCGTAATCACTGAATGACATGAAAATGCGACTCGTGAAATCAGGAAGCGGAAGCCGCCCGGTAGGGAAGGTCCGCCTCATCAAGAGCGGCGCGACACCCGCTCCTAAGTTCAAGCCGCGCGACCGCAAGGCCGGAAACAAATATGGATAGGGACGACGAGGTACGCGACTACGGCCTCCGAAAGGTAGCACCGAAGCCTGACCATTGGTTCATGGGCCAGGGCAAGGCTCGCGCACGACTGGGCGCCGCGGCCGCGGCCGACCTCAAGCCCGACGGCGACTGGAGCCGCTTCGACCCGCTCAAGGAAGCGCAGAAGAAGAACGGCTTCGAGACCATGAACTGCACCAACTTCGCGACCATCATCGCCTATATCGTGCTCTCGAACTTCCATAGATACGACGACTTCCCAAAGGAATGCTCGGAGCGCTATACCGGCGTCATGACCGGCACGTCGCCGACCGGGAACGATCCGCATCACGTCGCCGAGATTATCCGCAACTTCTCCGGACTCATCCCTGAGGAGCGACTCCCGTGGACCACGCAGGACGCCTGGAACGAATATTACGCTCCGGACCCGATGGATGAGACCCTCGTGGCCGAGGGACAGGACCTCCTCGAGAAGTTCGTCCTCGTGAACGAGTGGGTCTTCCCTCCCGGGAATACGCTGCTCCCGTCCCAGAAGGCCGACCGTCTCAAGGCAGCGCTCAAGCGTGGAACCGTATGCGTGTCGGTACGTGCCTGGAAGAAGAAGGACGGCGTGTACGTGAAGGATATCGGCGAAGACGATACGCACTGGGTCTGGCTCAAGCAGATCGACGAGAGAGACCGCCCGCGTATCCGCGACCAGTATTCCCCGTACGACAAGATACTCGCGAAGGACTACGACTTCGATATGGCGAAGGTCTATTTCCTCGGACGCAACGAGACCGGCATCTCCCCCGTGCAGCGCGACTATATCGCTCTCGTCTTCAAGTGGGCGAGCGACGTCTTAAAGAAGCTCTTCCCTTCGGCGCCTCCGGGCGTGCCTGACGTGAAGCCTGAACCCGTCCCCTTACCAGAACCCGTAAAGCCGACCCCTATGCCTGAACCTGTACCCACTAACCGCGAGAAGCTCTATGCGAAAGCGAAGTCCCTCATCGGAACGAAGCAGGTGTCGCCCGGCGTGCCTGAATCCCTTGGCTGCGCCAGTGCGCTCAACAACGTGTTCCGCCAGTGCTTCGGCAAGGCGATCGGAGGCGGAGCGTCCACGGCTGAGATGTTCAAGGTCCTGAAGACGGACCCGCGCTTCGAAGAGGTGTCCTCTCCGCTCCCAGGCGACATCGTCATGAATGCCTCCGGGACGTCCACGAAGGGGTATGCGAACGGGCATGTCGGCATCCGTGGCTTCACGGAGACGATGAGCAACAACTCCGCGAACGGCCTCTGGAGCGCGCACTATACGAACGCGGCCTGGGAGAGCTTCTTCGCGAAGACCCGGGGCTTCAAATCCCGGTACTTCCGGGTGCGGGGATAGTATCCTTGCAGGCCATTTAAAAGGTATATACTGAACCTATGAAGAAAAACCTCGGTGCATGGGCAGCGTCATCCGCTGACTCGACAGAAGTCTCGAACCGCGTGAAAGGTATCGTCCTCGCGCTCTCGTCCATTATCATATATCTCGCCGCGAACCTGTTCGGGCTTGAGCTCTCCGCGACCGACGTGATCGACCTTGGCTCGATGCTCGGCTTCATCGCCGGCGCGCTCTGGTCGGTATACGGCGCGGGGCTCGCGCTCGTCCGCCTCATCGCCGAGAAGCGCTACTAGGAACCCTCGGTTCCATAGGAAACGTAAAAGACCGCCTAGGCGGTCTTTTCTCGTCCTCTCCGCGGGTTGATGGGAGTCTGAAACGGGCGGCAATACCATTCATTCCTATGTCATCCTCAATATGCGCGATGGTACGGAGAGGAGGGCGTGGTCCTGTTCATCGGACCCTTTCATTCTACTCTCACTATTCGTATGAAGCGGCTCTATCCCCAGAAAGTCGAAGCCCCGAGATAGGGCTTCGAAGGTTTACCCGCGCGAGCTTCGCCGCGTCAGGAGATAAGACGATCACCTCCTTTCGGCTCTTCGCTTCTCGCCATGATGGCGGGGAGCGGAAGCTCTTGCTGGAACGGGTTTCGATAATGGAACCCGCACTGACACTCTTCCCCCGAGATGACCGAATCGCAACGGGGGCACGCGAAAGGGAGTCGGCGTTGAAACACGGATACCTCCTCTGGCTGCTCCTCTCCTAGTATCGCACGAAGACATCGCTACTTCTCCACTTGCGCATCTATCTCCGCGGTCATCTCTGACAGGTCCTTACGCACCTTGAGGAGCGCTTCCGCCTCGGTCTCCGCGATAGCCGTGAGGTCGTAGGATCCTCCGCTGGTCGTCTTGAACGTGAACTTCCACTGCGGCGTGCTAGTCGTCGAGGACTCTATCATACGCGGTGCTTGAACTGGATACGCATCGCCTTAGGCAGCTCGTGGATGAGACGACGGGCCGGCGGCGTCTTGCGGGTATCTATACGGCCTTCCGGGACGTGGTACTCGCCACGGTCATTCAGGAGGGATGCGGAGTCCTTGTCATCTCTGCGGGCGTTCTCCCTTCTTACAGGAGGTTTCTTGCGGCGCACTGGCTTTGTTGGCTTCTTGGTATCAGGCATAGATTATAGTTCAAGGTTTTTAAACGTACGGACGATACGATCTATCCAGTAGGAAGGCATCGTTTTCAGGATACGGATATCCTCCTTCCTCTGAAACGTGCGCCCGTTCTCATATGCTCTATCAGCAATCGCCTTATGGATGCAGTTGCAACAAAGTATTTCCGAACACGGTTCTTTCTTCTCAGGGTCCATACGCCTATTCTCTCATGCCCTGGCTGTTAACATCCACGTCCCGGTTCTCTTCGTGCTTCGGGTTGCAACGGCAGAGACGATCGCGCGCGCCATCGGTTCCATCGTCCTCGTGCAGGATGCCGTCGCCGTCGCACTCGTCGTACGGGCAGGGCATGCTCATCTCCTCCATAGGGTTCTTGCTCATGCGCCTGTCTCTATCTTGCAGAGCCGACAATTCGCCGAAGTGTGCGGCGATTCGTGGACCTTGACGATGCTCGCGCAGCGCTGTCGTTCCTTCTTGACCTCTTCCTTGATTCCCTCGTTGAGGAAATCCCGGAACTGCGGATGCAGATAGGTCTCTCCGTCTCGGCTGAAATGAGTCGGAAGACCGCTCGTCAGTCCGCTCAAGAGCTTGTCTTCGAATGCTTTCGTCATACCTTGTATCGCATCTTAGGGGCTGACGGGTCGACCTTTGCGAGCTCGTCGAGCAGCTCGTTCGCCTTCGCCTCGCATATGCCTATCTCCGGCCGGAACTGCTTGAGCAGCGTGAGACCGCAGTCTATATTGCCGGCAGAGTCGATGAGGAAGTTCCTCCGGAGCACCGTCTTACGCAGTTCGCTTTTCAATTCCGATACGCGCGT
>Ga0181337_1000105_pt1 | contig 11504 bp, 9 predicted proteins | sample Sp13VDMM15DD_FD_168302 | JGI IMG/M metagenome (GOLD analysis project Ga0181337, IMG submission 168302) | Freshwater viral communities from Lake Michigan, USA - Sp13.VD.MM15.D.D | ecosystem: Environmental > Aquatic > Freshwater > Lake | place: USA: Michigan | collected 2013-04-23 | reverse complement strand
GCCTGTTGTCAAGTGGGGACTCAATATTCAGCTCCTTTAAAGCAGTACTTCCGGCCGGAGAGACCTCAATCGTGAGAGTGACGGAATTCTCTAACGACCCGCTATATCTCACGAAAGACGAACTCCTGAACGTCACCGCAACGTACAGCGTATTGGGCCCCTCCCCTACGGCTGCATCTAGTGTCACAGTTAAGCTGAGGTGGGCCATCTAATGGCAACCGTCTATTTTATAGATGGTTTCGATCATCGCAACTACTCCGGACTGGGAATGAAGTATACAGACAACTTCAGGTCCGGGATAGGAACCGCCAATCAAGGTGATACTGTACCCGGAGCTTACGCAGCCCCTGCTACTCCGACAATCCCATCAAATGGGATTGGTGACTCCAACGGAATCTTCTTTATCAACTCAGGATTCGGTGCTATCTGCTACACGAAGACCTTAGCCCAGCGCAATAGGTATGTGGCAGGATTCCACTACAAGTCACACAACCCATTCGGACAACCTAACGCCATTGATAGCTTGTTCTTCAGATGGGAGTATGGATCTCCAGTATTCATAAACAACCAGAACCCCAACACTTCCCTCTCTATCAGACAGGGGCCGACTAATCAACTTAAGTTCTATGCCGGTGGTGTGGGGACGACCTCATCTCCTGGTACCTTAGTGGCTAATCCTTCCTTTGTATTCACACCAGAGACCTGGTACCATGTGGAAGTGGATGCTACATTCGGTCCTGGGGGTAAGCTTAAAATCTACGTAAACAGTACCCAGGTGTTTGAAGATCTGAACGTTAACCTGGGCACCGTCAACCCAGATAGGTTCTCAATAAGGCACCAGTCATTCGGGACACAGGGGTGGGCCATGGACGACCTCTATATAGCTGACGAGAGACTTGGCAGGTGTAGAGTCAATACCAACCTCCCCATTGGGGACGTGTCAGGTTCAGGATGGACTCCCACACCCTCTGGAATACTCTACTCTGCAATAGATGACCGTCAATTTACCGGTAGTATAGTATCCCCGGACAGCGACATTACAAGGATAGACGCAACCGGACCTGACTTAACTAGTCTGCACAACTTCGCGGAGTTCAGCTGCTATGGGAGGGTGCTAGCTGCTGCCATAAATGCTACGGCGAAGAAGCCAAGCCTGTCAGCTCCAACCATCAAGCTAGTGAGCCGGCCCGACCCAACATCCCTCTCAGTTACTGAACTGGATGAATACCTACTGACAACGTCCTACGCTACCTATCAATCAGTGGTGAATCTGTCTCCTCTGACAGGTGGCTATTGGTCAGACAGGGAATTGAAAGATGCCATCTGGGGAGTTAGATCAGGTGGGTCAGGGGCCAACCGAGTTACGGCAATGTTCTTGGAGAAACTTGTCTCCCTGGAAGGACTATCTTACGACTGTGGAGCCGGGAGCAACAGCTATGCTTACTAAAGTGGCAGTGAGAGGCTTAGTCATTCCTTTCGGACACAAGGTAGAGGAACTGATCTCCAACTGTCAGGCTAGGGGAGTTAACCTGAGGGTAATATACGGGACAAGACACCCAAGAGTACAAGCCGCACTCTGGGCACAGTCCAGATCAGAAGAAGAGATCAGTACCGCCATTGCAACTCTCAGTGACAAGGCGCCGACAATAGTCCAATACATCAAAGAGGCGGAACCTCTCTGTGGGAGATGGGCCACCAACCTCCTACCAGGCCAGTCCTGGCATCAATGGGGAGAAGCAGTTGACTGCTGTATACTCAATACCGTAGGTCAAGCAGTCTGGGCGTCGCAGCATCCAGGCTACTCAATCTACGCGGAAGAAGCTATCCGACTGGGGCTGACATCTGGAGCTCTCTGGAGGAGTAAGGATTCAGTGCACGTACAAATGAGGAAAGAGAGCGTACGGGATATCTTCTCTTGGGAGAAGATAGACTCAGCTATGAAGAGCCAATTTTGCTTCAGTTGAGTTAGGCTCTCAAAGGGTATCCCAGTATTACTATTAAATGGATTCGGCTGCGATCAAGGCCTTAGCAACAATCAAACTCAAACCTAACCCTTACTTGAGGGCTGAGGTACTCAACAAACAGGGAATACTAGTCCCTGGGACCGACATTCCTTTCCTCTACCAAAAGAGGATGGTCCTTATGATGGTCCTCAAGCCGAGGATGGTCGTAGGGGACGACGTAGGAATCGGTAAGACCCTCGAAGCGATCATCGCTCACACCGTATTCAAGACCCAACGCCCGGACACCAAAGCCATAGTCTTCGCGGAGAAAGCAGCACTCAAGCAATGGCGAGACGAGTTCGAATGGCTTACCACCCTCAAGACCAAGATCATATCCACCGAACTATTCCCCAACTCCAAGCAGCGTGTATCGGCTATGAGGAACTTCTCCTCAGACGTCATGATCACGACGTACGGTCAGGCCTACAACTACCTACCCTACATCCGAGAAGGACTTGGTGACCGATTCGTCTTCTACGCAGACGAGCCAAACGTCTTCAAGAACATCGACAGTCAACTCCATAAGAGGATGTACGAGTTAAGTTGTCAGGCTCACCGTTCTTATGGATTGACAGCAACGATCGTCGAGAACAAACTGGAGGAGGCCTTCGGAATCCTACGGGTGGTGAGTCCAGGACTCCTCTCAAACATCACGGACTTCTACAATAACTACTGTGAGCGTCGAAAGCTCAAGAACCGGAATATGTTGGTTACGGTCGGCTATAAGAACCTTGACAAGTTTCGAGAGGCCATTGAGCCAGGCTACTACGGCCGCCTGCAAACAGACCCCGAAGTGGAACAGGATCTGCCGGAAGACCTCCACAAGGACGTGCCGATTATCCTGAGCAAGGAGCAGTCGCTCAAGATAGTCGAGGCCATGGACCGCATCATACAGATGCCGGAAGGGGATATCAAGCAGTTAGGCATCCTACCGTCTCTGATCATGGCTCAACAGTTGACCAACGATCCGAGAGTAGCCAAGTTCGACATCGAAGGCGGTAAGATCCCCGTCCTGAAGGAGCTCCTGCTAGGCTCACTGAAGGGGGAGAAAGTGATTATCTTCTCCAAGTACCGGTCCATGATCGATATGATCGAGAAGGAACTCACTAAGGACGTAGGAGAATGCGTACGTATAACGGGTATTGAGAACCAGGCAGGCACTAGCGAGACCTCTAAACTCCGATTCATGGACGATGGGCCTAACGGATGCAACATACTTCTCATAACACGGGCTGGACTGAAGTCGCTAAACTTACAAAAGAGTGGACACATCTTCGCTTTCGATATGCCCTGGTCCTACGGGCACTATCGACAGTTCGTCGGCCGAGTGAAGAGAACGGGGTCCCTGTTCAAGAAGGTCATGGTCTACCGGATGATGGGTGTTCTCCATCCGGAAGTGGCGGAACTCCTAGGATCGGACGATACCATTGACCAGCACTCCCTCAGGGTGGTGATGAAGAAGAAAGACCTCTTCAACGCAGTAACCGGAGATGTGACGACAATCGAGACAACGCCTGGAGAACTGAAGGAACTCTTCGACGAGATCCGGAAGGGCAAGAAAGCTGCATGAGCGACATACGGGAGACTTGCGACAATAAGGAAATCTGCGGTCGGACTGGCCATGTCAGGGCTCCTGATGGATCTTGGTCACGCTGCCACTGCCTGAACAAGGAAATGGAGAAGAGGCGTCTAGGGCCCTTCTTCTGCGACAACCCGATCAAAACCTCCCCAGTGATGACATTCATAGATAGGTCCTGTCTATTCACCGGATCCCTGTCTAGCCTCCGGCCGCACGTAGCTGGAGTAATCCAGAACCTGGAAGCGAAAGGTAAGAGTGTCCGCTATATGGACGCTTACCGTCTGATAGAGATCTACCTGGAGAAAGACCCAGAGTTTCAAACCACTTCGGAAGGAACAGAAGCCGATCTTCTCATATTCCTCGTAGGATTTGGGGACCCGAGGAACAAGTACCTACCAGAACTGCTGGTTCAAGCCATCGACCGGAGGGAGATCCTTTCCAAGGCAACCTGGGTTATCCTCGGAATCCCGCTATCACAAGTGGCTGGTAAGTACAACGAGCAACTGTATGACAAGCTTAACTCCCTCAAGAAGGTCGAGGGATCAAGATGATCAAGATCATCCGTTCTCTAGCCTGGAAAGACCCAGCCGAGAAGGTAGAAGCTACTCAGAACTACGGACTGATCCGTAAGGAGAGGTTCCTCACCCTCAAGCAAGCGGAAGGGAAGATCATCGACGAGATGATCAACTTCTTCTCAACCTTCGGTGAGGCTCCTTCATACCAGGTCATCCACGATATGATTACCAACCAGTCCCTGTCTGAGGAACTGGTAATCCTGGAGGAGGCCGGCGCCGAACCATTCTACACCGGAGCAGCCCTCGACCAGACAATCGAAGACGAGGTGGAAGTTCAGGCAGCACGCGACCTGAGGGAGAAGTGCAGCCAGGCCCTGAAGATTGCCAACCAGGGGATAACAATCAAGGGGACCATAATCAAGGGTACCCGTGAGGCAGTATCCTACTTGGTATCGGCAGCTCAGCCGGCCCCTCCAAAAGGAACCCAAATTTCCTCCAGTCTGAAGGAAGCAGCTCCAAAGCTGATCCAAATGCTGGCCGACCGCAAGAAGAATCCGACCACTGCGTATGGCATCCCGACAGGATACAACATCATAGACACAGCGACGGGAGGCATCAGGAAAGGCAACTTCTACGTCCATGCAGGGTTTGCTGCCCACCTGAAAACCACTCAGATGTTGAACATGATCGTGAACCAGGCTGTGGCGGGCTGGAATCCCTATCTGTTCTCGTCAGAAATGCCAGCCAATGAGGTTAAGCTGCTACTGGCTGCTATACACAGCGCAGACAAGAAGTTCGGAGGGGTAGGTAAGCCAATACCTGCCTTTAAGATGCTCCTAGGCGCTCTGACAGCAGCAGAAGACGCCTTTCTCAAAGATGTACTGGATGACCTTGTTAACAACTCAGCCCACGGGCTGATCCGGGTGATAGACTCAGGCGAATTCCTGGGCTTCGGATCAATTGTCCAGAGGACTACTCGTGATCACATGGACCATGAAGTGGACATGCTGTGGATCGACTACCTGACCAGGCTGCCCCCGGATCCACACTACCGCGGCATGAGTATCACCGAAGCTAGGAACGAGACTATCGCAGAAGCCAAGAGATTCTCGCTCTCATTCAACCAGGGGCGGGGTATAGCGGTAGGGACTCCATTCCAGGTCAACCGAGAAGGCTTCAAGAGGGCCATGGAGAACGAAGGCAAGATGGACCACTCGGCCTTGGCTCAGTACAACTCCATCGAGCGTGAAGCGGATATCATCTCCTATGTCTGGTATGCGGAAGAAGAAAGACTCACCTGCGAGCCTAAATGCGGTATGATCAAAGCCAGATGGGGAGGAATACCATCAACCCCGGTACGGCTCTTTATCGAGCCGGACTCCCGCCGTATGTTCGATTTAGGTGCGGGTGGTATGGTAACGACAGGCGCCCCAACTCAAGCCGCGGGCAGTGCTGAAGACGAAGTGATGCTGTGACACCACAAGAGCTAATGGCGAGATTGGGACTCTCCTACCAGGAGAAGTCGAACCGTCTCCAAATGCTCTGCCCCTTCCATCAGGATAAGAATCCATCCTCAGGCTTCTACCTGGACACATCCAAGTTCTTCTGTTTCAGCTGTGAGCTATCCTTGGACATAGTAGGATTCTACGCTAAGCTGAGAGAGACGACCAGGAACATCGCAGCGCGAGACTTGGGCGTGGATCCGGACCCAGTCCTAAAATACGACAAGGCAATTGTAGACCTCGTGCGCATACGGGCAGAGAGGCAGCTCACCAAGAGCATGTCCCTTCCTCGCAAGTTGCACTCGGCTTTTGGTGAGAGGTTGGACAAGATTCTCCATATGTATACGGACAATCAGATCTCAAGCGACGACTTGGATCTGTTCATGATTCGTTGGTATAAAGATGTAGAGGAAGCCCTTGCCACAGGAACTGGAAAACTGGAAGCTGACGTCCTTAGAACTGCAGGAAATCGTTCTAATGACGGGATCGAAGAAGGGGTTAGGATTATTCCTGGGCCTGGACTCGAAGAAGTTGGATTTGGTATGGCGGACACACAAGCTCCAGGCCCCGACTCAATACTTGACATCCTTGACTAGGGAGAATTTCTTACTCTCCCTGGCTAAGTACGGGTCGACCGGATCAATGGCTACCTTCTTCGGGGTTAGCAAGGCCACTATCCGGAAGATAGCGAACGAGCACTTAGGAGTCCTACCCCCTCGTAAGATCGGTCCAGAGGATGCGAAAGTATTTGAGGACGCACTTAGGACCTACAAATCAATCCGCTTGACGACCCGAATGCTCAACCTTCGGTGGAGTCAGTCCTTCTCCGAATCAGACATCAGGAAAGCAGCCAAAGACCTGAACATGGACCTTAGCTCTCTCTTAGACTGGTCACTGTCTGAGCATAGTGCGGGTAAAGGGCGCCGGGCGGAGATGGACTACGCCACTGCCCGCGGAGAAAAGATCCTCAAGGACATGAATAAGGAAGAAGGCTCTCAGGCCGACTACGACTTCATGGACTTGGACCTAGGCCCGGTAAACGTTAAGTCCTCTCGTAGATGGAAGCTAAAAGCAAAGACACGGAAAGACGCCCCATTCTACTGGAAGTTCTCGGCCAATGGCCGGCACAAGTGCAACCATTTCGTATGCATGGCATACGACGAGGACATGAAGCAACTCATCGGGTATGCTGTATTATACACGAGCAGACTTCCGGAAGGCAGCACGTTCGTACTTAAAGAAAGCGACCTAGCTGACCCATCATGTCTTTCCAATTTGAGCCACGCCTTGCAACCAGTCTGGCCGACCTCGATCGCTATCTTGGGGAAAACTCCGACCCAGACAACGTCGCCGGAGTAGACACAGAAACCACCCGACTGGACACCAGACGAGCTAAGCTTGTCGATATCTCACTCTCCCTATCCTACGGGACGGCTATCCTAATACCAGTAGGGCACCGGATAGGGAATAACCTACCACTTCAGCCTGTAATCGACCGGATCAAGGAGAGGTTCGAAACCCTCTCAAAGCCGGCCGAACCCTCCGAAGACTCCTTCGACCTCCTCACCTCCCTTTACTACAACGCCAAGTTCGATCGGAATATCAAGCAGGCATCCACCAAATGGGTACCGCCGAGATTCCTCGACCTCCTCAACCTAGTCTACCTGGCTAATCCCGACCGAAAGCAGAAGGGTCTCAAGCTAGTCGCGAAGGAAGACCTGGGGTTCGATATGGCCAAGTTCGAGACCCTCTTCACACCGGAAGAGATCAAGGCCGACGTCATGGACATCTCGACGAAGAGCCCAGAGCGGTGCGTCGACTACGCTTGTGCTGACGCGGCGATCCTTATTCCACTATTCCGGAAATACAAACCGGTTCTGAAGGAATTCAAGTTCGCCAACGACATCGACATGAAGTTGATTGATATCCTCCGTAAGATCGAACACAACGGCGGGATGTTGATCAACCGGACTTACATCGTAGAGCAGATGGAGAAGCTAGGCCATCTGGTAGCCACGCTCAAAGAGCAGATCTGGCGAATGGTGGGCTATGAGTTCGAGATTGGCTCCAACAAACAACTAGGTATTGCCCTGTTCGAGAGGATGAACATTCCATCGCCAGGAATGACCCGATCGGCCAAGAATCCGCAGCACAAGACCGACGCAGAATCCCTGGAGAAGCTGGCCCTTGCATTCCCGATCGTATCTCTCGTCCTACTCTACCGTAAGGCAGTGAAAGCCAAGGAAACCTACTTCACTAAACTCCTCAAGTTGGACGACCTCAAACTACCGGTTCGATTTAGCTTCAACATGTTCTCAGCTCCGACCTTCCGATTCTCGGCGCCAGGCGGAGACCCTCTCTTCGACGGATTCACCGGAATCAACATTCAGGCGGTATCGAACGGGGAGGTAGGTGACCTCAATGCGGTCCTCCTAGAGGCTGAGAAGCAGGAAGACAAGTACGTGGAGATGGTCGACGAGGAAGACCTCCTCATTGACACGTCCACAAAAGAGGAGACCGGGCTAGTCAGTTTAGGACCACCTGTTGACCCAGGAACCTTACCTTACGTCCTCTACGACGATCGAGGGAGGCAGGTCTGTATAAGGGAGACCTGTAAAGGCTGTGCGGCCCGGTGTCCGGACAAAGGAATTGACGTAACCCGTCGACTGCAGAAGAACATCATTCTGATGCCATCTGTCCGAGAATCCTTCACCGTTCCGGAAGGGTACTCGATGGTATCCTTCGACTACGACCGGCAGGAACTGGTTATCGGGGCTAACCTCAGCCAGGAGCCAAAATGGGTCAACGCCTTGTCTAAGGGTGAGGACCTACATGCTCAATCGGCCGCAGACGCCTACGGTATTCCACTGGAAAAGTTCCTAGAACTCCAGAAGACGAACCCAATGGAGTACGATCAAAAGCGGGGTATTGGGAAGATCCTCAACTTCGCTATCTTCTACGGAGCTACAGCTTATACGATCTCCAACAAGGCCAACCTGTCCAAACCTGCTGGCGAGCAGATCTACGATCGGTATAAAAGAGGCCACCCGGTTCTCTTTAACTGGATCGAGAAGGTGCACCTGTTCTCGCGGAAGAACGGCTATACGACAACCTTCTTCGGCCGGAAACGCTGGCTGAAGGAGTTCTACGATAACCCGGATCGGAAGATCCAGCAATTCGCGGACCGTTCGTCTGTCAATACAGCAGTACAGGGTACCGGTGCAGAAGTAACCCGTATCGCGATGGTGCGGGTAGATGCTCTGTTCAAGCGACTCGGCATTACCCGCAAGGAAGCCTACTTCGTCATGCAGCTCCATGACGAACTATCCTTCGCCATCAAGGACGAGCTAATCTCGACCCTCTCACCGCAGATAGCCGACGAGATGGCCTTCAATGTGAAGTCCTGGGCAGTCCAACTCTCAGTCGAACCGAAGGTGGGCAAGGTTTGGGGTATGCAGAAGAAGATAAAGGCAGACGTGATGGCCGAATGGAGAGCGAAGCTAGCAGCCTAAGATGCAGAACATCAAACCCAAACTAGGTGGCCACTTAGTGGCTGTGGATGGATTGAGGCACATCGCCATCGGGGCGAGAGCTCTCCACTATGACATCGTCCAGATAATGATCGGCGCCGGGACCGACTGGGTACCGTACCCAATCACGGAAGCGGTGGCAGAGGAATACAAGAACCTGATGTACGGTCTGCAAACTTACGTCCACCTTCCGTACGTAATCAACCCTTGCGTTGAGGCCGGCCGTAAGAGGACCTTCACCAAAGTAGCCATGCGGAAGTACAACGAGGTCGCGGCAGCACTGGGAGTCAAAGCCCTTGTCCTACACCCCGGCTTCAAGAAGGAGCTTCCAATCGAGGAAGCCTACAAGAATGCACTCTCTTACCTAAGGGACGTCCTTAAGGATGAAAACCAGCTTAGAATCCTGCTGGAGACGGACGCCGGCTCCAAGAACGAGTCAGCCATAGGTTCGATAGAATTCATCGAATCCCTGATCCATGAGTTGAAGGACGAGAGGGTCGGGATTTGTCTGGATACCACGCACCTGTATGCACGGGGGACCAATCTATGGGACAAACCGGTGCGAGACCGATTCTTGGAAGAGCACGCGGAGCGTATAGAACTGGTACACTTTAACATACCAGACCCGAATGTTGCCCTAGGTTCGCATGTGGACCGGCACGACTCACCGATCTCTTCGTTCGTCCATAACTCGGACGACCTAATCAAGGTATTAGGAGAGACCTGGCCGATGATTCTAGAGAGAAGATCCCTTTCCGTACAGAAGGAAGATTCAATCTACATCCGCCGAGTCCTGAAAATCGGAGAGTTTGCACAAGGGGGCTAGGATGGTATTAATACACAGAGGACAGAATGCCACCGACACCCGCAACCGAGAAAGACGCTAAGTCAACTCTTCTAGACATCGACCAGTTCCGAGATCGGATTGATCAGACGGAGGCGGTCTGCGAGATCTGCCAATTTAAGGCTCACAGCATCATCCGCCACATCAAGACCGTTCACGGCATGAGTGTCGCGCAGTATCGCAACAAGTTCCCGAAAGGCCGCTACTACTCGGTCGTCCTCGGCGAGCTAGTGCGGAGAATGGACCGTAAGAGCCAGTCCTCGAACGAATTCGAGGATCACCTGCGCAATTTCCCGATGGTTGGAGAAGTGAAGAGTGTCTTCGCATCCATCGCAGTCAAGATCAAGTGGCCGGCTACACTTGCGGAATACATCCCAGCGGCCATCGACGCCTTCGAATTCGAAGAGCAGGACAAGCGCATTGCCTGGGCTCTAGCCCGCGGGAAGAACGTCTTCGCGGAAGGCCCGACCGGCTGCGGTAAGACGGAGTCCTTCTTCCAGGTGTGCAACAGACTCGGAGTACCTGTCCGCCGCATAAACATGAACGGCGACGTCACAGTGAAGAACTTCATTGGATCCAAGGAAGCCGGCCCCAACGGAACTTACTTCAAGGAAGGCCTCCTCCCTTGGTGCATGGAGAACGGCGTACCCATCATCGTTGACGAAGTCGACTACACCCCGCCCCACATTGCTGCCATCCTGCACCCGGTCCTGGAGAAGGGCCGCCGAGTCTACATCCCCGATGCTGGCCGCGACTACATCGCCAAGGAAGGCTTTACCGTCCTGGCTACGGCAAACACTGGCGGTAAGGGGGACTCGACGGGTGTATACACCGGCACCGAAATCCTCAACACCGCCTTCCTGGACCGCTTCTCGGTTAAGATGAAGAAGACCTACCTCGTCGAAGCTACCGAGATCCGTCTCCTCCAGGCCACCTTCCCGTCAGAAGCCCTCAAGAACATCCAGAACATGGTGTCCTTCGCGGGCCTGATCCGCTCCTCCTTTATGCAGGGTAAACTGGCCCTGACCCTCTCGACGCGCAAACTCATCGAGTACTTCGAGGCGAAGATGGACTTCGATGCCCAAACGGCCCTGGATATGACCGTGATGGACTGGCTCGACGGAGACGACGTCTCTTTGGTTGACGGCTTCGCCCAGCGTATACAATTAGTGGGAGCGAAGAAAACCAAGTGAAAGTAACAACCTTCCAGAGCATCGCGGATCGATACGCATCCGCGATGGGTCGAAACGACAAGGTGAGACTCACCTTCGGCGGGGACATGGCCTTCACGGATGGCCGGAACATCAACCTTCCGGCACTCCCTTCCGGCACAGTCATGACGCCGCACGAGGCGATGGTCTTCAACGGCTATCTGGATCACGAGACGGCACACATCCGATTCACCGACTTCTCGGTCTTCAAGCAGGAAGGTAAGGGCTTCCTGGAAGATCCCGTATCCCATCACATCTGGAACGTGGTGGAGGACATCCGTATCGAGAATGCACAAATGGGACCTTATCCTGGCTCCCGT
>Ga0181337_1000104_pt1 | contig 11599 bp, 25 predicted proteins | sample Sp13VDMM15DD_FD_168302 | JGI IMG/M metagenome (GOLD analysis project Ga0181337, IMG submission 168302) | Freshwater viral communities from Lake Michigan, USA - Sp13.VD.MM15.D.D | ecosystem: Environmental > Aquatic > Freshwater > Lake | place: USA: Michigan | collected 2013-04-23 | reverse complement strand
AAAAAAGAGTAGAGGAGCCCCCCAGTTGCATCACAGTTGCGATAGCAGCTGGGGGGTCCTGTCAAGCGATCATTTCTTGGCGGCAGCCTTTAGAGCCTTATTCGATCGCTTGCTGGCGGCGGCATACTTGGCCCCCGTCTTTTTCTTGCGGGCGGGAGTGGCGGCTTTGCGGTCCGCCTTTCCCCACAAGCGCGCCCACCAGGCCGGTGTCACGTCAGGCATAGTCGGCGCTAGCTGCCGCTACAGCGTTCACTGTGAGTGCGCGAGTATGCGCCGGCGGGGTAGGAATCATCGCATGCCAGATGAGGCCGACGAGAGCAACGAGAGCGATCGCGAATGTAATCCAAAGCATCATGGTTCGTTTCCTCCGGCAGTGCCGCATGCGGCGTTTACTGCCGCGCAAACGGTTTGAGCGGCGCGGCATACGGTCCGGCCGCTAGGCGGGGTGGCACTGGTACATCCGTCGCCGAGAATAGCGACTAGCACCAGCATTCCCCATCCGATCAATAGAGCACCTGTAGTTTTCATCGCGTCGCCTCATTCCTAAAATCGGTTAGCTCGCGCGCCAGTGCGTCTAGCCTAGCGCGGTCCTTCGCGTGATTTTCGCGGCACTCTCTCAGCCCGATCACTACTTCTTTCACGGCTTCTGCGTCCGCCGCGATGCGTGCGGCGCGCGAGAGCACTAGAGCCCGGCCGCTCGCCAACACCGCGAATAACTCCGGGCCGCGTTCAACGATGCCGGCGAGTAGGTCTGAAAAGGTCATACGGGCCGACTAAGGTATGCGTTGCCGGAATCGATGCACACCAGTACCCAGCCGTCTAGACCGAGCTTGTTTAGCTCATGCCAAACCATCTTTTCGTCGAAGTCAGCGATATTGATCACTGTATATTCGTACTTCACTGATCACACTCCAATTTCGTAGACTTGAAGGCTCGACATATTCGCCCCCGGCGTTGCTTGCAACGAATCGCCGCCGTTGGGAAGCGGGATAAAGTGCGGCGCGACAACGCTAAGATTTCCCAGCGTGTAAATGAAGATCGTTGTTCCGCCGCCGCTGAGAATGCTCAAGGCTAGATTTGTTGACGTGGTTTTATGAATCCACATATTTTTTGCGTAGCGCGGAATCACCACGTTTTGCGGAACGGCATTGACCCACGTGGTCACCTGAGATCGCCGTGGAACCCGCCATTGCACACCTTCAACATGGCGAGTCACCGACCCATCGCACGTGAGAACGTCGACCGCCAAAGCGCTACCGTTCACTACATCGATCGTGATAGATTCCGCGATGATATCGAAACAGTCGCCCCCGGCCGTCAAGTCGCACTCAAAGATTTTTGTGATTCCGCCCACGGCGATCGTCACCAGCAGATTTTGCGAAATGAGCGATCGTGGCTGAGTGGCGGGGTCGGCTGCTCTAACTGCTTTCACCGATACCGTATAGGCTCGCGGCAATTCATCTTCCGACTCGAACGCGAGTAGACGCGTGGTAGCACTAGCGGCCGCCACGCACGATCCAGTCCAGCCATTGTTGAGACTCATTCGCCTACCCCGCACAATTTCTGTACCGCCGCATTCGCCACGTATTCAGCGTCGATGCAAAGCCATGCCGAAAAGCCAAAAACCTTAGCGTGTAGCACTTGAGTGCAGCGGCGCGAAGGGATGATCAATAGCGGTCCGCCCGATAGATAGATGATCGATTCACCACCGTTATCGAAGAAAAACTTGAGTGGGCCGCCTACCGTAATCTCGCCGGGATCGGGCTTTGGCGTGACAAGCAATCCATTCGGAGGTGAGAACGGGCCGATTTCAAGCTCGCCATCGAAAGTGTATTGATCGCCGATGGTGTCAAACGTCGAGACGCCAGGCGGTAGCACCACCGTGGGGAGATTATAGGACCGGCCGGAACAGATGATCGTATGCATTATTGGGTTGCCTTTCTAATCGCGCTCCATAGCAGCCAACCGATAGCGATCGCAGCGATAATCACCATAGTCAGAATAACGGGCAACGGAATACTACCAGGCAGCCACGCTGAAGCCAGGCCGATGACCGGACCTAGCATCGCGCTCGATTCAACCGGTCGATACGACGCGATTTCTTCCGCCATGTATCCGGGGCCAGCGCCATAAGTCGCGAGACCATACGATCGCGGTAGCCTTCCGAGATAGGCGCGGTATCCAGCACGCGTTGACAGGTCTTGCCCCGCTACCGTATCAGGCACAAAGGTAGCGGCGATGACGATCGTTGACGGGAACCCTAGGCGGAACGCTGCGAGCCATTGCGCAAACACGGCCGCCGATCTGCTACCGCGATTGTAAATCTGGACGGCGCCCCATACGCTTGGGGCCGCTCGACCGATCGTCCTAACAAATCGAAAACCGGGGTAAGAGGTAAACCCCACGTCAAACTCGCTAGCCGTGAGTTGTAGTGCGCGGCCTAGCTCGATTGCGTCCGCCTCGTCCGCGGATTCCCACCCCGATTCGGCGTCAGCAATGACGCCCGCTAGCCGGTGCATGCGCGCAAACGCGGTCATGCGGGCCAAGCCATCGCGCCAAGTCTCCGGCCGCCAAGATCTGGGATGGTCCCATACGTAAATATCGCGCACGCCGGCCGCCCTAAGCGCTGCGACTCGCGATGCTGAGTTAGCGGTCATGACAACGGCCGCCCAGTCCAGGCCGCTAGGGATCGGCTGTAGGGCTGTGAGAAATACCCCTCGGCCGGCACCCCTCACTGGTAGACCGCGAACCTGACCGGCGTAGCGAGCGGAGCCACGTAAACCGGGATACGTTCCTCGGAGTAACCCGACGGAATAGGAATGATCGCGTCAGAGCCAGCGCGCCTACCTTCAACCTGACGATCGCTTCCCTCTGATAGAAACCAGTAAGCGATCGCCACGAATAGCAACGCGAGAATAACGATCGTTAGCTCGTTCACAATACACCCACTCGGAAAAGGATGAATGTGATCAAAAATGCCATGGCCAGGAACACAAGCGATACAACGGCAATGACCGACCATCTAACGGCGCTACTGATTTCAGCGATAGGGGCCGCTCCGGCCGTTACCGCGTCGCCAAGATCGGTTAGGACGCTATCGCGCGCTTCAATGGCGGCAGTGCCGGCCGCGTTGCCAGCGGTCACCGCTGAGCCAGCTACCAGGCCGGCGATACATACCGGACCCAGCGCGGCGCACGTAACCACGGCTCGCGCACGGTCGCCCAGTGATACCCCGGGGGCCGCAATGCTAGCGACGGTTGGTAGAGCCTTCGCCACGGCTCTATGCCTCAGCCGTACCGGTAGCAGTCTCGGTCGAGACTGGCGACATTTGCTGAGTACCGGACCCATTGACTAGCGCGGCATTGTCGGCGCCCTGACGCATGGTGAACCACCAAATGAGGCCGCCGATCAACGCTAGAACGATCGCAACCATGATTACTTTTCGGGACATTGTTTCTTTCCTTACGCGTCAACGGCAGTAGCGGCCGGGTTTGCTTGCTGGACGGTTCCTCGCGGCGTAGCAGCATCGACAATGCCACCAATGAGCGAGGCGGCGCCGGCGCCGATAGCGGCGACGGTTGCTCCGCTGGTAGGCCCCGGCGCTTCTACCGGAGCCGCTGCGCCGCTAGGTGTGCGCGAGCTATACCAGACTAGTGCGACAATCGTCAGCGCGACGATCGCCAATAGAATCATTTGATTGAGTTTCACGGGTCACCCTGATCTGCGAGACCTACGGCCGCTCCGACAATGGCACCGACGCCACCGATCGTATTACTAATCGCGCCGCCTAGCGATTGATTGTAGGCCGCCCGTGCTCTCGCCGCGCTTTGTGCCTGGTAGTAAAGCAGGCCGCCGATCGCGAGGATTGCGATGATAATCATGCCCATGATCGTTGTAGTATTCATGCCGTCCTAGCCGCTGCGTTGATTGCTTCCCGGCGCCGCTGAATAGCGGGATACACTTGCGCGAGCGAACCGATCAAAACATCCTCTTGCGTCGCCCGATCGTTTGGGTGTGCTTCGATGTATACGCCGAACAACCGGCCGCACCCATAACCACCTTCAAGGTTGCACTTTTTTCGAGCATTGCAATCTTTGATCGCTCTATCGAGTAGGCTGCTAGCGAATGACAGCGACGCCTCAGTCCGGCACAATGGAAGGGCCGCTTCGATGCATGGGCCAAGCTCGCGTGTCGACTGGGTGATTGCGGCGTAATTAGCGTTTCGCTTGTTACCGTCCGCCCAGTCAGTGTTTATATAGATTCGCCACCAATCCTCGATACGATCGTATTGAAATTCGCACAACTTGAGTTGTTCCTCGCCGGGATCGATCGATACACCAAGCGCTTCAAGGTCGCGATTGCATTCCGCCATTTGTGATTCGAGCGTGCGGATCCTAACCGCGTCTTGCGCGAGCGTGGCAACGTCAAACTCAGCCCTTAGAGTTTCGCACCGGCTTTTGGCGGCGCCCTTCGCCGCGCTTCTCAGCACGGGCGGCACGACTAGCAGCAGCAGCACTAGAATGCCCGCTATCACTAGTCCAATGATTAGATTACGACTCATAGTCAAAAGCTCGTGGCGGTACGTACCAGAGTCGAGTTTGCGATCGGTTGAATGATGGCGATCGCCCTACGCACTTCGTAAATGACCCAAACAAGGGCCAGCGCGACGAGCACTAGGGCGATCGCTACCGGGTCACTCACCGGCGCCGCGCACGGGTAACAACCATGGTGCTGGTAGCGTCCATGCCGGCCGTCGGCTTACCGTCATCGCCCACGGTCGTGCACCCGCACATACCGGACGCTGCGCCGTAGGCGGCCCTTGCCGCTTCCGCGACGCGGGCGGTATCCTGACAATCGAGCGTTCGGTGAAGCACCCGCTGGAAAGTCTGGGCAGTCTGGAAACTCTGAAACTGGTAGTTTACCGGACCGGCCGGGGAAAGCGATCGCCTACCGTGGAAAGGTACCAGCAGGTCAATCTGCCGCTCGCGGTTACCGGGACCGAACACAGTACCGGTAGCGGCAGGCACGAAAGCCGGCAGCGCGACCGCGCGGTTGAAATCCATATGCTCGGTTGCACTATGGTCCGCCAGTAGTTCCATGAGACGCGATCGCATACGGTCCGCACTCAGCCCGGAGATTTCCGAAAAGCCGGCAATGTCGAGCGAAAGGTTCGCGGCCGAGAGCGTGTCGACCAGATCGAGGGCCGCCTCATCCTCGTGGTTCCTGACAGCGGCATAGCGCGTGGCCTGATCGGGATACTTGAGCGTTCCCTTCAAGCGATCGACCGTGTACGAATCGACCTTCCAAACGGGATCGATTACCAGCGCGTCAGTGTAGACCAGATGAAGCCAAACACGGGCGGCAACGCTACCGCTAGTCTCCGGGCATTCATACGAGTCAACGACGCGTGACGCGACGCCGCCGGGGATAGAAGCGCCGAACGTGAATCGGAGTGAGCCATTGACCGCGGTCACAAGCTCGAACAACGGAATCAACCCGCTGAGCGGGCCTTCTGCGTCAGTCCCGAACCAAAAGTCAGTAGTGATATCGATGATATCGGTCCGCACGCCTCCGGCGAGAGCGAGAGCCTTAGACCCGAACCCGTTTGAAATCTGATCGGGCACGGGATACCCAAGCTCGCCCACGGTGACCGGCTCAAGGTCGCCGGCGAGGGGACGTGCGTTGATCACCCGGAGATTGCGACCCCACGAATCGTCCAAAATGTCACGGGCGTCAATGTTTTCGGTGTACAGGTGATTTTTTCGCCCCTGTAGTTTGATATTCGTAAGAAGCGATCGCAGCTGGTGCGATGTGACCGCCGGCGCCGCAAGCTGAGCCGTATCGATTTCCAGCTTCACCGACGTTTCGATCGTGAAGCCGCGAACATGCGCGATGCGACCGAGCGAATCGGTCATGGGCACGCCGGTAAAGTCGCACTGATATTGCATACCAGGCGCCGCGAGATTCGGTGAAATCTCATCGGTCATTACCGTTTGACGCTTGCTCGGTCGCGGTTTGCAGCCGCCGCAGGCGGCAATGATCGCGTCAAGCTGAGACATTTGGCACGTGGTCATGGTTTACGAATCGCTTTCGCTGCCCGTGGGCGCGCTAGGGGTGGGAATCGGGTCTAGAGCCAGTGGGGAAACAGGAACGAGCAAAGGCGGACGTGCGTCAAACGCGCGCGCTAGTTTCGAGAGCGGCGAAAAGCCGTGACGATCGCCGATTTCAACCGCGATCGTTAGGACGATGAATACCGCCACGATTAGAGCTAGCGTATTGAGCATGGCCCCATGGTCACCCACGCCCGAAAAACGGGCAATGGTCACGCATGGTCCCTTTGTGCTACTATCGGTCACGTATGGTCACGTCACACCCCAAAACGCAACAATCGAGGAAAACATGCGGCGAGCGGTAAAAGAAATCGATAAAAAGGAACTAGCGCAAACGATCGCTAGAAAGTTTGGATCGCTATCAATGCTGGTAGCGTTATCAGGAACCGAAATCACGCCGGAGGTAGAGCGATTTTTGAATGACGTTCAATCGTCGCGAGACCCGGTACAGCTACGGATTCAATATCGATCGTCCAGCATCATTGTGAATATCGTATGACGAAAACAGTAGGCGAACGAAAGCGTGCTCAGCGCATACGCTACCGTATGAGTCTTGGCCAAGCTACACTGATCGACCAGCAATGGTTGCGAGAGTATGAGGGGACGGCCGGACCGAGAGTTAGCCGTGAACCAACAGAACGGGAAAAGGACGGCTGGACCATGCCGGCCGTAGAAGCGGCTCCGGCCGTAGAAGCGGCGCCGGCCGTAGAAGCGGCGCCGGCCGTAGAAGCGGCGCCGCCGGCCGTAGAAGCGGCGCCGGCCGTAGAACCACGCGTGATAGATATGGGTGGAGATCTTCTGCCGCCCACGATCCCGCCCACTCCGGCGGCGCCGGCAAAAGCGCCGATCGTTATATCAGACGGCATGACAGATGACGTTGCGCGAGCGGCTAGCGGCTTTGTGTTTGTCGGAATCGGGAGCGCGTGGCGTCATTTCGGGGACCGAGACTCTCCTGACCCTAGCGCCGAACAACGTCGAATCCTCGCGAAAGTAATCGCTAACTATGCAACGCGCTACGGCTGGACGAGCGAGCTTGACGATATCATCCTATTGATCACTGTTATCGGGACCTATAACGCGCAATGCGCGAGAGCACCGACACTAAAGCCGGAGGTGAGAAAGTGAGTGCGTTTGTTCTAACAGGCGATATTGGCGATCGCGATCCCGGGGTAAGACTGTACTTTGGAAATCCCGGTTCCGGCAAGTCATACGCGCTAAGGCGTGACGTGATAGCAGCCGCACGATATCGAACGATCGTTATCGTTGACGCGACTAGGGAATGGGCGCTCGACAATGGAACCGTGGTAGGCACTGACATACCAGGCGGTATGCCCGTTGCCGGCGCTAGGACCGTGCCGCGCACTCTCGATTTACTAGACGCTATGCCGCGCGGGTTGATCATATTTCATCCGAGAATATGGGTAGAGGATACCGCGTCTCTAGTGGCTTGCTTGACCGTGCGAAATGAGCCGATCGGAGTAGCTATCAGTGAAGCGCATAACCTCATGCCCTCCGGCGTGCCATTGACTCCGGGATTCGATGCGATGGTTACCCGATGGCGGCACTTGCGCATGGGCGCATGGCTCGACACCCAACGGCCGGCGAGGCTAGCACGGACAGTGACCGAGCTTGCTACGATCGTTCACCTATTCGCGGTCAATGGGCCACGTGACGCTGACGCGGTGTCAGAGTTAGTCAACGACCCAAAAGCGTTGCTAGCGACCAACGAGGAATCATGCCGTCGCTTGGCGATGGGTGAACCAGGGTGGCACGTCAAACTAGGTATCGATCGCTCCCCGCCATACAATCTGGTGCGAGTATGACCGACGGTCTATATCGAGCGACGGTCATAGCCTATCGGCTAGGACTATCACCGCGCACAATCCGCCGATGGCTCAGACGCGGCTATATCGAAGGGATGATCGCTAAAGCGTCTTATTGGGTCATGATACGAAACGATCGCATCGTAATCTTAGATGACGCTAAACACCGAATCGGCGATTTGAAAATGTGAGGGGACCCTCAGATTAGGCCGGTCTAATCTGAGGGGAGCCTCATGTTAGGCTGTGCTCGCGCGGGGTGCTAGGCTCGTTGCCTATGAGGGCACGCGATAAGAACAACGGCCGCTTTGTTACATGGCCGAAGGCTAGGGCGCAAAAGCTCAGAGAGTTAGATGCTGCGATCGCCGGATTGACAGACGCACTACATGAGGCGACCGGCGCTGTATCGGCCAAAGTAGTAAACACCTCGATATTTTCAGCGGCCGTAGTGTTCCGATCGCCGCAGACATGGGTGAAAATGATCGATGTCATGGAAGATGCGGACGTTACCGGAGTAAAGAAATACGCGCGCGTTAGATATTTGATCGCCGGGAAAAACGCCGATGGCGAGATCAAGCCACTATCGCGCGCGTATGCGTCAGCTGAGCTAGCACTGGGTGAAGCTATCTCGACCATGGAAGGGGAAACGGTCCTGTCACCGAAAGAAGGGGACGACACCGGCAGTGACACAATGTGGGATGCGATCGTTGTAAATGTATTTCTGCGAAAGGACGCGATGCGATGATCGACATTGACGGAACGTGGGATATCGAAACCGAGGGGTGGGACACATTCGTATGCGGCGGCATTTGGGATCGCGACGGTTTCACGTGTCATTGGGCGGAAGATGCTTTCGCGCGTGCGTTGATCGCCAAAGAGGGGACCTACTGGGCACACAACGGCGGAAAGTTTGATCACTTATGGCTCGCGTCATGGTGCGCGCGCAAGGGGGTATCATGGCGCGGCATTCCGCGCGGTAGCGCCATCCTGACAATGTACGTGGGCGAAGTGACGCTACGTGATTCCCTTGGCCTATGGCCCGATCGATTATCTGTAGTCTCTCAGCTAGGCGGCATGCCGAAAGCAGATCTGGCTCTACCGTGCAAATGCGGAAAAGATTGCGGCGGTTATTGCTCGATAACACGTAAGGCGGACCGAGCCACGAAATCGATCATAACTTCTTACCTTGAGACGGATTGCAAAGGGCTGTATCTCTCGCTTCAAAAACTGGCGGACTACAGCGATCGCTTCAATGTGAGCTTGCGTCCCACGGTGGGAAGTAGTGCATGGAATACCGCGCTCGCGTGGTGCGCCGGATTAGAACCGGTCGAACGTGACGTGACAGAATACGCACGCATACGTGATGGGTACTACGGCGGCAGAACGCAGGTGTTTCGGGCACGTGCCAGCACTGGTCACCGGCACGATATTCACTCAGCGTACCCGGCCGCGCTAGCGGCCCTTACGCTCCCGACTGGCCCCGCGCTGTCACGGTCACCCGGCGCCGCGTTCGAGCGCGGCGATGCTGGCGTGTACACGGCACTGGTGACCGTACCGGAGTGCCACGTGCCGCCGTTGCCCGTGCGCGAGAGTGACCGTCTGGTGTACCCATGGGGTCACCTTCGCGGCACGTGGACAGGTGACGAAATCCGGCACGCCATGTCACAAGGCGCCACGGTCACGGCCATTGAATCAGGCATCTATTGGAAAGAGCGATCGGCGATACTAAAGCCGTTCGCCGATAGGGTATGGGCGTTGCGCGAATGGGCAAAGGAAAATGACCGATCGTTTTATCCATGGGTGAAGTGGCTCGCGAATAGTCTCACGGGAAAACTGGCGATGAAGCCGGAGCAAGAAACACTTTACTACGATCCCGATGGGTGCATTCCTGATAATCACCATAGAGTCATCGGCCAAGTAGGCGATGGGGTAGTATATACTACTATGCGATCGCAGGTATCGGCGTGCGCATGGGTCGAGCATGCCGCGCATCTGACCGCACATACCCGTATCGAGCTAGGACTACAGCTAGCGGCGGCAGGTATGGGGGCGATCTATTGCGACACTGACGCGGTGTATTCAACCGATCGATTGAAGCGCCGCATGGGTGACGCGCTAGGTGAATGGGCGCATGAGGGAACGCTGGCGGATTGGGATTGTCTAGCGCCGAAACTCTACCGCTACACAAACCAAGAAGGAAAAACGATCGTCAAGGGGAAAGGTATGTCCGGCCTTACGAGCGACGGGTTCGACGCGTTGCGCGATGGCCAGGCATGGGTGATAGATCGCGGCGTAGTGGGAGCGCGGAAAGCAATCGCTAGCGGCGAACCTTTCCGGCGCAAGGTGTTGGCCAGGCGTCATCTAGCGCGTACTACGATGGGAGATCGGGTAATCGTGCCGGGCGATACGACGCAAGCGCCGTTCCGCTCGCACGGCACCCCTGCCGGCGTTTCACGTGAAACAGAATAAATCGTTTTTGAATCGTTTTTGTTTGGCCGAAAAACGATTAGGTGATAGTGTCTCTGCGGGGTGGGAGAAACGGAAAAGGAAACATGACCACGCTAAATATCGATACGGATTCGGCGCACTACATTGCAGAGATCGCTACCGCTCACGGAATCACGCGCGAGGAAGCAGCCAAGAAGATTATCAAGGCCGGCTTCTCGCGCGTAAACGCGCTTACCCGGCACTCACAAGGCCAGGGAAGCAAGGCATGGCCCGCGCCTGGTAGGCCGGCCGCGAGTAGCAGCAAGCTACATCGTGCGGCGCTAGCAGCAGGTGGGAAGGCCAAGAAGGCCAAGAAGGCCAAGAAGGCTAAGGCGGCTGCGGAATGAGCCAGCTAGGACTACCAGGCGTCGAAAACCGCACGATCGATGGGGTCGGTCTTGACGGGACCAGCGAAAAGGAATTGACGCTTACGTCCGCCGAATGGGTCACGCTCCATCACCTGCTACGTGCCGCGCTGGCGTGCCTGACGCATTGTGACGACTCACGCTCGTTCACGCGTAACGGGCTGGCCGGCCGCCACGTCACGGTCGAGCAAGCTGGGGTGCTGGTGTCACTATCGCATGATGGATACATGACGGTCGAGCGGGTCAAGACCCGCGAGCATGTAACGGTCCGGCGCCTCGGGATCGTCGATATCGGAAACCGCGCGCGCGATTTCGCGCGAGCAAGTGAAAACGCCCATTGGGATAACTACATTGACACGCACTATAACCAGACTGAGGAATGATCAAAATGGCCAAAGCAGAAACCGTCAAAGTCAAAAAGTTTGTACCGTCCGCCCCTAGGCCCGCGAGGGCCGGCAATGCCCAAATTCGTAAAGCCCTCCGCTGGGATTTCGGGACCGATCCGGAGGTTACCGGCACGATTCTCCGGGCCAAACTCGTGGAAGGTCGATTCGGGTTTCAGACCCGCGTCGCGCTTGAAGTCGACGGAGAAGTGCGAGTCGCGTGGCTCCCCAGCGGATACGAGGGCCTGGACGAGCACGTCGAATCATCTGTGACGATTTCCAAAACCCTCACGGGTGATGATATCGAGGGCAAGCGCGTGGAATGGGTTGTATCGATCGGGTGACACTTTGCGGCTATCGCAAATGATCGCTTGACAGGACCCCCCGGCTGCTATCGCAACTGTGATGCAACTGGGGGGCTCCTCTACTCTCTT
>Ga0181337_1000103_pt1 | contig 11801 bp, 12 predicted proteins | sample Sp13VDMM15DD_FD_168302 | JGI IMG/M metagenome (GOLD analysis project Ga0181337, IMG submission 168302) | Freshwater viral communities from Lake Michigan, USA - Sp13.VD.MM15.D.D | ecosystem: Environmental > Aquatic > Freshwater > Lake | place: USA: Michigan | collected 2013-04-23 | reverse complement strand
AAATTCACCGATATGGCAGGAGAAACTCGATGCTTACAACGCCAAGAATAAACCGGCTCATTCTCACGCTGACTAAAAACAGTGCGTACACTGGCTACTGGAACTTCGTTTCCGAAATCTGGCGGACCAAGTTTGATTTGCTGCCGGTGCTGATTTTCTACGGCACTGAGGAGGAACTGGCGTCGTGCAACCTGAGCAGTGACTACGGCCCAATTTTCCGGCTCGAAAGGGTGCCGGAGGTCACGCTCAACACGGAACGCGACTGGGCCTGCACGTGGGGGTTGTTCTACGGTGCCACGCTGTTCCCGGATGAAACCTGCATGTTGTGCGGCATCGACCAGATTCCTCTGGGGCCGCTCTTCTTTGATGCGGTGCGCGCGGTGCCTGACTGGCAGAACAAGTACTTGATTGGGTTCGGCGATGCGTACGAGCACAAGTACTTCCCCTCGTCACACCATGTTGCCCTCGGCAGCAAGTTCAAGGAAATCTACAGCATCGGTGATGACTGGCCGACCGAGGTTCGCCGGGTGTTCGCCCGCCGCAATGACTACAGCACGGTGGCCACGGATGCGTGGGGGCTGGACGAAGCCTATTCGTCGGAGCTTCTACTGAGGCGGATGCAGACTCACGGGGATGTCCAGCCGTTGAACATCTTCTGGAATACGTGGGTGCCTGCCCGACTGGAGCGTGAGACGGTCGTTGACGACAACATCCTGACGCGAATCCGTTCTGGTCAGTGTGTGGAGTGGCACGGGCGGCGACCGTTCGAGGCCAACTCACCCGGCGTGCTTGAATCTATCAAACAATCAATTCCTGTCTACAAATGGACTTGAAGTACTACGTTCATCCAACCGCTGTTGTAGACGAAGGCGCTGAAATCGGCGAGGGCACGAAAATCTGGCACTTCTCCCACATCTGCAAGGGAGCCATCATTGGCAAGAACTGCTCGTTCGGCCAGAACTGCTACGTCGCGCCGGACGTGCGCATCGGCGACAACGTGCGCGTTCAAAACGGTGTCAGCCTGTACTCCGGTCTGGTCATCAGCGACTACTGCTTCATCGGGCCGCACGCCGTTTTCACCAATGACCGGTTCCCGCGCGCCGTTGGTCACTGGACGAAAGAGTACACGTGCCTGAACAAAGGTTCGTCGGTTGGTGCTAATGCCACAGTGATGTGTGGAATCGAGCTTGGTGAGTTCTGCATGGTCGGCTGCGGCTCGGTTGTGACCAAGGATGTGGCTCCGCGTTCGCTGGTCGTCGGCAATCCGGCAAAGTTTCAACGGTCGTTTCGCAGGGAGGAATTGTTGCAGAAGTTCACTGCCGAGCAACTTGGTCCGGTATGAAGTGGCTCATCATCCAGTCTGGCGGTGAGCACCGGGGTCAGGACGGCTGGGCACCAAACTGGTTCCTCCGTGAGTGCTTCAGCTTGCAGGATGCGCTCATTCGTCACGGTCAGGTGGCGGACGTGTGGGGATTGCGTCACGACAACTACGCTGCGACGCCGGACTTCAACAGCTACGACGCCATCTTCATGGCGGAGAACTACGAGTTCGACTGGATTCCAGATTTGTCTACGTTTCGCGGCCTGAAGTTTCAGTGGGTAATCGACCTTCACCACCAAGGGCCGGACCCTTACACGAAGTTCGCGCGCCGGTTCATTCCAAGCATGATGCTGCACGCCACGGCGCATCTGATGCCGGACTACGCCAACCTGCTCGACATGCCGGTGAAGCACGGCTGGTGGCCCAATGCGGTGGATGACCGCTATTTTGACCTCGCTCGCTATCCTAAACTGAGCCGTGAGGTCGATTGCGTCTTCATTGGCGGAATTGGCACCCGCAAGTCCGCCATCGAGACGATGAGGAGCAAGGCAGGCATGGCCTACGACTACGGCATCACCGGCTACAACTACATCAACGCTCTGCGCGCGACCAAGGTGGCGTTCAACATGCCCATCAACCGGGACATCAACTACCGGACGTTTGAGGCTATCGGCCTCGGCGCGTGCCTGCTGACACAGGCGGACCCGGACCTGCAACGTCTCGGTTTCGAGCACGAGCAAAACTGCGTTCTATATCAGACAGCAGAGCAAGCTGCCGAGTTGTCTACGCATCTGGTACGCAGTCGTGACTACGAACGCATCGCGGAAAACGGACACAAGCTCTTGGCGCGGCATACTTACTTCGCCCGCATCGGAACACTGCTCGACATACTGGTATGAAAGAACACTGCGTCATCAATTTTGCCGACACCACCGGATGGTATCCGCGCGGGCAGCAGAGGCTCCTCAGTTCGTTGAAGGAAGTCGGTTTTGACGGTGACGTGTTCGGCTGGAACTCGTCTGACCTGCCCGGCTGTCCGCCGCACTCAGAGGCTCCGTACGCGTTCAAGCCGTTCGCGCTCCAGAAGGCGCACAGCCTCGGCTACAAGCGCGTGCTCTGGTGCGATGCGTCGGTCTGGGCCATCAAGCCGATTCAGCCGGTCTTCGACTATCTGGCGGAGAACAGCCACATGTTCTTCCACAACACGGTCACGGGCATCTTCACCAGTGACCGCTGTCTCGCCGCGATGGGCCTGACCCGTGAGGAGTCGATGAAGCAGGACATGCTGATGGGTATCTGCATGGGCTGGAATCTGGAGCACGAGATTACACAGGAGTTCCTCAAGCAGTGGCTTCACCACGCGAAGGACGGCGTGTCCTTTCCGGGCCGCTGGACGAACGACCGTCTCACCGAGTCACAAGACCCGCGCTGCAAAGGACACCGCCACGACCAGTCCGTGGCCAGCATTCTGGCGGTGCGCATGGGGATGAAGTACATCATTCCGCACCTGACTTATTTTCAGTACTGGGAACCCGACAAAATGCACCACAGCGTAGTTCTGACTGCGCAAGGAATGTAGACAACTATGAAACTCGCCGAAGGAACTTTTACCGGACTGGCTGGGCCAGAATGTGAACTTTTTCAAAGACTGCTGAAGGACTACGCTGGCGTTGGCGTGGAGATTGGCTGCCTCGACGGGTTCAGTAGCGCCATCATTCTGGAGGCATCCAAGCTGGTGCTCTACTCCATCGACCCGTTCATACCGGATTCGATGGCTCCGAATCTCATCGGCAGTCGGGCGCGCTTCATGGAGAACGTCCAGCCGTTTGGCGACCGCTCGAAGCTTTCAGCGGACTACAGCTACAACGTCGTCACGGGCTGGAATGCGCCGCTGGATTTCCTCTTCATCGACGGCGACCACAACTATCAGGCGGTGTTGCAGGATTTCGTCCAGTGGACGCCGCATCTGAAAGTTGGCGGGCTGCTGGCCATCCACGATTCACGGATGCACCGGGTCGGCGGAGCAAACTTTCATCCGGGGCCGTCGCACGTCGCCCAGCAGGAAGTGTACAACAAGCCGGAGCGGTGGGATATTGTCGGTGAGGCGTTCAGCCTGACTGTGGCGAAGAAACTTGTATGAAGCTCTTCGTCGGCTACTCCATCTGGAACAAGGTGGACATGGTGGTGTGGCTGCTCGATGGAATTGTCCGGCATTTTGAGCCGGACAAGGTTCAACTCGGATTTGTCTTTGACACTTGCGATGACGGCACCGTGGAGGCGTTCAATTCGGTGAACAACTGGTGGCTCATCAGGAACGGTTTCAAGTTCAGTGGAGAGACGTGGGACACGCAGCTTCGTCCGACTTACGAGTGGTCCACGCCGCATCAGACGGACGCACCGATTCGAGAGATTGGCGGACACAACCGGCTGCTCCAGATGTTCCTCAAGAGCGACTGCGACATGGCCATCATCGCGCAGGACGACCAGCAGTTCGCGCGGCCAGTCTACGCTGACTACCGGCGTTTGCGCGACATCTACGGCGACCGGCTCGGCATCATCGGCGGGCGTGACGGCTACGGCCCTGCGTTCCGCGAGATGGCCAGTTCGGTATGGTCAGAGTCCAACACGCACGAGCGGATGCCTTACGGCTCGTACGCGGAGAGGCCGTACTTCAACAGCGGTCCTGTCGGCTACACCCGCAAGCTCGTGGAGACTCTTGGACCGCTCGACCCGGCGTTCACCGCTTACTACGTCTGGGATGATTACGGCGCTCGCGCGCTCGCGGCTGGGTTTCAAAGCGTCATCCTCAGCACCCACATCATTCACGCCAAGTTTGGACGGACCAAGCCGACCGTGTTCACCGACGCATCAGCGGCGGACATCGCGCTGCTACGTTCCAAGCACGGCGGAATCATGTGACCAGTGCTGTGCGCTGACGAAGATGCTGTTGATGTGGTCAGCCTGCACTTTGAGGTATCCGCTGCTCGTGAAGTACTTGTTGATGGGGTCTGCCTTCCAGTTTCGGATGATTGCTTGGTCCTGCTCGTGCGCTTCGATGATGACCACCTTCGGCATCCAGCGTGACAGGGTGAAGCTTTCCAGTACTTGAATCTCAGCGCCCTCCACGTCGATGACGAGCAGGTCGAAGAACGGCTGCACGAATCCGGCGTGTTTCTCCAGCAGCGCGTCCATCCTGATGCAATCTACTTCGACGAACACGTTCTCGGTGCAGCCCCAGTCGCGCGAGTTCTGGTCCAGCACCAGTGACGATACTTCTCCACGCTCGTAGAGCTTCACCCTGCCGGTCGTGTTTCCGATGGCGACCTCCTCGACCCTGATGTTCGGATTGCCTTCGTAGTTTTTCCGGCAGCACTTCACCAGTTCCGGGTGAGGTTCGACGTAGAGTCCCTTCCAGCCGATTTCCGCGAGACAGCCGGTGTTGCTGTAGGTCACGCCGTCGAATGCGCCAATCTCAACGAAGGTGCCGTTTGGCATTGGCAGCCACTTCGCATAGAGGTCACGCAGGTTTGGAATCTGGCACGTCGGATGGATGTTCAGGTTCATGTCTAAAAATTCATGTTGACTATTTCAAGTTTCGCCTTACAAATGAGACTCAACGTAATAACAGACAGAACAGATTTCGGTCCCTACACCTTCAAAATATGAGCAAAGGCATAATGGCAGCGATTGTGATTGTGGTCGTCGTGGTGCTCTTCGGAGCAGTTCTCGGCGGCTGCACCGTCAGCACCTTGAACAAGGAGAATGGCATTCGCCAGACCATTTTGACCAAGCAGAAGGACAACAAGAGCCAGATGGACGCGATGTGGAAAACCATCGAGCAGACGGCTCAAGTGTCCAAGGCGCAGAAGGACGCGCTGGTTGAGATTTACTCCGGCTACGCCAACGCGCGGGCTGGTGGTGGCGCTGGTGATACTGACCGCCGCCTGATGACGTGGGTCAAGGAAGCGGTGCCGAACGCCAACCCGGACACGTTCCGCACGTTGCAGAACATCATCGTGTCCCAGCGCGAAGGCTTTGCCATGCGCCAGAAGGAACTGCTCGACCTGAGCCGTGAGCACAACACCATCCTCGGCAACATCGTCGAGGGCACGGTCTGCAAGATGTTTGGCCGAAACGCCATTGAAGTCACCATCGTCACGTCCTCGCGCACGGAGAACGCCTTCGAGACAGGCAAGGACGACAACACCACGCTGCCGCTCAAGTGAAGGCGAAGTACTTCCTTTGCTTCTTGGCTGGCGCGGCGGTGATGCTGGTTATCGGAGCTACCTCTGATGACGCCATGCGTGACATGGCCTCTTCACTGAAGCGCATCGCCTCTTCGCTGGAGAAGATTGCAGGGCAGCCGCAGAAATGATTTAAGCCGATGATGCAGGCGGGTCCGATTCCCGTCCGGTCCACCATACGGGCCGTGCTGGCGCAACAATCGCTACGGTAACGTGGTTAGCTACCGCACCGGGTTCGATTCCCGGCATCGGCTCCAGTTTTCTCAGTTCTATTGCACTATGAAAAAGAAAGCGTTCACACTCATTGAACTCCTCGTCGTCATCGCCATCATTGCCATTCTGGTTGGCCTGCTCGTTCCAGCCATCCAGAAGGTGCGCGGCAAAAGTGAAAAGCCGAAGGGCCAGTCTTCCGAGCCAGCCTCCACGCCGGTTGAAGACAAGCAACCCGCACGCTCAAGTCCGGTGAGCAACAACTGATGGGAGTATCACTCTTCTACCTGCTGGCGCTGCTGCCCATTGTGGTAGGCGGCGTCCTCTGGTTCCGCAGTCGCGAGGTCGTCTGGTTTGAGTGGGCTGCCGGGGCTGCCATCGCCTTCATCACGGCAGGCATCTTCCACTATCTGGCCGTCAGCGGGATGACCGGCGACATCGAAACACTGTCCGGTCAGGTGGTGCGGGCCACGCATCATCCAGAGTGGGTGGAACGCTACACGCGTGACCACGAGTCGCGCGACAGCAAGGGCAATGTCACCCGGCGCTGGACCACGACCCATTACCGCACGCATTCGGAGTACTGGGACGCCGACTGCGAATACGGCGGCGACTACTCCAGTGACCACAAAATTGATGAGCAGTTCTGGCAGCAGATTAAGCGGAAGTTCAAAAACGTGGAGACGGAGAAGCCGTACAAGTCTGGTTTCTACAGCGGCGACAAAAACACCTACGTCAGTTACAACCGGACTGGGTTCGTTTATCCCACCACGCGCCTGCATTCGTTCGAGAATCGCATCAAGGCCGCGCCGTCGCTGTTCTCGTTTTCCAAGGTTCCGACCAACGTGGTGGTCCAGCCGTGGCCGGAGAATCCAGACCCGTTCGCATCACAGCGTTTGATGGGCACTGCGTCGCTGCTGTTCGACAAGCTGGAGTTCGACCGCATGAACTCGCGCCTCGGACCCAACAAGCGCGTCAACGTCATCATGGTCGGCTTCGTGAAGGAAGGATTGCAGCACGGCCACTGGCAGGAGGCGGCGTGGGTCGGCGGCAAGAAGAACGACCTCGTGATTTGCTTCGGCGGCATGTCGAAGGACAAGCCAGCAGCGTGGGCCTACGTCTTCGGCTGGACGGAGAAGAACCTCTGCAAGCGCCAGATTGAGTCACTGCTGTTGGAGCAGCCTGCAACGCCTGCGCTGCTCAAGGCCATTGAGGCTGAAGTGGTGAAGACCTACACCATCAAGGACTGGAGCAAGTTCGACTACATCACCGTGCAGCCGCCCACTTGGTCGTACTGGGTGTTTTTCATCGTGCTCGGCGGCTCACAGGTTTTCCTGTACTTCCTGTTTCACACGAACAACGTGAGCAAGTAGCTCACTTGTCCTTCTCGGTCAGGCTGTCTCCAAGGTGGTCATCCCGCAGGTCCGAGCTTGATACGAGTCTGGCGTTTTTAGTGCGCGGTCCCCTGCCGCCACGGCGTTTCTTTCCACCACCGCTGCCGTCAAGGTCCACGCCGTCATCCTCGTTGTCGTCAGGGTCCACGTCGTCGCCGTGGCCGGTCAGTGCAATCTGATAGCGTTCCGGGTCAACCTTGCCCTCGAAGTGCTGGTACTGTGGGCCGTGGCGGTTGAGGAAGACGAAGGCGCGAATCTTGTTCTGCTTGTGCTCACGACCGGTGGCGCACAGACCGATGGCGGCGTCCACAATACCGGCTTTCTCGAACGAACCTTGGAACGAGTTCATGCTCGGCACCTTCTTGCCGACCGTTTCACGATTGCATCGGTCAGGCATGATGACGGCGCAGCCGATGTCCTCCGCTAGTGCGCGGGCGTCCGTGTAGACATCAGCAGAAGCACGGTGGTCTGGAGTATTCTTGGCGGTTGAGTTTGGCCGGATGGTTTCAGCGTAGTCGATGAAGATGGCCCTCGGTGTGATGCCGTAGCGGTCAATGACGCTTTTGGCGTGACGCTTAATCATCGAGACGTTGGCGGTCTTGGCGGCGTAGTGCTTGAACCAGACGCGCGACTTCATCGTCAGCCGCCACTCCTTCTTGAACCGCTTGACGAACTTGTCCGCGCCCATCTCGAAGAGGTCGTTCTCCGTCAGGCTGGTCATGTTGTAGATGGCGCGCATACAGGCCAAGCTCTGCGAGATTTCGCAGGCGTAGTAGAGCACGTCGTTGCCAGCGGAGAGCCGGGCCATGTTGATGGCCATGTTGACGCAGAAAGTCGTCTTGAATCGTTTTGGCGGCGCAAGGACGGTGATGAGCCAGCCCGGTGCCCAGCCTGAGCGCCAGACTTCATCCAGCAGGTGATAGCCGGTGAAAACACCACTGTTCCTGTTCGTCGCCTCACGGATGACACGTTCACCGTCGAGTCCGATTTCCAGACCGTCATCGGCAATGTCGTCACCGATGCGCACGGCGTTCTCCATCACCACCACCGGGTCTACCGGCTTGTTCTCCGCCTGTGCCAGACCGATGCGCTTGATGGCGTGATAAATTGCGCGCTCCTTGCAGAAGCGTATGGCGTAATCGCGCAGGTATTCCCAGTCCGTCGTGTCTACGTCTGCAAGTTTTACGACATACTGCTCCAGCGTGCTGGCCCGTTCCGGGCTGAGTTGCTCGACCCGGTGGAAGACGTAGTTGCCCAGCGTGGTGAAGTTCGGGTAGTGGCCGTACTTCTCGAAAAATTCCTTTAGGGCGAAGACAACCTCGACGGACTCCGAGCCGTTGAAAAACTCCGGTTGTACGATGTCAGCAATCGGCCCGAACTTGTCTGATTTTCCGACGAGGCACGAAATCAGCGCATCTTGGAAATCATCTGAGAAGTTGAATTTTTCGTATCTCATTACCTGCTGTAGATGGAGTCGTGTCCGGTGATGTGAAGCCAGCAGTTATACTGGCTGATGGCGCGGGCCAGATGGACCCACACTTTCAAAGGTTCGGTGATTGGCTTGTCGTCCACGTCGAAGTCATCGGCTTTGAAGCCGAAGTAGCGAAGTACTTCTCCCACGGCGCGCGGCATGATTAGTTCGCGCGTGCGGAACGTGGCGATGCAGGACTGACGGCTGTGTTTAAGGTGGCGGATGACCGTGGTCACGGAGAAACGGTGGTCACGAATGGTCGAAGTTCCCTTGGGCTTGATGAGATGCTCGTCGATGATGGGGCGGTAGGACGACTCGGTGGCCAGCCAGCGAGGGTCGAGCGACAGTTCCAGCGCGTTGTAAAGCTGTTCGTAGACAGGACCGGCGTTCTCCAGCTTCCAGCCGATGATAAAGCGGCCCACGGCGATTTCGTTGCGAAGTAGTACTTGGTCCAGCGAGTTTTTCTCAAGCTGGCTGCCCGTCTGCGTGTCGATGCTGGCGATGGAAAAGGTGCCGTATTCACGGCGGCACACTTCCGCGTAGACCTTTGCACGCTCCATCGCCATTTTTCCGGCGAGAGCCTTGGCGCTGAAGGTCTGGACGGGCGCGTCAGGCTGCACTCGCTCCTTTTCCTCCTGCACGGACTGCCATGCGAGCATGTTGGCCAGAATGTAGAGGCGCACGGAGCAGTTGAGTTCCTTGGCGCGGGCGCAGACGAACGCCGCGTGCTCGCCGATGCGGTCTTTCGGGTGCCGGTCGAAGACCGTGGTGAAGCAAATGATGTAAGTCTGCTCGATGACCGGGATTTCCGGGTCGGTGTACTGGTCTATGGCGTGGTAGGCGTAGTCCCAGAGGGCTTCCGGTACCAGCCTGTAATCGACCCGGCTCAGCGGAATCTTTTTCAACCTGCTGCCCATGTGCTGCACACACTCCTTCGCGTGCGGGCACGCCCGGCACTTCGGCACGAAGGCATTATATTCCAGCGCGAAGCAGTCCAGAGGAGAGCTTTTCGCTGTTCGTATAGGCCAGTCTTGTTCCATGCGGCACCATAAAGAACACCTTCCAAAAAGTTTAGGGGATTACTCCGTTCTTTAAGTGCATGACCGATGCAGAAACAGCACCAGTGAAGCGGAAAAATCCTACGGCGTCGTACTATTTCGACCTCGACATGAAGGTGCTGAACAACGCGCACATTTCATCAGACCACCGCAAACTGCTCGGTTACTGGCACGGCGCAGAGCTTCAGGAAAACGTCAACATCGGCAGAACCAAGCCAAAGAAGCTGGCTTACGTGACGAGCTTCGACGTAGACAACCCGCGCGGTGAGAAACCGCTCGTGCCCAGCGAGAGGTCGCCGCTCTGCCAGAAGTGCAAGCTGTATACGATGGAGGCATCGCATCCGTACATCGGCTACAAGGGGCCGGACGACCCGCTCGTGTCCATCATCTACGAAGGTGTCAGCCGGACGGAGGACACCAAGGGTGAACTGGCGGTTGGCGGCAACGCGTGGTACATCCTGCGCTACTTGCGCACCATGTTCGGGCGGCTGGGCGTTACAGAGGACCAGTTGCGCTGGATTCCAATCACACGTTGCAGCCCGAAGGTTGGCAAGATGCCTGACCTGAAGTCGCGGGCGAACTGGTGCCGCCATCACGTCATCGACGACCTGATGCGCCATCCGCCGAAGGTCATCATTCCGGTCGGGTCAATGGTGCTGGGGATGCTCAGCCACAAGAGCAACGCGGAGTACTGGAGCGGCAAGCTGCTCACCTACCGTGGCTGGCCGGATGACTGGCTGACGGATGCCAAGTACGCCCTGCCACGGCCTGACCCGCGCGACGCGAACAACTTCGTGGTCGGTCATCCGGTGTTCGGCGCGATTCCTGAGATACGAATCCCAATGGTGCCGGTGCAGAGGCCGAACCTTGTCTCGGCGGCGCAGAACGACATCATCACCAAACGCTGGCGCAAGCACCTGTTGACCGCGTTCAAGTACGCGGTGGAGGGAATCACCGTCAATTCCTACACGCGCCCGTGGTACCGGTTCACCGAGGACATTGAACTCATCGAGGAGGCGCTGAACGAGATTTGCAGCCACCCCGGACTGCTGGTCTGCTACGACACGGAAACGACCGGCATCAGGCCGTGGGGTGACGGAGCCGCCGTGGTCAGCATGATGTTCCGGTGGCTGGACCCGGTGGACGGGCAGCCGCGCTCCATCGGCTTTCCGTGGGACTTTGAGACGAGTGGCGTGCGTCCGTTCATCAAGCGGCTCAAACCTCTCGTCTGGAAGGCGCTCATCCAGTCCAAGCTCGTCGGGCACAACATCACATTCGACGTGCTCTACACCTACGCCACGTTCTGGAAGCCGTTTTTCCCGCAGTGGGATGACAGCGAGGACGCCAAGTGCTGGACCAATCCGCACCGGCTGTGGGATGACCCGGACTTCAACCGCAAGCGGGATAGATGGCTCACCAATCTGGCCGATGCCGGTGTCTACGACACGTGGCACATGGCTTATGTGACCAAGCAGGCGCGCGGCACGTTCGGATTGGAGGCCGTGGCCTACGAGTATGTGCCGGACCTTGCCGGTTACGAGGAGGAGATGACCCTGCTCATCAACCTGCATTACGACACGATGCACCCGGAGGCTGGCAAGGGTGGCCATTACCTCAACTGTCCTCGTGACAAATGGGACACGCATCTGACGCCGTACGTGATGGGTGACGTGGAGGTCTGCCACCGGGCCTTCGACAAGATTGAGGAGAAGCTCAAGAGTGTTCCCGTCTACAAGATGCCGCTGGCCAAGCCGGACATGCCCGGACGCTTCCGCTACTTCCAGCCGCCGAGCCGCGCGTGGGTCTACGACAAAATCATGTCGCCCGCCTCGCGCGTGCTGATGAAGCTGATGGGCCGTGGGATGTTCGTGGACTACAAGGCGCTCAAGCATCTGGAGGCCACGATGCCGGAGGAAATCAACGACCTCCGCAAGAAGCTGCGTGAAATCAATCCGAGGATTGAAGACTGGTGCAAAATTCGCGAGGAGGAGGCGCAGGGCAAGGGCGAGCCGAAGTGGGAACTGGACTTGGAGAACAAGGGCCAGTTGAAGGAACTGCTCTTCGGCCAGAACGTGCTCAACCTGCCGCCCCAGCGTTTGACCA
>Ga0181337_1000102_pt1 | contig 11806 bp, 24 predicted proteins | sample Sp13VDMM15DD_FD_168302 | JGI IMG/M metagenome (GOLD analysis project Ga0181337, IMG submission 168302) | Freshwater viral communities from Lake Michigan, USA - Sp13.VD.MM15.D.D | ecosystem: Environmental > Aquatic > Freshwater > Lake | place: USA: Michigan | collected 2013-04-23 | reverse complement strand
AAGAGGAGGATTACCTCAAATTACCCCGCACGAAAGTTTCCCCCCCACCCCCTCTTGATGGATGGAGGGCTCATTGTAGAGTGATGGTAAGCATACTTATTAATATCAATCACTTAGCTTGCTTGACACCTGAATAAACAGTACACCTATGATATGCACACACATTAACGACCAGTCAACTAATACAATTAGATTGCACACACCTAACACATTACCAGTCAGTCTATTTAGTAACCATACAGTCTAGTCGGGCATGGGTTGACACATCCGATACACTATGCTAATGGCAAAGGGTCTGGACCAACGGGAAGACCTTGTTACAAACAGTTACGTTTGATACACGCACGTTACATTTACATGATGTACAATGGGTTAAGTCGAGTAATGTCCATGTTATGTCTCGTTTAACTATTTAATCGGGCTGACGAACGGTAGCCAATAGCGGGTTGTTTCGTGGCATACTCTGTACTCGGGTTGATCGTAACCCGGACGCCTTTTAGGCGCTCGTTCTTTCATGTTGATTTTGTAGTGCTTAATGTTGTAATACTAAAGACCTACATAAAATCTAATTGTGTTAGTTCTCGCCCTAATGGGCCAATCAGGAGTTAATCATGTTGGAAGTTAGTTACAGTGCAACCCATGTGGTGTTTGTCAATCCCAAGAATAGCAAAAGCGAAAAGCTTGCGCTGATGGATGCGATGGACACGAACGAAGCAATCCGGGCCATTGTGTCCGAACAGAAAGCCGCCGTTAGCGCATCACGTGGCGCGGTTAGCTTGCTTGCTGCTATCCTTGATAACCGCCGGTTGGATGGTTACAAGGGACAAACCCCAATCAACGAGAAAATCCCGAAGGAATTGAAAGAGGCTATTCGGGAAATGGAGGTTGAATACCTCAAACCAGCCTTTGAATCCCTTCACACATCCAAAGGTGCAAAGCCAGCCACTGTGCAAAAGTTGTGGGATGCTTATGCAAAAGAGCTGCGCTCGGGTGGCTCATATGCTGTGGCCAAAGGCAAGGTAACCGCATACTTTGCCCATTGTGGCGAGTTGCCAACCCATGACGGTAAGCTCCTTAGTGTGGCTGCGGTGGACAAGCTGCTTGCCAATGCCAAGGAAGCCGCAGGAAAACCCGCTGAACAGGGTATTTCTGGCATCCTCCGCGACCTTGCCGAGAAAGTGGAAAAGCGTAGCGAAAGCACGAAGCTCGGTGATGTGGGTGCTGCGGTCCATGCATTGAAAGCTATGCTGGCCACGTATGAATCCATGTTGCAAGAAGAAGGGCAAGCCGCACTGGTGAAGTACGAGAACACGAACACGGGTGACGTGACGCAAGCCGCGAAGGCGGTCATTGTGAAGGCGGCGGCCAGCAAGAAAGGCAAGCACAAACCCACAATGGAAAGTGTCGAACGAGAAGCCGCGAAAGAGATTGACCCTGCGTTGATCTGACCGACAACAACCCTCCAAACCAGCACCCTTCGGGGTGCTTTTTTTGTTGCTCATTTTTTGACCATACAAACTAACAATGTTAGTTTTTTTTTGTGTCTTAGTTTTCTTAAGGCCTGAGCGCAAGCGAGGGTCTATCATCAGCCTTCAATTAATAGGAGCCTCTTATGTATTGGTCTAAATTCATGGTGAATGTTAAATGCAATGGCCTGTTTAACAAAGCCTTTGAAGATCATCTGGTATATCACAACATGTGGTGTGGTGTTTCTGTGTCTGATGAATTCGCCATGCTCACAATGGGAGGTGAGTTGTGAAACTAGAACGCAATGGTATGGTGGCTGTACTCTATTCCCCCGGATATGGCGCTGGATGGTCTACATGGGCTGATGAGGGGCAAGCTGAGTTTGTTTTGTTCGATTCGGAGGTAGTTCAGGCTGTCCTTGACAAAGACTTGGATAGAGCAAAAACAATTGTTAGTAATAAGTATCCAAACTTCTATATGGGGGGTCTTAGCGATCTTGTTGTGGGTTGGGTACCAAAAGGACAAGCTTTTGAGATTACAGAGTATGATGGAAGCGAAAGTCTCAGAATAATCGGGGAAACTTCTTTTCTAATTGCTTGATCCTGTTGTTTTACACTTTTCTTTTTAATGGAGAATTTCATCATGAATGAGCGTTCCGTACCGGCCACTCGTGAGCAACTGATTAAATCAGGTGTACTCAAACCCATTGGCCCATTGACTGTGTCCGTGTCCCAAGAAAATGCCAAGCGTTTACTTAGCAAAGTAAATGCGATTATCGCAAGACGTGCTCTGGTGAAATCCAAGTAACCTACTGCGAGCGTTATATCATTAACGCGAGTGTGGTGAAATTGGTAGACACACTGGACTTAAAATCCAACGCCGTAAGGCATACGGGTTCGATTCCCGTCACTCGCACCACAAATGAGGTATATCGTCATGTTTAAGCACAACAGTCATGGTCAAGTATTCTTGCTTGACTCCTATCTGAGATATTATTGGCAAGGTCAGCAGCCTTTGTCAATTTCCCATGCTTTGTGGGCCTCTAACCGCCTGCGCCAATCTCTCCCTGTCACTCTCCACATGAAAGGTTAATCATGAACTTCAAACGCACATACAGCAATGCCACTACGGCATTCCCCAATCACTGTGACTATGCCTGTGCATTGGAGTGTGGCAAGCCCCATGGCCACGGTAAATGGTCATGGTCTATCGTCTTTGTAGTGGCTGTTGTATCCTTCGCTGTGTTGGTGCTATCTGGGTGCGGTAAGGTAGTGCCCGGTGTTGCTAATGGTGCCCCACCTGCTGAACCTGATGTTCACGGTGTGGTGTGCTACACGTTCTTTCAAAATGCTATTTCTTGTGTAAAGGTTAAATGAAATGAAACACAAACATTACGACCTCATCATTGCATGGGCAGGTGGCGCTGAGATTGAGTGTAGGAAGAATGATTCGTATGACTTCCAAAAGACATCAAAGCCCCACTGGATTGAAGACTTTCAATACAGGATCAAACCAAAACCACCTGTTGTGAGGTACGCCGTTGCTCCGCGACCGGCTGTGGATGGGCTCAATCAGAATGGTTTTCAATCATTTCCATTGCAGTACACATCAATCCAAACTCCGCGAGACAACATCAAATTTACGTTTGATGGGAACACCTTTGAACTTCTTTCTGTGGAGAAACTGTAATGAAAACTGGTGATCGTGCTCGTGTAAAGCTGTGGGGTGGTGAATTTCTTACTGGAACTGTCCTTGTCCAGACCAACCAGACTAAAAACTGGGTATTTGAGTTTGATGATGGGTCCATTGCTCAATACTCTGAGAAAGTACTTCTTCCCATCCCTGAACCCACACCCACACCAGAGGATGTGTTCTAATGCCAACCACAAAAACTGTTGTTCATTACATTGGTAAGCCCATGGTGGGTAAACAAGCAGTGTTGTGGCCCATTGACCATCCAACATGCTCCAACCAAGGGCTTGTCCGTACCTCCGCAGTTCAACGCTTTGATGAGGCATCTGGCACCATTGAAACTGAGAACACCATCTATGTTCCCGATGAAACTCCGGGCTTTGGATGGAAAGATGGGATGAAATGACCTATGCCAGTTGTTGTACCTTACAAACTGCCAAACGACTTTTTAATCTATAAGAGGTACCTACAGCTTATTGAGGATTGTCACCACAAACCATTGGTAGATTGGTGGCACAGAGAGGTTCACCATTAGTTTGTGGACATGTTATGGTCTATCATCAACGGGACCATGCCAGCTATGAACCCTAAAGAAAGCACCCTGAATGACCTAGTGTCGTGGACAACAGCAGATGCTAAGGGCTTTACCTTCTGTCGTGATTTATTTTACCGACTGGAGTGTGAAGACTATGAGTATGGAGGTAGCTACTGAAATCTAATTGTGTTAGTTTTTTCAACCTTTTAACTTCTAAACACCATGTTAAATTCCATTCCCGTTACCGTCAAACACAAAGATGGTAGTCGTACTCGCTATAGCGTGCTGGCCCGTAACATCTTGCACAAAACGATGAAGTCAACCGAGGTTGTCCAAATGCGTAAGCGTTTGATTGACTCCGGTGTAATTAAACCGGCTAAGATTAATGTGGCCAGTGGAGAGGACGTTGTATGCAACTGAAGACTGTGTGTAAAGAGTTACCAGACCCTGTTTGGGGTCGTTCTGTAGTCTTAATGACTGAGAAGGGTATCTCAGTAGCCCGAATTCAAACTGGCATAACTACCTGTTGTGGTATGAATGGGCTTCATCAGTTCAACCTCAGTATCCTATCCAGCGCACAAAACGTCAAAGCATTCTTTGATGATTTGGCAAAACAGCCGTGGAAACGAGCATCTAACACTGGAATAGCACCACACTACGACATGATGCATTACATCTTCACTTGTGGTATGGGGTCTTATGGTGGAAGTTATAACCGAGAGGACTCTTACAAATACCTCATTGCCGATCCCCGCGTGACTCTCATCAACCGAGCCCCATCAATCTCTGAACCCGGAGAGGGGCATGACATTGGAATCTTTTTTGTGGACCTTACCAAATGATTTACCATCTTAACGTGTATGGATGTGATAACAAATACGATCACACCCCATTAAAACTCCTCTATCAGCGCACCAACTACACAGGGTGTGACTCGTTTCTCCCCATGATTGGTGATTACCGCAGTGCCTTGAAGAACCGCGATCTGACTGTGCTTCACATCACGATCACGAAAGTGGACTGTGAGGCTGGTACCATCGAAGTCGTGATGAACGAGTTGGGCACTGTCCAACCACGTACACGGACTATCATCAATCCAGCAGCCGAAGCCCTGATGAAAAAGAAACGTGCTGATAAGAAGTCCCTTGTAGGGAGCCCACCTGCCTTTGTGTTTGATGATTTTGTCAGTGTTGCTCAACCACCAGACCTCTCAGCATGATCTCTGAATACTACGCCAATCCAAAAGCGGCCAAGACGTTCCCATCTCCTTCCGCTTTCAACCCCTTCTTTACTCCACAAGAGTACCGACAGGCTGCTAAATTCAAAATTGCCCCTGCTGAGTACAAGCGCCGCTGTGCTATTGTAGAGAAGGCTGTCAAAGACACGTGGCACTGTGTTGGTGATACGGGCTACCCACACAGCATGGCTGAGTTCAAGAAGCTCGGTAAGGTGCTAATTGTTGGTGTGTGTCAGCACTATGACAACTATGGCGATGTGGATTGGAATGAGCCTCCATACATCTTACAAGTCAAGAGTCTGGAACATCCCAACGAATATACCAACTGCACAGCAGGTTGGGTAGTTAAAGAAGAACCCCAACCAAAAGAGAAAGATACTAATGATGCCTGCTAAAACTGGATTTACTTTGGGCTATTGCCCAATTGGTAACGGCCACACCATCCACCCCTTTGATGAGTTGTTCACCTTCAAGGAGAATGTGGCTAACGGTATGTTGGGTATGGTTGATGCTGTTGTGTTCTGGGGTGGAACTGACATCCATCCGTCTTACTACAACCAGAAAGCCCATCCGGCCAGCCAAGTAAAGGGTCTATCGTCACCAACATCCCGTGATGTCTTCGAGTGGAAGATGATGCTGTGGTGCAAGATGAACGAAATCCCCATGATTGGTGTGTGTCGTGGTGCTCAGTTGATGTGTGCCTTTGCTGGTGGGCAAATCATCCAGCACGTAAACGGGCACCATCAGGACCATGAGGTTGTCACCAAGGATGGTAAGTTGTTTACCACCACATCCTGCCATCACCAGATGATGTATCCATATGACGTGGATCATGAGTTATTGGCATGGTCGTCCCCTGCCCTGTCCAACTTCTACCAAGGTGAGGAAGTTAAGCCTATCGGTGCCATGTTTGACAAACGTGAGCCTGAGATTGTTTACTTCCCCACCATTCAAGGCTTGGCCATTCAAGGTCACCCTGAGTGGAGTGCTAAAGGATCAGAATTCAACAAATACGTGTTGGATATGGTTAAAGAGAAACTTTTGTCTAAAGAGACTGTGGAATAATCATGTATATTGTTATTGATGATGACGGAGCGTCGTCTTGTTCCGGTCCCCAGACAACCGTCTTGAAGGCTTGGAAAGACTACCAAGATCAGGTTAATGATGACACTAATATCAACGACGTAACTTTTTATAAAGTTGAGCCTGTAAAGGTAGAAGTGGACATTAAAGTGATTGAGGTCATCACTCCACGTATTTCTAAATCAAAAGAGATTTTTTAATTATGCGACTCGGTGCTGATCCTGAAGTGTTCTTGCAAGATGCAAGTGGTAAACCAATCTCATCCATTGGTTACATCAACGCGGACAAATGGAATCCTTACCAGATTCCTGACATGCCAGCGGGCTTTACTCTCCAAGAGGACAATGTGTCTTTGGAGTATGGCATTCCTCCTGCCGCTACTGCACAGGAGTTCATTGACAACATCAATGCTGTGATGGAGAAGTCAAAAGAGTGGTTGCCTGACTTGAGTTTCAGCAAGCTCAGTTGCATTGTCTTCCCTGAAGATCAGATGAAGCACCCTTTGGCACACATCTTTGGTTGTGAGCCTGACTTCAACGCATGGGCTATGCGCCCTAACAAGGCTCCTAAGCCTCCGCATCCCTTCATGCGCAGTGCTGGTGGTCACGTCCACGTTGAGACTACCAAAGACCCCATCATCGTAGTGCGTGCAATGGACCTGTACTTGGGTGTTACCTCTGTGTTGATGGACAAAGGTGAAGAGCGTAAGAGCATGTATGGTAGTGCTGGTGCTCATCGTGTCAAGCCCTATGGCGTGGAGTACCGCACTCTGTCTAACTTCTGGATTTTCGAGGATCGTTTGATCGAGTGGGTTTGGAACAACACTCAACGTGCCCTTGATTCCGACATTGATGTGTCGGTATATGCCGATCAGATTCTTGCAGCAATTAACAATAATGATAAAGAAATTGCCAAATCTCTAGTGGATCAATTCTCTTTGGAGGTTATTTAATGCGATTTAGTCCTAGTGTATGGCGAGACATTGAACGCTATTACCTGAACACTTGGGTCAAGTTCCAAGAGTTCGGTGATCGTTTGTTCTACATCGAGCGTGTGACTGAGAGTGAGGTCACTGGCATCGATCAGGAACGTAACGAGTTTCTATTGGCGTTGGCTGAAGAGGAGCCATACACCCTCACCTATGTATTACCGCACCGTGCTGTCTTTCAGTATGAAGGTAACGCCATGCTGTTGCAGCGCATCCCTGCCCGCCAGTACAAACGAGGTCTATCAGCAGAGAATACTGGAATTCGTCTGGTCACCACAACTGGTAACCTTGACATGCGGATTGAGTATTTGATTGCGTATGTCAACAAACAAAACTACCCATCCTTGAAAGATGCAATCTTCTCCTCTAACAAGAAGCGTTCGGTAGCCCTTGGTGGTAGGTTCTCGTTTGACAAAGTGTCACAATCTATCTTCTTAGATACGAGGCCCATCGCTAGGTACTTCCGAGATGAGAAGATTCTCCGAGTTCTTTCTCTGTTCCGTAACGAAATTACGGAGTTTGTGGCCGCTGACTTTTTTGAAACGAACTACCAATATGTCGAAAGTTTGTGAAATTTATGGGCTGTCTGGTTACACCAACCCACAGGCCCTGCTCTTTGGCATCGAGTGTGAAATCGAGAGTATCCGAGACTGTGCTCCTATCTCATGGCAAATCACAGAGGATGGTAGCCTGCGTAATAACGGGCATGAGTTCATCTCTCCTCCAGTCTCATTGAGCACTGCTGTAGATGGATTCAAGACGCTGCACGAAAGCCTATCTGTGCGTAAGCGAGAGGAAAAGTTCTCTGATCGCACCTCCATCCATGTGCATGTGAATTGTCAGAACTTGGATGAAGATGTTGTGCGTAACATCATCCACATGTATGCACTGTACGAGGAGTTCTTCTTCAGCATGTGTTCACCAGATCGCCGCCACAATATCCATTGTGTGCCGTTGACTGAGACACACTTGCCAAGCATCTACCGCATGAGTCTTGTCAACATGACTGAACGCTGGCACAAGTACACGGCGCTCAACATCAAACCTCTGGCTAAGTATGGGACTCTTGAGTTCCGTCACATGCAGGGCCATGAAGACGACACTCTCTTTGAGGAGTGGCTGCAAATTCTTAACAACCTATTTCAACTGGCCTCTAGTAAGGAAGGTCTTATCTCTAAGGATACCATTTCCAATACCAACCTCGATCTGTGGTTTGACACTCTCTTTGGTAAGAGTCGTGTTGCCAATCTGAAACCCTTGATGCGCGAAATGACGTACAACCAACGTCTTGACATCAAACTAATGCTGGCTGGAGTTTAATATGTGTGGTATTGTTGGTCTTGCTCTCAAGAACAAGAAGGGCTTCTATAAGAAGCAAGAGGACATCTTCTACGACTTGTTGTATGTAGATGCCCTTCGTGGTGATGATGCCACTGGCGTTATCTTTGTTGAGAAAGACGGTAGTTTCGGCATTCAGAAGGAAGCTTCTCCATCCTACTATTGCCTTGATGCGATCAAGAACAGTAACGTCAACAAAAGCATGATGCAGTTCGGTCAGGCCATCATTGGCCATAACCGTAAGGCTACTGTGGGCAAGATCGAGGATGCTACGGCACATCCTTTTGTGGTTGACAGCAAGTTTGCAATGGTGCATAATGGTACCTTGTACAACCACAAGAAGATGCACGACACTACTGTAGACAGTGAGGCATTGGCTATCCACCTTAGTACTGTGCTGACTACAGGCTACACCAAGGATAAGCTGGAAGAGGAGTTGGGCAAGGTTGATGGAGCCTTCGCTGTGGTTGCCTATGACCAACCGTCCAACAAAATCTACATCACCCGTAACAGTCAACGTCCTATGGCGTTCATTGAGACTGATGATGCAATCTTCTGGGCATCCGAGTACGGTATGCTCAGTTGGATTCTCAGCCGTCATGGTATTGATGTTAGCAAAGCTAAATGCTCCATTGCAAAGGAGGATACGTTATACACCATTGACCTTGACAAAGGTGAGATGACTGAGGAGGCATACACACCAAAAAAGCCTATTCCAGTTACGACTACGGCCCTTACGGTCGTAACTGGTGGAAAGAAGAAGGTCACGCGTACTTCGGAATTTAATACGCACATCAGCAAGAACATGTTCAAGAGCATCAAGAAGAAGCTGCTCTGGGAAACCATGAACTTCTGGGCTGATGATTACCTTGAACGTAACTTTCCACAGCTTACTATTGAGGATGGTGAGACACAAGTTAACTTGTTGGGTAGTCTCCTCAAAGAAACTCCACTAGGCGAAGACCACACGGTTGTTGCTGAACTGGACTTGACACAGCACCCCACCATTAGTGCTGGTAACATACTCAAACTTATGTATACAGGTCGTATCTATGAAATGACTTACAATGCTAAGACGAAACAGGTGACTGTTCACATGGACCGTGTACGTATTGTGCCCCGTTCAACTGAGCATAAAGACACCATCATTGATGATTCTTGGATTGCCCGTAAACTTGAAGAACATGACAAACATGAAACTACGATTGCTCTGCACTAACTCAACCAAGGGTTCAGCTAGCCTGAAACTCTTGGCTGCCACTCTCACCGACCGTCTGGGCTACAAGGTATGGCGGTCTATCATCAGCAAGTCCAACCGTGATAACGTCAAGTACGGTCACAGTGTTGACAAGCTGACGCAATATCGCTGGTTCCAAGAACAGGGTATTCCTGCTTTGGAATTTACAACCAGTGATGCTAAAGTAGCAACTTGGTTGGGCGAGGGTTCTGTTGTCTTTGGTAGGAAATATCTCAACAGTAGTTGTGGTAAGGGAATTGTTGTCTTTGAGCCCCCAGAGGCTGCTGGTAATTGGGAAACCTGTCCTGTCTACACCAAATACAAGAAGAAGAAACGTGAGTTTCGTGTTCATGTATTCAAGAACCAAGTTGTCAGTGTGTGTGAGAAGAAACGTCGAAAGGACTTTGATGGTGAACGCGACACGAAAATCCGCAACCTTGCGAACGGGTATGTATTCGTACAAGCAGTCTCGAACGAACCGGCTGGCTTACGGGAGCTTGCCCTCCAAGCTGCACAAATCAGCCCCTCAGACTTCCGTGGAGTTGACATCGGGTACAACGAGAAAGCAGACGAACTCTTCGTCATTGAAGTCAACAGTGCCCCCGGTATCCAAGGCAGTAACGTCAACAAATATGTGGAAGGAATTCTCAGTGCCTAAGTTTGGTGACTCTATCCCTTACAATCTAACCGAGGCTGGTCAAGTCAACTCCTTGCGATGGGAGATGCTGTTCCGTGAGGAAGATGGTGACACTTACACCCCTCAGACTGCTATCTTCAAGTGTAAGGACTACTTCAATGACATCGTAGCCCTTTACCATGGCCACACAGGTCGTGCCTATGGCCTTAATACTGCTAAGGTCAAAGTCAATCCAGAAGGGCTGTACCTGCGTCTGTACTACGTTGATAATAAAGATGATGTGTTTGTTAACAACCTTGAGAAAGTTCTCAACACTGAACTTGCTAAGAGCTTGGATGTTGTAGTCAACCTAAAGCCTCTCGATAACAACCAGTTTCTGCTGTTCCTTCCACGCAAGCTGTTTGACTCTACTTACTACATTAGCCTAGCTAGCTACATCATCCGTCTTTGCAACTACGGTATTGCGTATGAATCATTGGAGGCTCTGAGCAAGGCTGCTAAACAAGAGCCTGAATATTTCTGCCCAACTGTAAAGAAGTGGAAGTTTGACATTCCAGAGGGTCTTAAAGAGTATTGGTACTATTCCAGTGATGGTTTTGATTCTAAGAAAGAGCCAACTGCGCCAATGACCATCATTCACAACAACGGTATTAATGCTATTACAACCTACTACAAGGAACCAAAATGCGCTGCTATTGCTGCAACAACCTGCTAACTACACAAGAGGCAACACGTAAGTTCAAACAGTCGGGTGAGTATGCCGACACTTGTAACCAGTGCCTTAAAACAATGGACGTTGATGTTACCGAAGGGAACCTTGGTAACGAAGAATCTGATGGAGAGGAGTATGAGTAATTGGCCAGATTTCTTAGGCATGAATCATGCCCAAAGTGCGGGTCTAGGGACAACCTCGCAAGGTACGACGACGGGTCGGCATTCTGCTTTGGGTGCCGGAGCACAGAACGCCGCACTTCAGCAGCAGCTAGCTTTGCTCCAGCAGCAGTATCAGCAGGATTTGAAGGAACAGATTTATCGAGGCTATTATCAGGTAGTGGAACTAACTACCCAGAGCACATCGTCACCTTCCTCGCAAAATACTCAATCACCGTCCCAACAGCCCTCAAGCGAGGACTCCTCTACCACCCCGGACGAAACCAACTCATCTTCACCTTCAATGACAAAGAAAACCACCTCACCTGTATACAAGCAAGGAACTTTGATCCAGAGCGTGCCGCTAAAGGCAAGTACGATGGACGTGGAAGCACTTCCGAAGTCTTCCAAGTCTACCAAAGCCCGGAAAAATCCAGCGGGGATTCTGTACGAGACACTGGTAGCACAGGACCCTTGGGCAACTCACTGGCAAGCAGTTGGCCCTCAAGACTGGCCCACACCCTCTGCTTAACTGAGGACGCTCTCTCTGCTATCAGAGTAGCCGAGCAATGTGACTCTATGCCCTGTCTAGGAACCAACTTCCAGACACATAAGATCGTTGAAGCACAACGACAAGGGTATCAGCAAATCATTGTTTGGCTAGATTCTGACAAGTGGAGAGAAGCACGCCATATTTCAGACAACTGTAAGTGGCTAGGTCT
>Ga0181337_1000101_pt1 | contig 11897 bp, 14 predicted proteins | sample Sp13VDMM15DD_FD_168302 | JGI IMG/M metagenome (GOLD analysis project Ga0181337, IMG submission 168302) | Freshwater viral communities from Lake Michigan, USA - Sp13.VD.MM15.D.D | ecosystem: Environmental > Aquatic > Freshwater > Lake | place: USA: Michigan | collected 2013-04-23 | reverse complement strand
GAAGACCGGATGACGACATGGCCCGGCGCGGTGCGGTTCCGTCACGCCCTGATCCGGCGCGTTGCGGCGATGGGCATGACCGTGCCGGAGATTGCGGCGGAGTTGGGAATGCACAAGACCACGGTGGGGCGGATATTGAAGGGAGCGGAAGAGTGAGTAAGCGGCGCGACATTGAGCGGGCCGGTGGGTACATCGGTGAGGCATTGGGCGAGGGATTCATTCCCCGGCCTAGCTTCGGAACGCGCGACCATACGCGAGGCTGCACGCACCGTCAGGCGTGGATCATTTGCTCCGGCTCGATGATGTGGTGCCCGGACTGCGGCGGTATCCGCGCGTTGCGGAGAACCGGCCCAACTAGCGGCGTGTTTGCGTGGGCGGGATGGGTCAAGCCGGACGGTCAGGAAACTGCTTGCGCTAGGCATGATCGGGTAACGAAGGGCCAGCCATGACGGAACGGCAAGCCGCTAGACAGGCCGCCCGCGACCGCGACCTTGCGGCCCGTATCGCCGCAGACTTTCCCGGCTGGAACGAGCCCGGTAACGAGCGGGTCCGGCGCGACTACATCCGGTTCCTTACCAGCGTCATCCACTGCCGCTACCGGCTGTCGGCGGCGATTGGCAGGCCATACCACGCGGTCAAGTCCGCACTTGGCGAGCGGGGCCGGAGCAGTTCGGCGGAGTACCTGTAGTGTGCATAACCGGGGTGGTGCTTGACAGGGAAACTGGACTAGACTAGGGTATAGACATGAGCAATGGAAACACTGACTATGCGACGTTCCTAGCGGGCAAGACCCAACTAGGCCAGATGGCCGGGTTCGAGCCGGTGTGGATGCCGGACTTCCTGTTTGACTTCCAAGCCAATCTAGTTGAGTGGTCGATCCGAAAGGGTCGGGCCGCACTCTTCGCAGATTGCGGGCTTGGAAAGTCCCCGATGCAGTTGGTGTGGGCGGAGAACGTGATCCGAAAGACCAATCGGCCCGTCCTGATTCTCGCCCCGCTTGCGGTCGGGTCGCAGTTGATCCATGAGGCCGAGAAGTTCGGCGTGGATGCGGTCAAGTCCAACGACGGGTCCGTGCCGAGCGGTGCCCGTGTGGTGGTGACGAACTACGAGAAGCTGCACAAGTTCAACTGCAACGACTTCGACGGCGTGGTGTGCGATGAGTCCAGCATCCTGAAGAACTTCGACGGCGTGACCCGCGATGCGGTTATCGAGTTCATGCGGACGCGGCCCTATCGACTTCTCTGCACGGCCACGGCCGCGCCGAATGACTTCGTAGAGCTTGGCAACTCTGCCGAGGCCCTTGGCGAGATGGGATTTCAGGACATGGTGTCCCGATTCTTCAAGAAGGAAACCCAGAAGGACTATCTCGGTTGGGGCCGAACGTCCTACCGGATGCGAGGGCACGCCGAGCGTGACTTCTGGCGGTGGTGCTGCTCATGGTCGCGTGCGATCCGCAAGCCGTCCGACCTTGGGTTTGATGACGCCAAGTTCGTACTGCCGCCGCTCACCGTCAACGAACACAACGTCAAGGCCAGAGTCGCAGCGGCCGGGATGCTGTTTGATCTTCCGGCCAAAACGCTGGAGGACCAGCGGGAGGAACGCCGTCGAACCCTTGACGAGCGGTGCGAGAAGGTTGCCGAGCTTGTCGATCACGACCAGCCCGCCGTGGTGTGGTGCCACCTGAACGACGAGGGCGACTTGGTAGAGCGGCTGGTTTCGGATGCCGAGCAGGTCAGCGGGGCCGACGACGACGAACGAAAAGACGAACTACTCACCGCGTTCACCGAGGGGCAGATTCGCGTACTGGTGACAAAGCCGGTACTCGCCGGGTTCGGCTTGAACTGGCAGCACTGCGCGCACCAGACCGTATTCCCGTCGCACTCGTTTGAGCAGTATTACCAGTCCGTGCGGCGTTGCTGGCGGTTCGGTCAGAAGCGGCCCGTGGTGGTGGACATCGTGACAAGCGAAGGCAACTCGGGAGTCCGGGCCAACCTGCAACGCAAGGCGGAAGCGGCGGACAAAATGTTTGAGAAGCTGGTCGAGTTGATGAACGACTCGCTCGGCATCAAGAGGTCGAATCCATTCCAGAAAACACCGGAGGTTCCAGCATGGCTTGCAAAGACCAAGTGATTACGGATCAATACGCGATTTACAACGGCGACTCATGCGAGGTTCTGCCGACCTTGCCCGATGGCTCTGTGCATATGTCTGTGTACTCGCCGCCGTTCTGTGGGTTGTACAACTACTCATCGCTGGAGAATGACCTATCCAACTGCCGGACCTACGGCGAGTTCTTTGACCACTACGAGTTCATCGTCAAGGAACTGTACCGGGTGTCGATGCCGGGCCGGGTGACGGCGGTGCATTGCATGGACGTTCCCCGCGATGGGGCGAACGCTGGCGGCGGGCTCATGGACTTCCCCGGCGACATCATCCGCCTGCACGAAAAGATCGGGTTCCAATACTGCTGCCGGTATCACGTCTGGAAAGAGCCGCTCGGCGTGCGGAACCGGACGATGGCAAAGGGTCTGGCGCATCGGCAGGTCGTTGAAGATTCGTCGCTGTGTGACGTGGCATCCGCCGACTACCTGTTGATGTTCCGAAAGAAGGGAAAGAATCCGGTTCCGATTGCTCACCCCACGGGCCTGTCGTACTACGCTGGGTCGAGGCAGATGCCCGCCGAGTTGCATCGCTTCAAGGGTTGGAAGGGCAAGCAGACCGAGAACCGGTACAGCCATTGGATCTGGCGCAACTACGCATCGGCCTTCTGGGATGACGTTCGCCTTGACCGGATTCTCCCGTACAAAGAGAGCCGAGAGCCGGACGATGAGCGGCATATGCACCCGCTCCAGTTGGACGTGATCGAGCGGGCCGTAACGCTGTGGACGAATCCGGGCGAGACGGTGATAACGCCGTTCATGGGCGTGGGATCGGAGGTCTATGTCCCGGTCAAGATGGGACGGCGCGGCATCGGCATCGAACTCAAAGAGGCGTACTACCGGCAGGCCCTGAAGAACGTGGCCGCTGCGATCGAGGACAGCAAGAACCCCGATGAAGCGTCGATGTTCGATGAGCATGACCCATACCCAGATCATCCGACCGTATCTCAGCTTGCGGAATACGCGGCAAGCCAAACAGCCAAGCGAGACTCCGCCAAATGAACTACTCAACCGCCCTCGCATGGGCACGCAAAAGGACCGGCCCGTGGCAGGCCAGAGACATCCGCGCCGGGCTGGACCTGAACCGGAAACTGGCGACGTGGTACTGCATGGAGCTTGTGAGGCGGGGCGGCGCGGTCCGGGCCGGGTTCGCAACGTACCGGACGGCGAGGGGCAAGTGAAAAAGACAGCAGAGCCAGTGCGGTTGTGGGTGGTGCTAAACTGGTTTGGCTCGCCGTACATCGCGTTGAACTACCCAGTTCCAGCCAAGGCGATTGCCGACACAAAGAACCGACGAAAAGAACCGGGTGAGCCGTTCCGCGTCGTCGAGTTCGTCGAGGTAGTCAAGCCCAAGCGAAAGGTGAAGCCATGACCTACACCGTGGCCGTCTATGTCCGGGGCCGGTTCATCGGCTGGAAATCGGTCGTATCTGATACGGTGCCGGACGAGATACACGCCGAGCGGTACGGGCCGGACCCGCTCGGGGTGAACCATGACATTGAACTCTGGAAGATCCGCAACAACGTGCGGGCAACGGTCGGGGCCGAGCCGGTACGGCTGGTGCTGGCGGAGGATGAATGAGACGGACCTACGAAAGCGAAGCGGACCGTAAGCGGCAGATGGACATGGCGCAGTGGCTGACCGATACGACCGGGAGGCAGTACGAAGAAAACAAGCGGCACTGTGAACTCGACTGGACAATCCGGGGTGTTCACAAAGAAGTCGTCGGGTTCGCTGAGTTCAAGTTCCGCAACTATTCGTCAACACAGATACAGGCTTGGGGCGGGCTGATGATTAGCCTGTGCAAGTTCGGCGAGGCTCGGCTGTGGCACGCGGTTACGGGACTTCCGCTTGAGGTTGTGCTGCGTGCTACGGATGGGGTATACATGGGCACGTACCGGACTGGGGCGGACTTCCTGATCCCGCGCGTCGAATGGACGGGACGAACCGATCGGGGAGACAAGGACGATGTAGAGGCGTGCGTGATTCTGGACTTGGGTAGGTTCACACGGATTGATCTGGCAAAGCCATGACCTACCGAATCGTCCTGCCGTGGCCCCCGTCGATCAATCGCTACTGGCGGGCGTTTCAGGGCCGGAACATTCTGTCCCTAGAGGGGCGGCAGTACCGGCAGAAGGTGCTAGCGGCCGTGCTGGTGGCGGGACGGCCACGGACCATGACGGGTCGGCTGGCCGTGCTGATCGAGGTGTACCCACCGGACCGGCGACGGCGCGATCTGAGCAACTTGGAGAAGGGCATCGGTGACGGGCTGGCAAAGGCCGGTGTGTACCGGGACGACGAGCAGATCGACAACTTGCAGATCGTGCGGGGCGAACTTAGAACGGGCGGGGAAGTGGTTGTGACGGTCACAGAACTGGAGAGCAAATGAGCAAGTACGCAGATGGAACGAAGTGGGTGGACGCCCGTGGAACCAAGCACTACGAGGTCTTGAACGGCAAGCTGTGGATCGTGCTGCCGGGCATCCCGCAGTCCTGCCATGAAGACAACTGGAAGATGGCCGAGTGCCGCGAACCGGGCCTCACCCGCATCGACCCTGCCCCGGTGCCGAGCAGCAACGACGCGGCGGCGAAGCTGGTAGAGGCGGCGAGGGAGGTGGTGACGTTCTGGCTACAGACCGGCCTGACTGACACAGCCCGGATGACGACCTTGCAGGCGGCGGTATCAAACGCCTTCCCCCCACCCGCACCGGCGGTGGCGAGGCTGGTAGAGGCGGCGAGGAACTACACGCAAGCATCATTTGGCACGGTTGGGCCGGATACAGACGAACTGACGGCCGCCCTATCCGCCTTCCCACCACCCGCGCCGTCGGGGCAGGCCGGGGCGGAACCATCCGGAAATCCCGGATAGTTGACCACGACGAATAGGGGAACCGTCCCCCATGCCCCGCCCATAGCGGATATGCTTACGCCAGCCACTACCGGCTGCGGAGCTACCCCATGAAAAGCGTTGGAAGCTGGAAAACGTCCGCCGTTGGCGTTCTGGGCGCGATCGGCATCATCGCCACCCAACTCACCTACATCTTCGATGCTGACCCAAACACGGTGTTCAGCGTGGAGGCGTTCGTCGGCGCGTTCGCCTTGATCGGCATCGGCTGGTTCGCCCGCGATAACGATGTCAGTTCCGAGAAGGCCGGGGCCAAGTGAGTTGGCTCGGCGTTCTGCTGGACTCGATTCTCAAGGCCCTGCTTGGAATCTTCCGCACGGATGCCCCTCGCAAGGATGTCGTCAATGAAGCCCCGCCGATTCTTCCGGCTCCTACTCCTGACCGCGTTCTGGCTGAGCTTGGCGTTCGTCGCCACGTTGAGCGGATGTGGTCTGACGTTGGGGCCGACGATCCAGCGGGAGTTCATCGTGGTCAAGCCGGGCCAGCCGATCCGCATTCTCTCGAACGCGAAGGTGAGGGGCCAGCGGCTCGGTGACGAGTCGATCGTTGACGGTCAATCAATCGGCGGATGGATCGCCATGCCGCCCGAACACTGGGAAGAGGTTCGGAAGATTCTCGAAGGCGGCTCACACTGACCGCGCCAGCCCCGACTAGAGGGCATGGACTACTACAGGGACTTGCTCATGGCAGCCGACTCACCGAACCGGATCGGGAACCTCAACGGGCCGTGGTCGATTATGTTCCGGCTCGCCCTTACGACCTACCCGCTCCTGATGGCGTGGGCGGTGTGGATGACGGCGAACCAGTTTGCGGACATTGCGTTCCGGCAGGCCGGGGACAGGTTCACCGGCCATGACGGCGCGTTGCTGGAGGCGAGGCTGATTGAAAAGATCGCCAATAGTCCGGGCGACGAGTGGAAGGCCCGCGTCGTTGCGACCGAAAGGTTCCAATCCGACGTATTGAACCGCTTGATCCGCATCGAGACGAAACTAGAGGAACGGCCATGACCCTCACCCGCGCCCTCATCTGGTCCGCCCTGATGCTGACCACGGGATATGCACCACCCGCATATTGCCAGAGCGTTGCGGAGCCGAACGTCGGCGAGGGATGGGGGCACGGATTCGCCCGGACTTGGACGGCTGACCCGTCCTGCGTCTATGAGAACACGGGCCATCCGTTCAGCGGGCTGCGCGGGTGGGGCGACGTTCACGAACACGGCAATTGTTCCGACCCGGACCTGTACCACCACCACAGCTTCGGTACTACAACATGCTGGCTGGAGTCGTGGGATGTAATCCCCGGCGATTCGCTGGAATCACAGGTCGACACCTTCTCCTGCTCCCTTGCGTGGGGGCCGGACGGCTCGCTCCAGTATGTCGCGCCGAGGGCATCGGACGGCACCAGCCCGATGGGTCGATGGGCAACGCCGATTCCGATGGGTCAGTTTGCCACTCCGCAACCATCGTGGGGACAGTTTGCTGCGGGCACGCCGATCGTCGTGCGTTGCGTATGGCTCCCCGCTGGGGATGTGTTCTTTTTCCCCTACATCCAGAGTTGGGCGGAGCGCGGCGAGGACTACCCATCGTGGGAAGTCTGGCAGGTCATGTACGATGACGCTCGCCCGTGGGAGAGCGATATCGAAGTCGTTATCGAGTGCATTGAACTACGGCTCGTGTTTGCACCGGGCGGCGAGATGGTCTTTGGCGGTCGCTTCCGCCTTGTCTGCACGCCGGTCGATCCCTTGCTCCCCGCAGACCTGACGAAGGACGGTGTGGTGGCGGTCGATGACTTGTTCCTGTTTCTCGAATACTGGTTCGCCGCTTACCTGCGTGCTGATTGGGACCGCGATGCTGTTGTTGGCAGCGCGGACATCTTCGCGTATTTGGCGGAGTGGTTTCGATGATCGTCGCCCACTGGAACAACCCGCTCCCCTCGCCCTACTTCAAGGGCATCGTCCGCGTCGGCCTGCGCGGTGACTGGCCCAACGTGGTGCCCTACTTCACCGTGGATGGCCTCGAGGCTACGCCCCGCGAAGCCGTAGCCCGGCTGAAGATCGTGCCGGTGATTGACTGGGTGTTCAACCACGGCATCCCTGCCGGGTTCGATTCCAGCAACGTCATGGCCCTGTGCGAAGTTGTAAGCACTGTTTACAAGTTGCTCGGCGGCTGGCGCGGACTGACCAAAGCGAAGCGGGCCGGGATATTCCAACTGAGCGATGCCGAGAACTGGACGGGCTACCCCGCGACGAACTTCGCAAGCCAACTCTGCGACTGGTTCGCGTGGTGCCTGCGGGATGTCGGGTTCGGTGGCGACTACGGCAACTACGCCACGGTGCCGGCCGGCACGCCGACTCTGTACCCGTGCGCCCAAACTGCTGCGAGAACGACCGTTCCCGTGCTTGTCGGCTACATGGTGAGCGAGCCCGGCAAGTGCTACGGCCCCACCGATGTGGAGCGGTGCATGGACCGGGCATCGGGCACGGGCATCACGGCCGATCCGTTCTGGGTGGTGCTGTCCGAGTACAACGACCCCGAGAGCTTTGACGATGCGGTCGATTGCGGGGCGAACATCCTGATCTGGACCGACGAGGCGAAGCGGCGGGCCGATCCGCTCTGGGCGGCGGAGCAGGACAAGCACATCATCAACTGGCTGGGAGGATAACCCTTGGCGATTACCGAAAAATACGTCTCTGTAGCTGGCGGCGGTGCCCATGACGGTACGAGCGAGGCGAACGCTTACACACTCTCCGAGGCGATCACGGCCAACAACGCACTCGGCGCGGGCGGCGCGGCGGGGCTCCGGTACAACATCATCAACGGCGCGTACACGGCGCGGGGCGCGACCGACACGATCAGCGTGGGCGGTTCCGCAACCAGCCCTGCGATCTGGCGCGGGTACAACTCCGCCATCGGCGACCTCGACAACGGAACGCGCGATGCGTACGGCGTGCTGACCACGACGAACTTTCCGGACATTGGGTACAACGCGACGTTTCGGCTGGCTGTTTCCGCTGGTCACGTCGTGCTTTCCAACCTCGACATGGCGTTCAATGTCTCGGGGTCTGGGCTGCTTATCAGCACGACAAACGTGTTTGTGCTGAACTGTCGAATGGTGACGACATCAACAAACGCAGCGGCGACCGCTGCAACAGCATCAAGTGACGCAAACTTCACAAACTGCGACTTCGCCACGGCGGGGTCTGGAGGATCGGCCTGTGTGCAAACAGAGCTGACGGCATTTCTGTCAAACTGCCGCGCGACATCGCCGGGCGCAACCGGCTACAGACTAACGCAAAATGCCCGCGCGACACTCGTGAACTGCACGGCCTACGACTGCGGCGTTGCCGGATTCAGCGCGGCGCACGCAAACACATACCTGCGAATGTTCAACTGCACGGCGTATAGCTGCGTCAATGGTGTGGACATTCTCAGCACGAACAATCGGGACCACATCATCGTCGGCTGCATGTTTACCGACAACTCCGGTTTCGGTATCGACCTGAACGCTGGCGGTTCTGGCGCGTTTGTTCAGTTGGCCGGTACGAGATTCCGCGACAACGGCGCGAACTTCGACGCGACCTATGACTGGATTACTGGCACCGGCTTCCGCACGATCACGACCGACACGGGCGGAGCCACGACCGACTACGCCGACCCGACTACCAACAAAGACTTCTCTCTCGTCTACAGCTCGCCCGGATTCGCGCAGGGCTTCAGCCAAGTCACCAACCTCGGTGCGTGCGGGTTCACGGTGCCGACCCCGGCGCAGATCGGTGCGGCGGCATGGAACAACACGACTTCGCCAAGCCGGACCCTGACCTAAAGGTGCATAAGCCATGGGCTATCTTCAGGACTGTAGCACGGAGATTTGGGCGGCATCGACGCGGGCCTTGCTCGCCGGTTCTCCGCTAACCCCGGTTACATACACAGAGTCTGTATGCGCCGAGGTCTGGAACGAAACAGCCCGAAAGCTCACAGTCCTTACGTTTGACTCGGCGACGGTGGTGTTCGACGGACGAGAACTGCGGGTCAAGTTCACCGCGAATCTGACGCTCCCCGCCGTGGGGACGATCTACCCATTCGATTCGGTCGGAGTGCCCGACCTGCGCGACAGCTCCAACCTCCGCGTCCCGCTGATCTACAAAACCTGTGACTGCAAGATCAACCGCACGACCGAAGACCTCACCGTCTGGGCGTGCTACGAAATCCCCAACGACCTTCTCGAATCCGGTGAAGCCACGTACATCGCCAAGGGAGCCACGGGCTACACGGTCACGATGGCTGTGTCAATGTGCAGCGAGGAAGGCGGCTTGGCAACCGCTGTGGTGACGGCTCAGTCCGTGACGAACAGTTCCGAAGTGGGAACGAATGGACTGGTCAGCATCGACTCGATGGGGTACAACGCGGGTTCCGGGCACGTCACGATCTACTGCAACCCAACCCGCCCGGACGACACGGGCGATGGCCTCTCATGGGCGGCGGCAAAGAAGACGCTAAGCGCGGCGATCACTTTGCTCAACGCGCAGACCAACAACCTGCCGCACCGGCTGCTCATCGCCAATGGCACGACGTGGGACGGCACCACGGCCACGATGTCGATGACCCGCTCTGGCGCATCGGGCACGAGCAAGCTGTGGATCGGCGGCGGCGACTCGGGGGACGCATCAACCGTCCGCCCGATCATCATGTTCGAGCAGTGTACATGGTCTGGGTCTGGCGACTTTATTCACCTGAACGGACTGGACATCCAGTTTGGAACCGGCGCAACCGCAGGAAACGCACTTTGTCAGATCGGCGGAAACTCCTCGACCAATGTGTCGATATCTGACTGCAAGGCCAACTTCCCCCAAGGCGTTGCGGCACTCCACACGCACCGCAATATTTACACCGGCAACAGCGGAGTGAACCCAACCGGTGCGTATCAGGGGACTGGACAATTCACCAACCTCTACGACTGCCACTTCGTCAACTTTGAGACTGACAAGGCGGCGGCGACAGTCGCCGGGCACTTGACGTATGACATCGGAGAGACTGAAAGCGGGGACGCGGTTCAGACCGGATCGCAGGTGTTCCATAGAAACTCAGTCGTGGGCCGTGCTGGCATCCGCGACATGGGCAGGCAGCGTGCCGAGTCGCTGTTCTGGTCTATCGCGTGCATGATCGGCTTCGACACCGGGGCGGCTCCGACGTGCGGCGTCGATCAGGTCAACTCCCCGACATGCACGTACGACCACGCTTCCCGCACGCTCACCCGCAACAGCGGAACGACATCGAACTGCTACGTCTGGGCAAACACGACGTACTTGTACGCGGCATCGGGAACCGGCGTATCGGCTGGGTATTTCCAAGTGTCCAGTATTACCGGCACGACGTTCGTGCTGTCTGGTTCCGGTCTTGGCGCGGGAGCAGACGGATCGGCCAACGTGGTCATTCGCATCGGCGACGTTCCGGCTCGTTCCCGAAACTGGAACGGTCGGCACATCTTCAATCTCGATGCCGGCAACTACTTCACGAATGACTGGTTCACGTACCCGAACCCGATTCCGTATATGCGGGATACCGCCGGATACTGGTATCGAGACAGCGGCGGAACCGCTCCAAGCCGCAATACGGGCAATGTGCGTGGCGGAATCGGCTATGGTGGCCAGCGGTCGAGCGACGGCGGCGACATTCTCATTGATACGCATATGGAGCGGGTATCCGCGCTGCGACTGAGCGGCATGGGCATCGACTTCCAGCCCAAGACGTACACCGGCGAGAATCAGGCCCAGCAGTGGCGGTTCCGCAAGTCGATCGTGGACGGCTTCAACATTGCATCGAGCCGCAACCTTGTCCGCACCAGCAGTCTCCAGACCGCAGGCGGAACGGTCAACTATAACGTCTATGCGAACCCGTCCACGGCGGCGGCGTTCTGCTACACCGACACGCACCCGGACACCAACCAGACCTTTGCCAACTGGAAGACATCAACCGGATGGGACGCGAACTCCGTCCAGATCGACACGCTGGCGATTGCGGCGGGCACAGCAACGTCCGACTCGCCCGATGCGGAAGATTACGACCTGACCCGCCCATCGTGTGCGTGGGGAGAGACGGGCACGGTTGGAACCCGCGAGCGGCTTGCGAATGCCTTTGCATCGCGGCCCGTGGGCCAGTGGGATTACAACCTCACCGCGCAGTCAATGGTCCGGTGGCTGCTTGGACAGATCAAGCCGACCGACCTCAGCACGTGGGTCACAGAGCCAGCCGGTGACTATGGCTACATCGGCGCGGCCGATTACACGCTCACTGCCGCCGCGAACGTCGATGAGGTGTTTATATCGAATACCAGCGCGTTGCTCGCTTGGGACGCAACCACCGACGACAAGGTTGTGGCGCACAAGATCACGTATGGCACCGTCAGCGGCACGCTCGATAACGAACTCTGGGTCTATCTCGATGACTACGCCGAACTGACGAGCCTGCTGGCATCAACGGAGTATTTCTATCGCGTCTACTCCAGCGACGGGCAGAACCTATCCGAACCGACCGCCGAGGGCAGCTTCACCACGCAAGCCGTGGTGCCGGTCACTTCATCGGCCCGCATCTACATGACCTCCGGCGCGTTCGTCGCCGGTGCCAACGTCGATTGGGTCAACGCCGGGAACGTCAACGGCGCGGACAATGGCGACTACGCCAATACCAGCCTGAGCAGCAACCGATCCGACATCCTCGGCGGCACCACGGCGGCAACGACCGTTACCGGTACGGTCATCGCGTGGAAGCTCGGCATTACGCTGGCATCGGCAGCGGCCCCGCACGCATCGGCCTTTGCGCTGCTGCAAGTCTCGAGCGG
>Ga0181337_1000100_pt1 | contig 11908 bp, 16 predicted proteins | sample Sp13VDMM15DD_FD_168302 | JGI IMG/M metagenome (GOLD analysis project Ga0181337, IMG submission 168302) | Freshwater viral communities from Lake Michigan, USA - Sp13.VD.MM15.D.D | ecosystem: Environmental > Aquatic > Freshwater > Lake | place: USA: Michigan | collected 2013-04-23 | reverse complement strand
AGGTTACGGCGGCATGATCGGCGCGGTGTCGCGGTTCACCAATCTCGGCATCACCGCTGCGGCTGGCCGCGTGGCCGGTGCGGGTGAATGGAACGCCCACACCGATACGGACATTGCTGAAGTCATGGGCCTCCTGCCCGACTACGCACGGCCCAACGCGGTCTTTATGTGTACTCCCGAGTTCGCCGGATCGGTGTTCATGCGTCTTGCCCGTGATAAGGGCGGCGTGACTTACGATCAGGCCCGCGACGGCGGCTACCTGATGACCTACGCAGGTCGTCCGGTCATCACCAACAACGTGATGAACGCCACCGCCTCGACCGGCACCAACACGATCGACCTCCTGTACGGCGACATGAGCCGGGCCGCTGACTTCGCGGACCGTCTGTCGCTGAACTTGGAAGTCGATCGCTCGGTCGCGTTTGACCAGTACGCCGTTGCCATGCGCGGTGTAACTCGGTTTGGTATCAACGTGCATGACGTCGGGACCACCTCGGCGGTAGGCCCGGTGGTGTACCTGTACCAGACCTAAACCGAGGTCTTGAAAGGAGATTGAACAATGGCAGTACATATTGAAGATATGTCGCGGGCGACTCCCCTCGCCTGCATCAACCGAGCGGTCATTGGGGCATCTGGTGTGGTGGACATGCTCGGATACGGCCGGGCGTTCGTCATCGTCCAGAAGGAAGCCCGCGCCGGACAGAACGGCAAGGTCGTTGCCCGTATCGCTCACGCGACCGCATCCGGCGTGACCTATGCGTCCGCAACGGCGATCACGGGCGGCATCCTCTCGACCGTGGCAACCGCTATCGCCGAGTACGACTGTTTTAATGTCGATTGGACCGGCAAGGGCCGATTCCTTCGCGTGCGAGCTTCAGCGGTGACGGCATCGACTACACACGGCGTCAGCGTTCTGCGCGTTGAGGGCACGAAGATCCCGCCCTCGTCTACCGGCTTCACGCAGTACAAGAACCTCCCGAACAACCCGTAATGCAGCGGCTATCCGTCATTCCGGACATCACCTCTCTGCTCGCCGAGGACCGAAAGGACTTCGGTGAGCATTTGGAATACAACCGGTCCATCCAAGAGAAGCTGCTTCGGGTTGTCTGCTCGATCAGTGACAACACGCACAAGGCGTTTGGGCACATGCGCAGCCTCGGCGTTCTCACCGGCATTGAGGACATCAAAGACGCGGCGTACTCGATTGCGATGGACGGATGGGAACGTCCCAACGACGCGACTTCAGCCTATTGGTACAGCCAAGCTCTCAACGAGAAGATCGCCAAGGACACGGCGGATCAGAACCTGATAGCGGTCATCATGCTCGCGGATATGGGCGACGGCGACTACCTGTTCCGTGAAGGTTCGCTGGTGTTCGCGCCGTACACGTTTGCGATGTTGGCGATCCACTCCGACATGGCCCGCGAGGCAACGCGAGCGGAAGTGGACGAAACGATCGACGGGGTAGAGGCCTACGCCAAACGAGTTGTAGCCGATGCTACAACGGACCGGAACCTCACCAGACTACAGAAGGCAGGGCTGATCCATGCGCGTCGTCTTGCTGCGTAATTACCAGAACCACAAGGCCGGTACGTCGCTGGTCGTGCCGACCAACGAAGGCGACTGGCTGGTGCGGTGCGAGATTGCCTGCGACCCGGCCGACTTCAAGGGCGTCCGCAACACCGCGATCAAGGCCGAGACGGTTGATACGCAGAACTTCGGCGACCGGCTGGTGATTGACGAGTCGGTCGTGGCGGAAGCGGTAGACGAGGCCAAGGCGGCGGTCCGCAAGGCGATCAAGAAGCCAAAGGGGTAAGCCGTGGCAGTGCCAGAACTCGCAACAGTCGCGGAGGTGCAGACGTATCTCGGCATCGGTGCCGGGGTTGATGCGACGTTGCTGGGCGACCTGCTCGACTCCGCCGAGATGATGATCCGCAACTGGTGTAACCGCGCCAACGGCTGGGTATCGGCCGCGCAGGAAGAACGATTCGACGGCGAGAACGCCAGCCGGTTGATCCTGACCTACACGCCCATCGCGTCGGCATCGACCTTCACGATCAAATGGACCGGCTACGGATCGACCGAACTGACGGTAAGTTCCGACCTGTACCGCGTCGATTACTTCGAGGGCATTGTCGGGTTCCGCATGTCCCCGACCGGCGCGTTCATGGCTGGCGTTCCTACCGCGTTCTGGCCGTACGCATCCTCGCCGGGCCGGGCACCGTCCCCGAACTTCGGAGACGGGTATCAGACGGTTCTGGTGAACTACACGGGCGGGTACGCATCGAACGCGATCCCGGCCGACCTGAACATGGCCGCGATTATTGCGACGGCGTTCCTGTACCGCCAGCGGCGGCTCACGCTCGGGCTGGAGTCGGAGAAGCTGGACCGGTACAGCTACACGATGGGCGGGGGCGGGGCCGCGCCGATCAACGTGCTAAAAGACGAGTTGATGGGCGGTCTGCTATCGCCGTACGTGCGCCGGGAGGTGTACGGATGAGCGCACTGGACCTGATGAACATGACCTGCACGCTGACGCAGCCGTCGTGGGCGCGTGGGTCTACCACGGGCTTCATGGTCCCGACCTACGGGTCCGGCACGACCGGGGTGCGTTGCTCAATCCAGCCGTCGCGGACATGGCAGGGCAATCAGGCCCACCGCGAGACGGGCGTAACGGACTACGACGTGTACTTGGACCCGTCCGCCACGGTGGATGTCGATTACCGCATCACGGCCGTCGCGGGCACGGACGGATACGCCGGGGCGTGGGCGAGCAAGACGTTAGTGGTTACAAGCCTCTTTGCTGATGCGGCCGGGCGCGGGACCTACCTGCGTGTGACGGCCCAACTGGTGGAGGATGGTCCGACCGTATGAGCCTGCAATGGAACGCAGACCGGATCAAGCTGGCCGTCCTCGCGGCGGCAGACAAGGGGCTGGAGGCAGCCGGGGATGTCGTTGCGAACAAGGCCGTAACGCTCATTGGGATCAACCACGGCGGGGTGCCGAGCAAGCCGCTCTACCCGCCCAACTCACAGACCGGCACGCTCCACAAGAGCATCACCCGCACCCGCGCCGAGGCCGGGCGGGTCAGTGTCGGCACCGCTGTTGAGTATGGCCGGTTCCTTGAGTTCGGGACGTACCGGATGCTGCCCCGCCCGTGGCTGCGCCGTGCCCTTGCTGAGTCGAAGACGCAGGCACTGGCCGCGTTCAAGGCCGGGATGACGCGGGCATTCTCCGCGTCGATCGGTGGTGGCCCGTGAGCTACTGGAAGCCCGGTATCTGGGACGTGATCGTGGACCGGCTTATCACCGATGCCACGCTCATCGGCGCGTCACTGCTCAACGGTGAAAAGGTGTACGTCAATCGCGCACCGCCGCAGACCACGCTTCCGTTCATCACGCTCAACCTTGCCAGTGCCGGACCGGACAATATGTTCGAGACGCGGGGCCGGGAAGTGATGATCGACCTGCACGTCTGGGTCAACGAGCGGACCACCCTCATCGACGCGGGCACGCTCCGGGCTGGCATCCTCGAGCGCATCGAGGGCGATTGGCAGGAGCAGTCCAATGGTCGGCCCACCTACGGCTTCGACCGGTGGCAGCCGGGCGAGATTGGCACTACCGACTGGTACATCAACGAGTTTCTGTACGTCAGCGACCGGGACGAATCGGAGCCGGGTCTTTATCACGATGTCTACACGATGAAGTGTGGCGTGTACAAGCAAAGGACATAGCACATGGCATACCCAATCATCGGCGCAGACGGCGCGGTCACGACGTGGGGCAGCGCGGACTTCTACAGCACACTCCTGTCGAAGATCAGCCCGAACTCCGCCACGATCCAGATCATGGCCGACCCGTTCGACGTGACCGGCATCGGCACGGCACAGTCGGCGCACATCGCTGGCCTGCGATCATCGCAGGGCACGATTGACGCCCGGATCAAGATGAGTGACACATACCCATCAATCGGCAACTCTGGTATGGTGACGTTCAACAGCGGATACACCACGCACGCGCGATCGTGGGACTTGACGCTGGAGACGGTCGCGGTGCATGACATCACGACGTTCGCCGCAGCAACGCCCCCGCCCGCGACACAGGTATTCCGCTCCAGAAGGCCGGATCGGGTGCGGGCATACGGATCGGTCGTGTGCCGGGTTGACAACAGCACGGACATCATCGCGCCGCCCACGGCGAACGCTGCGGGAGCGGCGATGACGCTTAGGTATGCGGACAAGACGACGGATTGCACGGTCGGATTCGACGCATTGGTTACGCAGGTCGGTACAGCGATTGTCACTTCGCAGATTCAGGAAGTGACCTACGCATTTACCGCGACCGGCGCAATCACCCCGGCTGGAGGTTCTGACAGCATCCTCGGAACGTCCGCGACGGCCCTAGAGGTTCCGCTGTGGGAGTACACAAGCGGATCAAGCGTGCCGCACACGCTGACCCTCACGGCCATCACGGGCAAGACCTACACAACCGATGCGTTCTGGACCCGTATCCGACTGCAATGCTCGGTGGATCAGGTTCTCACGGTCAGCGTGGACTGGGTTGGCAGCGGCGCGGTCGGCGGCACGGGCATCACCGTTTCGTAAGGGGCTAGAGCGTGTCAAGAGTCGGCGGACCAAACGAGGTGGCAGCCCTATCCGTAGGGATCACTATCGACCCGTCCGGGCTGGACGCGGGGCTGGCAGCGGCCAAGTCCAAGATCGACACGTTCAACCAGCAGAACCAGATCAACGTGCATGGGCCGGGCGTCGGCCCGTACGGTGGCGATCGTCAGCCGGGCCAGACTGGCGGGCTGCTCGACACCGGCCCGACTACCTCGTCCATCGTTGGGCCGGGTATGGAGGACGTGGGCAAGCAGGCCGAAAAGGCCGTGCCCAAGCTGGTCGAGGTCGAGAAGGCGGGAACAAGTGCGTTCTCCAAGATCGGCAAGGCCCTGCTTGAGCCGATCACGTCGTTCGGTCAGCTGTCGAACACGCTGTCGGTATTGACCCGTGGCCTCGGCACGATCGGCACGGCTATCGCAGCGGCTACGGCGTACTTCTTGGCCTTCGGCAAGGCCGCCGAGTACGTTGGCGATCGGGTGTTCAAGACCGCGCAGCAGATGCAGTACCTGAAGAATGTGTCCGCCGACTTCTCACGCGTGTTCGATCTTCAGGCGGAGACGACGAACCAGCGCATGGACATGCGGCTCGCGCAGGCCGGTATCAGGCCGCAGGCGCGGCAGGCGATCATGTCCGAGCGTGGCGGGGCACTGGCGAAAGAGAAGGCCGCTACGCAGCGGGTCGCTGACCTTGACGCCAAGCCGTGGTCATTCATGGACCTTGGAAAAGAGTTGTTGGCCGGTTCGTTCGGCATTCTCTCCACGGTCGGTCTTACCCCGTCGCAGCGGACCGTAGACAAGCGGCTCGCCGCCGAGCAGTTGCAGTATTCGCAGGGCGAGCTTGACCGCGTGAACAAGCGGATCGGCGGCATGATCGAGGGCGCACCGCGCGGCGGGTTCGGCAACGGAGCGGGCGGGGCCGTGGTGGAAATGTCGGCATCGAACAACCGCATGGACCGGCGCGAGGAAGCGATGAACCGGAAGGCAGTGGAAGAGGCAATGGTCGAGGCAAATCGCCGGAGGTAACTGAGTGAGTTGGATCGAATACATCAACTCGCCGCAGCTTGAGCGGAACGACGATGGCTATATCCACGCCACAAGGTTGTTCAAGGTGTGGGGCTACACGCGCGATGCGATCATGGCGCACCCGGACCGCATCCGCAACGATGCCAACGTGCCGATGCTGGAGAACTCGGTCCTCGGCAAGAATGAGTTGCCGGTGCAGGACCCGTACAGCGATCTTGGCACGATCCTGCTCGTCTGCTACGACATCCGGCTCACGCCGAACGATCTTGTCACCGAGGTTGAGGTCCGGTACAGCAACGACATCCGGCTGCTCAGCAATACGCCGGAGGATGACCCGTTCCAGCGAATCCCCAAGGGCCGGGCCGGTGCGTTCCAGCGCGACTACGAAACGGTTCCGATCCTGCACCGTGTGCCGCTCCAGATTGATCCGGTGTCGGCGATCGGCATTGGGTACAGCTACGAAGTGACGCAGTTCCCGGTGCCGACCCAGAAGAACCGGCTGTCCTACTCGATGCTGATCCCCGAGCCGATGCTGGAGAGCTATCGCCGCATCGTGTCCAAGCACATCGGCAAGCTGGTCAAGTTCGGGCCGGGCATCAACCCGGCGATCATGGGGCCGCTCGATGACGTTCTGTTGGTTGAGGGCTGCGACTACTCGCGGCACTCGCCCGGACTTCAGACGGTGACGCTGTTCTTCCTTGACGATCCCGGCATCGAGGACATCGTGGCACCGAACATCCCCGGCGATAACCCGCTCATCCCGATGCGGCGTGTTCCGCCCAAGGACAAGACGTGGCAGTTCGAGCCGGGCGTGAACTACGTGCGTCCGCCGTACCAGCAGCTAGAGCTTGTGTACCTGCTGGACGGAACCCCAGTGTGGCAAACCCTCTCTTGGCACCCGTACTCACCGACCGGAGCGACCGAGCTACTTGTGAACTTCCGCCCATGATCTTCCCGAACATTCCAAAGCCGCCCATGATCGACACCCCGCGCATCACCGCGCGGACCGGTATCGCCACCATCGCGGGCGTACATGGCACGGACTCGGACGGGCTGACCTATCACGATACCGTTTCGTACGACATCCGCATCCTCGACGCCAACGGCCAGTCCGGCATGATCGAATCGGTGAAGCCGACCAATAAGTGGTGGACGGGGATGGTGGTCAAGGTCGTGCCCGCTCCGATCGGCAGTGAGTGGCCGTGCAATATCACGACGCGGCGTCTGCTGCTGTGGGTCTGCGAGACTCCGGCCGTTGGCGGGTGTGACGGGAACGATCCGGGCGGAACACCGCAGACGCCTGAGACGCCGCCAGATGACACCGACCTTGGGCTCCCCCCGATGAGTCCGGGCGGGTTCCCGATCCGGCCCATCGGCGGCAGGCCGTCCGGGCTGATGCGGCTGCTGGCGACGGCCAGTGAGGATGAACTGTCGATGCTCTACACCGTCACTCGTGCGGCCGCTATGGCAAGGGGGCTGGCATGAGGAACGTCCCGGTGTGGGCGCTTGAGAACGGCGGCGCGAACATGGACTATGCCGTGTACGTCGCCCGCGTGAACCTTGACGAGAAGGGCCTGATCCCGGTGTCGGTGAATACCGGGATGTGGCGGGCCGCAATGCTCACCGTCGCCAAAGAGAACGCTTGGACGACGGCGGTAGTGGAACTGAAGTGGCAGGCCAGTCCCATGACGGCCCGGTACTCGTTCTCCACGCCCGCGACGATCACAAGTGCAACGTCCCCGCCCGCAACGGCGGTGATCGACATTACCGCTATCCCGTTCCTGACCGCAGAGATTACTACCGCCGAGGGCTCGGACGCCTTCGCCGAGTTCCGGCTATGCCTTTACAAGTGGAGCTGACCAATGGCAAACATCACAGTAACCCCCGGCCTGAGCGATTGGTCGAGCCTCGGCATCCTGTCAGGCGACACCCTCTTTGTCAATCAAGGCGTCCAGCAGGTGACGGCCGGCGTGGACCTGTCCGCCCTCAACCGGATGGTCAACATCTACTTTGGCCCCGAGTCGGCACTGGTCTTCACCGTGCCGCTCAAGAGCGGAACGTCCGGGTCGCTGATCGTCCAGTCATCGGGCGGCAAGCTCATCACGCAGGCGGCGTGTACCGGAACCGGCTCCAATACGTTCGCCAAGGTGATCGTGCAGGGCACTACGCAGGTTGTGGACAGCGGCGGCGGCACATGGACCGCTCTGGAGCAGTCCAACGGCAACGTCGAAATCGCTGAGGGCACGATCCTCACATCGATCAAGAAGACGGGCGGCCAGACCGACATCGGCTACAACGCTACGGCCGTCACCACGCTCGATTGGCTGGGCGGTGGCGGGTCATGCCGCAGGTCGATCACGACCGGCACCGTAGCCAACGGCGGATCGGTCACGTTCGCCCGCGAGGTCATCACCGCCACGTCCAGCATCGCGGCCACCACGCTGACGGTCTACAGCGGCAAGGTCAACTGGTACGGCGGGGCGATTACCACTCTCAACCTCAACAGTGTTGACTCGCGGTTCTTCTGGCAGGACATGCGCGAGTCCGTGACGGTCGGCACCATAAACGGACAGGCGGCGGCACTGGCAAAGAGCGGCCTGACCGCCGCGTCCGGTGGAACCCTCACCAGTTCGTTCGGAGCGACGGTCACGTTTACCACGGTCAACGTCTTCGGCGGCAAGGTGCCCGAGTATGCGACGGTCGGCTGGTCCTAACCAATGGCAAAGCTACTGGCAAGAGACGGGAAGCTGGTTGTAAGGTCAGACGGTTGGCTCGCACTCGATTGCGATCCCGACTGCTGCGGCCCTACCACCTGCAACAGCTTTTTCCGGATGGTGCCGTGCTACCCGCTCGCGCCGGACCCGGCCTGCCAGCCCCCACCCGACAAGGGCGAGATATGGGTCTGCGCCACGCTGACCTGCACCGGCGGCAGCGAGGCCGGGCCGTGGTCAGGTGTGCCCGGTAGGGGCATCTACTTCGATGGCCTGTGCTGGACCCGCGCCGATCTTGTGTCCGTGCCCCGCGATCAGTTGCCGGTCGGGGCCACGGTCATCGAAGACGGCGAGGTGGATTGCACCAACTGCGGAGAGGCCCGCTGCGGGGCGTTCTGGTATGCGACGGCGGTTCCGTGCGACCCGGCCTATTCAGGCCCTCCCGTGCTGTACTGCCCGGCTGGGCTTCCGTTTGCCTGCTCGGTCCTGAACCCGAGTATCTACATTCCCGGCGCGGCTAACGGCTGCTTTGAGTTCAGCCGGACCGCACCGACCGCGCCATACCCAGCGGGCACGGTGCCGGTGATCTTCCCGCCCGGCACCTACCCGGAGCAAACGTGCTGCACCTGCAACACCGGCTGCGTGCGCACGGCCCGAAACTTCCTAGACCAGTGCGCGGGGCAGTACCAGCTAAGTTGCTGCTGTGGCAACCTGACGAACGCCGTGGTGGTCTACGGCGGGGCGAATCACTTTGAGTTGTTCTCGCTCCCCGATGGGTTCCGGCAGACTGTCATCGACGAGACATGGAGCGGAACGAGCAACGCGATCGGCGAGTTCCGGCGCGTGTCGCAGCTCTACAACGAGAACGGAACGCCAGCGGGTCCGCCCACGATCTACACCGAGCCGATCCAGCCCTTCGCCCCGACCTGCCCGTTGACGAGCTTCCCCAACTTTGCTTTTTACCAGTGCGTCGGCCCGTGCGAGGACATCCCCGGATCATTCACTCCACCTGTACTGAATCACACCTGCGATCGGTATGACTTCTCGGTAGCGTGGAACTGTGGAACCCGCCCGTTTATGAACCCCGGCACGCGCGTCACATCAACCGTCTTTGCCCGGCTCATCGGCATGGTGCCTACGCCGGGGTGCCGGTCAGACAACTGCGGCGGCGGCTTCGCGTTCGCGCAGGGCAGCGATAACGGCGGCATCATCGTCCGGGGCGGTGGTAGCCGAGTCGCGGACCCGGCCGTAGCGGCATGGATGCAGCAGAGCTATGGCGGCTGTAGCGGTTGCGGGGACTCACCGAACCCGGTCTAGGAGATTGGCATGGGAACGTATTACAAGCTCCAGCAAGTTCTCCGCGAATCCACAAAGAGCGGAACGAAGTTCCTGCGCGATGACGAAACGTGGGCGGCTGGTGCTGGCGGAGTGACCGCCCATAGTGCCCTTACCGGACTGACCACGGGCGACGATCACACGCAGTACGTCATCAACACACCGGCGACGGCAGCACGCAACCGGATTCTCGCACCGCCCGATGCTCGCGGGTTCATCTGTGATCCGGCCTCTGCGGGCTGGACGGTTGACCACGCATTCTTTGAGGTCGGGTCGATCTTCCGCGTCTGGGCATCGTCGGGCGGCGCGCCGATCCGCGTGCAGATCGACAGCCAACCGCTCCAGTTGGAGAACGCAGACCTCCAGTTCTTCGACGGCACCTATTCGCTCTCCCTGACGACCCCAACCGGGCTGGCCGGAAACGTCTCACTGGAAATGCCCGACGCGGATGGCACTCCCAACCAAGTCCTCGCAACGAACGGGTCGGGCAAACTCTCGTTCGCAACCGTGAGCGGTTCCGGCCTGACATCGCCGCAGGTATTAGCACGAACACTCGGAGCCTGACATGATCGTCCTCGCAGATACCGACAGCATCGAAATTGACCTCGCCCTCGCCGTCACGACCAACGAACTCCGCTGCGTGACATCGTGGCGCGACATCACCACGACGGCCTACACGCCCGGCACGCTGGCCCGGCTCTCGACCGGCGCGACCGAGGTGGCGATCGTCGTTGCCCCGGCTGGGTCTACTCAGCGCGTTGTGGACTTCATCAACGTGTACAACGCGGACACGGTTGCGGCCACGGTCACGATCAGCCTTGACCGCTCCGCGACGAACTACACGCTCTGGCAAGGTTCGCTTCAGGCGGGCGAGTCGCTTCAGTACATCGAGGGAAGCGGATGGAAGCGGCTCAGTACGAACGGCGTCGAGTCGATCAACGCAACCGGGCCGGTTGACCTCCAGACGTTCACCACGGCGGGCGCGATCACTTGGACCAAGCCCACCACGTTCACCCCGAAAGCGACCCGCGTGATTATGTATGGTGGCGGAGGGGGCGGAGGCGGTGGCGGTGTCGTTGCAACCGGCACGATCCACACGGGCGGATGTGGCGGCGGTGGCGGGTGCAGGGTCGATGTGATCTACAACACGGCGGACCTTGCCTCAACCGAGCCGGGTGTAGTCGGTGCGGCGGGAACGGTTGGTACTGCCGGTGCTGCGGCGGGCGGTGACGGTGGCAACGGCGGCGCGGGCGGTAACTCGACATTCAGTAGCGGCCAGAAGCTCATCACGGCCTTCGGCGGCGGTGGCGGGTGCTTCGGCGACAACGCATCATCGGCCGCAGCGGGCGGGGCTGGTGGCGGCTCTGCGGCTGCGGGCGGAACCGGAACCGGATCGGCCGCGACCGGTGGCGGGCCGGGTGCCCCGGCAACGCCTAACGCAACGTGCGGCGCGAACAGCCTTGCTACGGCTGGCTCACCGGTGACGGCGGAGTTTGGCGGCGGTGCCGGTGGAGGACATACCAACGTGCCAGCGAACGGGCTGGGCGGCGGCTCCCTGTTCGGCGGCTGCGGCGGTGGGTGCGGTGGCGGTGCCACTGCGGGCGGTGTAGTCAACGCTACGGCTGGCGGTGGGCCTACCGGCGCGGGCACGGGCGGAGCGATCGGAACGTCGGGCGTGGCTCCCACGGCGGGCACGGCTGGCGTTGCCGGGACGATACATCGCGGCGGCACAGGTGGCGGTGGTGGCGGCGGTACGTTCACGGCATCGACGGCCGGAGCGAACGGCGGCGACGGCGGGGCGAGGGGTGGCGGTGGTGGCGGTGGCGGGGTGGGCTGTATCACCGGCGCGGGCGGAGCGGGCGGATTGGGAGGGGTAGGCGCGATCTACGTCATTTCATGGTGACAGTCAGGCGGGCCGATGAAGCCGATACGCAAGTTGGTCGTGTGCGGCGATGTGCATTGCGGATCAACCCGTGCGCTGATGCCGCCCGGATTCAGAACGAGCGAAGGCAACGTAGTAGCCCAAAACGTCGCCCAGCAATGGATCTGGTATCACTGGAAAGAGTTCCAGAACTGGATCATCGCCAAGGTCGATGAGGAGCCATACGCGCTGGTCCTGATGGGTGACTTGATCGAGGGCATCCACCACGGCGGCAAGGGTGCGTTGCCGGAGCTTGAGGATCACATAAGCATGGCCTGCGACGTTCTCGGGCCGATCT
>Ga0181337_1000099_pt1 | contig 11994 bp, 3 predicted proteins | sample Sp13VDMM15DD_FD_168302 | JGI IMG/M metagenome (GOLD analysis project Ga0181337, IMG submission 168302) | Freshwater viral communities from Lake Michigan, USA - Sp13.VD.MM15.D.D | ecosystem: Environmental > Aquatic > Freshwater > Lake | place: USA: Michigan | collected 2013-04-23 | reverse complement strand
GACCGTCGTCACCGAACCCGCGGTCGAAGCGCCGACCGGGCTCGGGGGCGTCGCCGGTGCCGCGGGGACGCGCTCGTTCCTCTACGTGGTGACGGCCGCGGCCGGGGACACCTACGAGGAGAGCAACCCGTCCGGCTCGGTCCTCATCGCCGGCGCCGCGGAGCCAACGCCCGACGCGCCGAACGTCCTGTCATGGACGCCCGTCGCCGGCGCCGCGGAGTATTACGTTTACTTGGACCCGTATCTCAACGGGACGCTCGGGTTCGTGGGGACGGCCACCGGCGCGCCGACGTTCAATGACACGGGGTTCATTCCCGATTTCGCCGTCACGCCGCCGATTCCGCGGACCCTGTTCAACACGCTCGGCGTCTACCCGGCGCATTCCGCGTATTTTCAGCAGCGGCGGTTCTTCGGCCACACGCGGAACTTGCCGGACTCGATCGAGGGGAGCCGGATCGGCTTTCACTCGAACTTCGGGATCGCCTCGCCGTTGCAGGACGACGACGCGATCGCGCTCCGGCTCGCCGGCAACCAACAGAACCCGGTCCGGTTCCTCATCGGCCTGAAGACGCTCATCGTCGGCACCGATGCCGGCGTGTGGACGGTGGGCGAGGTCAAGCAGCCGTTGACGCCGAACAACCTCCCGGCCGATCAAGAGACGTATGCCGGGGTGTCCGACGTCAAGCCGGCCATCGTGGGGAACTCGCTCCTCTACGTGCAGGCGCGCGGGACGTTGTTCCGGGACCTCCGCTTCGATCAGGAGGTCGAAGGGCTCGCCGGCCGGGACCTCACGATTTTCGCGGGGCATCTCTTCGGCCGCGGCAAGACGCTCGAGCGCGTGGACTTTCAGGCGGTCCCGCATTCGATCGCGTGGTGCGTTCGCTCAGACGGTGTGCTCCTCGGGCTCACCTACGTCCGCGAGCAGGACATCGTCGCGTGGCATCGGCACGACACGGGCGCCGGCGGACTCTTCGAGGACATCTGCGTCGTCCCGGAGAACGACGAGGACGTGCTCTACGCGATCGTGCGGCGCGGGATCGATGGCGTCGTCGTCCGCTACATCGAGCGGCTCGAGCGGCTCGAGATGCGGGACGGGTTCTTCGATGAGGATTGTTTCTTCGTCGATTGCGGCCTGAGCTACTCGGGCGCGCCGGCGAACAACTTCAGCGGGCTCGAGCATCTCGAGGGCGAGGTCGTTGCGGTCGTGGGGGACGGCGCCGTCGTCTACAACGGGGACCCGGCCGGCGCGGACGCGGCGACCTACACGGTGACGGGCGGGGAGATCACGCTCCCGGCCGACTACTCGAACGTGCATATCGGGCTCCGGATCGAGAACGCGGAACTCGAGACGCTCGACCTCGATGTGCAGGGCTCGAGTCTCCGCGACAAGAAGAAGCGGATCGCCAGCGTGGCGCTCCTCCTCGAGCGCAGCGCCCGGACGTTCTCCGCCGGTCCGGACGCGACGCATCTCCGGACGTTCACGCGGCAAGCCTGGGAGGCCGCGGAGGACGAGCACACGGGACAGGTGACGATGTCCCTCACGTCCGAGTTCAACCTGAACGGGCGTATCCTGATCCGGCAAACCGACCCGCTCCCACTCACCGTGATCGGTATCTTGCCGATCGTCGAAACCGGAGGATGACCGTGCCGAATATGGTGTCGATGAAGATCAGCAAGGCGGAGCGGGAGAAGCGGTATAAGAGCCTCGAGACGTCGGCCGTCGTCGATGCGCCGATCTACCCGTGGGGGCTGAGCCTGAATCTGGACGAGGAGGCGCTCGAGAAGCTCGGGATCGACACGCTCCCCGAAGTGGGCAAGCCGCTCCTCCTCATGGCGCGCGTCGATGTGACGTCCGTCTCCGAGAACAAGCACACGAGCGAGGGCGGGGAGTCGCGGGAGTCGCGGAGCGTCGGGCTCCAGATCACCGACCTCTGTCTCGAGCCGGAACCGGACAAGGGCTCCGTCGCCGATCGGCTCTACGGGAAGGGATAGCACATGGCCGCGTTCTCGAGCATCGCGCTCGGCATGATGATCGCCGGCTCCGGCGTGCAGGCGTATGCCGCGTATAAGGGCGGCAAGGCGGCAAAGGAGGCGGGGAAGCAGGACCGGGCCGCGGCGGAGTCGCAGGCGGAACTCTCGGACTACAACGCCGCCGTGGCCGACCTGCAAGCGCAGGATGCGATCCAGCGTGGGCAGGAGGAGGAGAGCCGCTACCGGCAGGGCGTCCGGACGATGCTCGGCTCGCAGCGGGCCGGGTTCGCCGCGTCGAACGTCAGTGTCGCCTATGGCTCCGCGGTGGACGTGCAGGCGGATACGGCCTACCTCGGGGAACTCGACGCGCTCACCATCCGCACGAACGCCGGCCGCGAAGCCTGGGGGTATCAGGTGGCCGCGGTGGACTACCGGAAGCGCGCGGAGATCACCCGCAAGGAAGGCATCAATCTCGAGAAGGCCGGCGGGCAGCAAGCCAAGCAGCAGTATCTCGGCGCCGCGTCGTCCCTGTTGGGCGCCGGCGGGAGTCTCCTGGCGTCGCGCTACGGCTACGGCGGCAAGACGGGGATGGGGAGAACGTAGATGCCGGTAGTCCAGAAAGCGCGCCGCGACGTTGGCACGGCCGCACTCCCCGGCGCTCGCCGGCAGGCCGCGGAAACGAGCACGTCCACGGGCGCGGACCTCTCCCGGCAGAAGGCGCGGACCTCCGAGGTCCTCGGGGCTGTCGGCCGACAGGTGACGCAGTTCGGCGGGGACGCTTACGCGCGCATCAAGCTCGAGGAGCGGCAGAAGGCGGACGAGGTCGCGCGCCTCGGCTGGCAGACGAAGCTCGACGCGTTCGAGACGGGACTCTATGACCCACAGTCCGGCGTGATGAACCTCGAGGGCGAGGCATCCTTCGGATTGCCGGAGAAGGTAGACGAGGACTTCGCAAAGCTCGCCGGCGGCATCGAGCAGGGACTCTCGACGGACGAGCAGCGGCTCCAGTTCCGACAGGACGCGGCGAACCGGGGATCGAACATCGCGCTCAACGTCCGACGCAAGGTGTCGGGCGAGATGAAGAAGTTCGACCTCTCGCAGACGGAGGCGCAAGTCGCCGCGGCTGGCAACCTCGCGAAGCTCAACGCGCTCGACCCGCGTCGCGTGGGCGTCGAGATCGATCGGGGCGTCGAGGTCATCGTCGGCTATGGGAAGCGGAACGGGCTCCCGAAGGAAGCGGTAGACGTGCAGGTCCTCAAGTTCCAGTCGGACGCGCACGTCGGGGTGATCGACAATCTCCTCTCGAACGGCAACGAGCGCGCCGCGGCCGTCTACTTCGAGGAGGCCAAGGAGGCCGGCCAGATCGCCGGCGACCGGATCGACGAAGTCGAGAAGGCCATCGACGCGGGCACGCTCCGCAAGCAGGCGCAGACCTCGAGCGACGAGATCCTCCGCGCCGGCGGGACGCTCACGGAGCAGCGGGAGAAAGCGCGGGCGATCGACGACCCGAAGCTCCGGGACGAGGTCATGCAGCGGATCGAGCACGAGGCGACGGTGAACGAGCGCGCGGAGCGGGACGCCCACGAGTCGCTCCTCCGGGGCGTCTACGACCGGCTCGATCGCGTGAACTCGATCGATGCGATTCCTCCGGGGGATTGGGCGCGGATGGAGCCGTCCGAACGGGCGGGCGCGCGGAGCTACGTGCGGGCACGCGCCGAAGGCGTCCCCATCAAAACAGACTCGCCGACCTACTACCGTCTGATGCAACAGGCCGGGGACGACCCGGACGGGTTCGCGAAGGTGAACCTCCTCAGCAGCCGGTCGCGCCTGGACGATGGAGACTTCAACCAACTCGCGAACCTTCAGCGGTCGATCAAGGCCGGCAAGCTCACGCAGGCGAACGCCGACCTCGCCGGGTTCCGGACGAAGAACGACATCGTCAACGACACGCTCACGCAATACGGGATCGACCCGTCCGCGAAATACGACACGGCCGAGGGGCGCGCCATCGCGCAACTCCGCCGGATGCTGGACCTCCGCGTCGAGGCGGCGCAGGACGCCGGCGGCAAGGTGACGAACGTCGAAGTGCAGCAGACGCTCGACGAAATCCTCTCGCAGTCCGTCACGGTGCCGGGCTCGTGGTGGAACTTCTGGCCGGGCGGCAAGAGCATGTCCGACACGTCGAAGCGCGTCATCGATCTGGACCCGGAGGACGTCCCGGCCAGCGAGCGGCAGACGATTGAGAACGCGCTCCGCAAGGCGGGCCGTCCCGTGACGCCCACGACCGTGCTCGACCTCTACATCCGCGGACTCCAGCGAAAGGCGCGCTAGTGCCGATCAACCGCTACGACGATGCGCTCGAGGACCTCGAGGAGCAGGACCCGGCGCCGGCGCCGCGCTCCGTCTACGACGACGTGCTCGCCGACGAATCGCGCGAGAACGAGACACGCGTCCGGACGTCCCTGAAAACCTCCGAGGACATCACGCCGGATCAGGCCGCACGGGCGCGCGAGCTAGCCCTGAAGTTCGGCGTCCCGTCCCGAACGATCGCGCGGGACCTCAAGACGTGGGAAGCGCGGGAGGCGCTCGAGCAGCCCTTCGGCCAGATGCAGACCGAGACGCCGGTCCTGTCGTCCTGGCTCGAGGAGCCGGAGAACGCGGCCGTCGCGAAGGACGACCTCGAGAACCTCGGCACGCTCGAATGGCTGGTCACGGCGCCGCAACGCGCCTACCGGCAGGGCGCCGCACAAGTCGAGTTCGCGAAGCTCCGGAACGCGGAACTCTTTCGGACCCTCACGGCCGACGAGGGGAAGCGGCTCGAGACACTCCGCGGGGAGATGAAGGCGGGCGGCGCGAACGGCGCGGGAACGTCATGGTTCCGGCAGTCCGTCACCGGCGCCGCGGCGCAACTCCCGAACCTGTTCGGGGCCACCGTCGCCGGGCTTCGCTACGGCATCCCGGCCGGCGTCACCGCGGGCGCGGGCGCGGCGCTCCTGGGACAGGCCGGTCCGCAGGTCGCGACGCCCGAAGAGATCGTCACGGTCCCGGCCGCGTTCGGGGCCGGCATGACGGCGGGCACGATGGCCGGCGCGGCGGAGTTCGGCTTTCAGGTGGAGAGCGGACTCGCGTTCGAGGAGTTCCTCGAGTTCAAGGACGAGGCCGGGCAACCCATCGGCCGGGATGCGGCGAAGGCGGCGGCGCTCGCGGCGGGCGCGCTCAACGCCGGGCTCGAGGCGATCGGGCTCGGCGTCCTGGCGAAGTCGATACCGGGCGTCGAGAAACTCACGGGGACGTTCACACGGTCCGCCATCCGCGAGGCGCTCAGGGTTCCGACTGTGCGCGCGGCGCTCGCCGGCGCGGTGGCTAGCTACGGGAAGACGCTCGGCTCCGAGGTATCCGTCGAAGTCGCGCAGCGGGCGATCACGATCCTCTCGGGCGAACTCGGCAAGGTCGCGAGCGGACAGAGCATCCCGACGAAGTCGCCGACCGACGTCGCGCAGGACCTCTATCACGAGGCGGTCGGCGCCGCGCAGGCGTTCTCCCTCCTGTCGTTGCCGGGGCCGGCGTCGCGCATCGTGGTCGAGACGCGTCGGGCGAACAAGGCACAGCAGAACGTCGCGTTCTTCACGGCGCTCGGTGAAGGGGCGACGGCCAGCAAGACGATCCAGCGGCAACCGGAGGCGGCGCGAGCGTTCCTCGAGCGGGCGACGAAGGACGGTCCGATCGCGACGGTCTACGCGCCCGTCGATACCTTCGTCACCTACTGGCAGCAGCAGGGGCTCGACCCGGCGACGGTGGCCGAGGAGCTTACCGGGGACCCGGCCGCATTCGCGACGGCACAGCAGACCGGCGAGGACCTCGCCATCCCGACCGCCCGGTATGCAACCCGGCTCGCGGGGACGAATCACAACGCGTTTTTCGTGGCGGAGCTTCGGCTCGGACCCGGCGAGATGAACGGCCGGGAGGCGGAGGTCTTCCTCGCGGAGCAGGCCGCAGCCGCCGGACCCGCAGCCGAGGCGGACCCTGGCGCGGCCGTGCAGGCGCGCATACAGCAGAGCCTCGTCGCAACCGGGATGCCGGCCGAGACGGCGGCGCAGAACGCCGCGCTCTGGGGTGCCGCGTTCGGCGCGCTCGGCCAGCGGGCCGGGGTGGACCCGATCGCCCTGTTCGAGCAGTATGGGCTCCGCGTCGAGCGCCCGGAGCTAGCCCGACCGGGGACGGTGGACGGGCCGGGGACGGCTCCGGAGGCCGGGGCGGCAGAGACGGGGGCTCAGGAGGTCGATCCGGCTGGACAGGCGGACGGCCTTGACGAGATCGCCGGGTTCGCCGACCTTGCAGCCGCGGCCGGGGACCTCGAGCTTCTCGAGGCGCCTACGGGCTCGGAGGGCGTCAACGCGTCCGGGGAGTCCGCGGCGAGCCTCGAGGCGCTCAGCCGGCAGGCCGGCATGATGACCCGCGGGGAGTCGTTCGTCGTCTACGACCGGGCCGGGACCCGCCGGCCGCTCCTCGGACCGGACGCCGTCGATTACCGGGCGCAGCGTGGCGAAGCCTACGGTATCGAAGGGCCGGACGGATTCCGCGTGCTCGAGGACCGGGGCGGCAAGCTCCCGGAGGCCGGCGAACAAACGGCGGGCGTTGACACGGAGGCGGCGCCGGTCGCATCCTCGGAGGAGGTCTATGAGCTTGAACCTGAAACCGGGGACGGAGGCGTCGATCGTGGCGGAGAACGCGGTCGCGCTGATGCGGAGCGGAGTCCCCGCGGGGCAGGCGAAGGCGCAGGCGCTCAACGCCGCCGGCTACCGTCCCCCGACAGCTACCCGCTCGAAGCCTTCACCAAAGCCGACGCCGACGCCGACGCCGCGCGCCTCACGGCGGAGGTCCGCCAAGAGCTAGGGCGCATCGCGGACGAACTCGACGAGTTCCCCTTCGTCGAGCGGACATGGTCCTGGCTCACCGCGGAGGAGCCGAACGACGGCAACGCCGCCGGCGGGAAAGCGAACATCGTCGAAGGCGCACCGGGCGCACCGGTCTACGACGACGTCCTCCAGTTCGCACCGCTGAACAAGGGCCGGGGCACGGCGCTCGCGAAACAGGTCAACGCGACGCGGGCCGAGGTCGCAGCCGCCATCCGCAAGGCGCTCGAGACGGGGCGCATCCACAACAACCTCGCGGAAGGCGCGGTCCGAGTGGCCGAACGGCGCGCGGCCGACGATTACACGCACCTGTCGCGGCCGTTACTCCCGCCGTCGTGGGGAGTGGAAGCGACGCCGGCGTTCCTGGCGGACGTGGACGCGGCGATCGAGGCGGCGCTCGAGGCGCGGAACCTGTCGGCCGCGGCGCTCGAGGAGGCCGGCGGCGATCCGACGTTCGACCCGACCGAATACGAGCAAAGCCTCTTCGATGTGCTCGAGGAGCCGGAGGCGGACCCGGTCCCGTATCCCGTCGCCGGCGCACAGGTCGATGGCCGGACCGTCCGGAGCGAGGTCCCGAACACGTCGTCGATCGCGGCGACGCTCACCGACTACACGGTCCTTGAGGGCGTCCGGGACGTCCCGCTCACCGCGTTCGAGAATCAGGGACCGCCGACGTTCTACTCGCCGGCGGAGCAGACGCGCACCGAAACCCTCGCGGCGCAGATCGCGGAGTCGGGCGAGATCGCACCGCTGATCGTCGCGGTGGACAAGGACGGCCCCTACATCCTCGAGGGCGGGCACCGGTTCGACGCGCTCAAGATGCTCGGGGCGCAGAGCCTCCCGGCCTTGGTCGTCATCGACAACGAGGCGCCGCCGACCGTGGACACGCTCGACACGGGCGAGCAGCAGCCGCGGCTCCCCGTCGCCGGCGCCGTGCGCGAGCAGGAAGTCGCGACGCCGGAACTCGACGCACCGTTCGCGCTGACGTCGGAAGTGAGCAAGGCGAAGAAGGGCACGCAGACGACGCTCTTTCAGCCGTTGTTCCACGGCTCCCCGCATGACGTCGATCGGTTCTCGCTCGAGAAGGTCGGGACCGGCGAGGGCGCCGCGGCCTACGGCTGGGGGCTCTACTTCGCGGAGAACCCGGAGGTCGCGGCCGGCTACTTCGATCGCCTCTCCGGGGACCCGCAGATCACGCGCGTCAAGCTGGGGACGCTCCGGTTCGGGCAGGCGAACGATTTCAACTACTCGAGCCGGGCGCACGTCAGCGACCTCGAGAACATCCGGGCGACGCTGGCGGAGGACCTCCTCGTCGATCCGCTGGCGCTGTTCGCGGCCGGACCGGGCGGGTTCCAAACGCTCGTGCTCGAGAAGCTCGATCAGAAGATCAGCGACTACGCGACGGAATGGCCGGAGGGGCTCGTCGCCGCGCAGGCGCTCCGGGCAGAACTCGCGAAGCCGGGCGCCGCGGCGATCGAGTTCGATACGAAGACGGGAGGCGTGTATCAGATCGAGATCGCCGACGAGCACATCCCGAAGATGCTCGATTGGGACGCGCCGATCGACAAGCAGCCGCAGCCGGTCAAGGACCTCGTCCGCGCCGAACTCAAAGCGCTCGGGTATCTCCGGCCGAAGGACGACGGGCCGCGGGTGCTCAAGACCGCGTTTCGCGCGTGGGTGATCGACAACGGCCGCGGCACCGGGGACCTCATTGGCGGCGCCGCAACGGGCTCCTCCGCCTACGGCATCCTGACGCAAGCGGAGGCCGAGAAGCTCTCCGCCGAACCGCGGGCGAAGGTCAAGGCGCTCGAGGTCAAGTATCCGTCGCTGAAGCGTGGCGGCGGCACGGCCGAGAATCCCGCGTTCCACGGCGCGGACGCCGCGGCGGACTTCAAGGAGTTCGTCCGGCTGAAGGGGGAGATCGCGAAGCTCGAGGCGCCGGCCGCGGAGTATGCGAGCAAGCGGCTCCTCGCGGCCGGGGTGCCGGGACTCCGCTACTTCGATGGGGGCTCACGCGACACGCGCAAGGGAACCCGCAACGTCGTCGTGTTCGACGAGAGCATCATCACGCTCACGCATAAGAACGGCGCGCCGGTGACGGCCGCGGAGCGGAAAGAGTTCTTTCAGAGCAACACGACGACGCCGGCGGCAATGCAGCAGGACGCGCGGGGCTCGATCGTGTTCGGCACCGACCGGCAGTTCACGATCAACCTGTTCGCACGGGCGGACCTCTCGACGTTCCTCCACGAGAGCGGGCATTTCTTCCTCGAGGTCTTCGGGGACCTCGCCGCACAGGTGCAGGCCATCCCGGCGCCGGACCGCACGCCGGATCAGGCGCGGCTCGTCGCTGACCTCGCGGCGATCGATGCGTTCGTCGGCCGCACGCCGGGCACGGCCACCACGCGCGAGCAACATGAGACGTTCGCGCGAGCGTTCGAGGCGTATCTGCTCGAGGGCAAGGCGCCGTCCCTTGAACTCCGGCAGGCGTTCGCCCGGTTCCGCGCGTGGCTCCTCGGCGTCTACCGCTCCCTCCGCGGGCTGAACGTCACGCTCACGCCGGAGGTCCGGGCCGTGTTCGACCGGATGCTCGCGACGGACGCGGCCATCGAGCAGAGTGAAGCGTCATGGTCGGTCGAACCGCTGTTCCTCTCGGCGGACGCGGCCGGCATGTCGCCGGCGGAGTTCGAGCTTTACCGGACGGCCACCGAGGACGCCTCGAGGCAGGCGCGCGAGACGCTCGAGCGCAAGCTCGTGGCCGAAGTGCAGCGGGAGCAAGAAGCCGCGTGGAAGGCGCAGCGGGAGACGATCCGGGCCGAGGTCGAGCAGCAGGCGCAGCAGGCGCCGGTCTACGTGGCGCTCGCGGCCATCCGGACCGGGCTCCGCCCGGACGGCGAACCGCTCGAGCCGGGCGCGCCGGCGACGCCGCTGAAGCTGTCGAAGGCCATCATCGCGCGGCGGTATGGTGCGGACCGGCTCGGCCGACTCCCGCGGCCCTACGTCTACACGCCGAACGGCGGGCTCGATCCGGACGTCGTCGCGCAGCAGTTCGGGTTCTCGAGCGGGGACGCGTTGCTCGAGGCCATCGAGACGACGGAGCCGCTCGCGCAAGCCGTCGAGCGAGAGGTCAATCGCCGGATGCTCGAGACGCATGGCTCGATGTTGCTCGACGGGACCATTCACGAGCAGGCAGACGCGGCCGTCGCGAACGAATCACGGGAGCAAGTCGTCCGGGCGGAACTCCGGGCGCTCGCCGCGTTGCAGCAGACCGTTGACCCGTTCGTCCGGCAGGCACGCCGGGAGGCCGGCCGGGAGCGGGCATACGAGCGCCGATGGCTCGAGGCGGAGGCGCGGCTCCGGATCGCGATCGCGGAGGGCCGGAAGCAGATCGAGATCGACCGGCTCCGGTCACAGGTGGATGCACTCCGGGCCGAGGCGCGCGGCGGCGCCGCTACCATCCGGGCCGGCATCCCGGACGCCGGGACCATCCGAGAGGCGGCGCGGGCACGCGTGGCCGGGACCCGCCTGGGGGACCTCACGCCGGCGTCGTGGTGGCACGCCTCGAGGCGCGCGGCACGGAAGGCCATCGAAGCCGCGGCACGGCAGGACTTCGGCGCGGCCATCAAGGCGAAGACCGAGGAGCTTCTCAACCTTGCGCTCTACCGGGAAGGGGAACGCGTCCGGGAGGACCTCGAGGCGCGCGTGAAGAAAGCGCGGGACCTCGGCAAGCCGGCCGCACGGGCACGGCTCGGGCTCGCCGGCGAGAGCTATCAGGACCAGATCGACGGCATCCTCGATCGGTTCGAGTTCGCGCCGGTGCCGGCGAAGGCGCTCGAGCGGCGGGCGTCGGTCCTGAAGTGGGTCGCGTCCCTCGAGGGCGAAGGGCTCCCGGTGGACTTGCCGGAGGAGGTCCTCAACGACGCGCGCCGGGTGAACTACCGCCAACTGACGACGGCGGAACTCGTCGGGGTGCTCGACGGCATCGATCAGATCCTCCACCTGTCGCGGCTCAAGACGCGGCTCCTGAAGGCAGCGGAGCGCCGGGAACTCGAGCAGGTTGCGACGGGGCTCGGGGAGAGCATCCGGGCCAACACGACCCGCACGCCGCCGGCGGTCGCACGGGACCGGCGCGCGTCGGCCGAGAAGCAGCGCACCGTCGCCGACTGGTTCGCGGGGCACCGGAAGCTCGCGTCGCTCCTCCGGGAGATGGACGGGTTCACGGACGGCGGCGCCGCGTGGTCCGCCATCATGCGCCCGCTCAACGAGGCAGCGGACCGCGAGGCCACGATGACGGCCGACGCGACGCGCCGGTTCGCGACACTCATCGAGACGGCCTTTCCGGGCCGGGCGAAGCGGGACCTCTACGTCCGCCAGTCCATCCCCGCGGTCGGCCGGAGCATGTCCCGGATGGAGCGGATCGTCGTGGCGCTCAATTGGGGGAACGAGGGGAACCGGGACCGCGTCCGGCGCTCCGAGAAGTGGTCCGACACACAGGTGCAGGCCGTCCTCGATACGCTCACGCCGGCCGACGCGCGATTCGTCGCCGGCGTCTTCGAGTTCCTGCAATCCTACTGGCCGGAGATCGAGGCGAAGCAGAAGCGCGTCTATGGCATCGCGCCGGAGCAGGTTGCGCCGGTCGCGTTCACGGTCAACGGGGCACCGATCGCCGGCGGGTATTTCCCGCTGAAATACGACGACCGGCTCAGTGCGCGGGCGCTCGGGGCGCTCGACCTCGAGGCCGCGAACCTCGCGAAGCAAGCCGCCTACGCCAACGCGACGACGAAGCGGAACCATACGCAGGCGCGGGCGACGTCGGTCAACATGCCGGTCCGCCTGGACTTCGGCGTCATGTTCGAGCACGTCGGGCAAGTCGTCCACGACCTGACACATCACGAAGCCCTGATCGACGTCGGGCGCATCCTCGGCCACTCGGCCGTGCAACAGGCCATCCTCGAGACGCACGGGGACCTCGTCTATCGCCAGATCCGGAACACGATCCGCGACGTCGCGTTCGGGGACATCCCGGCGACGAACGGGTTCGAGCGCGCCGTGAACCATGTCCGCATGGGGGCCACCGTCGCCGGGCTCGGGTGGAACGTCGTCACGTCGGCCT
>Ga0181337_1000096_pt1 | contig 12901 bp, 10 predicted proteins | sample Sp13VDMM15DD_FD_168302 | JGI IMG/M metagenome (GOLD analysis project Ga0181337, IMG submission 168302) | Freshwater viral communities from Lake Michigan, USA - Sp13.VD.MM15.D.D | ecosystem: Environmental > Aquatic > Freshwater > Lake | place: USA: Michigan | collected 2013-04-23 | reverse complement strand
CGGATGCGGTGAAAGCTGACGCCGATGTCGATCCGAAGCACCGTCCGAATCTCTTTGCCTTTGGGCGTGGCCCACTCCACCACGCCGTTGATGAATTGCAGCGCAGTGTCGGCGGACGCCCAACTGGACGGCAGCAAGAACTCGTTGTTCTGGATAGAGCCGACCGTCGGCGTGACGGAGATAGAAGCAGCCGCGCGCGACGCTTTGCAGCGGCTCCCGTAGAGCACGTGCGGGCACATGTACTGAAACTTCCGGCGCAGGCCGACACGTTGCAAGCTCGTTGCGATGGGCTCACACGTGATCTCCATCTGGTTGTCGTCAACCTGAGTGCCCGCGCGTGCGACGCCTGTCCAGAACGTGACGAACTGAGGCGTCGGGCCATCGTTGTAGTGGCCTTGCTTCATGATCACGGAGATCGGATAGCTCGGCGGGTATCCCTTGAACTGATCGGCGATGTCCGAGTCATTCGAGATGACCACTTGAACCTGCTTACGATCCAGCGTGCCCGACTGCGAGACGACAGAGATCGAATACGGGCGTGGCTCGTACTGGACGCCATCGTGCAGGATGGAGAAATCCGCATCAGTATAGGCGGCGAAAGCGGACAGCGCCTCACCGTACTTGAAGATGATGAGCGTGACCGGCTCACCGTGATAGCGGGACTCTTCCCGTTCTCTAAAGCTCACGTTGCGCTCCCGCTGTTGCTATCGTCTGAGCTGTCAGGTGTGGCTCGTTCGATCTCTTCCACGGTGAACGTCATCGTGGAAACTGAGTCGGTGTAGTGCGTGACCGTCAGTTGGTCCGAAGAGAACCTATACAAGCTAACCCACATCACCCGCTCGATGTCGGCGAGCAGGATCGACTCGCCCCACGTATCGCGGGCGTACAGATATGCGAACGGTTCGGTCTCGCTGTTGCTGTCTTCGATCCGGCCGACGGATGCGAGCGGGAAGAAGTGCTGGCCGCCGTCGGTCGTCTCGATGAGGATCGCCGCGCGAGTCGTGTCGTTCTCGTAAGCATCCAAGAAGTCTTGGCCGCCCACGACCAACACCCGATCTTCCGTTTCGATGAGGTCTTCCGCCAATTCCAGATCAGCGTCCCACGAAGGCATGTAGAACTCGCCTGCGCGGCCCTGCATGCGGACGAAGAAAAAGAACAGCTCGTCGTGCTGCGTCATGTTCGCGGCGACGTAGGACAGCGCCATACGCGTCTTGCCGTACTGGCGGCTAAGAAGGGACTCGATCCGGCCGACCGTGTAGTCCATGAACTCGCGTGGCCAAATCTTCGTGATCTCGAAGCCGCCGTCCCAATTCGGTCCCTTCGTCCACAACTCGCGGCCGTCGAAGGTCGCGGCCGGTGCCGTGTCGCGCGGAAGCGGCGCCTCGTAGCCGGGCGCGCCGCGATGCGATACGTCGAGTGTCGAGACCCAATTGGTGAGCGCCTGCGTGGTGAACTCTTCGCCCCACCATCCGAGGATCGCGGGGTGCAGCTTCACGTTGGCTGGCCATTCCGCGACCTCGCCCGTCGTGAACGTGACAGTGTTGCCCATCACCGATTCAATCGTGCGAACGCTCACGCGCTTGCCATCGTTGAGCATGACGTTGAACCCGACAGCGATCCACCACGGCGTATCGTCCACGTTCACGGACAGGCCGACCGATCCGATCTGCGTCGTCGTCATAACGTATCGCGGATACTCCGGCACGTAGAAGCGGTTCGTCTGACGGGTCATCAGCTTGTTGAAAGCGCGGCGCTCCGTGTTGTCGTGGAACTGCGCGGTAAACTCCGTCTTGCGGCGCGGGTTCTGACGATTGCGACGGCGCTGTTCGTTGCCGCGCTCGCTCTCGATGATGTCTGTCTGATATTCGTAAGTCACCGTGTAGGACTCATCCCACGTCGGGTAGAAGTTCCACGTCAAATCGGTTGGCGGCTCCGGGCGAACGCCGACCATAGGCCAGATCAGCGAGTCTCCATTGTCGAAGTCGAGCGTGAAGAACTCTTGCAGGATCGTTGGGCCCGCCTTCGTCGCGGTGAACGGGAAGTTGATGATCTGCAAACCGCCGAAGCCCACTGGCCGCGCCGGGTTGCCCATCGTTACTTCCACACCGACATCAGGAGTTGCCGAGTTCAACGTGACAGAATCGAGGTACGCATTCCACACCGCGCCAATCGAGAGCTTGTCGTTCACGATCAGTCCGAAGTTCACGACTTCAGGAATGAGGTAGATGCGGAAGTAGAAGTCTTCGACGAACGTCGTCTGCCGCGCACCGAATAGAAACGCTTCGTTGGTCTGATGCATGTGGACATACGTCAGCACCGAGTCCTCGGCGGTGAAGGGCACGTCGTATTCGTATGGGCCCAAGATGAGCGGAGACGCGCCGGGCGCAACATTGCCCGGCGTTACAAACGTCTCACCGAGTTCAACGATCACGCCCATCAGCTATTCGAGTCCTCTTCCGCAATCGCGACGGCATAGCCCACCCAATAGGAAGATTCAAAATCACGAGCGCGGGAGCCGGAGCCCTCGGCCGTCATCGTCTTCTCAATGCGTCGGCTGTGAGACGGAAACACGATCCACCGCATGCCGCCGACGACGATCTCCTGTGCCGGTTCGAGCTGCGACATGTTGACCATGCGGATGCCGGGCACGCGGCCGATAGGGACGAACGTGCGGTCGCCGCTGATGGGCTGCGTGACGTAGAGGTTGACAGGCGCGAGGATCGACAGCGCTGCGAACGGAGACATCGCCCGTGCGAGATAGCCGTCGTTGATCGCGTCGCCAAAGCCGCCGATCACGCCCTCCGGATTGGCGCCGATGATTGTCTGGAAAGCCCCGTTGTAGAAACGACGCCACGGCACCGCGTTGTCCGCGTGCTCCACGAAGACGCCGCCCGACAGGGACTCCGCCATCGCGTTGTTCCCGCCTTGAAAGAGATACTTCATGTTCGTGATGTCGTCGTAGCTCAGGGTCGTGTTCGCGGTCAGGGACGGGCCCTTCGTCGCGGCGATCACGTTTCCGCGCAGATAGTTGCCGAGCTTCTCCATGATGCCGACGTACATGTGACGGAAGAGGTTCTCACCGAACGCGACAGCGATGTGAATGTAAGGCGATGGATCATTGGCGCCAATCAGATAAACCGTTGTCGGGGTCTGAGTGACGTTCGCACCGCCAACACGCAAGACTGGTTGCGCCATGATGGCCATGTCGTTGTCAGGCAGATCGGGGTTGATGTCCGTGTAGCCGATGGAGTTGGAGTCTTCACCCAAGCTCAGGATTTGCAGGGTGTCCGCGTTCTCGCGTAGAGTCCACGTGACGACATCGCCCGGCGCGCGCAGCGTAACCGTGTTGGCGCCCGGCGTTGTCGAGGTCCAGCCGAGCGCAGTGGCGAAAGCCCCCACGAGCGCAGGGACTTCCTCGATGTTGGTGATGCTATGTTGTTCGATCATTTCCGCCTCACGAGTTCGAGTCTTCGGCGACGCCGGAGTTGGAGTCTTCAGGATAAAGCTGAAGCGCAAACCAATCTCCGAGGTCTGTCCGGAAGGTGTTCTGCACCACCAGATGCACGTAGTTGTTGCCGGTGATTAGGTTCTCAATGGACTGTCCACGGCCGGGCACGTGATACACGCCATCGAGAACACCCCATGCTTGGTCGCTCGGGTTTGCGGAGACGAGTGAGATCGGCGTGAGCGTGAAGCCGCCGCCGAACATCGCGCCGACGCGCTTGAGCACGTCGAAGTATCCGTAATTGTTAAGGCCGACTTCGGGCATGATGTCAGCACCGATGCCGTTGCCGTAGCCGAAACTCTTTGGAGCGCTATGCGCGTTCGGACGCGCAGTGTCACCCGACGATAGAAGGTCCGCGCCGATGGTCAGCCAGTTGCCCGACGGGTCCAACATGTAGGCGGACGGGTTGTGTGCGGAGCTGCCCGCGCCGGGTGTGTACGACGAGTACGGAAAAGCCGCGTGGCCGTTCTTCGTGCTGCGCCAATCAACCGGCTCGTCAACAGAACCGTAGCCCGCGCTGCCGCCGATATAGAGCGGATATGTGTACTGAAGCGGACTTCCGTATGGGAGGAAAAAACCTGCGTAGAAGCTCTCGTACACCGTGCCCACTTGCACGGCGCCCATGAAGCGGCGACCGCTCGCGGACAGAAAGAAATCCATCGGTGTGGTCTTCAGGAAGAAGCGCACAGGGCTGGTGGAGACATTGATATGCGCGTCAACGGAAACGGACGACGCGAGGACGCCGGTCATGCCGTAGATCAGAATCTCCGAAGAGTCGTTCGGCACGTTGTCGTTGCGGCGCAGGCCGACATAGATCAAGTCCGTAGCCGCGAGGCCCGGACCTACGAGAACGATGTCCGTCGGGTTTGTAGCGCCGGACGGAGCTTCCCAAGCGACGGCCCACTCTTGGCCGGTGGCAACGAGTTCAGCGTCGGTCGTCAAGAACGCGATCAGCTTCTCATAGAAATCCTCGTGGTCTGTTGCGGTGTCGGTATAGTAGCTCATTTGCCGAGTGCTCCGTTGATCGCGCGAGGATTGGACCGCACGAAATTCATGAGGGCCTTCTGGCCTTCGCTTGTGTTCAGGCCTTCCGACACAAAGCTGCCGGAGTCAAACAGGTTGACGACTTTCACGCCTCCGCCGTTGGTCCGCTGGTTCTGCGCACGTTGCTGCGCTTCAGTCAGGACGACCTCGTTATCCTTCAGGATCGCGGCGCGCTCGCCGACGTTCAGGCCCGGCGCCGTACCGTTGTGGAAGCGGCGTGCGTTTGCGAAGACGCGCGGATCGACGCGGCGCTTGTGGCCGCCAGCACCGACTCGTCCACCACCATGTTTTACGCTGGCGAGGCCGAGGCCATTCGAGACTTTCGAGAAGAAGCCGCCCGCGCCGCTCGCTTGGATCGCACGCAGGATCAATGCTTGAATAATCATCTGCGCAATCTGCCGAAGGAAATCGCCCGCGAACTTACGGAACGCATCGCCAACATTTCGGATGGCGTCGCCCCAAGACGTAGTTCCTTCGATAGCCGCGCCAATCGCGTCAGTCGCTTCGAGAGTCGCGCTCGTCAGGCCTTGCGAGATCATGGTGTTCGCCTGCGCGACGGACAACACTTCATCCTTCATGATGCGAAGCTCGACGTTCGCACCCTTCAGCTTCTCGACAACTTCGTCCTGCCCGAGGGCCTCCGCCATCTTGATTGCTTCGGCCTGAATTTCCTTCGTCTTGATGGCGATCTTCTCAAGCTCTTCGCGACGGGCGCGCAGAACCTCAAGGCTCTCGCCTTCCTGACGGGCTTGTCGAATGTCGCGTTCGCCTTCACGCAGTTGCGCGGTGAGACCGGCCAGCTCTTCTTGCTTCTTCTTCAGCGCGTCTAGGGCGTTGGTCGTCTCAATAACCTGACGACGTTGGTCCGCCCACTTTTTGCCTTGCTCAGTCGAGAGGTCGCGGTTCGCGAGTTGCGCTTCTTCTTCGATCTGTTGCTGGACGCTGATCTTCTGGTTGAGAAGCTCGCGCAGTTGGATTTGCATCGAGAGGATGTCGTTCTCGTTCTGGCGAGCCGAACGCGCATCGAACTCCGCCGCCGCAAGCCGCTCGACTTCCGTGCGTTGCGCAGCCGTGAAGGTCACGCGTGCTTGGAGCGCACGGTTCTCGGCCGCGTCGGATGCAGACTTGATGGCTTGCTGGCGTTGAGTCATGCCGAGCAATTCGATGTTGTTACGACGTGCGTTGTTCTCCGCCTCAATGGACAGGTTGAACGTGCGCTGACGCTTCGCGAGGGACTCTGCTTCGGACGCGCCTTTGCGACGGGCATCCGTCGCGGTAGCCTCTGCGGCGGCGAGGTTCTTCGCCCGCTTGATTTGGTCCTCGGTGAAGACGACGGTCGAGTTCGCCATCTGTTGCCGCAGTTTCAGCTCTTCGCGCGCAGCAGCCGCCGCGCCCTTGGACTTGCCGACGAGATTGATTTCGAGTTGGCGTTGGGCGTTCGATTGTTCGAGAGCGCGGTTCGCTTTGACTTGCGCGATAGCCAGCTCTTCTTGCTGACGTGCGAGTTCTTTCGGCGACAGTGCTTGGCCGCCCGCGCCACCGCCTTGGCTACGTCGGACGGAGTCAACCGCTTCCTGTCCGTTGAAGCCATTCGAGAAGAACGCGACGCCGACTCGGAAGTTCTTGATGGCGCCAGCGATCTGATCGCCGACTTGCGAGAAGCCGTCCGCCAGATATTTGAAGAGGCCCGAGTTCAGGATAGCGTTGGACACGTCGTCGAATGCGCGGCCGAACTCTTTGAACGCCGACGCCCATCCACCACGAGCGTTCGCTGCGATGGCGTCACCGCGACGCGCGAAAGCGTCAGCGACAATCGCGGCTTGACGTTGCGAGTTGGCGAGCTTGTTCGTGCCGTTCTCCGTCAGCTCCATCGCAATGATCATGTTGCGTTCGGTGGCCGTCAGGAAGTTCAGCTTGTTGTCGAGATTGAGCACGTCTTGGGCGCTGCCCTTCAACGCCTGCGAAAGTTGCTTCGCCGCTTCCGGCGCTTCGACGCCGAGAACCTTGGCGACGTTACCGGCTGCGTTGCCGAGGCGCTCGAATTGCGACGGGTCAATGCCTTCGGTGAGGAAGGTCTTGACGATCTCTTTCGCGTCCTTCAGCGAGCCCGCGTACTTGTCGATAGCCAGCGCGGATTCCGTCAGCGCTTGGCTGGACGTGCCGAGGGCAGAGCCGGTTCCGGCGAGGATGTCGTTGAACTCTCGAAGCGCCGCCTTCTGCTCGCCGAGCTTGATCACCGCGTTGACGAACGGAGCGAGCGCGATGCCGATCAACGCCACGAGCGGAAGCATCCGCACGAGCTGCACGATGACGTTGTTCAGCGTAGGCGAGAGCTGCGCGATCTGCCCGGCTTGCTGGCCGAGGGTACGGGCCAGCGACGTGCCGGACGCGAGCTGCGTCACGATGTCGTTGACTTGGAATGCAAGAACCTGCGCGCGCTGGAACCGCGCACGGTCGGACAGCTCACCTTGGCCGGACGCGCGCTGCGCCGCTTGCTGCACCCGGTTGAGCGCGGCGGCGGCTTGCTCGGCCGGACTCTTCAGGCCCAGCAGGTTCCGCACCGTACCGAGCAAAGATTTGTTGTAGGCCTCTTGCGCCTGCGTCCGCTTGGCCGCGTCGTTTATCAGATCATTCCGCAGCGCCGCGCCCGCCGACTTGATCCGGGCTTGCTCCGCGATCTCTGCGTCGGCTGCCGCCTTGCGCGCAGAGGCATTGTCCGAGATCGCCTTGCGGAGGTCGGCCAACGACTTCTGTTGGGCTTGGTAGGCTGTCTTGGCTTGGTCGGCCGCGCGCCGGGCCAGCTCGAATTGCGCGTTGAGTTCAGCCGTCGGCGCCGCCGCAGCCTTGACGGCAAGCGCAAGGCGCTGGACTTCGGCCGTGGCTTCCGCGTGAGCGATGCTGGCGGCCTTTACGGCGTCCGCCTGTGCGCGGAAGGCTGCGGTCGCCTGTGCAGATGCCGAGACCTGTCCACCGGCGCCAGCGAGCGCCCCAGCGCCGGGAGACGCGGCTGCGCGCTGGACCGACGCCTGCTCGCGCATGGCGGCCGTCACACGCTCGATGGTCGCGGCCGTGTTCCGGCTGGCGGCCGTGATCGCTTCCTCGCTGGCGGCAACCCCGCCAAGGGCTGCGCCGGTACGGGAGGCGACGGCTTGCAGCTCGGAGAAGGCGGCCGACTCAGTCGTGATCGCCACGCGTGCGGCTTCCGTCGCGACGGCGGACTTCTCCATATCGACAGTGGCGCGGCGGACGGCGGTCTCGGCCGTCTTCAGCTCCGCGTTCAAACCGCTGTACGCGGTCTGCAATTCTTTCGTCTTCGCGGCCGTCGCCGTTACCGTGTTTCGCTGGCGCTCTTGCGTCGCGGACAGTTGGAGCAGAGTCGTTTGCTGATCGCGGATGCTGTTGCGCAGCGCTTCCGACGGAGCCTCTGCTTGCTTGAACGCGGTGATCAGATTCCGGTAACGCTCAGACGCCTTCGCGATCTCGGCATTCGTCTGCGCGAGCGCGCCCTTCTCGGCCGCGAGCTGCGCCCGGTTCTCGTTGAGCGCGCGGTTGACCTTCTGGACCGAGCCTTCCACGGCGTTGAGCGTGGACGTGGCCGCAGCCGCGCCCTGCACGAATTGCTGGAAGGACGCTTCGGTGCGCTGAAGCTCGGCCTGCATGCGCTTGATCGTGGCGCCCGCCGTGTCCACGTCGCGGGCAATCTTCGAGAACGCAGACAGGCCGCCCGCGTTCGTCTGCAATTCTTTCAGCAGGCGCGTCAGCAGCGTGAGGTCTTGGCCAGCTTCGGTGGATTCTTTGCCGAGGTTCTCGGCCGACGACGACAGCTTCTTGAAGGATTCGTCGATCTGATTGGCGAGCGCTGACGCTTGGTCCTTTAGTCGGACTACTAGTTCAACGTCCCGCTTCGCCATAATCAGGTCCCTTTGTGCAGACGGTCTATCGACTTCTTAAACGCTTTGGCCGCCTTCTTATCCATCGTGCTTGCGACAGCGCTTTGGTAGAGGGTCATGTGATTAGCCAGATCAGCATTTTGCCGCGATACCACGATTTCCGCCTCTGTCCAAACACGGGCCAGCGGCCAGTGATAGGCGTGGTGAAATCCGACCGAGACGAGAAGAGAAACCGTTTTGCGTTGGGCGGTTAGCCACCCCGAGAGGGTTTGTACTTTTCGCGCGGCTTCGGCGCGGCCGGGGTCGTCTGGCTCAGGAGGGAGCCGGTTGCCGCTATCATCTTCACGACTTCCTCCAGAAACTCCCCCGGCGTCGTGTCCACGAAGGTCAGCTCGGCGACGGCTTTGATGGCGTTTGTCTGGACGGTGAGAGGCAGCTTGCGCGCGATCTCGAAGTCGGCCGCATAGTCTTCGCTGCCGGAGGCGATGGTGATGATGTCGGCCACGATGTTCGGGCCCGCGTCCATCAGGACCGCCATAAGGACTTGCGAGTTTTCGAGGTTGAGTTCGATCTTGCCGGTGACGATCTTCTCGTACAGATCGGCCAGCGGCGTGCCGTGGATGCGAACGAGGTTCATCACGTCGTTCGTGGATAGGCCTCGGACTGAAAGGTATTGGGCGGGCTTGTCGCCCTTGGCGGCACGCAGCATGACCTCGATGGTCGCGCCCGATTCATAGTCTGAAAGCTGGCTCATCTGTTTCCCTCTGTGAGCGGTAGATGCGCGAGCCTATAACCGAGCTTGGCCCTAAACGCAAATCGACCCGGCGCCATGCCCACAGCGCCGGGTCGATCAAGGGTGTCGCGGAGCCGGGGAGGGATACCCGGCCTACAGCGCGGCCCTATCAGGCGTAGATAGGTCGGCCATCCATGTAGATGGCTTCCTTACCCGTCAGCTTCAGGATTTCCAGATTGAACGGGATCACCTGCCAGTCGTCGCCTTTCAGAGCGTAGTCACCGTTCGGCGAAACTTTGACATACGGGAAGTAGTAGTCGAAGTTCGTGCCTTGCGGGTTGATTTGGATGTAGCGCATCGCACCGGCAACCGGCGCGGAGCCGGAGATGACGCGAGCGAACGTCGAGGCTTTGATCACGTAGGTAACGGACAGAACCGTACCGTCGGCGATCCCACCATCAGGGATGATGTAGAGGCGGCCGGAGTCGTAGTCGATCTCGTAGTCCGTGCCCTTCACGAAGGCAACGCCAGCGCCGGAGTTCGAGTCGTTTTCGAAGACCGTGAACGAGCCGCCCGAGTTCGAGTCGTCCGTGTCGATCAAGCCCTTGGCGCCCGTCGGACGCGCTTCGGAAACGCCGAGCTGGTAATACAGGCCTTGCTCAGCGCCTTCAGGCGCGACGGTTTCGGAGGTGATCGTGCCGCCTGCTTCGACGACCGATTGCGACTCACCGAAGAAGAACATCGCGACGTTTTCAGGGTGGATGTTGTCGGTCGAGAACGAGCCGGTGCGATCCACTTGCAGTGGGATCGACGCATCCTTTTCACGGATGCCACGGTCGGACGAGAAGTGATCCAGCACTTCTTGTGAGATCGTCAGCGACAGCTCGGGAGAGTTGCCGATATAGCGTTCGCCCGCTGGGACAAAGTTCACCGCGTCCGCAAAGCGAGCAAAATAAATCTCGCCGCGACCGAGGGTATAATTCTGGGTTTCGTTCTGAGCCATGATCCGTCTCCATTACAGCCCTCGAAACGGGCGGGAAGATTGCCGTTGATCCATAACAGCGGAGCCACAGCAAAACAACGGATTCTAAATCAGAACGGATTCTCTAGGTCTTCGGTCACTCGAAGCGACAGAACCATATAAAAATACGCGGTTTTCGAGACCTCTTGGTCGGCCGGACGGTGGACGGCCGTGCCGATCTGGAAATCCGTGATGCGCTGCAATCCCAGATAAGGGCGCTGGATTTTCCCGAACTGGCGGCGCTCGTTCTCCACGCGGGTCCGTTCGCGGGCGAGGCGCTGCGTCACTTCGGCCGACAGCACGTAGGCCGGGTCCAGTGGGTGATTCTTGTCGTCCTTGGCAAATCCTTGGATCAGGATGTCCCATTGGGTTGACCGCGCGCCGCCGCCCTGAGGGGTCGGGAGAGCCTCAATAGGGACAGGCGGTTCAAGCAGCGCGATGAGCGGCAGCGTGTCGTTGGCGCCAAACTCCGTCCGTCCTCGGGACACCCTGCCGGTCAAATCGAACGTGAAGTCCGAGTTGGAATCTTCGCCCTCGATAAGCGCCGTCAGGTTCTTCAATGCGATGAGTCGGAAAGGGTCGGCCATCACGTCTCCAATTTGAGCTGGCGCAGATACTCGCTCTGCAAGTCATTGAGGATTTCAGCTTCCATGCTCGGCCAGATACCGCGACCGGCGCGGGAAAGCAAAACCTGAGCGACCGACGGCCCGTATAGAATCCAGAGGTTCTTCCCGAGCTTCTTCGGAATGTAGGCGCCGCGTGGCTTGTTCGCCGAGCGCACGGCGAGGCCGGGTATCCGGCCCTTCAGCAGAAAGGCCTTGGGCAGCGTGCGGACAGAGCCGGGCTTCACACGCACCTTCACACCGCCATGGCGTGTCGCGCTCACCACGAAGCTCGCCAGAGAGCGTGGCTGCGATGATGCAGTCAGTCGGCCCTCTGCGTTTGCTTTGGTCGCGGGCACGAGGTCGATCTTGCCGTCGGCGCCGGAGAGATAGCGCGCAGGGAATGCGACTTGCAGGCGCGCCTCCCGCGACGACCGCGCGCGGGCACGGTTCAACGCATAGTTCACCGCGCGCTGCGAAGCGACGGGTGAGCTGGTGAGTTCTTCAGCGATGTTCTTGAAGGACGCGAGACCTTTGATCTCAACGATGATCGGCGTGGCCATGGCTCACGCTGGCAGCGGCAAGCCTGCCGTGTCCTCCGCGTCGAGCCGCGTGACGGAGCACTTGACGGTCTCGATGTCGTGTGGATGCACGAACTCGATGTTGTAGGCCTCGCCCGTAGCGACGGAGAGAACCTGATTGCGCGCCAGTGTCCAGCTCGCAAGTTCGAGGTCGGCTTTCCAGAATATGATCTTGGGGTCTTCTTCGAGGCGCTCGCCCATGCCGAAATTCGTGCCGGGCATTTCGCCGAGAGGTGTCTGGTGATTGTGCAGGCGGAACTGAATCGCGAGCTGCTCAGTGTTCGAGTCGAGCGGCGTGGCGGACAACAAGACGGCCGGGATTTTGAAGGTCTCGTGGACCGTCGCCCGCATGCCCGCCTTGATGTCGCGCCAGCCCATCTCTTAGTCCTCGTTGTTGGCTTCTTGGATGTCGGAGAAACGGTCGGCCTTGGCGCGACCCTTCTTACCGGCGTTCTTCGTCTTGGCTTCGGCGATGTCGCGCGCGACTTTCTGCGGCGACACAGCGACGGTCTTGCGAACCGTCTTGGCTTTCTTCAGGCCGCCCGGAGTCGCGTTCACGACGGCGGTCTTGTTCGCGAGTTCGGCGTAGCCTTCGTCAATCGCTTCCTGCACCGCTTCGGTGATTTTGATGTCGGCGACTTCATTGTGCTTGATGGAGACGGGCTTGCCGTCAACGCCCTCGGCGATGATGTTGATGAATGCACGTACTTTAGTCATTGGTAGGTCCCTCTCTGATGAGGCCTGCGGGATACCACAGAACGCCCGGCCTCGACAAGTCGTTCCCAAACAGACGAAAGCCCCGGCCTTTCGACCGGGGCTTCGCTAGTGATTCCCTTTCGGGCGACTGAACTCTTACGAGCCAGCAGAGTTCGAATCTTCGTCCACAACGCGAGCGCGCAGGGTCTTGTTCGGGTTCACGAGAACCGGCAGTGGAGCCGATTGCGTCATGATGTTCATCGCCGACGGGTCTTCCGACTCCCACATCTTCGGGAACACTTCGAGCGCAGCCAAGCCCGCTTTCGCGTCCATGATCGCACCGAAGGCCATGATGCCGCCCACGTCGCCTGCGGTGAGCAGGATGTCGCGAGGGTTCATGTAATCGACTTGGTTGCCCGCGTCGTCTTCGTAGAAGTCCGAGTACACCACGACCGGCAGCGAGCCGATGGTGCCGACTTGGACGGCTGGCGACTCTGGCGCGCCGATGGTGGGAACCAGACCGCGAAGCAGGCTCACGTCGGAGTTCTTCACGTTCAAGTCCATCAGCTTCAACAGCGTCTCGTTGGCTTGCATCACAGGCCACACTTCGCGGCCGATGGTGAGCACGGCAGCACGACCGCCGAAGCGAGCCTTCGCCATGCGGTCAATGAAGACCTGCAAGTCGGAGATGATGTTGTACGTGTCGGTCCACATGTCCGTGGTCTTGACGACCGTCAGATTCGTGTCGCGACCGTAGTCAACAACCTGCGTCGGGCCGTCTTCGTATTCGACGGTGACGGCGCCGTAGAGCAACGCTTGGGCGCACATC
>Ga0181337_1000095_pt1 | contig 13096 bp, 15 predicted proteins | sample Sp13VDMM15DD_FD_168302 | JGI IMG/M metagenome (GOLD analysis project Ga0181337, IMG submission 168302) | Freshwater viral communities from Lake Michigan, USA - Sp13.VD.MM15.D.D | ecosystem: Environmental > Aquatic > Freshwater > Lake | place: USA: Michigan | collected 2013-04-23 | reverse complement strand
GCCCGGAGTACCCCGCGTCGACGATCGGATACACGCCCGCGCCCGGTGCCGCGGCAAAGATGTTGGTGCCCGCGCCGAGGATCCGCAGCGCCGGGACGCCACCATTGAACGGCGTCGCGTCGTTCAGCCGCGCGATCGTGTGCAGCGAGCCCCCGAGCGCGTTGCTCGCGACCTGGAGCCCATGCCGCGGCACCAGCGTCCCCTCCTCATAGCTGCGAACGTTGAGCAGGTACGCGAACTTCCCGGCCACCAGGAGATCCGCCGGGAGCAGACTCAGGCCGCGGCAGAGGAACTTCTGCGTCGCGCGGAGGAAGGCTTGGATCGCCATGGGATCAGGCCGCCGCTACGGCACCGGCTCCGCGGGCGTCCGGTAGGCGCTGGTCTGCTGATCGCGGGTGGACTGCCCGAGCAGCGGCCGCCGCGCGGGCTGGCTCGCCTGCTGGACGTCGACGACGACGCCGGCGACCGCCGCCGCGCGCTGCACCAGCGCGAGGGAGTTCTGTAACTGCGCGGCGCCTTCTTTGACCAGCGCGAGGTGCTGCGCGTAGTCCACGATCGCGTCGTAGACCTCGCCGCCCACGCCGAGGGGATCCGCGAGCCCCGCCGGCACCGGCCAGTTCGCGACCAGGTCCATCGTGAGGGCCCAGGTGCCGCCGGCGACCGGCACGCCCGGCGGCGGCCAGCACCCGAGGAGATTCTGGCCGAGGGTCAGGACGCGCCGGGGGACGCCCGGTACGGTCTGCCACGTCGGCGTGTAGCGATCCGCGTCCAGCAGCGAGGAGATCCCGCAGACGACGTTGTTGATGCGGGCGGTGAGGACGACCGCCGCCGCCTGCGCCATCGCGATGCCCTCGCGCCAGCGGGCCTCGGCGTAGGCAGATCGGCTGGGATCGGGCGCGAGCCCGTCCTTGGCGAGGATGTCGGCCAGCGCGCCCCACTTCACGACCCAGGCCCAGTCGTCCGGGATCCCCAAGACGGTCGCCCGCGTGGCCGGGCTCAACTCGCTCCCCCGCGTGATCGCCAGGAGCAGCAGCTGCCCCGTGTCGCTGGGCGGCGGCGCGAGTTGCAGCGTGAGCGGCGGCGTGGCGGAGACGGTATACGCCGCCGGCGGCCGCTGGGGCTGCTGGGGCGCGTGGTCGCGGTAGTGCACCGTGCCCCAGTCGTCCTCGCGCCGGAGCGGCGTGATCCACGCGGACGTCGACGACCACGCCGCGCGCCGCACCGCGATCGTGGGCTCGGCCAGCACCACGCGGCTCTGCGGCGGGGGCGGGCTCGGGTAGGTCTGCGGGGTCACCACGACCCCGGTCTCCAGCAGGAATTGATCCCGGCGCCGCTGAATGGCGAGGGTGAGATCGGCCAGCGTGAACTGCTGCGACCCGGTCCACGCGGTCGGGGTCGGCGGCTCGAGCAGGTGGTACTGCAGGAGGGTAATGAGGTCGCGATCGGTGACGGTGTACGCCCGCAGCGCGGGAAAAAGTGTCGGCAGGTCGTAGATCGCGGTCATCGTAGCGAGATCGGCCACCCCCCGCGCCCGGTACGACTGCGTCCACGCCGACCAAGTCCGCAGGGCCTCGCCGATGTACAGCACCAGCTCCGCCTGCGTCCAGCGGACAAACGCCCCGTCGCTGAGGCGCGCGGCGACGGCGTCGACGGCCTGCTGCAGCGTCGGCGAGGTGTAGGGCATGGGGACCTACGGCGTGGGCGGCCCCGGGGCGGGGGCAGGCGCGGGACGTGGCGCGGCCTGCTGGGCTTGCTGGGCCTGCTGCCGCTGCTGCGCCTCTTGCACCAGCGCCTCGTACGCCAGCTGGCCGTGGTACGCCCGCTGGTAGGTCACCCAGGCGAGGAAGCCCACGGCCAGGATCCCACTGACCAGCAGGGTCCCCAGCGCGCCGATCAGAAACGGGCGGAGGTCCGATCGGCGCGTGCGCGGCGGCCGTCCAATCGCCGCGCCGGGTTCTCCGAGACCTTCATCTGGCAGCATGCGTGTCGCTCCTGTGATCGCTTACGGGGCGATCGTGCCCCAAGTCTTCCACGTCCCGGGCGTGCCGGCCGTCGTGCAGACCCACCCGATGTTGCCCGACGGCGCCGGGGCCGTGTTGATCACGATGTCGCCGACGGCCCAGGTGCCCGTCGCCGGGGCCGCCGTGTCCGTGAGCCACTTCTTCGTGCCGAAGGCGTGATAGCCCTGCTCCGGGAAGCCCATGACGCCCGGGCGCTGGATCAGCGTCGTCGCCCCCGGTGCCCAGACGCCGTTGACGCTGACGGTGCCGAGCACCGCGACGTCGTTCAAGCGGATGGCATTATCGCACAGCCCCTTGATGTTGGTCGACGCGATGTAGATCTGCTCGGCTTGGTACGGCGCGAGGTCCGCCACGAACACGCCGTAGTTCGACCCGCCGCCGGTGAACTCGATCTGGTTCCCGACGCACTGCCCGACCTTCGTGCGGTTGAACAGGATCCCGACCGACGACGCCGCGCCGAGGAGGAGATTATTCCCGACGCACTGCACGTCGGTGGAGTGCTGCAGCCGGATCCCGCGGGCCAGCGCCGTGCACACGACGGAATTGCCCGTCACGTTCAGCCCGGTCGTGTTCGACACGCTGATCGCGTAGTCGTCCGGACCGGTGCCCGTCAGATTCCGGATCATGTTGCCGCTGATCACGATGTCGCGCTGGCCCTCGTAGCCGTAGGGGACGGAGTAGCTGCCCTCGACGATGCCGGCGACGCAGCCGTCGATGGTGTTGCCCGTGATCGCCCACGCGCTCGAATACACGCCGAGCATGATCCCGTTGACGAGCGCGCCCCGGATCACATTGCCGGCGACCGCGAGATTCTTGGCGCGGGTCGTCGGCGAGTAGCCGGAGATGATGATGCCGCCGGTGCCCGCGTCGCCGGTGATCACGTTGCCGGTGATCGCGAGCCCGTCGCCTTCCAAGCCCTCGTTGTCCATCTCGGCCTTGATCGCGCACTGGCCGTGATTGTCCCAGAAGACGCACGCGTGGATGGCGCAGTTGCGGAAGGTTTGCGAGTGGATCGCGACGCGATAGCCGCCCTCGAAGTAGCAGCCGAGCGCCAGGCAGCGCTGGGATCCGGCGTACCAGTACAGCGCGTCGCCCTTGGGCTGGATGAAATGCACGTCGAACGTCACGAACTCGGTCGCGGCGTTGACGAACATGAGGTGCTGCTGCTCCTGGACGCCGACCTGGTTCGCGGCGTTGCCGTCCCACGTCATGGACCGAACGGAGCACTGCGCCGCGCCCGCGACATGGAGGGGGCGGCTGAACGAGCCCTGATTGTCGGCCAGCTGCACGATCGAGACGCCGCGGCCCGCGCCGACCAGGTGCACGTTGTCGCCCGCGAGGGTGAGGCAGTACGCCGTGGCGTTCAGCGGCGCCACGATGTAGCGTCCCGGCGGGAAGTACACCTCGCCGCCGTTTTCCAGGTTCGCCGCGTCGATCGCGTCTTGGATCGCCTGGGTGTCGTCCGTCACGCCGTCACCGGTCGCCCCGAACTCCGTCACGTCGAAGCGGCGGCCGTTGACGCCGATCCAGGCCGTCCCCGTCGCAAGCCACAGATCGCGCCAGCGATCGGTCAGGCGCACGAGCTGCCCGGCCTCGGTCGGGGCCGGGAAGTCCGCCCACGCGAGCGACTCGACCGCCGCGCTGCTGCCGCCCCCGCCCGCGGTGACATACCCGAGCGTGTACGGGGGGCTGATCCCGCCCCCGCTGAACTGGATGTCGAGGATCGGTTCTTCGGTGTAGGCGGTGTAGTAGCTGTCGACGTCCGCGACGAACGGGTTCGCGAGCGGGATCGTCCCCGCCGCATCCTCGAACAGGCTCGCGAGCGTCAGCGTGCCCGTGATGTACATCGCGACGGTCGCGCCGGGCGCCGGCAGGAGCGCCGGGCGGGTCAGGGCATAGCCCCAGTAGTGGTTGAGGGCGGCAGGCATGGCGGGTCCGGACTCGAAACCGCGCGCTTACTTCGTGCCCGGGCGCTTCTGACCGCCCTGCCCGCCGTAGGTCGGCGCGGTGCCCTGGCCGGCGTTCGGCGCGGGGACGGCGACCTTCGGCATGGCGTCGGCGTAGACGATCGTCGGGATCGCCCCGCCGCCCGTCGCGCGCGGCGCACCGAACGCGCCGGTCATGCCGTTCGCGGGCTTGTTCGTCGAGACGTGGTTCGCGTCGCCCATCGTGGAATTGACGCCGCCGCGGGTGTGGGTGCCGGGTGCTTTGCCGTGGGACATGGTCGAGGTCTCCTTCAGTGAACGAGCAGTTTAGAGCCGCACCAGGTGACTTTGCAAATAATTCGCGTCGATCGGGCCGTCGGTCACGCCCTTGAACGCGCCGAACCGGCCGCCGCGCAGCCCGTGCCCGCGGCTCCAGACCGACTGCAACCCTTGCTCGTCATCCAAGCGCTTCGCGGTCACCAGCAGCTCACTATACGTCCGCTGGCTGTTCACCATCAGCGTCGTCCAGTCCGCGCCCTTGAGCGACGGGAACTGCCCGACGCTGGCCTTGGCAAACGGGTAGACATACCGCCCCAGCGCCCGCTCGATGATGATCTGGTCGTCGATGATGTTGCCGGGTTGCGTGTCGGTGGGCAGGACGAACGCCTGCCCCTTGAGCTTCATGCGCGCGAGGAACGTCTGCCCGGAGGTCGGGTGCGGCCAGAGTTCGTAGCTGGGCGTGCCGGCGCTGCGGTTCGGGTTCGGCGTCGTGGCCCCTGTCAGGCTGTCGACCGTCTGATTCGTCTCGTAGCTGCCGTAGTTGTACGCCAGCCCCTGCGCCATGCGCTGCGGGTCGCGGGCGTCGAAGTAGGCGGAGGTGAAGTTGCCCGTCAACTTCCACCCGTTCACCATGTCGACGAGGGAGGTCCACGCGAGGAACTGCATGCCGCCGAGCACGGGCGGGACGAAGTAGCACCGGTAGCACTGGTACCCGGAGCCGGCGTTGGTGGCCTCCACGACGACCCGGTCCAGCGTCAGCACGATCGCCGCGGGCGTGGTCTGATCTACGGCGATGATGTTGTAGACCTGGCCGGCGCTCGGGCTCGACGCGCCGAACCGGATCTGCATGTTCGTGAGCGTGGGCGTCGACGCGTTCTGGGCCAGCAGCGCCGTGCTCGCCGCCGCGTTGCAGGTGACGGTGTTGGTGTACTGGACGATCGCGACGGACCCCGCGGTGATCTGCGTCGGGCACACGATCGCCGCGTCCTGCTGGAGGAAGTTCCAGTTCCGGGCGTTGCAGATGTCCACCCACGCGCGGTTGATGTAGGTGTCCGCCAGAAATGGCGAGAGACCGGGGATCAGCCCGGTCAGCTCGCTCGAGAGTTCTAGAAACGCCATACGGGTGATCCCCCGCCCGGGATCTTACTGCGGCCCGAAGGCGGTCAGGCGCACAATCTCGGCGTCGAGGTCGACCGCCCCGGCGACCTCCGCCCCCGTCGCCACGACCACCCAGCGCAGGCGCGCCGTGGTGCCCGGCTGCGGGATCTGGCCCGGGGACGCGACGATGCCCGAGAGGGTCGTCGGGATGACTTCGACGCGGTAGGTGCCTGAATCGGTCAGGCCCCCGATCACCGTGTCGAAGTACTTCATCCCGGCCTCGACGGCCGCGACGAGGTCGCCGCCGGTCGCGAGCGCAGGCGCCGTCCCCGGGGTGACCTGCGTGTAGCTCGCGGGCCCCTGGTGCGGGAACACGCTGGCCCGCTTGGAGCCGAAGGAGTCCGGGTAGCCATTGAAAGTACGCATGGGCGCCTCTGTGTCCTCTCGTCGAAAATTACGACGTCTGGCTGCGGTAGTTGATCAAGATCCCCGGCGAGTTCGTGATCGTGGCGGACGTCGCCGTATTCAGCAGCGCCACGCGCATGAGCAGCTGGCGCCGGATGGTCTTGAGGACGAGAGTCCCGCTCGCCGGCGTGAACGTCGCGGAGTAGTAGGACCCGGCCGTGGTCGTCGCCACGTTGAAGGATCCCACGACCGGCGTGATGGTCAGCGTGCCGGAGTCGGCCCGCACCGGTGTCACCGTCGACGGGGTCTCCGCCGCGCCGGCCGCCGGGAAGTCGATGTAGCTGAACACCGGCAGGGCGTTCATCGTGCCCGAGGCCAGCACGGCGACTTGGGTGCCCAGTCCGGTCGTCTGCACGCCATACATGAACGTGGCCGAGACGATCTGGATGCCCAGGCCCGAGGTGACGAGATACCCCGGCGGCGCGATGTTGCAGTTGTAGATGTGCGTGTTGGTCGAGGCGTTGTCGGTCTGGACCTGAATGACCGGGGTCAGCGACGCGCCGTTGACGGTGAGACCATTCGTCCCGGCCGCCGCACCGCCACCGCTGAACGTCGCCGAGCACGCGCCCGGCGGCACCCAGTAGTAGTTGTTGCCCGTCGAGTAGCCCTGCGCGAGCAGGGACGCGGTCGGGCCGACGCCGATGAGCACGGCGAGCAGGATGATCACACCGTAGATCCGAGTGAGCGAGTCGCGCATGGTGGTCCGCATGGTCAGGTCTCCAGAGTCAGGTCAGTAACAGGTGCGTCCGTGCCTACCCGCGGTAGTTGCGCGGGTTGAGGAACACGAGCGTCGTGCCACCGTTGGTCGGCAACTGCCACGCGGTGCCGAGGTAGCGGTTCGCCATGAGGCTCACGTCGCTGAAGTCGGTCGGGTCGGCCGAGGCGATCACGTCCGCGAGGCCGTTGTCGACGCCCGCGCCCGCCGCGGCCGCGTAGACCGCCGCACCGACACCGGCCGGGGCCGCCGACAGGGCCGCGCGGAACTTCACCGAGACCAGGCCGAGCTTCTGGATGTAGCTGTAGTTGCCGGGGGTCCAGTCGGGGTTCAGCACGATCCCCGCCATGAACTGGGCGCCGGGGACGGTGCCGGTCTCGAGGGTGGTCACCTGGTAGAGATTCACGGCGACGCTCACGTCCCAGAACACGATCTGGCCGCGCGCGGGCTCCGCCGAGCCCGACGACAGGCGGACGTACTGGAACGTGCCGCCATAGACCGTCCCGATCGACGTGTCGGCGAAGACGTTGTTGTCGTCGAGGGTGATCGACATGCCGAGCTGGCCGGCGGCCTTCGACACGGTCGAGGAGTTCCCGAACGCCGGCTGGCCGGCGATGACGCTGTCGTTCACGTCGTTGATCGGGCGGGTCATCCGCTGGATTTGCGAGTTCATGTCGTGTGTCCTCTACGAAAACTGATCGGCTGTGAAGGAAGCTGAGGCCGCGCCTCAGCCTCCAATTCCGTAGAACTGTTTCTGGGTGCGCGGGGATAGCCCTTGGAGGTTAACCATGGCCTTGATCTGGCCGACCACCCTGGTATTGTCCTGCGCCGGCACAAACCCGCTGAACCCGAACCCGAACTCCTCGTTGTCGGTGATGCGGAACAGCTGGTCGAAGGTGTTGAAGAAGCAGAAGACTTCTCCCACCGTGACCGTGGTGCCCGAGACGGGCAGGTTCGAGGCCGCCGCGGCCGTGCCGCCGTTGGCCGTGGTGCCCGGCGAGGTGAACGTCCCGGTCAGCCAGTTGCCGAGGATCGGGTCGTTCTGGCCGTACTTCAGCGACGGGAAGTAGTCGTCCTTCAAGATCATCGCGTTGTTGAAGCGGAAGCCCTGCACGCCCCAGACGGGATCCTTCTCCTGCTGGAAGCGCTGCTGCACCTGCATCTTCTCCTTGATGTAGGCGATGACGGCCTTGTTGCCGGTGCCGAGGTTCGGCTCCTTCTTGCCGATCGAGGCGTCCTGGTAGCCCTCCTCGAGCGTGGAGTACTGGATCACGCCGGCCTGGCCGGTCGAGGTGCCGCAGTAGACCGGGACCGAGTTCAGGGTCGAGCCGACCGCGCCGTTGCGGGCCTGCTGGCCGTAGGTGGTGTAGATGTTGCCGTCGTAGCTCGGCGTGATCCCGTCGTTGATCTGCTCGACCCAGCCGTTGATGGCGAGCGAGCGCGCGCCCTGGCCGGACTGGGCGAGGGCCACCGCCGTGATCGCGTTGATGGTGTCGACGCCGTTCGCCATGTCGGCCTCGAGCAGCGACACGACCGCATTCGCGCCCTTGTTCTCGACCTGGATTTCTTCCTTGTATTCAGGAATCGAGACGTACATGTACCGCGTGTCGAACTGGAGCGCCGCGATGGTCGTGCGCTTGGTGATGTTGAACGCCGAGCCCGGCGCGTAGAACCCGCCGATCAGCGGCGCGTAGCGGATGGGCGACTGCATGAACGTGCCGCCCGTGAACGGCACCATGCAGTGGTCGCGGAGGTACGCCAGGAACGGCGTGGCTAAGAAAAATTCGTCCGTGACAGCGCGAGGATACACCTCGAAAAGTGTGACCGCGTTCAACTCTGCGACGTTGGGATCCATCTCGGTGTCCTATTCGTTAACGGCGACGGGACCCTTGGCATTGAGCAAATGCAACTTGGTCTTGATCACCTGTCGTTGTTCGATCACGGCCTGTGGCGTTCCACGGCGACCGCTGTGTACCATCGTAGCTTGCAACGCAATCGCTAGTTCCGCACGTTCACGCTTCAAGAGAAAATACGGCAGTGCGTGGGTGAGCAACTCCGTCGCGCGCTTACACGACGATGTCCACCAAAACGCGGGCTTCCACTTCGCGTTCCGCACGTAGATCCGCGAGCGCACCTTACCGCCGAACGTCTCGACGAGCCAGTTGATCAAGCGCGGATCGGTATTCGCAATCGTCAACCGCACATACTCGTAGTGCGTGCGCGCCCCCGGAAACTTCGGGTCTTTGTGGACCGCGTGCGCGATGCTGATCGAACCTTCACCGTCCAAGAACGCCGCGAACCGCGCCCAGTCAACCTGGGAGACGCCGCTGATGTCTTTCTTCGGTGATCGAGCCATGGCAGAGATTCTACCTCTACGCCGTCTTGCGATACTTACCACTGGTGAACGCCGTCACGGCCGAGTCGTGGCCGGGGCCGGCGCCGGGCCGCTGGAGGATCGACGCTCCCGTCGGCGACTTCGCGTGCTGGAACACCACCGCGTGCTTGCCGGCCGGGCCGCCGATCGGCAGCGCCGCTTCCGAGCGGGCGGTAGCCGCGCCGCGGGCTTCCGCCTCGGCGATCGCGGTGTTGAAGCGCTGGGTCTCGACCTCGGCGCGCTTGGCCGGGACGCCGTGGAGTTCCTCCCAGATCACGCGCGGGTCGAGGGATTTCTGATTCCCCTTGGTGTTCGCGCGGGCCTGGAGTTCGGTGATGATCGCGCGGGGGTCCATGCGGGCCCCGAACAGATCCTTGTGGTCCTCGGCGATCGCGAGCAGTTCCGCCGGCAGCGACAGCGCCATCGCGCCGACCGCCTGGAGCTGGTCGACGCCGACGAACTTGGAGGTGTCGAAGGGCTGCGTCACGGGCGGTTCCTTGGTCGTGGTGGCCGGGGCGGTCGTGACCTCGGCGAGGATCTTCGTCGCGTCGAGGCCAGCGTCGGTCGCCACGGCCTGAAGTTTCTGGCGCAATTTCAGCGCCTCGGCCTGGGTCGCCTCGAGCGCGGTCCGCTGCGCGGTCGCCTCGGCCTTCTGCGCGGCCGTCAGCTGCGACCACTCGGCCATCTCGGCGTTCAGGCGCTGCTCCATCGCCGCGTAGTTGCCCTTCGCGGCGGTCAGCTCGTTCATCTTGGTGGAGTAGTCGGACTGGCGCAGGAACCCGCCGCCGATCACGTCGGCTTTCGGGGCGAGCGCGGTCTCGACGGCGGCGAGCGCGTCACCGGACAGTCCGAGGTCTTCCACGAGCCACTTCTTGATGTCAAACGCCATGATATTTGAGCTTTCCGTCGGCCTTCCCATCGCTGGTGTCCGGTCCGACTGGTGAGGCAGTGAGGGGGCGAACGGTCATGAACGGCCTCACAGCGGCACCGCCATGCCCGACGCGGTCTGCGCCGGCGACTGGCTCGCCGCGTTCACGACCATCTTCTTGCAGATATTCGTGATCTGCTGCACGTCGGGGGCAAGGTTCGGGAAGTCCGCCGCGATGGCCTGGGCCATCTGCTGGAGATCGCGGATCTGGCCCATGAGCGTCTCGAGCCCCTGGCGCTGGGCGTCCGCACCGGCGCCCGGCTGGCCGCCCGAGAGGGCAGAGGCCAGCGCGGTCTGCTGGGGGGCGGCGGATCCGGCAATCTGGGGGGCGGCCATGGGTGTAATCAGTCGACGCGATACCCGTCTAACGAACTACCGGCCCGACTTGCCGCGGCCCGACTTGGCCTTCCGGCCCTTCCCGCGGCCCTTGCCGAACACGGGGGTGAGCGTGGTGCGAACCGGGCCCGACATGGTCGTGCCCTTGCCTGAGATCTTTTTCATGGTGTGTCCTCGATCAGCCGTGCCCGACAAACGCTGATGAGAATGCCTGAGATGGGCAGGAAGGTGCTACTACGACCGGGACAGGTGGCACAGTTCCGGCGGTGCGATCGGGCGCGATCTACGCCTCGGCCGCGTACTCTCGGGCGTCGGCGATCCGGACGACCAAAATCCCCCCACGCTTGACGGTCTTCAGCGCGCCCTTGTCGATGTGGTTGTAGATCGTGCGCCGGGCGATGCCGAGATACCGCCCGAGCGCCGTCGGGCGGACGAATTTCGTCGGGTGGGTGCGCAGGTCGACGATCGGCGGGATACGACGGGGCATGGCGGGGCGATCCTCCCTTAGCTGGTCGTCACCGTCGACCGCGTCCCGCCGTCCTTCGACTCGATCCGCGGGGGCTTCTGATCACTATTCGGGCGCCCGGGGCCCTTCTTGAACTGGTCGCTGACGGGGCCGCCCACGGGGGGCTTGCCGGCGGGCGCGCCGCCCTGGCCGGGAGGCACGCCGCCCGCCGGGCCGACGAGCGCCATTTGTTCAGCCAGATCGACCTGCAGCTCCGCCATCATGTGCTGCTGCGCGACGTACTTCTCCATTTCCGTATGCGTGCCCTCGGGCGGCGGCCCGAAGTTCGGGATCTGCGCGACTTCCGCCATCGTCCACCACGAGATCGGGAAGCCAGCCTTCATGAGCTGCAAGTAGAACAGCTTCGTCGTCATGCGGTGGATTTGATTAATCCCCGACTCGGTCACCTCATACATGAACGACGAGATCGACTGGCGCGCGCGCTCGGTGCGCAGCGCGGACGATTCATCATGCGCCCCGGGCAGGATCATGTCGGGGGTGTACTGGATGTCCTCGGCGGTGCCGTTGGGACCGACCGTGGTGATCATGCGCGGGCGGGTGTAGAACTGGAGGTAATACGCGATCCGCCAGTTGCCGAGTTCGACGAGGGGTTCTTCCAGCGCCCGCACCATGTCCTGGACGATCGGGCCGGCCATTTCCAGCAGCTTTTCGAGGGTGTCTGCCCCGGGCACCTGCTTCGCCTTCGCGATCGCGACCATGTCGGTCACGCCGGTTTGATAATCCATGCGGCCTTCTTGGGCTTGGATCCACTCGGGGATCCACGGCGGGACGTCGTAGGTGCCCGGATCGACCGGGAATTTCACGATCTCGCCGGCGTTGATCTGCGCGGCGGCCCGGGCGCCCGCGCGGCGCGGGTTGAACGCCTGCGCGAAGGTCGACGACACCAGCGTGTCGTCGTAGAGCATGGGCGGGTCGAGTCGCGCGGCCGCGGAGTCTTCGATCAGCCGCATGAGCGCGACGATCCCGTCCTGCATGGAGATGATCTCGGCCGCGGTCGAGCTGCCGAGTGACTCCCACGTCCAGTCGTTGAAGCGCAGCCGCGCGAGCGGGACCTGACCGTGCCACCAGGGGGATGACCCGTCGTAGCAGATGCCGGTGCGCGCAAAGATGGTCAGGCGACGCAGCGGAAACAGCCGGCAGTCTTCCGCTTCGGCCGGGCGGGTGAAGTACTCGCCGGTCTGCGGGTTGATCTGGGTGGTGTTGACGGGGTCCCCCAGCGACGGGACGGTGTAGCTCCAGTTGGTCCCGTGCGCGCCCATCTGCACAGGGAATCCTGAATCGTTGATCCCCGCGTCGAGGGTGTACATGTGGAAGATGTCGACGGTCGGGAACGAGCCCTCGGCCTTTTTCTGCGCGAGCCCGCCGACGCGGAGGGCCGGCGACAGGAACTGCTGAACCTTTTGCAGGCCGCGCGCGAGGAATCCCGGGGTGTTGCGGTCGGGCACGAGACTCGCCGCGAAGGCCGCATTCGTCGCGCCGTACGTCGCCTTCGCCAGGTTCAGCGGCATCTCCTCGCGGATGATCACGGCGTAGGCTTTCTGGATGTCGTGGTCGGCCGGGAGCTGCACGAAGAAGACATCCGCCGGCGAGATCGCCTTTTGATCAATGTCCCCCAGATACGGCCCGTGCTTGTGCTTGTTCCAGGTCTCGTAGATGTAGGCGGTGCCGAGGCCGAGGGCGTATTGCAGCGCCCCGCGGTGCGCGACGTTGAATTTACACGTGCGGTACGCGTTCTCGTCGAGTTGGGTGAAGATGTGCGCCCGGGTATACAACGACTTGTCCCACCGCGCCTTGATCGCGCCCTCGTGGCGGAAGTTCGCGAGCGCGGCGACGAGTTCGCGGATGGTCCGCTTGACCTTGTTGTAGCCGACGGAGGACTGCCCGGCCGGGACGTTCGGGTCGCCGGAGGGGCCGGACAGCACCTGCTGGGCGCGCTCCCAGTCGGCGGCGGGGGACTGGGCCCCGAGCCAGGCCTGGCCCTCGGCGAGCGCGTTCAGCAGCCACGGGTGGAGGGACGAGGCCGGGGCGCCGTAGCGCGGGATCTCATACGGAGTCGGATCAGCCATGGTCAGGTCTCTCTAGTCGCGCCGCCGGTGCCCGCGCTCGTCGCGCGACGCCTCGCGGTTGCCGCGGTTGTCACTATACACCTCGACCCGGAAGCCCGGATCGTGCGTCCGCTCCTGCGCGCGCTTGTTCCCCGACGCGATCGCCGCGTGCGCGACGTCCCGGCCGGCGTTCGAGAACGACTTCATGCGGTGGAATAGCTCGGATCGCGTCTCGCGCTCGCGGATCTCGCGTCCTCGATGCGCGTGCTCGACGCGGATCGCGGCCTGGCTGCGCTCCTGAGCGTTCATTTTTGCCTCGAACCGCCGGACGTCGGCGAAGTTGCGGAGTTCGACGCGCTCCATGCCCTGGCGGGCGTAATTCCT